>FTLB01843440.1_pt1 | contig 16284 bp, 18 predicted proteins | sample 1658291 | NCBI WGS metagenome assembly FTLB01 (sample SAMEA3914812, study PRJEB12502) | metagenome | biome: forest; material: soil | place: Canada | collected 2011-07-07 | depth 0.1 m
CCGGTCTGGCGACTTGGGAAAGCATCTGCGAGAACGTTGGTGGGCGTGAAGATCTCGACACACGCCTTGCTCAATACGCCCTCTCGCATCGCAACTATGGGATCGTCGCCGTTGAATATGTCGTCTGAGAGAATCTCTAGGACTTGTAGGACAAGCTCCTTATGAGCTGGTGAGTCTGGGACCTGCCATAAGCGCACGAGAAGGTCGTCCATATCCATCCAATCTTCCAACCAGGATCGTTTGGCTACCTCAACCCAGAGTTGTGCGATTTTACTTCTGAGGTATGAGGGGTCCTGCTTGGCAACGGTCTCTGAAAGTTGTAGTACCCATCCACGCAGGTACTGTGCTTGCTCTGGGCTGTAATCTGCCCATTTGTGCTTGACCGCGTGCTCTAGAAGGGAGAGGCCATAGTGTCGTATGATTGGAGATTGACTTTTGTCAGACGCGAGAGTGAAGCCATGGGAGGGAGCCTCATCCAGCGCCTTCACATTCTCCAGAAAAGATTGCGCTTCCTGCCTCGCCTGGTTTGCTGAATATGGATCGTGGACGATCTTAAGAGCGCTGTATATCCTCTCTGTCATACCATCGTTCTCTGCAGGAAGCTGGAGAGGGCCACCAGCAGCTGGCGCAGCTCCGTTTGCTGACATTTTCTTTCGGCCAGGCAGAAGGTCAAGTTTGTGTACGAAGTGTAACGGGGTTGTAGACGCTCGAGAGGAAGGTGAACGGCAGGTCACCGGTGACCCCAGCGCGTTAAATCCAAGTCATGTGTCTAAAAGAAGGGAGATGTTCCCACCGAAGCAAGGTCTTTGAGAAAGAGCCAAAGCCGGTCAGGGTGAGTCGTCGGTGAACGGGGCGGGTAGTCGAGGAAGAGAGATGGGGAGAACTAAACGGTGAGGACGAGAAGAGTCAGTAAATATGAACCAGTAAGGCTACCCGGGGCAACACGTCCACTCTATCGCTTAACATACGTAAGGGCACCATGCGAGGTGAAAATAATTGCGATCGGGATTTTGTATCGATAGTCGACTGCTGGACTGGCTAATGCAAGGCTGAAATGCGCAAGGTGAGCTTTGGCTGGGTTAGGCTTGGGAGCTCACAGACACGCCAGACAATTGGTGAATCGAGGTAAATTGAGCCGCGCTCAGGCGCGTGGATGGAATGAGTCGCGGGGCACTTTTGCTAGAGTGGGTCTGACGCCTGGACAGCCAATGAGCCACAGTGAGGGGCCGTAGTTGCAGTAAGGTACAGTACGTCCGTTGGTGCTTGTCTTTGCCATATCTTGACTATCGGTTTGCATCGTGCAGTGTCTAAAAGAAGGCTAAGACAGGCCCTGCACCCACCCTACCTACGGTAGCTCAGGCAGGCTACATTGCTTAAGTTTGCAGTGTTTTATTCGGCGGGTACGGCCACAGTATCCTTCTTGGTTCGTGCCTTCCTCCATATTTGCATCAGATTAATTCTGGCGAGCATTTACGTTGCGTCCAACCCATACTTTATATGATGGAACTTCGTCCGTCAAAATCCCGAATCTAAGTCGACGCCCTGAACTCCCAAAGACACAAAAGCTTATCGTAGAAGCTTGTCGAGATGCAGCGGAGTGTGTCTGCCTTACCCGGCTGGACATCGCTCCCGTAGTTCATACTCTTGTGTTCTTCGAACCTCCCAAGGACTTCAAAGTAATAGTCATCGGCGGATTTACTGGTTATTTCTACAATCCTCGTTCCCGCATGCATGCAGGAGGCCAAGATCGTAGCCCGCCAGCCATCGACACTCGTTGTCGTGTCAATTAACTTGAGCCTCCAGACCCCTCCTCCGAGGTTCTGCTCGGCCAGCTTCCTGGTTCGCCGAATCCCGTTCGAATTTTGCAAGGGCTCTATCGCAAAGAGTCTAATGTGGTCATCGTAGCTCCCTGTCACGACGAGCTCGGAGGTTCCCGTCGTCAACTCCAGGGGGAGAATGGCTGTAACTCCAGCATCGTGGCCCCCCATCTTAGCAACAGGGTAGGGAATCTCTACTGTTAGATTCAGCTCTGTCGCATCTAGGGCCGGCCTCATCATACAAGCTGCATATCTCAGGGTCGAATCATCCCCCCCAGAGAGCAGCGTGAACGGTTGCTCGTGTTCCTCGTCTCCGTTGGAGCCCTGCGGGGGTCTTAGCTCTACCGACTGGATAAACGCCACGCACCAGGTCTCAAGGCTGTGAGTCAAAACCGGATCGGATGTCATAGCACAGGTATCGTAGCCAGCTCCGAGCCTGAGTAATTGGACTTGACCTGTAGATGTGGTAACAGCAACAACATCTTGCATGTACGGATGCCACGCAAAGGACAAGAAAAGGATTTCTTCTCCCACCGTAGGGATTCGAACTGTTCTCAGTAAACTAAGCGGCTTCTGTGTTCCAGTCTCCGGAGAAAAGGAAAATATAGCCAGGCTAGCGGTACTGGAAACTGCGGCACAGATATTCTGTTTGGCGCTAGAGAGCTGGAAGTGAAGGTCCAGCACCGCTGATGGTTGGATCTCAGTTTGCACGAGGGCTCTGCGGTAAAACACCTGGTAAGTCAAGCGATCTTGGCGTGTGGAAGTAATACTCACACGCTGTCATCGATCGTGCGGAAGACAATGATGCTGCCGTCACGACGTTGCGTTGTGCCGGCAACGTTTCCTTCCTCTCCGCCAGAGACGTTTTCAGCCTGTTGCACACTGTCCTCACTATTGTTGCTCTGCAGGTTGTATGTGCCCACCAAGAAATAAGACGGATTGGCTGGGCTGAATTCAACGCAGCTCGGTGGGAGATCGAGGACCAGTGACTTGAGGGAGCTGATCGGCGCACCTGGTTGCCCCATGTCTGTAGGATGAAGTCGGTACCTGGAAAGTAAGGATTGGCTCACAAAATCTATGGTTTATTTAACGAAACGGCAGTGCAAAAATATGGGTTATATTTAATGAGCTGTGTGTGGTGACATTCAGCAAGTTAGGTTGTTCAGGTATTTAATCCGCTACCTCAATGCCATAAATTGGCTAGTTGTTAGCGTACCTTATAATTATTAAGTCCAGCCCCGCTCTTTGGAAAGCGGTGCTTTTGTATGTCAATGATTTTTAGCGATCATTTTTGATACCGATACAAGCAAGACTACTAAATGTCTTCGATCTTGAACACACTCAACGGTATCTCTGTGACGCCGTCGTATAGAGCGATAGGTCTCTGCGGAAGAGGGTAATAATCATTGCCATATTTTTAAATTCAATGGGGGGCCTGTTCAAGCCAGGCTCCCAGCACCGAGCTTGCTTTGAAGTTTTCCACCATAATTACAATTAGGATTTGGCGGGGAGACGTTGATAGCATGCTTCTCGATATATTCGATGCAAGGACTCATTCTCCAGCTCTCTTTCGCAAGCGGGGCCATAATTTATATATATTAATTCATGTTTACTTAAATTGACACATTCTGTTCCTATGTGATACGCACTTGTGCAATAATCATAATGACAAAGCTTGGGGCTTTACTCGGGCTCTCAGAGATCACTTCCACACTTTCATGGTCAGTTTGTAACCAAGCAGACCAGCCTTGGCTGGGATCAACACAAGAATCTAATCTTACGTTTTGTTCCTGATTCAATTTTTCTGCTCAGCGGTCTTGTCTGGGGTATCTATGCAGCTAAGCAGCGGTATCGTGGTACGTCGTTCAACAGCGCTATTGTGCCTCAGCCCCCGACCAATATCCCTGCACAGAAGATAAGGCCTCCTGATTGACGCTGTCCTGCAAACACACTGAGCAGAATCTAATAAGTAGCCCTTGTCGAGCCTGTCTCCCAACAAGCAACATCTCTTCAACACAGCCTTGTGACCAAGGACAAGTTTCCAAATCAACTGATCCTCCTTGTATTTCTGGTTTGGACTGCACGCCCCTCCAAATCTATATGCCAGCAGCAAGATACGTCCTAAAACATGCCCAAGGTTTCTGAGTGGCCGTTCACGTTTGACCGCCGCATGTTGAGTGACATAGCCACTGCCTGCCGACAAACCGTTGGGATCGAATATTCCATGATCAGAATACTCCGAAAATTGATCGCACTATGGACTCCGGAGACGAGTCAGACTTCTACGGTGCCTTCTCCGATCCCTCTTGTTGCCCATCTGCCCCCAGCGTCCTAACTGTGTATAGGCGACGAGCAACAAGTTGCTAAGCTCGAGGCTCGAGTTGCAACTCTTGATATTCCAGCTTGGTGGCGACATCGTGAAGCGTACATTCGTTACATGCCTCGACGAAAGCGTATACCGCAGACTGAAGCTGGCGGTGGCCGGAAATATGAGGGGCTTCAGAGCGCCCGGCAACCCAATGAGACAACCGAAGAGTTCCTTGCCCGCCTCCCGCCCGCTAGCACCGATATCTCGCCAGAAGTGCCGTGGATATACATCGACAATCCATTTCACTCCACCGCCGGGCGCAAACCCAAAGACGTTGCTCGATTCCTAGAGGGAGGCGAGGAGCGCCTTAATCTGCTCCTTGAGGCAGTACCCAAGATTAAATCGAGTGGGAAGACTCAGGCTGCCATCGCGCGTGAACTAACCAGGTATCGTGCTGAAGCTTCCCAAAGCCTCTTGAATCTCGCCCAAGACTGCAACATCTTCAGTGGCAAGTGGCTCTTATTCCCAGGAGTCGGTCAAATCAGCTCGGCTTGGGAGGTAGTCGCTTCGGCAACCGCTACAGATGAGCTAGGAACATCGGCAAAAGTAGCACCGCGAGATCCAGATCACCCGGAAGACGAACAGGTGATATGTGTCTATACCAGAGATTTCCGAGATATTGGAGATATTTGTCGAGTGCTTAACCGTCTGAGAGAGCTCTGTTTGGTTGAGCCGCGAGGAAAGTGTATTTACTATAAGTGCGGTGAGTATTGTTGCACGCACTCGAGGGGCCTCTATGAATCTACTAATGGCGAGACACAACCTGCAGACGCTTGGTCATACTTGAGAATAGTCCGTGACAATGTATGGAAACTGCGACCATGGATGGTAAGTAACCTTCCAGCAGCCAATCTTCCCTAATAGATCTTCAGAGTGGCTCAACCAGTGTTAGTACTCATCCAACGCGATATTTCCCCTGGTGAATAAGGGGAGTGAGAAGGTGTAAGGGTCTAAGTCTAACCAGAGACTGCACGTATCATGGTGCCTGTATATCTCAGCATTATCCGGCCCCAGTTTCATGCTGAAGGATTGAGACTATGCCACCTTCTTCTGGCGTGTACGTTGCTTAAGCGATGGGTCAGGACATCATGTAGCCATTGTCTTAAAACCACAAGTAATTACTGATCTTTCCACGTTTCTCGACGTCTTTGCTCTTAATATTCAGAAGGTGACATTGCTGGGCCGGAAGTTTGCAAATCAACGCTACGCACAGGCTAAACCACGATACCCATTCCCCGTCCATAGGTACTGCATGTTAGTCCGATAGTCGCTGCCAATCACCCAAGAACACGTTCGAGTAGATGCCTGCGTGAACCAGCACCCTTAATTCCCCATACTCTGTTGCAGCCAAAGTCACAATCTGGCAGTCACTGACCGTTACTCGAAGTTACCAAGCACCTGGAGCTTTGATTCCCCCAACTTTCCACGTCGCACCGAGTTGCCGCCGCTTCTGCGTAGTTGTCACAACCACCTTCCTTCGCTTCGACTTCTAGGCTCTAGTAGCATACGATGAGAGGCCGTGGTCAAACTCGACATTCCTCATCGCAGAGTCTTGGAGAGTATGGAACACCAGAAGTCCAGGTCAACGTGGCATCCCTTGGAAAGTCTGATCCCAGACCAACATAAGGTATCTCTTCTTGCCCAGGCTTAAGTCTCCATTTTATACCAAAGACGATCGGTCAGAGTTTCAAGGGCTTCGTCAAGTATAGCCAAAGGCGGGCAAGCACGCCCCATGAAATTCCAGATACGACGGCTTCCTTTGGATTCCCTCACAAGCGAAGTTCAATCTCAGGATCTGACTCGGTGTGAAGAGCTCGAGCATCAGATGGTGGGTCAGGATCCACGGATTTCAGCAGAAGAACCAGGCGGTAGGCGCTATTTCCATTCAAATAATAGCGATGAAGTTTCTTAGACCGCAGGAAACCAAGGCGTTCGTACAACCTCATAGCTGGGATGTTGGTCTCCTCCGTCTCTAGGACGATCTCATCTGCATGCCGCTGTGACATGGCATCTATAGCCCGCTTGACGAGAGCTGTAGCTACTCCATGACCACGAAAAGGAGCCGCTACTGCGAGCATGGCTATATAACCACGGAGAGTTGCCGGTGAGTGTGACGCATGGGATTCAAGTTTGCAAATGATGACGCCTATCAAAGACGAATCAACAGGATTTAAAGCCTGAATTGACCGGCAAAGGAGTTAGTCACAAGCTTGCCCGTCACCGAAGTGACCGTAAGTATCCCGGCCGTGCGGGATGCCGGACCAGGAGGTAAGTCTTACCATAAAGCACAAGTGTCCCCATTGGTACAGAAAGTATCTGTAGACATAGACACTGTAGGGCTCGCTCAAGTCTTTCGAAATAAGCGCCCGGATCGCAGGCAGGAATTGAGCTTCCAGAGAATGTTCGTACTGAACGTATTTCAACTCCCCTGGCAACTCTGTGAGAGTGGGATCCGTCATGGTGTCTCGACAGAAATCGACGAGGGGAAGCGGAGTAGCGATGAGCCAAGGCGTGCTGACGATATGAAATTGACCAGTGAAGTCATTCCTGTAGTCGAGCTTGAGCTCGTAGAAGAAGCTGAATCTCAGCCAAAGTGTGACAAAACAAGGAAATATCGACTGATTATCGCGGTCCCATTGGCTATTGAGCGCCTTCCAGCAAAATGATGCATGGGCGAGGCTGCTGACATCAGGCTGGGCGCTTCGCGCCTGGGGACACTAAGGTAGCGTGGCATGTGGAAGGGGTGGGCATCACATGCAAAACATAGGGTATTTGTGTGGACAAAGCTGGTCGAAAACCCCGCCTTCCACAGTACCATATACCCGGTTTAAGGATATTATCCTTATCTTGCTGCCTGTCCTCAATGCAATCGTTGACCCCAAGATGAACGGGAGCTACCAAAGCACCGTTCGCAACATATTAAATGGTATTAGAAATCTTGCAATGGTACGTGAATCTCTCTACACCGTGCCAGTAAGTCCTCACGCCGGTACCACCAATTTCATACCTCGTTCGAGTGTTTACGTCGCGATATTCGTGTATCGGGATTAAACGGCTGAACTGCGGCCCCCCACTAAAATTTCGTGACGTCAACCTAAGGTAGGAATCTATCTTTGACGATCCATCTGTACCTCGGGGGCATTAGACTGAAATTAGCCGTTGGGTCGGGATCATTTAGTGTTACCACATCTCAAGGTACAAGCAAATCTTGACAGTCACAGTTTTTCTAGTGGGGATATCTCCAGCTTTCATCGCCTCTGTGTTTCGTTCTCTACGGAGTGAGCTGTCACTGTCGCTCTCCCAACCAGGCAGTCGCCGAACAGCTGTTCAACTGGGCTGGGGGCGCGCCTACGCCTCGGCAGGCTGGATACCCATTTCGATTATCCACTCTTCGATACTATTCCTGAATCTGCGCCACCGCGAAGGACGGGCACGAGCGAATGGCTGCTGAACTTCGACGTCGTGCAGTTGGCAACAACGATGTGCCTTCCAGTTCGCCAAGCCCGAGCCCGACTCCTCGCAGCCAGAGCCCCGTTAAACGATCAGGCCATGTCAAGACGAAAGTAGTTCATGAGAGGCCCAAGGCCAAGAGGAAGACTACTGCCATCTTCCTATTAGGAAGCTTGTTTGGCATCATTGCTGCGGGCTTCTTCGCTAAAAGCAATGATTTGATCGACTTCCCCGAGTTTGGAGAGCTGAGCATGGACAGCTTATTTGACGTCCTCCCAGCGGGCCTTGTCACGGACATGCGCGATCTTGTTGTGGGTTGTCCCCTGGGAGGAGGCCTTTCCACTGATGGCAACAGTGCCGAAAACTAACGATCATGGGCAACAGAAAGGCGAGCGAGATTTTCTCGAAAGCTATGATGCCTTTTCGGTAGGCCTGAAAGCTCGATCAGAGGGTTGGTCTGCACATCACCCTATCGTCATGATCCCAGGTGTAATATCTACCGGCCTCGAATCATGGGGAACGTCAAACGTATCACGGCCGTATTTTCGAAAGCGGCTCTGGGGCAGTTGGAGCATGATGCGAGCTCTAGTCATGGAGAAAGAAGTATGGAAGGCGCACATCAAGCTGGATGAAAAGACTGGCCTAGATCCCGAGGGCATTAAGCTTAGAGCTGCGCAAGGTTTCGATGCCACGGACTTCTTCATCACCGGATACTGGATCTGGAACAAAATCATTGAGAACCTTGCCACTATTGGTTACGACGCCACAAATTCTTACACCGCAGCGTACGACTGGCGTCTATCATATCCTCATCTCGAGGTCAGGGATCATTATTTCACCAGACTCAAGTCGCACATTGAGATGGCTGTCAGTATCCAGCAAAGAAAGGTAGTTCTGACATCTCACAGCATGGGAAGTCAGGTCTTATTCTACTTTTTCCACTGGGTTGCTTCAGATCAGGGTGGACGCGGAGGCGATGATTGGGTTGAGAAGCATGTGGACTCGTGGATCAATGTCAGCGGCTGCATGCTTGGAGCTCTGAAAGACGTCACGGCGATCTTGTCCGGAGAAATGCGCGATACGGCGCAGCTAAACTCTTTCGCTGTGTACGGCCTGGAGAAGTTTCTAAGTAAAGATGAGGTGAGTCCAGCCCAACTCATTTCATACACAACCTTCCCGTCCGAGCCATGACTCTAATAAGCGCCATACCACCAGCGAGCCAATATATTTCGTGCCATGCCAGGCATCTCTTCCATGCTCCCCATGGGTGGCGAAGCAATTTGGGGAGATCTTGAAGGGGCTCCGGACGACCTCCCCGGCCAGGAGCATACCTTTGGATCATTTCTGAACTTCCGAAGTGGAAACTGGACTACCCCAGCGAAAAACTTCACCGTGGAAGATGCGATGGCGTATCTTTTTAACACGACAGAGGACTGGTACCAGAACCAAGTTAAGACGAGCTATTCGCAAGGCGTCGCTCACACCGCGGCTGAGGTAGAAGCCAACGAGAAAAGCCCGCAAAAATGGATTAATCCGCTGGAAACGAGATTACCACTGGCGCCGAGTCTAAAGATATATTGCTTCTACGGTGTGGGAAAACCAACCGAGCGAGCATATTATTACCGTCGTCCGGACCCATTCTCTTTGACGACCTTGAATATCACCATTGACACGTCACTTACCGAAGCGGATATCGACCATGGAGTCATCATGGGCGAGGGCGACGGAACCGTTAATCTTATGAGCACGGCTTATATGTGCAACAAGGGTTGGAACATCAAAAGATTTAATCCGGCTGCAGTGAAGGTGACGGTGGTTGAGATGCCACATGAGCCGGATAGGTTTAACCCAAGGGGAGGGCCTAACACAGCGGATCATGTTGACATCTTAGGGAGGCAAAATTTGAATGAACTAATCCTCCAGGTCGCTGCAGGAAGAGGCGATACCATCCAAGACTACGTTGTAAGTAATATCCGTGAGTATGCAGAGAGATCCAAGGTATATGAGGAGAACGAAAGGAAGTAAGACTCGACTCACTTGATGGAAGCACAAGCAGCAGCCATTTCAGCGTTCTTGTACATAGGTCGGTAGCAGGGCGTGCTTCCTAGGGGCGCAGGCCATATTTGCCCATAGAAGTTACAAAGTTTTCATGAATATACCTACTATATAGACTAGACCAAGAGGAAGGGAACACAGGATAACAAATGATTCATCAATTGGAGATGCCGAAGATGATCAGACCTCTTCAGTTTCGCCGATGACAGACAACCCGCGATAACTGGGCCGAGACCGGGGGAAAAAAAAGCCTTGGCCCGCGCTTGATGGCAATCAGGTTGAATTTGGGACCTTTTGGTCCGTGCATTCAAAACGTCACCCAAAACTTAGCGACCTGTAGCGGGGCGGGGGCAAGAGTGGGATGAGGGGCCACTTTCAAGTTCGATAGCGACGTTCGATATTAAGCAAAACACCCTTATTTCTCTATTCGGCCTCAGCACGAAACAGACGAACACAGTGGCAACGCAAGCGAGACATTCTATCAAGAATCTTGTATCTACCAATGCTCTGCGTCTGGCGTTAATTCCACAAACCGAGCGCGCGCGACAACAGCCCACGAGCGAAGGACCTTTGCGCGAGGACGGGGCCGCAGGAACCACCGACCAAACCTCATGTTCAGGCTTGTCCTTCTCGTGGCCGGCTCGAGACGAAATCCCGTAGGATGCCCTCTGTTCATCCTCCGTATGTTCGTCTTCATCTGACTTGACATGAATCATGTCCGATCTTGACATTGATCCTGCCGCTGTGGAGAGCGAGCAGCAATTCTGGCATGGTAAGCCCTGGATCTTCCCTACATGCCATGGTGGTGCACGGCTCAGTATACTGATGACTTTTTAACTATAGATCTACAGCAGATACTATCGGCCTCTTGCCCATCACACGAATCGATCGACGACGCACTGCGGGCATGGCTGTACCTCGTTGCTTGCTGCAGGGACCAATATCTGGGAAGTGAGGACGACGTCGCAAACTGTTCCCAGCTTCTTCTCAGCAGCGATATATTCGCCGAGAACAGAGACTATGTTCGTACGCAGATACTGCACAGCCTGTTGCAAGAAGATGAACTCGGTCCTCTGCATGTTATTTCCAATTTCCTCCTCCTCGACGGTCGTCTGGACGAGACCACGTTTCGTCTCATGATCGATGAAGGGTGCTTCCCCAGATTACTCGACCTCGTTAGAGGCTGCCGGGACGCTGATCGGCGACTACATCGATTACTTTTGGAGTTGATGTATGAGATGTCTCGCATAGAGCAGTTGCGACCTCAGGATTTAATGCAAGTGGATGATGGATTCGTAAAGTATCTATGCCAGCTGGTAGAGGCCGTCTCCGATGATGTGGAAGATCCTTACCACTATCCGGTGATACGAGTATTGGTGAGAACGTCTCTTGGACCTATTCTCTTCTTTGTTTCTTGAACTCTTCTTGCGGATGCAGACGCTTACTTCGCTTTTCGCAGCTGGTACTGAACGAGCAATATATGGTCGCATCGACGTCAGCCGCCGTTGAGGGGGACTCTCCTTCTGCGCCCCTGACAAATCGTGTAGTCAAGATCCTTAGCGTTCACGGTCCCCTATTTCGGACATTTGGAGAGAACATTATTCTTCTCTTGAATCGCGAAACGGAGACTTCGCTACAATTGCTTATCCTCAAGCTTCTCTACCTATTATTTACGACGAGGGCAACCTATGAGTACTTTTACACAAATGACTTGCGCGTCCTTTTAGACGTCATCATTCGAAACCTTCTCGATCTACCAAACGAGTTGATGACATTGAGGCACACGTATCTCCGAGTCCTATATCCGCTCCTAGCGCACACGCAGTTGAACCAGCCGCCTCACTACAAGCGGCAGGAGATATTAACGGTTTTGAGGCTTCTGGGGGGGTCCGGCAGTGCTCATTTTGCCCCTGCGGATGAAACTACGGTTCGACTGGTCGACAGAGTGTCCAAAGTCAGGTGGCTCTCCGATGAGGAGAAACCTGACACTGCTGAGATTGGCCGGGGTTTCTTAGGTATCAGTCTCTCGGAAACGCATAGCGCGAGCAGTATCAGTGTTGTCGACATGGCTTCTGTTACTGAGAAACCTGGAGTTAAAACGCCCAAGCGCAAGACTGAGTTTGGGCCTGAATTACAAGATGCACAAGAAGCAAAGGAGCTGTCCGACGCAGCAAATGAAAAGGTCATGGAAGCAGAGCACCAGGCGAAGGCTACTCGGCCCAAAAAAGTGCTTCCAGAGGTGCCAAAACACCGTCACGGGGTGCCTGTCAACTTGCCTGCACACCGACTCCCGACTATTCATGTGAATGGCCACGCCCAGAAGAAGCAACCACCGAAATTGCCTCCGCCAAGACGCAGGACTAAACTTGCTACCGTGGTACCTGGGGGAGATGGCTCCAGCCTGGGTGCTGTCACCGGCTCGACTCCAGTTTCTTAGGGCAGCAGGCTCTATGCGGTCACCACATAATGGTTGCCAAAGAAGCGAGGTTACGGGCTACGCGGCTGATTACTTCATCGCCCCGAGCCGTTCCTCCCCTCATCTTCTTGCTTAACCTTTAATCCGTCTTATTCTTCTTTCTATTCTACCTCGATTTCGATATCCATGGCGTTAGGTGTACGGAGCAGGAACGCAGCGGCTTTCGGCCGAAAGCTTGCTTTCTTCATGTTTTTGGGGTGCCTTCGGCCATCCTTGATCTCCTGGCTTATCTCCATCTCTCTCTCCCTGGAGACATAAACGGCGCCTTTTTTCAAGTACGGTTGCTCGAACAAATTCAACGGAAGCATGGCAAGGCTAGGAAGGCGTAGTGAGCGTAAATTATCCTTTGGTTTGGGGCTATCTCTATTCGAATATCAACATATTGAGCTTTCTCTTGCCGTACCACGAGCGAGTGAAATAGTAGAGCTAATGTTTACGACAAGGTTTGTTTCAAGCAATATACTAGTCTTTCTCTAGTAGACTATGTTGGATTAGATCCAAGTATCCAAGGGCTAACCAGAGGATAAAGATCCCAAAGTCGCTCCTTCAGCTCATCAAAGCTCAGGAGGTTCAACAAGAGAATTCGATGGCGTCCAATCCGGGGATATCCTTGGTGCGGGGAAGTTGAACGAAGTGGGTTCCCAATGAGGCGGGGGCAGGGATAGGGGACAATTCAGATCGGCAAGCTGATGTGGTCTATACGTCATCGTCGCTATCTTGCACAAAGCACATGCTGCGAACAAAAGAGAAAGACCGCAAGATCTGGCCCAGAGCAAGCCTGCCAGGTTCTAGTCATTTACCAGGCGCTATCTTGACTGGGCATTATACAGACCCAACCCAAACCCGGGATTGCGGAAAGGTTAAAGTGGAATTCTCGGTCCTGCTGGGCACGGATGCTCCTTTCTCTCGACCTCACCAGCAACTCTTCCTACCACAACAGTAAGAACATCGTCGTTCTTATCATCTTGCGCCTTGCAGAACATTCCCCCCCGAACTGTCTACTTTTCCACAGCGTCGCCAAATCCCCAGCTTCTACCCTCTCATCTCTTATACCTAGATACGGCTGCTTAGGATCTTAACGAAATTCGCTCGCAGTTTGGATAGACGCTGGAGCACTGCGACTGTGAGTAAACAGGCACGGTGATTGCGATCGTACTTATTATTCTGTACAGTGCTATACAGAAGGAATAAAGATGCGCACAGCTTACATAACGCCAATGTCCCGGCTCTGCTCCCATCATCTATCACAGCTACTTTTTGCGCCTCCTCTCGCAGCATCCTTCATTCGATCCTGTTCCTCAAAGCTGACCTAGCCTGCTACTAGTGCATCTCCCGGGACAAAGAACACTCGATTGAATTGGCACAGTAAGCGCCTCCAGGGTATCTCCCCGGCAGTCTGAGCTACGCCAACGCTGCCAGTTCACATCCACCTACGAAACGCCATATTCCAGTGTTCCGCTCGATTCGATACCCAGCAACCACTTCTACATCTTGCCAACAACAGTTCATGCTTGGGCGCGACTGAACTTATCGTCTCGGACGGCCAGAAACGATAGCGCGGTCCACGCTTCAGGCATCTACGCCTCACGACGCCCAGCTCGTTGACGAAATTCGGCTACGCCGATCATTCTCTCACAATGTCTGCGGTTGCCAATAATAATAAGTCTCCGCTTGCGCTTGCATCGGGTGCAAATGTCAACACCGTACACGACCGCGCATCCTCCAGATCGCCAAGTCGCACCGGCGCTCCCAACGGAAGCTACTTCCCGTCGCAGCAGTACCAGCTTGCCGATGGCGAAGACCCCGAGACAGTCTCCAACACTTTCGCGAATTCTCAAATCGTCTCCCCCGAAAATGAGAATGGCGGTTCCGTCATCGCCCCAGTTGCGATCCGTCCTACCAAGTTTACTGAGGAATGGGACGCAAGTCAACGGGGGAGTTCCGTCGGCGAGGCTCCGATTTCTAGCACCAGCTTGCACCGATCCAACTCGTACTCAGGGTCTGTCGCCGGTGACGGAAATGCCTCAATCCTGCGTGGTAACACACTGAAAAAGAAGCCATCTTTGAGGCGGACAGGTAGCCTGCGACGCAGTGGAAGCAGACGAAGTTTGAAGGCTGGAAGCGTGAGAAGCTTGGCTCTCCAATCCAACCCTGACCAACCGGACCTGCAGAGTGCCTTTGTCTGCCCTGTGCCCGTTACAGGAAACCCAACGGAGGTCCTTGCCAACAGGTTTCAAGGTAATTGCTCCCTTCCCCACGCCTCTACCAGCCTCTAACTGTGAACAGTTTGGCGCAAGATACTCAAGGATCTGATCTCGTACTTCCGAGAAATTCAGACACACTATGAACACCGAGCAAAATCACTGTTGAAGCTTGCAAACTTGCTAAACAATATCACTACGCCCCCTGGGCTGCTCCCATCCGGAGGCATAGATGATGCTTTGAGCATCCTGCGAGACTACAATAAGCAGGCAACTATTGAGGCCGGCAAGGCAAAGGAGATTGAAGAGGATGTCATACTTGCCCTGACTGGGCTGCGGAGCGACTTGCAGCAGAAGATCAAGGAGATCAAGAACCTTTCCGGCGATTTCAAGAACTCGGTTCAGAAGGAGATGGACCAGACACGGAGAGCCGTGAACAGTCTTCAAGAGACCCTCGGCCAGACAGAGATGGACTCGGCGCTGACTACAGGGAAACAAGATCCGTATCTCCTGCGCTTGGCCGTTGACCGCCAATTGTACCGTCAGATTGACGAAGAAAACTATCTGCACCAGGTTAGGGGCTTCTCACTTTACATCCCGCATTTTGCCTCACCACTTCTAACGGAGCCCGCAGGCATATCTCAACTTGGAGAAATCTGGCCGAGAGCTTGAGTCCATCGTTGTTGGCGAGATTCAGAAATCATACAATGCCTACGCCGGCATTCTCAAGCGAGAATCGGATGCCGCTCGGGCTACCGTACACGAGCTCAGAGCTGGGCCGATTGCGCTACCCAAAGACATCGAGTGGAATGACTTCGTCCGCCGCGACGACCAGTTTGTCGATCCTGATATTCCGCCACGCTCAGCCCAGTTCATCGACTACCCAGGACGGGACCACCCTCTTGCGGTGGAAATCAGAGCAGGCCTTCTGGAGCGGAAGAGCAAGTATCTGAAAAGTTATACTGCCGGATGGTACGTAAGATTTGGTGAAACGATGCCAAGGCAAAGTCCCCCGCCGAGTTTCCAACTGACAGGTCAATAGGTACGTGCTGTCGCCAACTCACCTCCACGAGTTCAAGTCAGCAGATAAGACTCAGGCACCATTGATGTCTTTGTACCTGCCCGAGCAGAAGCTGGGATCCCACTCTGCGGAGGGGGGTTCATCGAATAAGTTTGTCCTCAAGGGGCGGCAGACAGGGGCTATGCACCGTGGCCACACGTGGGTCTTCCGTGCGGAAAGCCGTGATACGATGATGGCGTGGGTAAGTGAGAAAGAAGCCCGAAAAGCCTCGAAGTCCCCGTTTGCTAACATGAGACTCTTTGCAGTACGAGGACATCAAGGCTCTTACAGAGAAAACACCAGAAGAGCGCAGCAACTTCGTGCGTGACCACTCACGCAGCTACAGCCGGTCATCGCAGCGGTCTATAAGCAGCGACGGCGCCATCGACGATGAAGACGACGAGCCATTCACAGCAGCGGCCGTCGTCGCTCAGCAACCTGGACAGGATAATCTGCCCAGGCGTCCTTCCCCAGGCGGCCGGTTTCCTTCGGATCTCCAAGTGAATGCTCAACGAGGCATGCAGGTTCCTCACTCTCCCGGGAGCGTGAGTTCGGGGTTCGATCACCGCGATCGGGAGATAAATGCCGCGGTCGTCGTCGCACCTGGAAGCGCAGGCCTCCGTGGAACACAGTCTTTCGGTGATCAACATAACCGAATCGGCTATGGAAGTACCGCCCGGACTCCCATGGACGAGGCGCCATCTCATGCCGCTATTCTCGCTCGAGAGGCAAGGGAAGATGGTATCAACCCGTATACCGACGAGCCTCTGCCGCGTAATTCCGTCGAGTATACCAGGGCTATGATGGCCATGCCAAATGGGGTCCCAGACAATAGCACGCCTCGTGGGAGCGGACAT
>FTLB01000743.1_pt2 | contig 16275 bp, 10 predicted proteins | sample 1658291 | NCBI WGS metagenome assembly FTLB01 (sample SAMEA3914812, study PRJEB12502) | metagenome | biome: forest; material: soil | place: Canada | collected 2011-07-07 | depth 0.1 m
CCAGCCAGATGGTGGAGAAAATGCAGGCAAGCAACAGGACTCTTTGTATGGGTCTTCCAGGTAAGTTCCTTGGCCGTATAGGTGAAGTCGGTGGCTGCAGTTTGAACCGTGGCAACGACTCCAGTCGCGGGGAAAACATGCCGAGAGGAGGGTGACTCTGACCGGACACTAATCTAAAGTTCAAAGAAACTGCAGGGGATTGACTTTTGTTGCTCCTGAATGGGTGTGAGAGGTGATATCACCGGCCCGGGCAAAATGAAAGCTGCAGGAAGCGACCGAGGAAGGGGAATACAAGATGGGAAAAGGCAGTTTGTCTTCTGGGCTGCAGAGAAATGCCAAGAAATGCCGATGAACCGAGATATTTTAAAGGAACAGTAGAAAGAACGGAAGACTTGCTCCATCTCATGATCGCCCTCCCGGACCCCCACGATACGATATCAGATTCATATCAAGTCTCCAATGGATATGACGCACGAATCGAGACTATCGCTCACCGACATTTCACTAGAAGCTCAACATTGCCAGAGTCGGTAGGTAGTTGCGGCCTGCGTGCTGAAGTTGATGCCAAATACTGCCCTGCTACAGGCTCCAAGCATTGTAACTTTCCCGATCGGCCTCAGAAGGGCATATCGTCATGTCCTTGAAACGCGGCACGCGACCAATTACCAGTATGAGAGCAGAGTCTCCTCCGATAGCACGCGAGCCGTTTCCCAACTTAGAAAGTCGATCCTTGGCCACTGCAATTTGCGCCTCGTGATGAAACACACATCCCGTTATGCGCGCCTACAGCGGGATCCCGTCAGTTGCCCGGCTTGGCAAGGCGTTGACATTTAACTGGTGCAACATCGCAGCCCCTGAGGTAGTAGTGATGTCTAGTATGAGTTGAAGCAGCCAATTGGCTTCGCTCTTCTTTGGCTCCAATGCCGGCAGTGTGGCTGCTAATCCTGGCCAACCGAATGATAAGGTCTACAAAAGATATCGGCAGTGGATCCAATCGGGCAGGTAGCGACCATTAGTTCGCTAGCACGAAAGAGGCGCCGGTATAACCCTCTCATATCTACCAACATAAGGTAGACATATGCATACATACCCCGTGTAGTATATCGGCATGTGAAGAAGAAAGTCCGATTGCGCACTTGAGCTTGCTCTCGCTACCCGTTCCATACTTGGGATATTGACCAAAATCCATGTCACATCGAAAACGAGAGAGACAACGTCTTAATTACCAGTCCTATTGAATAAGTTGCTGTACACTCTTCATTCCAATACCTTAAGCATTGCGTTTATCAAGCTCATACTCCTGTCGACTTCCGCCTGGCTTTCTTTAAAGAGATATATCAAATAATATACACCACTCGGACCCAATCACTATGTCGTCTCAGAGGCGTACGGCTTCGCCCGGGCTAGGAGGCACAGAATACCTCCTCCCACAATCTCGGGATGATAATCTGGACGACGTAGAATTCGCAGCCTGGAGAGATGGAAAACCGAGACTCGCTTACCTGTCGCGGGCGGTCTCTCCGCAAGCCATTTTGCGGTTACTGTCTTTCATAAGGCCGAGTTTTATGAGCAAGCGGAAAGCGACAATCGACGCAGCTGAGAAGGTGCCTTATACTCCGAGACACTCAACCGAGTATCTCGATGGAGTTCGGGGTGTGGCTTCACTAATAGTATTCATCCTCCACTGGAGTCATATGTCATACCCTTCCGTCAACTCGGGCTGGGGCTACAGAGAAAATAAATCCTTCTTGCTATTGCCTTTCATCCGAATTTTATTTTCAGGCGCAGCCATGGTATCTGTGTTCTTCGTCGTGTCCGGCTTTGTGCTGTCGCACCGCTTTATCCAAAGGATGCATCGTGGAGAATATTCCGAGCTCTACACCGGTCTCACGTCTATCACGTTCCGCCGGGCGATTCGGTTATATCTTCCGGCCTTTGTCTCAAGCCTCATGGCGTTCGTGGCTGCGTGTTTCGGTCTCATCGTCATCCCAAAGCGTATCGACGGCATACCATTTGAGCATGGTTTGGACGCGTATGTTCGGTACCTTGACAGCGAGTCCAACCCTTGGAACTGGGAGTTGGATTTCTCAGGTTTCTACAACCCCCAGCTATGGTCCATCGCGGTTGAATTCCGTGGTTCGATGATAGTGTTCTTGCTAGTCCTGTCACTAGCGAAAACTCGGACAGTCGTCCGCCTAGCCGTGGAAGGATTCCTCGTCGCGCACTCCTTTGCCCACAAACGCTGGGACCTCGCGCTCTTCATTGCAGGGATGGCCCTCGCAGAGCTGCAAGTTCTTTATGTCAAGAACAGCAGTCTGTCACGGTCGCGGATCTTTAGCGTCGCGTTGTACGTCACAATGATCTTTGGCATTTTCCTCTCGGGCTACCCCAAAGACCACAATACCGAGACACCTGGATACATGTGGACGGGAAACTTGTGGCCGTACTCGTCCTACCGTCGCCGCTTCTGGCTGGCTATCAGCGCCATGCTCATTGTTGGACCTTTGACCGTTTTGCCTCGGATCCAATCCTTCTTTCTCATCTCGCCGGTTCGGTATCTCGGTCGCATTAGCTACGCTCTTTATCTCGTCCACGGGCTCGGAAATAGATCGATTGGGAAATGGCTGCTACACCGATGCTGGGAGACCATCGGGAAAGAGGGTACTTGGCCATATGCTCTCAGTTTTGTTGTTTCGTCTTCCATATACTTTCCGATGGTCATCTGGCTGTCAGACATTTTCTGGAGGGCTATTGATATTCCATCGACGGATATTGCCAAGTGGCTAGAACGAAAGTGCAGTGCACGAAACATAGCGAAATAGCAGTACATATCGAGCGCAGAACGTATGACTGCTGGCGGAATTGGAGTTCTCTGGGCTATTTTAACTTACGTTTCAAAGTACGAAAAGTGTAGCCTATTGGCTGGGATAATATGGCCTACGACTTCGGATTTTTTTTTAGACTTGTGTTTCCCCAAATGAACCGAACCAATTTGAGACGACTTTTTAATATATTAATGATGCTCTTCACGCGCGAGATACTTGTAGACATCCATTGACTTCGTGAAATTGCTTGAGGTCAATCGTAAAATATCAAACCCTTGTGTACATGTATTTTAACAGCCCCAGGATCGTCAGATTCATGTGCGGAGAGCGCCAAGAAACAAGCCCGAAGAGGACTTCTAAATTTCAGAGATTCGGCGCCACAATTAGTATCAGTCTGATGAAAACAAAAGTGCATCAAATCGCATTGTACTCATCTTGGCATGGAAACTCCGAAAGAGAAGCAGAATGGACGCTGCAAAGCATGCGACCACCCACGGTTGGCAGATTCCACGCAGGGAATGCTGAGAACCCGCCTCGATGCGATGACCGAGGCAGCTCAGGATGGATGCATCCCCTGTTCCATACTTGAGCAGGGTATCAAGAAATTCGTGTCAGCCAGTCTCGACGCGGACATGGACAGTGTCGAGGAGCTTAGGCTCGACTTCAACATGTCTGGGACCAGACGGAGCCTCGAGGTACACCTGCTCGGCTCCGACATCTCTTTATCCTTTTTCTACTCTAAGGGTACGTATGGTCAATCCAGATCAAGTCCATTTTTTGCCAGCTACTTATCCTGTCCCGTAAAACAGAAACCCCATGGTTGTTATCGACTCTACCGGAACTCTCAGTTGGCACCGCAATCCCGACAAGCACGTCTTCAGACGAAACCTTTACGTGGTGTCTTGAACAGCTTCAAGAGTGCAGTCTGCATCATGAAGCATGTGGTTTGGAAACAAAATCGCCTCTACCCCGAAGGGTACTTCATCTCGGGCTGGCTACAACGGATCCGATTAAACTATACGAAAGTAAGGGGGAAACTGAGCGGTATTGTGCCCTGAGTTATTGCTGGGGCCCGCGTCCTCTCTTGAGAACACTCTCCTGGAACATTGAATCTCACATGGACAGCATCGACCTCGAGCATCTTCCTCTAACCTACCGGGAAACGATTGCGTTTGTGCGAAAACTAGGGATTCAATACCTATGGATCGACAGTCTGTGCATCATCCAGGACGACAGAGACGACTGGAGACGAGAGGCAGCAGGCATGGCTTCTATATACCGCAACTCTTATCTTGTCATCTCAGCCGCCAGATCCCCTGCAGCGGATGGCGGGCTCTTCGCTTCCCTCACGCCGCAGAGCTACTCAGTAGTTACTACCAACGAAGACGGGAACGAGGAGACCGTGCACGTCCGGCAAAGCCTTCCGCACGTAAATACGAGCAATATTTCGGCGGCCCGTCTCCATTCCAACTTTCCCACGCTTCTGAGGGGCTGGGTGTTTCAGGAGCGGTTTCTTTCCTCGCGCGTCCTGCACTTTGGATCCCAAGAGCTCTCGTGGGAGTGTCTCCATCAGACAGCCTGCCAGTGCACAGGACAGCGAAGCCATCCCGAGAGCTCTCGGAACCTTGCTGGCAGCTCTGGCTGGCTCGGACGGATGCTGCAGCGTAGTGTCAGGGCAAAGTCCTACTACAGCGCTGGTACCTGGGCCAACATGGACGGAGCTGAGCTGGAAGTGTGCTGGCGCAATCTGGTCGAGGACTACACCAATCTCGACCTCAGCTTTGAGAAAGATATATTCCCTGCCGTCTCTGGGCTCGCGAAGCAGTTCTGCGAGGTTCGGCCCTCTGCCTACTATGCCGGGCTCTGGGAGAAATCGCTCCTCGGCGACCTCCTCTGGCACGTCGAGCCGAATAGGGGTATCGCTGGCAATCCGGAAAAGCTTCGCCGGTGGACCAAGCGACCATCCGAGTGGAGGGCACCCTCGTGGTCCTGGGCAGCGGCACGAGGACCGGTAGCCTTTATCAATGCTGCGCCGGGCTTGGAGCCCAGCTGCGAAATCTTGGAAATCAAGTGCACTCCCTCCGGTACGGATGCGACGGGTGAGCTGGTGAGCGGTCACATCCTCCTGCGAGGTACCCTGGTGCCAGCCACACTCGATTACCACCCTCGTAGCGTGGATCGAGATATCATGCCGTATAATCTATGGAATAGCAGTTTCATGAAAGGTATGGTAGGCAACCTCCGTGCGGATTACGACAGTCTCGGACAAGGCCCGGGTCATGTCCCACCTGGAAGCGCGGTGTTTTTCCTGATGATAGGCAAGAATATTGAGAGATTTCGGGGCTGTTACTTCCTTGTACTCAGGGAAGTTAAGCCGGGTATGAACGATCAACCCATTTCATACGAACGAATTGGCATGCTAGAGCTCTCGGGAGGTCGATCCCCCGTGGCGAATCAGTTTTGGTTAGACTATGTCTTAGCCCCAGGCAAGGATGCGGTAGTAAGAGTTCTATAGAACTCAAGTTCAAGTTTGTTGTACACGTTCTCTAGTCATACATACACGAGTTAATGTCATCAATGTAGATGCCGGGTAAAGACAATAAGATAAATGAGCAAGCCACTATGCCCAATAATTCCATCAAGTGGAACCGTAAAGTATGGTACAAGAAGGAAGAATAAAAGTATGGCGCGGGTTTCAACCAGACACGCAAGAAAGTAAGAAAGAGCTTTTATCATCGCCACCGCCTCATACACATCCCGCACCCCCTGCCGGGTCTGTAGAGCAAGCGCCCGGAGGGCAGTACCCATGGCTGCATGTAAACTGACACAGGCCATAATATCCACACCCGAGACCAACAGCTGGATACCCTGCCGCGCCAGTGACTGCTGGCTCCGGTAGCTGCGCACCGTAGGCGGTACACGTACACACAGACTCGGGGCAGTATCCAAAGTTGCAGGCGAAGCTGCAAAGGCCGCTCATGTTGAGATCGCTAGTCGAGGTACCAGAGACGCACGTAGCTCCTGTTCCCTGTTCACTTGCGCTGTTTGTTCCTTGGCCACCTGTATTGCTTGCCTCCTTCTCAACTGTGCTGGTCGGCTGGCTGCTACTCGGCGCTGGCGAGCTTCCCGGTCCATCGCTACTGCTCGTGCTAGCACTGCTAGCAGTGCTTACACTTGTGGGCGTTGCCTGGGTGCTGTTATCGGTCGTACTGGCAGCTGTGGACGACCCTCCTGTGCTACCTACCCATGCGTTCCAGTTCTCGATGTTCTGGGTGCAGGTAGTGGAGATCGCTTCGCCGGTTAGCTGCGCGACAACCGCAGCGCCGCGCTGGACAGTAATGACAACCTCGCCGGTGCGGCCATTGAAGGGGACACTGCCGTGGTAAATCCCGGAGCCGTCGGCGGGCGTTGAGGTCCAAGTCCCAGGCTGGGCGTCACCGCCGATCGAGACGGTCACCGTGGCGGCTGAGGTGAGCAAGGCCGAGTAAAACACACTGTCCTGAACTATCGTGTAAGGTGCCACGGTCTGCTGGCCGTTCGGGCCCGAGTTACCCGTTGTGCCGCCCGTAGAGCACGCCGTGGCCGGCTGCAGGCGGTACCAGGAGACGAGTCCCTCGGAGCTCACGGACGCAGCACCGTTCTTGTACTGGCTGATGAAGAAAGGAAGGAACTGGCGCCAGCCATCGTGCGGCATACTCTGGGCGTAGTTGTAAGGAGCGGAACCCTCGCTGAACAGCCCGAACTGGTCGTCGTGCAGCGGGCCAATGTAGTGTGATTCGCCGTAGTCGTTCCACGTGATGATCTCGACAAAATCCGGTTGTACTTGGAGGACTTGCTGCCATCGGTCGAACCAGAGGTCGTCGCCGCGCCAGAGCCAGTTCTTGTCCCAGCTCGGTAGGTTAGTGAAGTACCACGGAGACACCGGCATCATGTACGGTTTGCCGTTCAGAGCTGCAATGTAGGCCTCGTCCTGGCTCGTGTCCATATCGTTGGGACCCTCCGGCCAGGCATCCCAGCTGAACAGACCATCGGGGACACCAGTGTTCGCGGCACCTTGCGGGCCTAGAGAAGAGTAGTCGGGAATAAAGAAGCAGCCGGTCTCGGCCTTGATGTTGTTCCACTGGCTCGCCTGACCGGGGCCTTCGAACGTCGAGACGAAGGGCTTGCCGTCCTGCTGCCAGTACGCGCCGTCCTTTCCGTACTGGTTGATCAGTGCAATGACTGCATTTGGATCCCATGGTCCCTGGGCAGCGTAGTCGAAGGAGAAGAAGAGTTTGAAGCCTTGGTTGTTCGCAGCCTGGAAGGCATTGGCCAGCGAGGCTGCGTTGTTGCTATCGCCGGATGCGATATTCAGAGCAAAGGCATCGATGGTAGCAGACTGAGCAAGAGCAATGTCGCTTTCCCAGTCACTGACGGTAAAGGAGGGGACGTTGCCAACCTATAGTTGTCGTATGTAAGCCATCTTATCCTCACTTCCCGAGGTTGGGTGATGCAATGCGAACATTGCCTAGGTACTGACCATAAAGTGAGCAAACACGGCCTTGGCCTGAGCTTGGGAGACGCCCCAGAGGCTCGTAAGAAGAAAAGGTAACAATCTCATACTGAGGAGAGAGCGGGCGAGGGTACCACCCAAAGAAGAAGAGAAAGTCGAAAAGAGTGAATAGGTAAAATATCCCCTGGACAAATGAATGACGGCCTTCCGCGAAGAGAAAGAGAATGGACCAAAGAAGAAAAATGAGAGAGGGACAGCAACGGCCGTGACCAGAAGAAAACCTTGGTCGGCCTACGATGGTAGAGTCCGGATCGCTTTAAAAGGCGACATACATAAGGGACCCATGAAGACTCTATCTATCCGTTTGCCTTGCAGCTTCAGCCCTCGGCCGCTCGCTCAGGTAGCTAGAGTAGGTATTGGGGCCCCCATCACTCCCCGGAGAGCCTCCGGCCGAACCTGGGGGTCGGTATCTTTAAGGCCCCGTGGAATCCGTAGGACCAGCATCTGTTCGTAGAATGCTCGACTAGTAGGCATTTTGAAACTCTTGGTACGGCTTTTCGACTGCCACCTCAGAGGAAACCCAGCGGTTGGCGAATGGGAATGTTTGGTTGGTTCGGTATGGAGCGCGCAGGATGATACAACGAGCCTAGTCAAACAGGGGTATCGGCGTGGCTTGCATTCTGTGACAGCCAGCCCTACCTAGCCGCGGAAACAAAATTACACAGGGCGGACGATATGAGTCGCGCTGGCAGCCACTTCAAGTTATCCTTTGCCGCGTATGCAAACATTAGGGGGAAGCACAGCATATCGTCGGTGGCTGACCCTGGACCAAGTCAGGGGACCATGGCTGTGACTGTCGCTGAGAAGGGAGATAAAGCTTTTTTTTTTTCCTTGCATTTCATGGGGATTAGTGAAGATATGAGCGAAAGAAGCACGGCACCTTACACCATATGTCATGTTGAACGGAACAAAACTAGCCGCATCAAAACTGAGAATCGAATGATACGTAGCATTACTCCGTACAACACACGATGGAGCGCGTCGCAGGGAGTTATCGCCCTTTAATGATCCGAAAAATTGGGTTAGAAGCCAGGATTCACGCAGGGGCGTGGACTGGGCCGTAGCTTCCCTGCCAGGGATCACTGGGCTCTCCCTGATGTCTGTGCGCGTAAGGCACACTTGGACAGCCGATAGTTAGTCTGAACGGAGAGATGTTCATTGGGTGAAAGTTCTAGGGTGAGGTTTGCGAAAGATATTTCTGGGAGCGATATCTTTCCGCTATCTTGAAACAGCTCTTATGTGGCGCATGGGGGAAATGATAATTCGTTGACAGCTTTTCTTATCTGTACGGAGAATAGACACCTAGCTGGATTCGCGCGGGCTTAACTAATGGCGCAAAAACCAGCAAGGCACGGGCTGTCAGCAAGATTGTCCCGGCCCTGCTTGGCCAGGGCCAAACAGGTCGAAAAGAAGCAAAGAAGGGAGGGATAAAAAAAAAAGAGGTATTAAAAAAGTAGTTCAATGCGGCCTGTATATTCCGTACATGGAGCATCAAATGGCATTTTCTTAGGCCGCAGCATAGTCATCATCTTGCGAGTGGGTTTCGTTGGTATATATCGCTGATTATCGCTTGCTCGTCTCTATATCCTTATCCTAGCCAGGAACGGGCAATTATAAAATCACCTGAATATAAAATCCAAGGGAAATAATTTTATAAAGCCGTCTTGGCTCCTGTTTGCTACCTGTTCAAACCACTGTCGTCTAATTTCGCAATCACAACATTATTCAGTTATATCTATAGCCCCTAGCGAATCGGAACAATATGGGAATCGTGGGTGTAAGCCGCGCGACTGAGCTGCACCTCGGCCCTGTCCATGTCGAACACCACGTACAGGTTCCTGAGGAATGGGACTCCGAAGCTCGCCCCGTACGGATTCAAGTACGTGCCACACGTCCCGTCCTCCAGCTGGGCCACAAAGCGATCCATGCTGATCTCGAACTCCACGCCCGGCGCAAACGTGACCGTCAACGACGCGTCATTCCGGTGGCGGAAGGAGCAGTCTACTGGGAAGTGGTCGGGCGATTCACCTGACGTAAACTGGAAGCCGTAGTAGTCCGCGGCGTAGAGAAAGGTGTCGATATCAACTCCAAAGTACTTGTTTCCTGTATCGAGCCACCCCCTGTTGAAATGAGGATCGGCTGGGACAACAAAAGGGCCGGATGCGTTGGAAAACGTGAAGGAGGTGTAGTTGGCCCAGTTGGGGCTACGGTTCGACAAGCTGGACGCTGGATCGGTCATCGGAAGCGTGTGCACAGGCCCTGCCTGTTTCGCCGTATCGATGCCGTTTAGGATGAGCGACCCCGTGGCACCGGGTTCGTCGGGCCCGAGGTACACGGAATAGGCGCGGGATCCAGCAACGCCACGCTCAAATACCTGCTGAATAAACCCCGGGTACGAGTCGCAGGCTGCCGTGTAGCATGTTGCCCCCAGGCCCAGGATGCCCGTATCCGGTGCTGGGATCGCAGAGATGGTTGGGACCTCATCCCAAGTGCCAAACATAAAGTCGGTGACGTCCGCGCCTCCAAAGCGTATAGTGTCATTCACGAATACGCCAGTCGCGTGGTTGGATATCGACGATTGATACCCGATGCTGACGTACACCGCCGTGGATGAAGTCAGGTTGTCGTAACTGCCGTACTCCCAGCATGGGTGGTTGGACTGTTGGCATTCATCACTACGTGGGTTCTCAAATCCGATAGTTTCGCTGCCCGTGTCTATCCTCAGGATGTTCTTCTGAGGCGGCGTTCCCACCTCGACTGGGGAAGGTTAGCGAGAACCGCAATCAAGTGTTCATGGTTAAAGGCTTCACTCACACTCGGCTCCGTACGCGGTTTGATTTACAATCCTCGTTAGGGGAATATAGACCACTCCTCTGGGCAGCCCGCCGTGTGCCCAGGTTGACCGCAGCAAGCCGGTGCTGGCAAGGAATGCCGCCCAACAGAGTCGTGATCCCGTCATGGTTCTTGCCTGTCTACTTTAGCACATTGGTGTTCCCTGAGACATGGAGCAAGACGAGAATCGAGAACGAGCCACAGCACGTTATATCTTCCCACGGCACTTCTACATCCAGTGTGGATTTCCAAAACGTCATGGTAGCAAAAGAAATACGAGGCACAACTAGCTAGGGTCGGCGGTTTACTTAGCAAAATATACAAACTTCCCAAAAAGGAAATTTTCCCAATTCTGTCATCTCCACAGGCGATTGGAATTCTTGCGTACCTACATGGCGAGCAAGCTGGGCTGGATGAAAAACTAGCATGGGGCATTTTGCGAGATCACCTTCTCGTGCAGCCAACTCACTCTGTAATAACGGTCTTTCTGTGTTGAGCTGGGACTCAAACGCTGATATACTCGAATCATAGTTTTTGGGGAGAGGCGGCGACTGTTAAGCTTCTGCAGCACACCGTTACATACTTCGCAGGCGATGCTGACCCTGTAATGTGGTACCGGTAACACTGTAACAGGCAACCGAGGCAGCCGGCTGCAGGCCTCAACAAGTGATTAGGAGCGATTGCCATTGCTCCAGCGACAGATTCGACGCAAGGGGCTCCAAGCCAAAGATTCTTGAATTGCGAACTTCCTACTCGATAGGTCCATCCTTGTACATAGCACAGGGAGGGAACTAGAGGATAAGGATCAAGGAACCTAGCTGGGCAGTTCGAGTTTGTCCAGTATTTCCTGTATCTGGGCTGAGTTAAACATTTCCATACTTAACTACGCGGCTATCGGGCGTGATAAGGGCATCACGTTTGATGTTCTGCATAAATCAATCAAGGGTCTAAGCAGCAGGGTCCTAGCAGGAAAATACTCGAGCGGCGTTGGCTACAGAGGCGACAGAGTGGCTGAGTGGGAGCTACGGCGTTTACCAACGTCTATACTCGATGTGCCACTAAATATAGGGAAAGAAACGGGATTACTGTATGTACTGTATTAGTTTAAAGTTTCACTACCACCCTGACGTGGTACTGTGCCAGTGTGTGCGTCCCTGGGATAGCGTATCGTAATAAATCTGCAATGGTCTCATGACCCCTGCTGCCCCCTGACTGAAGGAGGAAAGCCGTTTCGGCGTACCAAGCTTGCCAAGTACTTGACATACATGAACGTTTTATTTTCCGATGCATTACAACACTGCGCAACACGTAATCTACCCTGCCGAGCAGGAATGGTCTTGGTTATGTACGGAAATGGTATAGAGGAGAAGCAAGAAATACGAGTGGCCATTCGCTCCGCGACATCCGTATCATTTCATGAACTGACCACTGTGGACCGTGGGGATAGAATGGCAAGATTCTGTCTGGGCCCAAAAGTTCGCCCACGGGACCTCTGCGCAGTCGTACTCGGGTTCTTTTACCACTCATCAGTTGATCGCCGAAGGCAACCTCATTTCCTTCACTGCTTAGCTCAGTACCGCATAGTGCCGCGGTTAGTAATCGAAACTTGGAATGCCACCCCGGACAAGAGCACCCGAGAAATAGCGATTCGTATCGGTTGATTGCAGAATAACCGTCAAGTACCAGCTGGTGCGTGGTGAAGACCTACTTCGTAGGCTAGAGAGCTTGCCAAGTTTGGATAAGAAACCAATAATAGCCAATGGGGATCGGATGATCGGATTGGAGGAGTATAGATTGCGTCCTCTGAGATACCGGATCATGAACTCCTGGATTGGGGGTAAATGGGGTTCAGATGCGCCAATCATGCAAGGCCCATTGGCTCTCAATAACCGGGGCTTGAATGGCCTCCGAGTAGATCATGAAGCTATCCAAACCTCTCACACAGTCGCTGGCGCATGGAGGCAATCGAGACCGTCACCGAGATCATGGTCGAACATAAGTGAATGGAGTTGGGATGGCTCTGCTGCCGCTCCGTTTGGAGGTATGATGATATGGGTATGGATGCTGTTCTAAATATACATCATAATGACATCTCTGCAGAGGAACTAGAATAAGAAATAAATAAGAGCCGTTTAGTCATCTGGTGAACCGGAAACCTCAATAAACATATGCAACCGTTGCCTTGAAACCCTGTGACGCGCTCGCTCGCGCTTCAGTCCTTTTGCAGCGCCGCTCGTGATCGCTTAAAACCCCCCTTTTCTTTCTCACATCAAGACGCCATAAGAAAGCGTGAGCTTTGGCCCCCCCCAAAGCTCGGGCTTCTTCTCGTTGACGGTCCAGCGTCTCTTCTTTGTCTTCTATGCATTGATCGCGTCTTCCATGGGTGACGATATTGGCGAAGCACCCCAGAGCCCACCCAGGCCGAGACCCAACTGCGGTATGGTAGCCATCTTCTCTCCCTCGATCGAACCTTTTGGCGATGGTAGTGGCTTCAGCGAAGCGGCCGGGATGGAGGCGGTTAGATCTGCCTCGTGCTTGGAGTCTGCGGGTGAAGACGGTGTTGGTGTCGGATTTGCCAAGGCCTGAGTGCTCTTGCTTACAGTGTTAGAGTCGCCGAAGTTCGGTAACATATTATCATCCTCATCATCTTCGCCCTCGCCCGGAGGCGTAATCGGCGACCAAAGTCCAAGAGAAGCGGGACGGGTGAGCGTGAGGGGCTTGGAGATGGAACTCGAGAAAGCCGATCGACCGCTTCCCACCGTGATACCCCCAATATTCGAGCCAAGGCCCAGAGAGGGACGGGGCGATAGAGAGCTCGAGTCTCGCCTGATGCCGCTCATGCTGCCATTGGCCGACGATGATCGATTCTCCGAGGACTCGAAATAAGAAAAGTTGTTGAGTGCCGAGGAGAGCGAGTTCGCGTGACGCCCCCGAGTCCCGCCCAGAGCACTGGCCAAGGCTGAGGGTCGCGCTGAGCTTGGAGTTGATGTAGAGGATCGCAGATGCTCGGTGCTCCCTATTAGACGCATATCGTAGAATCGGTGAATGGGGATGAGCCCTTGGCTCTTGTCCCAGGGCATGTGGTCCATCCCATCCTCGGCCACTGCATCCGGGGATTCCTTGCCAGGTTTTCGCACAGCCATGGTGAGAGACGCGGTCGAGACCTCCGTCAGTGCGGGTTGGTGAGTGATCGCGCCGATCATGGCATTGCATCCGGCACCGTGCGACACCAGGATGACGATGGATTCCGTCTCAACCTCCTCTTCATCGTCGGCTGGGCCGTCGGCTTCCGCAGGCGCAGTTGGCGCCATGCGCATGAACGTCTTGGTTACCATATCGGTAGGGCCTTCCTCAGTCGAGTACCAGTCTATGAGAGCCTGTAGCCCATTGCGGAATCTCTTGTGCATGATTGCCCATTCCTCAGGGTAGGTGCCACCGTTGCCCCAATCGAGCGGTTCCCGCATCGAATCCCACTGGTAGTCGATATCGACACATTTGTCCCTCGCGTGCGCCACAAACCCTAGCGGAATCGTGGCTCCCGATGAAATTGCGTAGTTCGGCACAGGTGAGACGTAGCCAACGGGACTGGCATCTCGAGGCGCTGGCGTGGGACTAGACTTGGGGCTCTGGCCGCCGATAGACAGAGATGTCGCGAGTGCAGGCAAGCCATCGAAGGCGTTGGACCCAGGGGTCGAGTTACCAGATGGTGTTCCTGGCGTGGCGCCTGTGCTCCAGAGTTGGCCGGATGCGGTCGGGCTACTTGGCAGATTAAAGCCAGGGTATTGGCTGTAGTCTTCTCTCCGGAGGAGATCGGCTTTTGCACCAGCAAGCATCATGACCGACTCTGGGGGATGGGCGATGAGCTCATAGTAGCCGGGATTGAGCCACTCTCCCAGAAACGCGTCCAGTCTTAACGGGGTTTTCCGGACAGGATACTGAGTGCCAGAGGGGCAAGAGAAATGGGTCATTGTCGTAGCTCTTGATCCGTCGAGTGATTCGTGGGAACTTGGAGATTGGCCACCATCCATCGAAGCCTCGAAAGGCGTGGAATCTTGTGCGAGGCCTGCGCTGACGGCGATGGAAGTCTGGATGCACCTCAGGAAAGGAGAACTGTGCAAGACGACCTTGTATTTTCTTCGCTTCCGCCTTGCGGGCGAGCCATCCTCCAGCTTCTGTGCTGCGGTTCGAGCCGCCTCCTCATCCTGCTGTATCCTCTCTCGAATAATGGCACCTATCTTTGCACCCAACGCCTTCGCTTGTAGCCAACCGCCGTAGGCGAGAGGCGGGTCATAGGGGGTCGGAGAGGAGAGATGCCACTGCTTGTCGGCGACGTCAAGTCGATTTCCGTGTCTATTCGGAACGATGCGGTCAGTCCCAAGCAACCCCAAGAGGATAAAAAGAAATACGAGGACCAGGTCCACCAAGGGAAGACGACTTACCTTACTACAAATATGTACGCTGGTGGTCGTCCCATGTTGGTAATTGATGGCAGTGCTTTGCCAACTCTATGGAGAGAAGAATGCGTTGCTCTGTGCTCTGTGCTCTGTGCGACGGGACGTGATGTAAATATACCCGCCGCTCGGGATAAGCGATAGGGATGGTGGAGGGCTGGGCGGAGTGTGTTGCCTGCCTTGGTAATAAGGGAGACAAAGGAGTTGATTGAAGTGTGTTCCGGGACTAAGCAAGTCGAGGGGCGCTCAGTCGCTTCTCTTTGGAGGAGGTGAGGGGTTGAGACGGTAAATATGTTTCGAACTGCGAGCACTTGGTGGTCGAGCTGGATGTTGAACCCAGCTTCCTCCTAGTCAGAGACGTCAAGGCACGGCACGACGAACCAAGCTTGACAGACCAAGCTTGACGGAATGTTGCATGCCCACTCTAAATCGTCCAGCTCGGTCGTGCACCAAATACGCGGGCGGCCTGTCTCCCAAGCGAAGCGTCGAAGGGCAGCGGACGGGTGAGAAACGACGTCAGAGTCGGGGGTATTACGACCGTCCTGCCCGATAAATCCGAGTCATATGGTCTGTTATCTCTGGGCTGTGAACTCCCCGCTCTTGGTCGATGGCTTGGAGAGTCGCAGAGTGCAACAAAAGGTAAATTGTGGTGTTGAAAATGACGTGGTTTTCTCGCCTCTTTTAGATGACCAGACATTGCCAGACACAAGTTGCCCCAGAAGCAAAGTGCAGGTATCGGCTAGTCGCATGTGATGCTAGAGCGATCGAATGATTGGTGTGTTCTGCCCCGCGTTCTGTCGACTGTAATCGGGGCCTTCCAACCGCGGGAAGCCGCCAGATTTCCCCAATTGATGCGTCTCTAGCGTTCGCGTTTAGGGCACTAGCAGGGCCTCGAATTACGCCCCAGTCTGCTGGCTCAAGGTTTCATCGCGCCTCCCCCGGGTGACATGTGCATAGCATGGCTTATGTAATTTCGGGGGTCCCCTTTTCCACCGCCGTTTTTTGGGTCCGCTTCCAGAAGGGAAGCTCATTAGTAAACCGCATATTGATTGCCTCGATTGCATCGTGTTTTGTCCTTTGTGTGGAGACGCCTGCCAGCGACGGGCAGCTGCTGTTGAGAATCAACCTCGTCTACGGTCTCGAGTCTCTTGGCGAGCCCTACCCCTACCGGAAAACAGATTCCGTATTCCTCCAAGTGGAAGCTCCTTCGTTTTCAGCTCTCCCTTATTGCGAACCGCGATACGACCATCATGAGGTTCTCTCGATTCTTCCAACTACCGGCCCTCCTGGCCGCGTCGTTGCTCGCACCGGCCACTCTGGTGGCTGGCGAACACACGAGCAACTGGGCCGTCCTTGTGTGCACGTCACGGTTCTGGTTCAACTACCGACATCTCGCGAATGTGCTCTCTATGTATCGCACCGTGAAGCGCCTTGGCATTCCCGACTCGCAGATCATCCTTATGCTCCCGGACGACATGGCCTGCAACCCGCGAAATGCCTTCCCCGGCACTGTATACTCCAACGCCGACCGAGCCGTGGACCTTTACGGAGACAACATCGAAGTGGACTACCGGGGATACGAGGTGACGGTGGAGAACTTCATCCGACTCTTGAC
>FTLB01012158.1_pt1 | contig 16272 bp, 15 predicted proteins | sample 1658291 | NCBI WGS metagenome assembly FTLB01 (sample SAMEA3914812, study PRJEB12502) | metagenome | biome: forest; material: soil | place: Canada | collected 2011-07-07 | depth 0.1 m
TGCTTCTGGGTATCCGACGGCGCAATCTCCCACCCAAGCAGTCAACCACATGCTCGAGGGCTTCGACTCGCCGCTTGCGATTAGTAACCAAGCAGCGCCAGGTCGAGAGCATGCGGTCCAGCCGCTGCGGGTTCCGAGCCGGAGGACGCCTGAGCCTGCGATTCCCGAACCACGGCGGGCGGACTCGGTCCGGCAGGAAGAGATCCCTCCTAAGCCGCCCGTCAGTCCGTGGGAAACCAAGATCCACACCTTCATTCCCCCTCAGTTCCAAAATACCACTCTCGACGCCGAGGTCGTGCCTCCAGAGCTTCCCGTGACCATCTGGATGGAGGGTCTCGATTCCCCTCTCCCGCCACCCGCCGACAACAGAGCGCCGGCCAATTCGCGATTCGGTGCCTCTTCAGTGGACGACGGCGTGGATAGGATGTATCGCGAGATAGAAGCCGACGTGCAGCCGAATCCGCCCGCGCGAGGATCTATGCCCGGCGCGGGTCCCGTACTCCCCTATGATTCGCCCACACTCGGGAGAGGAAGCTTCGCTCAGATGTCCCGGCCGGCTCAGCCACGCTCGAGCACTGGATCCCTCGCGGCCGGCCCGGCCGCCGCCACCCTGCCGCAAGAAATCCCCCCCCTCAATCGACGAGACGGGTCGCCGCTAGTGGGTTCGCCAACCTCTGCCTCCCACAGGAATTCGCAGGCAAGCTCCCTGAATGACTCCCACTCGTCGGGGGTCGACCTCAGGGTGCGGGACAGCATCGTGAGCCCCGTGAGCGACCACAGGATGTTTGGAACACCGGCGGCGGAGAGGACTCCCGTGGAACCCGTTCGTGATTCTCTCTACTCGGTCGCCGAGCACCCGGTAATGGCCAGCTGGTCGAGCCCTGTGAAGTACGCCAGTCCATACGACCCGGCTTTCGCCACCAATGTCACGCCCGATTCTCACAAGGAAGTGCTCAACCATACGAGCTACCCAACCCCCATCCAGATAGACGACGGGCTCATTCCCGTGGTCGACAGCCCGGAGCGGGCCGCGGCCCCCCACCAAATCGAGCCCATGGTCCAAGCAGATTGCACCATCGGTCTCAACAGCTCGTTCTTCCAGTTCAAGGGATTCTGCGAGGGCGCCAAAGAGGTCGTGCGAGGCGGATTGGGTGTCAAGAAGATCAAGAAGGCCGTAAGCCCCCCCCCCGGTTCTTTCATTTTTCCTCCCTTTCTCTTCACCTTGTCTGGCGCGGCGTGTGTAAACTTTGACGGGTAGCTAATACAATTTTTGGCATCGACAGGGTTTCGGCGCCGGTGCTGCGGTGGCGGCCAAGTGTAAGAACTGCCTATACGAGCTGGATTGGGCCTCGGTGGAAGCAGACCTGAATGGCGGCGGTAAGCAGCAGACACGTTCCTTGATCGGCTTTCTTGTTGGCGTCCCATGACCCAGGAAATGTGGGCGGCAAGGGAGGACATTGGAGAAGAGAAGACACAAGAAAAATGAGAGAGAAGCTGATGCCCTTGTTTCCAGAATCCGCAAGCTACCAGACATGCGGCGTCGGATTCCGACTTCGCTTCCTCTCCAAGAGCCACTTAACAGCGAGGCACGTGGAAGACCAATCGTATGCCTGCCTGTTCTGCGTTCAGTTGGGCAAGACAAGCGAGGACAGCGACGCAACCGTCTTCTTCAGCCAGAGGCAGCTGTTTGCCCATCTGTCCCGCCACGCCCGGCCGCTGCCCACGGTCCCAGGGGTGACGGTTATCGAATCCGCGACCATACCGCAGGGCTCCAAGAACAACTACGATCTCCACTTTCCTAATCCGCCCGCAAAGTCGCTCATGGCCGGCCTCTCGCGTGAGATATACGCCATGCCTACCGCCATCGCGACCGAGACGTTTCGGTCGAGCAATGGTGCGCTGCGGGCGCCTCCGGGCGCCACTCGCGAGCCCGTGCTGCAATTTGCCGTCGGCGCCCGGATCGTCGGAGTCCAGTTTCCCGCACGGTTCCACGGCGAATGGGGCATCGGATGGGCTGACAATATGCGCGCGGCGTTTCCCGTGGACTGCGTCAGGATCGAGCCCCCGCCCAAGACACAAGTCCGGATGGAGCAGTCGAGCAGCATGCGAGCCGTCGCGCGATGGAGCCGGAAGCCCAAGGATAAGAACAAGGAGCTGGGTGACTGGCTGAGGTTTGAGAAGGGCGAGATCATTACCGGTATTGGATGTACGTTCCTATTTCCCCGTCCTCCTGCACCACCACCACCACCACCATCACCTCCTCCTCCTCCTCCTCCTCCTCCTCTCTTCTGGTTGCTCGTCTGAACTAACACGTTGTGTCACAGATCCGTACCCAGAGCATTGGTGCTGGTCAGGGTACAACGCCAAGGGACGATGGGGCATCTTCCCCCAGTCGTTCATGGAGCCCAACACGCTTATGGAAGCCCCGGGTAGTGACAGGGCAAGTATCATAAGCCACGAGAGCAAGATGGGCGTGTTCTCGCGCTTAGGGACCAAGAAGAACAGGCAGACTAACGCGGCGGCGGCCAGTAGTGATATAGTGCACAGGCCCAAGGTTACGATTGTCTGAAGAAGGAGGAAATCTGTCTGATGAAAACGCGCCATAGCCTCAAGGTAAGGTGAACCGAACATTCTTCGGTTCTCCTTCCATGCTTTTTTTTCCTTCTAACGATTTCATCTCTCTTTTCTTTCTAGGTATGCCTTTATTCTCTCTCTTTTTTTTGCGTTCCTCTCTTGGGTATATGGAACGAAAGCGGGAAAGTTTTCTGTGGGTTGGGAGGAGTGTGCAAAGAGACGAACTGGTGTTTGGTGGTTTTTCGTTTTACTATATACCCCATGTCGATAACTACCGGCCTATTGACGAACGCATATATGATTTTTTTTTCTGTCTACTTTTATTTTTATTTTTATTTATTAGTCGATGACAGGAACAAAATTTTAGAATCATTTGTCTCTCAAATGCCTAGCCATTATAGAGCATCGCTAGCAGCCCCGATACCAGACTCGACTGAGACCTTGGGTGTTTTCGTAGTTACTCCGGTTGAGTGAGCTATTGTGTAGTCTTAACGCTTCGGTAATTCTATTCGTTTGCTTTATCTCGCTTCTACCATGGCGCTGCCTTGGCAACGGTGCAGTAAGTAGGGAGTCTAGCTTTGTGTTTTAGACGGGATGCATGGAAATAGTGATACTCGACAGAACCACTAGATGTGTTTCTCTTCTTCCTTCTCCCCTTCTTCCCTTCAAGTGGATTAGGATGACTGAGATATTGTCTGACGGCCGAGGGAGGGAGGCAGAAAAGAGAAGACGTACGGCCATCCTGCTTCTGGTGCCCGGCGGATCTTGTTCTTCCACCTTGGTCCTATATGAGCACCCGAGGACAGTGTGGCAGAAACATGGCGGCTCGGGACGCTGCAAAGCCTGGTTTAGAGCAAGATGGCGCTTCTGGAAGGTTGGTTTAGGGTTATCGATAGTGGTTCTAGTTCCTCTTATTTGTCACTTTCGAGATAAACTCCGCGCTTGTATTGATGCCTTTGAGTTGGTAAGTTGGTACCTTGCCGAAGGGTTGCAAGCTTCGACCGGGTTAGGCAGTATATATGTCGCCGCGACTGCTGCAGATAGAAGTCAGGATGTATTCGTATTTCTAGAGCAAGAATTCCCCTATGGGAACTTGGATATTGTTTCCTATACTTGCGCTTGTATTTTGGGCGCCGTTAACCGACTCAGTCCTCGCCCTCATATGTCGCCAACTCTTTTCCATTCCACGGCATAGCGATCATGCTCCTTGTCGGGGTCTTCTACTTGGAAGGCTTCTTCGTCGGTACTTCACATCTCCGATGCCGCATACGCCGGGATTTACATGGCTCTCGGCCTCTGTTTCGTAAAGCCGTGGCCGTGACCATGCATGGCCATCAGCCGCGTATAAAGCTCGGCCAGTTTAGTCTCCTTGCCCATCTTTGCGAGCTTTCCTTTATAGCGCGGAAATACTGGCGAAATGCCCCTATTCTGTCGGTGCTGATTCCTGCAATTTGGCTCGGGATTAAGTCGTGACGGCACTGGACGTCACTGGAGGCAGGGTAGGAGTTTTGAGAGCGACTTGAAAGCTCTGGTTCGTGGCGGTGCCAAGACATGTGACAAGCTGAAGAGGTCGCCAACTCCCAGCCGCGTTGTATCTCACGCGTAACTTCTCTTATCCTACACTGATGTTTTCTTAAGTTGTATTTCAAACAAGGCGCTGTTGATTTCAGCTCGGAATTGCGTCCGTTTACTCCAATTATTTTGCCATGGTGTTATTCTGATCTACTGCGTGATAGCCGTTCTATCATGGAGGAGAAGCCCTGCCTCCCACCTGAGTGGTATTTCGACGTACACGTCCTTTTGCTGTGCTGGGAAAACGCAGACAGGGCTTTTCATGACCAGTGCGATGAGTTAAGCGATGTATTCGAAAACGTCTACAAGTATTCCCCGGGGAAATGGAGGATCCCCAACCATGATCCTCTCTATCAACTCATGGGGAGGATACGCCAATTCCTCGAGGTAGACAGGGACGACGTTCTTCTTATCTTGCACTATGGAGGGCATGGATCTACCAACACGGACAAAAGTGCAGTGTGGAGCTGGTAAGTGGCCGTCCTGGTACTGAGTTATTCCCAGTGCTAACTTTTGTAATATGATAGCTACGACAGACCCGATTCCCCGAAGCTACTCTGGAGTGCTTTGCAACCCATGTTTTTCAACAAGATGTCTGACGTCCTGTTGATCATCGACTGTTGTTCATCTGGGAGCGCCGTGTCCGAACAGGGAGAGGGCATGGTCGAAGGCGTCTTTTCGGCCGGAGTCGGGGGTCGAACGCCCATCTCGGGCCAGCACTCATTTACCGTCAAACTGATCGAGAGATTGAAGAAACCCGAGTGCTTTACAAATGGCATCACGGCTTATGGGCTATATCACGAATTGTCTCGGGATTTCAAACTATCCACCGATGGCTCCAAGCGGCAAGGAGTATCTCCTCAATATCTTCGTCTTGCAGAGAAACGAGGCGAATTCCGTACCATCCGACTGGCACGGCAGCCTAGTTTCGAAACCGCCGTCAACAAATCAATATTTTCGGGTTCTTCGGCCAGGAAACCGCGAAGCAAGAGTTGTACTACCGTCCGATCCACAGCGACACTTCAGATCCCTGATATGAGCCAGGGCGAAGAGGGAACTGCAGACTCAGAGGTAGCGAGCCCAAGTTCTTCGCAGCCCCTCGTTCTACAGCGTACAGCAGGCTCCGACGGATGCTCAATCCGCCATTCCCTGTTCAGGGGTGGTGATTATGTGTCCGAACCGGATCTCTGGCTCGGCGAGGAAAACCTCCAGTACGAAACAAAGGGGCCGAGTTCCGCAGAGGTGCAACAGGGTGGTTTGCGAAGGCAGGTGCCCTTTTCAACAACTCCGGCGTTGGCCGAGGTCGCTGCTTCTCTGGACTTTTCAAGGTTGTACACCGCCCGTTCTGTTCAAACACCACCGGCAACCTCTTCTGGGAGACATCCTCTCCGCAGGAGAACTGAGGGTGGATTAGAGATTCAAGGCAAAGGCGGAGACGAGACGGGCGAGGCGACTGAGCCACACCAGCTTGCGCAGGCTTATGATGAACCACTTAGTATCTTTCCAAGTTCTTCGCCAACTGTGGCGGATATTCCTCAGAACCAGCGGCTCATGGCAGATCTTCTGAGACGATCGCTAACGCCTCTGCCTGCACTAAAATTTGATCCGGGATCTTTCTCTTACGGCAATGCCATGAAATCTACCAAAGAGGCGAATGAAGAGATCTGGACAGAGAAATCGACCAATCTGATCTTTAATGCTGATAAAGGGGTATCTGCAGCCCGGAGGGTCTTCCTAGAGCTGCGAAGCATCAGGAACGCCAACGTTCCGTTCATCAGCGCGGCGCCTCTAAACGACAGCCTCGATGTAGTTCTCGCTAGTATCGAGGGTCCTCCAGACACGCCATACGAAGGAGGGATTTTCTGGATATCTGCCGAATTCTCCGCAACGAACGCCAACCAACCCCCAATCCTTAGATTTCAGACCAGGATATATCACCCAAACATCGATTGCAATGGCAACATCTGCGCGGACTATCAGCAGCGGTGGAACGTCCAAATCTGCAGCGGTACATGAATCTTGTTACCAGTACCCGCAGCAATGCATGGTTCTCAGGGCGAAATTTCAATCGCTTCTCGCTAGGAGCACTTCTCACAGCTTTGTGCGGTCTCATCGCCAGCCCCAACATATATGATCCACTCGTCATTGAAATTGCTGAGAGATACATCCAAGACTACGACGGCTACTGCGAGACCGCCGCATCGTACACAGCCAAGTATGCCACCGGCGGGAGGCCATCTGCTGATTCCATCATTCTGGCGCGTGACTCGAACGATAATCTCGACAAGAATGAAGCGCAGATCTCACTGGACACGCCACCAAGCCCAACTGATGCCGACACGACTCGGGAGATCCATATTGTGCGCGACGCAAAGTCGATAGTCTTTCAAACCTTGATAGCGGATGATCCGTCTCTTTTTCATATGCCAGAGGCTGAAGGGGAAAGAAAAACTCTTGAAGGTGTATTGTCGCGACGGCTCACCCGTTGCCTCCTCTGAGTTCGGTGCTACGGACTATGCCACTACATGTTGCAACCTCCGAGCCCTCGGATGTTACTCCATCAATCTTAGGGCAGCGTTTCATGTCTCTGTATATGGCCTTTGACAATATGCTCTCAGTTGCCCAATTCGCAGTTATACTTAGCATCACTAAGGTGACAGGCCTGCCGGCCAACGGAGACATATGCCGTATCTTCGGATTTCAAGGCGTCAAAGTTATCTCAGAAATACTGCAGTCAATGGATCCAGACGAAGAGCTAGACGTTGATACCGGAATGAAGATAGCATCTGCACTCCGAGGCGATTTAGCCGAACCTTATATCGCGCAAGTTGTTTTGTAAATCGAATAGCTTGCCAGACCGAGGAAAGATCTAACACTCAGTTAGTGACGTCGTGGATAGCACTCAACAAGCATCCATTTCCGTCTACGAGAGGCATCTTTTGGCCCTGATGTCTTTATAGGTCGTACCTCTTTCAGCGTACCGATTGCCGAGACAAGTTGATTCAGTCAACTCTCTTCTCGTCGCCGAGGCCACTGCGGAAAGGTATGTAATAGGCGAGGTATCTTGTGAAGCAACCTGCCAGCGCACCAGATATGGCGACTATAATTTCAACGACTTTGAGGTACTGCAGACCATTGGAGGCAACAGAAACCTTGTCTATCAAAGTGCATAAGAAGGATACCCGGCGGGTTTATGTATTGAAGGTCTTTTTAAACGAAGAGGATTACCTGGACGAGCAAAAGCTTCGGCACCTAAAAGTCATTCCCGGCTCACCGTTCTTCTCAGGCCTCAAATTCTCTTTCCAACGAGACTATTATCACTATCTAGTGTCGGACTTCCGGCCTTGTGGGGATCTATCTTGTCACCTCAAGCAGGAAGGCCAATTCAGCGGGGAGAGGTCAAAGTTCTATATCGCAGAGCTGATCTTGGCACTTAAGTGTCTGCACGAAAAAGATATCGTTTATCGGAGTATAAGGCCAGAGAAAGTCCTCCTAGACGCTCAAGGGCATATCGCACTGTACGACTTTCGTTTATCCAAGGGTGGCCTCGCAAGCCGGGAGAGAACCAGGACCATATGTGGCACTCCGGAATACATGGCACCTGAGATGCTGCTGGATGGATCCGGATACACGAATCTCGTGGATTTCTGGTCCCTCGGCATTTTATTCTTCGAGATGTGCTGTGGACAGAGCCCGTTCCATGCCGAGGATGTCAGACAAATCTACGATAACATCGCATATGGAGAATTCCTGGCTCCGCCCAATACATTCTCGGATGCGGCACGTAGCTTTCTCCACGGACTGCTCGAGAAAGATCCAGAGCGTCGACTCGGCGGAGAGGGCGGCACCGAAGAGCTCAAGCGCCACCCCTTCTTCGTCGGCACAGACTGGGCTGCATTGTCAATGAAGATTGCGACGCCACTCTTTCAACCAAAACTGAGTTCGGAGGCTGATTTATTTTATTTTGAAGCGCGGTCTATGTTCGAATGAGACTAGCTTGGTTCCCCCTTGCTTACCTTCCATGAGCACATCTCTCCCAGACAACTTATATAACAGGCTCACCACTAACATTGATACATACATATATGTGTATATGTATATACCTTCTCCCTCTATATATCTACCTTCCCCTGTTCTTGATTAAATAAGTCAACTATTCATGCGGATAGGTAACTAGTATTGGGGAATGTGGCGGATCGTCAAGCGACACAGGCTGGGTAAGAATATTGTATGCCAAGCAGAAAATACCAATAACAACCAACGGAAGAATCTTGATTTTAGTTCTTTGACTCAAGCTTCGTCTCATCTTGAAGGCTCCTGCACCTCCCTCCTGTTAGCTTGGATCGGCCACGCTGGCCAACGGACGTGCTATCTCTCTTCTTCAAAGTTCAAGTAACAGAAGATATAATTTTGGACTATTAAGGCTCTCTAGCAAGTAAACCAGTGTTGCGGCATTACAGACATCGTTCCATACTATCTAAAGGCAGCAGGTGCAAGGCTGGCGATCTGGGGCACAGGATCATTAATCGTACGGAGCAGCTATACACCATCCTTACGCTGACATATTTACAGCCTGCATGGCATACCTCACTACCTCCGCCACCCACTACAGTCCCTGCGCGGAGAGAAAATCGGTAATCTGCTGGAAGGCACCCTGGGCGTTCGCATGAAGGTTCAGGCCATGGCCGGCATTCGGGAAGCTGACGGCGTTGAACGCCTTGGCCTTGGCGAACACCTCAGCTCCAGGGGTCTCGAGGACGTCATCGCAGCTGGTCGCTAGGGTTAGAAACACACTATCTGGCCCAAAGAGCCGGGAATGAGGCAGAGGTTCTTCTTACTTGGATGTGCAGAAAATGAAGTCCAGCTTTCCTGAGATGATCTGTTTTGAAATTCAACGTCAGCTGATCCGCCGCTGATGCTGTTTCTTTGGACCATAGGGGCCTCACCATTGCTGGTCCCTGGAAGGAAACCGGGAGGTTAGGGATTGCCATAGTCGTTAGGAGCTCAGCTACCGCGATGGGCTGCCTGTGAGCATAGGCGTACTCCGCTACGGACTGTTCGTAATCGCCGTTGAAAAAGCTAGTATTGTAGCAAGATGTTAGTTAGCTTGAGGAGGGAGGAAAATGTCTCGAGCGGAGCCGTTTGCTGTTATCAATGTTAAACTTACGTGTTTGCGTTGGAATAAGCATCGACTGGGACCAGATACCCGGTATCCAATTGCCGCCACTTGGCTGGACGTTGAGACGCGGCGATTCTGAACTGCGCAGCTTGGAGGAATCCATTGGGGTTGGCGTGCGTGGCGTTCAAGCTGAATCCTAGACCAAAGTTAGCCCGCGGCTGCGAAGCAGGAGGAAGCCAGGGAGGGTGCGTGTGCTCACCGGTGAGTACAATGCCGTCGGCAAGAGACACGTCATCACCCAAGGCCGCGATGGAAACAGAGCTTCCGAAGCTGTGCCCAACGTAGACAACTTTCGCGGGCGATACCTTGCCAGTATACTGACCGACTCGCACGAGGCTCGTCAACTCCTTGAGAACAGCAACCTGGTTCGACAACTGGGCAGTATAGCCCGAAACTCTGTAGTTGTTCGTGTGAGTGGTGAGAAAAAATTCTCCCTGAAACCTGGAGTGCGAAGCTTACTGTGTGGAAGATCCAACACCGAGACGGTCGTAGGTCAAAATGGAATAGCCCTGGCCTACAGCCCAGTCTACGAAGCTGTACGAGGTGTTCAGATGGGGGTCCCAGTATCTATGTATATATGGTGAGACATTGTCCAGTTGAGCCACGAGACAAAATATAGCTACACAAGGGGAGTGGAATATCTAACTTACGACCCGTCAAAGCCGAGACCATGGGTGGCGATCAAGACGGTTCTCTGATGCGTATTGACCTCGTCTTGGCCAGGGGAGCAGAACGTAGCAGCTATGGTATAGTTGGCCGTGGCATTGGTCGTGCCGGAGAACGGCGAGGCGGTAGGGGGCGTCCTGCTCGTGAAGGTGTCGACCAGTCCACCAATGTCAAAGTTGTCCTGGAAGGGAGGTAGTCCATAGACTAAGTTGGTGGAGGTCACCGTGATCGGGATGTCGTAGTAATGGCACGACTTGGCCCACGTGGTAGCAGCTGAGAAGCCTACCAAGAGAGCGACGGCGGGGCCGATATAACCCATTTTTGCGGTGAGTGTGAGGAGAGAGATGGTTCTCTGATATTCTGTTTAATGACTGTTGACAGCTTTGCCGATGGACGGGATCCAGACTGATGCTTCTCAGGGTAGTGACGGTGTAATATATCCTTGGATCCCTACGAGTGTTGACTGACACTGACTAGGTATCTACAATTGTCTTATTGCGTTCTGCCATACAGAATTTGTCGTGCCAAGAATCAAGACCTCGGCTGCTTGGTTCGTGTCATACTCTCCTCTCCCTAGTCTGGACATAATCTTGACATCAGGCTTGGGTATTTGTCAAGACTACAGTAGATGCTCTCCCGACGGTGTTTGGGATCCCAGCAGTCCCCCCGGCATTTACATTTCTAGCGCTCACAGTACCCATGCTGTCACCCTGTGGATACTTCTCATTATTTGTCACTACGTCGGCGTCCTCTCCTTTACTTCTGGAGTCCAGTATGATTAGTGATGCGAGAACTTATACTTGGTTTTCGGCGTAGACCGCCCCTAGTCCGATTGGAGGATAGATGGCCGCGGTACCAAAGTGCACCATTTTGGGTTGGGGTAGTTGTGCAGTAGTGTAGCACTCCACCGCAATCTTTTTGCTTGTCGCGCAAGTAAAGTTTAGCCTTGTCCATAACCTGTATTGTACAAGTGTGGATACACTGTACCCAAGAGTCTAACCGGTATGTTTATTATCATGTAGTTATAACCTTGATTAACTCTTGATATAAGATATCTCAATTGTGTATTGTAAGTCACGTAGGAATTTGCCCTTTTACGTATGGTAAATAGATGCCTTCTCGTCTAGTTTAGGTTCCCTGGCAAGCTGGCCTGGGACATCAAGCCGTTGAGGCGCAGTTGCTCTCAGCTTGAAACGTGACAGGGAGTAGGTTGCCTCATCCAAATATTTCACCAACTATTGTTTCAATTGAACCCAATATTCTCCCCTGAGATAGCTTCAGCCTCCACGCAACGAAATGGCTGAAGCTGCGGGCTTGGTCATTGGGGTCATCGCACTCGTTGGAACCGTCAAAGATTGCATTGATCTATTTGGCTATATATCAGCCTCGCGCCATCTTCGGGATGATTTTGACCTCCTAGATACCAAGCTGGACGTTGAAAAGACTCTCCTTTTGCAGTGGGCAGAGCGGGTGAAGCTCCTCTCGGAGCACCAAGACTCCAGACTCGAGGACGCACAAATCAAGCACGCTGTTTCCCGCGTGCTATCGAGCATCAAGTCGCTGCTGAGCGACAGCGCAAACTTGCAAAGTCGCTATGGTGCCCGCCCAGCATCGGTACCCAATGCGCCAGTCTCCGCGAAATCCATCGTCGCTCGGTTTAGCCAGTCGGCAGCACCTGCGCCGAGAGCTACGCTGAGCGATGTTCGGATGCAGCGATTCTACTCCGACTTCACAGATCTCACAATTCGCACACGCGGTCGCACGTCCGTCCAGGTTCTTGACAAGATTCGGTGGGTGATGCACGACAAGGAGAAGTTCGAAGGGCTAATCCACGAGCTGTCGTACTTCATCTCCAAGCTGAATGAGATCGTCCCGGACGACCAAGGAGCGATCGGCCTTATGATGGAGCAGGACCTGAGCAAGCTCTACTTCGGCCGGTTGAAAGTGGTCTACGAAGCGTCCGTGGGCCGAGACTCCCTGATGGCTAGTACAGCCCAGCGTACCATAGACGATGACTGTACTAAACGAATAACGGAGCGTTTCTGGTACCGAGCGATCGACGACAGAAGATTCAGCCTAGCCAGCCCGCATGCCAGCACTCTGCAGTGGGCGCTAGAGCCCCGGGACGAGGACTCAGACTGCACATGGGATGACTTGGTCCAGTGGCTGGAGCATGGCTCAGGCATCTACTGGGTCTCGGGAAAGGCGGGGAGTGGGAAATCGACACTGCTCAAGTTCTTGTACGAGCACCGGAAGACCAAGGAGCTTCTGGCTCGATGGTCTGGGGACAGCCCGCTCACCATGGCCAATTTCTTCTTCTATGCTCTCGGTGTCGACGAACAAAAGTCTCAGGAGGGCCTTGTCCGAGCTCTTCTCTACCAAATCTTGACCGCTGAACCTAGTCTCATACCGGTGCTCCTCCCCAACATGTGGCGAGAGGCACACATATCAAGCGAGATTCGGCTCTCATTGCCCTCCGCGGGGGAATCGATTGAGGCATTTTCCGTTATGCAGAAGGGCCTGGGGATATCGCGCAAATTTGTCTTCTTTATCGATGGCCTCGACGAGTACGCGGGAAACCCCATGCACGCGGTGTCGTTCATGGAGCGACTGGCCGCGAATAAAGATATTAAAGTTGTCCTTTCCAGCCGGCCCCTGTCTTCCTTTGTCCAGGCATTTTCGCCCAACCAAACCTCAAGCTCCAAGAGCTTACTCGGCGAGACATCGTCAGCTACATAAACGAGACTCTCGGTACCAACTCGTACTACCAGACCCTAAGCACCATCGAGGGGGACGAGGCAACTGGGATTCTCCAAGAGCTCGCCCAGAAATCGTCTGGGGTGTTTTTATGGGTAGTGCTGGCTTGTCGCTCGCTGATGGAAGGGTTGGCCGCATACGATTCGGTTGCCGAGCTGCGAAAGCGAGTTGACGAACTGCCCCCTGAGCTGGAGAATCTATTTCAGCATATGCTCGGCAAGATCGAGCCGCGTTACCAGGACGAAGCTGCCAGGATCCTTCGTTTGTGCTACTGGAACCAGATCAACCATGATCCGCTGTCTTTGGTCTGCTTTGCAACGTTTCATCCCTCCGTCATGGATCCTTCCAATATCGTGCCCCCCAGAGACTTCTCCGACGCGGAGAAGCATGCCCGATGCGAAATGTTCGAAGGGAGACTGAGGAGTCGCTGCTACGGTCTCCTCGAGGTCTTGCACAAAAGAAGAGACAGGAAGACCCACTGCTTCTGCAAGATGGCGAAGCATGTCCCCGAAGACGAGCACGACCAGCTCGTGGATGCGAACATCATCTTTCTTCACCGCACCGTGTTCGACTTTCTAAACGAGCCGGCCGTCTGGGATCTCCCAAGTCTGCGGGTGAACGACGCATCATTTAACGAAGACGCGCTATTGGCCGGCATCTCTTTGCAGGCGCTCAAGCTGAGTGCCGCGCACAAGTTTCGAGGGGAGGGCTCAGGCCCAGAATATCTCGGCCGATTCTTGTCCCACGCCGTCCCAGCGGACCGTTCGGCGCCGCGTCTGATCGCCCTGATGTCCTCCAAACTTGAGTCGTTCCTCCAGCAAGTATTACAAGAAAACCCTTTCTTCCTATTGCCGCTGATGTCGGCAGTTGCTTCCTCTGAAGTGATGGACTACTTCCCGGCTGGCGTTCCGTTTGCGCTGCTGTTCGCGGTGGAAGCGGGCATGATCAATCTTCTGCGATCGCAGGCGAGACAGAGCAGGTTCCCCGCCGGATTTGCTCAAGTGCTACGCGGCCATGCTACACACCGACCGTATCTACAAATCATCGGCGGGCGCGACGTGGCATCGGATGCTCCGAATATGGACGAGATTTTACAGATAATTGACAGATGCTGCGGTCTGGGGACTAAGCCTATGGCTGAGCCCCAAGAACAGACCCTTGTGCGCGCTGGAGAGAAAAGAAAATCCCCTGGTCACATGGACGGCGTGGATAGCGACGACGACGACAGACCTAAACAGCTGCAAAAGAGACTCGCCTCTTGAGAGGGAGATTCGACCCGACTGCAGAGGCGGACACGCTCTGACCCAACACTTTTAGACAGAACAATGATACCTTCAGTAAGATAAGGGAGGCGAGCCAGTACATGGATGCGCCGTTGCCTCTATATGTACATATGTATGTTCCTGGACAGACCCAGGTTGGGAGGCAGTACTCTCAGACCGAGGTTAAAATAAACGGCTGCTTTTGGGAAGGAATCCGCTATTCATTGGTAGGGCATATATGGGCCGCTACAACGTCATGATCGGTAGTAAATTAATTCAACTGCCGTCATTCGAGTTTGGGACCGCGAGTCTCCATTCGATCAAGTCTCCAATTCGTTCCTCAGCGGTCAGCTTATTAGCGACCAAGGCGACTTATTCCCCCGCACGAAGCTGCACCGAGCGACCGAGCAGCTCCTAGAATCCCCACACTGGGGGGAAGGAGCAGACTTGGCCATTGGGGAATGTCGGCTTCGGGAGCCCACTACCGCAACAGCACTGCTCCCCGGGTACTTCGCTAGTGTATCTACTGAAGCGTTGACTCGCTCTCTCTCTTTCTTTTTCTTCTTACTTTCTAGCACAATTTCCAAGCCTTTGCACATCTCTTTTCTTTACCTCGTTTGGATTTTTGTTCTCCCAGAGAGACACTGTAAACTGCTCAATCCCAGCGAATCGAGTTCCCCCGAAGTTGCTCCAGCGAGGAGGTCCCCATTTCTTCGTATCCGAATCCGGAGCAGCTTTGCATTCCAGCATTCTACCCAAGTTGCTGTACCTACCACTTCGCGGCTAATATTGCTTACCCCCCACCACCCCAAGATTTTCCCCGTGCTTCTTGTCCCGTGCTGTCTTTTCGGGATCGCCTAAGTTCATAAATTTACCTACGTCACGGTGCCGGTCCGATTTCCACGATGTCGTTGTCGGGCGCCGAGGTCGCCAAGCACAACAATGCCAAGGATTGTTGGGTGATTGTTCATGTGAGGGCGCATTTGTTGTCTAGTCCCGAATTTCTGAGGGGGTACAATGGAAGCTGACTCTAGGGGATGTGCAACAGGGCAAAGCTTATGATGTTACGGAATTCCTACCAGGTTGGTCTCCCTCACGTGGTGCGGAGAGGGCAAAGTGCAAAAGCGCGAAACGCCAGGGATAGATGGCTGACCGCCCTTGGACAGAGCATCCCGGTGGGATGAAGATTATTCTGAAATATGCGGTACGAGGATCGTTCCTTGGGTTTCCCGGCCGGAGAGGAGAGCGGCCGTGGCGGGGAAGAGGCCTCGTGAGTGACTGACATGCTTGCTCCTGCAGGGCAAAGACGCGACGGAAGAGTTTGAGCCAATCCACCCTCCAGATACCCTGGAGAAGTACCTGGACAAGTCGAAGCACCTCGGTCCGGTCGACATGAGTTCGGTGGCCAAGGTGGAGGTCATCGAGTCGCCCGAGGAGAAGGAAAGGCAGGAGCGCCTCGAGCGCATCCCGCTGCTCGAGCAGTGCTACAACCTGCTCGACTTTGAGGCCGTCGCGCGGAGGGTCATGAAGAGGACGGCCTGGGGGTATTACTCCAGCGCTGCCGACGATGAAATTGTAGGCCCATCTCTCTTCCCCTGGAGAGGACTATGCTAACAGCCGCCCCCCAGACGATGCGCGAGAACCACGCAGCGTACCATCGCATCTGGTTCCGGCCCAAGATACTCATCGATGTCGAGAAGGTGGACTTTTCCACCACCATGCTCGGCACTAAGGTCGATATGCCCTTCTACGTCACGGCCACGGCTCTCGGGAAGCTGGGCCACCCGGAGGGCGAAGTGGTGTTCACGCGCGCGGCCCACAAGCACAACGTGGTTCAGATGATCCCGACGCTGGCTTCGTGCTCGTTCGACGAGATTGTCGATGCCCGCCAGGACGGCCAGGTCCAGTGGCTGCAGCTATACGTCAACAAGGACCGCGGAATCACAAAGAAGATTGTGCAGCACGCCGAGAAGCGCGGCTGCAAGGGCCTCTTCATCACGGTCGATGCGCCGCAGCTGGGCCGCCGGGAGAAGGACATGCGCAGCAAGTTCACCGAGCAAGGGAGCAAAGTGCAGAGCGGGCAACAGACGGACAACAGCCAAGGCGCAGCGCGGGCCATCAGCAGTTTCATCGACCCGGGGCTCAGCTGGGCGGACATCCCATGGTTCCGGAGCATCACCAAGATGCCCATCATCCTCAAGGGCGTCCAGCGCGTCGAGGACGTACTCAAGGCCATCGAGTCCGGCGTTCAGGGTGTGGTGC
>FTLB01002509.1_pt2 | contig 16254 bp, 18 predicted proteins | sample 1658291 | NCBI WGS metagenome assembly FTLB01 (sample SAMEA3914812, study PRJEB12502) | metagenome | biome: forest; material: soil | place: Canada | collected 2011-07-07 | depth 0.1 m
GTTCGCCATCACGCCACTGGGCAAAGCCGTTTCTGCCGGGAACCTCGAAGTCGTAGAGGTGCTGCTCAGGTTCGGCGCCGATCCTCTGCTCCGAGCGCCGCGAATCGATTGGGAGCCAACAGGCCTGGGGCCGCACGGCCCGGCCGTTGACGATGTTCTGCAGCTGCCAGAGGGTAGCACCCTCTCCCGAGGCGTGCTCGAGTTCTTGACCGAGAGCTCAGCGTCGCAGCACTTCGAAGAGGACACCTCCCCCTTGGGCTTTGCCGTGCGGCTGGGCCACTCTCGTATTCTTGATGTATTCCTCAAAAAAGCGACAGTTATTCCGCGCGCCCCGCCCACTCAGGCGCGCTCCTATATTCTTCAGGCATGCGCGAACAGGGAGTATGGAATTGCACACCAGCTGCTTCGGGCCGGCGCCCGACCGAAAGATGCAATGGAAGGCGCTCACATCTTGTCCCTCTTGATCACGTCGCTGAAAGTGATAAAGTGGCACGCCTCGGATCACGAGGAACGGTCCATTTGGGCAGACAAAACTTTTGCCATGATACAACACATGCTGGATACGGGCGCGGATGCTTATCTGAGCGAAGGCCCAGCCAGAACCGCGGTCGAGCTGCTTGAGTTTTATCTCACTAACAACACGAACCATATCCCCGATGCCACGTTCAAGTGGTTCTCTGTCGGAGTAGACCGCCGAGGACAGAAAGTTCTCAAATCCAGACAGCGGATCCTCGATACCTGGTTACTCAAATAGAGCACGATCTACCAACTGACCGAAGGAGGGAGGTATGATGCATTGCGGGGTTGTATCTTGTACCTTGATCAGTGAAGCGGAGATTGTATGCAGCACCATCATCATTTTGCCTCCATGTTCCGTTGCCAAGACGGATAGTTGCCATCTCGGAGCTGTCTTGGTGCATGGAGCGGATATTGATTGTGCTTGATTCGAGAGGATTTGTTGGCGGGGTTTTGCGGGGAACATGCCTGTCTGACCTGCTTACCTTACTTTGTACAGTTACCGGCGATGAAGTACTTTGCAGCTCTTCGAAACTAGAACAGTTACCTAAAGACTGTGCGTGAAAATCGAACCAGTTAAACAAATACTTCATTCACTCTGGCACCAAATAAGGCGCTACTGGGCCATTCCGTTACTCTATGTGGTGTGTGGTTCTCAGATACGGTATATACCGGTGGTACATGGCCGAAGGGGCCGATACTTACAAGTTGTCCGGGTATGGGGACGCACCCGCCGACATCACCCTCATGAACATGAACCACGAGCCATAGTTAGGCGGAATAAACAAAAGTACCTTCATGAATCCATATTTTAAGGCACCGGGAAATGCTCCAGCTCCTAATGCACAAATCATTAGGTAAAGGAAGGTGGTTTGGCTGCGGTTAGCTCGTCACAGGCTCCGAGCTCAGCAAGCCGAGGTTTCTGGTTCTTGCCCCTCCGTAGAACAAGCTACGGTGATATCTTGTAACTGCACTCCCAAATTCTCCGAGAAAACATCCTCGCAAAGGATGAATCTACACTTCCATGCTTGGTAGAAGAGACCACCATTGCAAACTTATTCTATTCATTCTTCGTGTACATGTCAAAGGGAACACGTAGAATGGATGACACGTGATTGCAGACGGCTCGATATAGCTAAGCGGCTCTGATCTCACCACACGATTGACACCAGCTCTCTCGGCAACGCTAGCTGCGCTGCGCCGTCCGCGGCCTCCTTTTTTACCGTCTTGGAAAATAACAAATTAACTTTCTCCCCTCCATCCGCCAATCTCAATTCCTTTGAGCCCAATACCGTACCAAGAAAGAGTTCCAGTGCGGCTTCAGCAAAGCTCATCCGAAAAGCCGAGCGAAAACACTACGGAGAGTACTTACCATGGCCGCTTCCGCATTGCCCAAGGCTTTGGCCATCGCGGCCATCGCCGCACTCGGTACGATTGGAGTTTACGGCGTGTTCTACATCGGCTCTATAAACGGGCTTTTCAATTCCATCGCGGTGGGCGTAGAACGAGGGCGCTTTCCCGGCTGCCCGGAGCCGTTCAAAGCAACCTACACCGGGATTGAGCCGGTCGACCAGCTCTTGGTCAACTTGGTTCCCTTCTTCTGCTTCATGATCGATGGGAAGCAGAACTGGGCCGACAAAATCACCAACTGGTATCTGACGGCGCAGTGGATTCCCGCATGGACGCTGTTGAGCCTGGAGGCGATTAGGAGGGGAAATAGGGGCAGACCGACCAGCTGGTACGTAGCTTGCCGCATGTCGACAATAGACAAAACTGCGAGCCGGTGCTAACGAGCTTCCCCGTCGTGTAGGATGAGTCTTGTGGGCTGTATCTGGCAGGTCGTGTCGTACACGCTCACCGTGCCTCTGTACCTGATCATGCACCTGCTGAGTTCTCCCGCGGCCAGCGCCACGGCCGCGGCGGGAGCCGATGCCATCGTCGCCGACGCAGCGGATATCGATCTCGTGACTACCAGCGTCGTGCTGGGCCTGATCGTCCCGACCATGCTCATGGGCCTTCCGACCCCCGACGTCGTCTCGGCCGCCACCCACTACAACCTCATCGCGCTCTGGCAGCCTTTCCCCCTGCTGCACAGCATCGCCTTCTACACGCTCCGGTTTGTCCTCCCTTCGTCCGGCCGCCCGACCGCGACGAAGGAGAAAGCGCACCTCAAGAGCGTCGCCTCTGTGTACAAGTTCGCCCTCGCCTTCGCCATAGCCAGCCAGCTCGCGGGCCTCGCCGTCGCCCTGACGCCCGCCGCGCTGGTGCCCTCCCAGTGGTCCGAGCCGTTCGAGCAGGTCGACCTCTGGACGCTGCTGCCGCCTCTCTCCTTCGCGTCCTACCCGTCCGTCACCGCCGCGGGCGAGACCCTGCGCGACGCGCTGGCCCCGCTGACCATGCACTTCCTCAAGTACGACATCTACGGCGGCAACACGGCGCTGCTGGCGTGGGCGTTCTACCTGTACGTCGGGTCCGGGCCCTCCGCGAGCCTGCTCAATGGGCTGCTGAAGACGGTCGTCTGGACGGTGGTAGGTGGTCCCATCGCCGCCGCGGCGGTGCTGCTCTGGGCGAGAGACGAGGTGGTGCTGTCGCAGCCTCAGTCTGTGAAGAGGAAGTGAGAGAGGCAAACAAACACTTCGGTACCCCTCCGTGGGAGCTCGTAGCAGCAACTATTATGGTGGTTTGGTTGTATTAGCTGGTTGTAACTTGCGAAGAGGTCGCCTTTCGAGGCACGTTGAAAATGTTGGAAGCAGGATGAAACGAAGAAAACAGGCGGAAGGGGTAAAATTCGCGGTCCTACGCGTTAGTTTAGGTGCATTATCACAATGGGAATTACCTCGCCGAGGAGCTGTGCCACGGTTTTGCTGTGTATAAAGAGGGGCAGAGGTATAGGATTCGTATCGGTGGATAAGGTATTCTGGTTTATGCTTAGACGCTAAGGTAGTATACACTTCCCTACGGCCCGGAAGCAACGAAGATTTGTGCAGAGGTGATGATGCAGATAACGTAACGATAGTAGTATCGTTTACTAGTCAAGGAGTACTGTACAGCCTGCTTGTTCCTAGAATCTGCGGAACACTATATGCCTATTAAGATGGAAACCCTCATTCCCCCTGGCTACCAGAACAAATTATAACTATCCACGGATATAAAGATGCCAGAGAATCAAATTAAATGCGATATGATCGTGAGTCGGTAAGTCTACGCCTCCTTTGTCACAAGATTCCAACCCACTCCAGAGCCCCGGGCCGCCACAAGCTCCAGAGCAACCAGCAGCTCTCGTCCTAGCTCCAAACTCGTTGCCATCGCCGCATTCGTCCTTGCCACCTTCTCTCCGGCTGTTTGGCTTTCTTGCGTCCCACGCCCAACAGCGAGCCCGGGAGACACACGTTCTCCTCGGCGTAGCGCCGGTACCGACCCAGCGCGTCCGTCCAGGCCACGCCTCGGTGCTCGTGGGCCGAGTACTGCGGATTGAACGCGAAGTGCACGGCCACGCCGGCGCCGTCCACGACGACGTGCCGCCCGAGCTCCTTGGGGCGCATGGTGGTGAGGAAGTCCTCGTCGTCCGCCGTGGGGAACGGGAAGGCGTCCAGGATGTCCCTGCCCCGTACCGCCAAGAAGTTGATGGACAGGCGGGCGTAGGCATAGTCCCATACGTCGAAGTGGTACTTGAGCGTCTCGTTGCGCTCGAGGTGGGAGAGGAAGGAATAGTGCGTCTGCGCGGCGGCCGCCCAGTTGTGGAGAGACGGCCCGAACGCGTCGTAGGTCAGAGTCGAGGCCGGGGTGAGAGTGATGTCGTAGGGAGCCTCGCCGGGCTGGGGCCGGACCGGCAGCCAGCGGTGGCCTTCGAAGGGTGCCGGGGCGGCGCCGTCGCGGAATCCGTCGGGACCAGTTGGTGGGCCTTGGTACGAGGGGAGGGTAGAAGGTTTCCACGACGTGGAGACGGGGCCATCCGGCTTTACAAGTTCCTGGATCATGGGTTTAGTTTTGTTTGAACCGTAGAGTCTTGAGAAACTCTGAGTGAGGGAGACACAATGGGTAAAGCATACCGGCCAGAAGGGCTCATAGACACCCATGCTATAATGCACCCATGACAGAGCAGGATTGTTGACGACGTTGGCGGAGACCGCAAAGAGTTGGGGACTGCTATGAAGTCTCGTGACGATTGCCGGGATGGTAGAATCTTCAATAAACACCTTTGATGGAAGTATCAGCGCCCAGCGCGCCCACTAACAAGCTTGCAAAGTATATGCGGAAGCAGGCAGAGGGTTAACCTACCACATCATCGTCTATTTTCACATAGATAGCGTGGGGGTCGGTGACAGGCTCCCAGCTCACGGACCATCCGTCGTATGACTTGGTCGAAACGTACTTCCGGTACGCCTTATTCGTCTTCACCAAGGCGTCGAGATATGCGAGATCGTCTTGGTTTTTGGTGTTGACAGAGAAAATGACTTCGTCGAGTAGACCGCCGTTTACTTTGAGATTTCTCTGTAATTATACCATGTTAGTTTACCTTGAGTTATATCTTCGAAAGGATATGTAAATTCGAACGAGAATGCAAGCAGTAAGAGAGCCGGGGAATATGAATGTATGGGGGATATAGCACGCGAGACCCCGAACCCCCTTTCTAGGACCAAGAGTAGGAAGGGAAGAGTGCAGTGATATGATGTTCTGGCGTGTAGCATTATGGAGAATATAGGCGACATACCTGCAGATAGCAGTCCAATATTTGAACTAGATCACGCCGTCCAAAGAACACAATGCCAATTACTTTTAGATTTGCCGGTACTACTGGCAGCCCAGCTTCCCCAGCTCCAGAGGCACTCTTGCTCCCTGATGGTCCCCATTCCCCTGGCAGCAGTTCATTGCTGTGATCCTGGAGTGGTGGCAGCGCGGCAGGTGAAGGGACGCCTTCGAGACCATCGATGCTAGTCTCTGGTTCGGGGCCGAGACCGCTGTCTCTGGTGGGTTCTGAAGAGCCGTATAATGGGAGCCGAACGAGGCGCAGAACATCATGCATCGTGCCGGTCACGTAAATGGTCCAAACAGTGAGACAGAGGGCGAGCCCAAAGAAGCAGGTCATTATCATGCGTGGGTTGAAACGGTGCCTGAAGTTCGACAAGAAAAATCCTCGCTGGGCCGATCGGCCTTCACCAACCGCACGAAACGCCATGCTTGAACCGTTCTGGGAGCAAAAAGGAGTAACAGCCCGCGTGGAGAAGAAAAGTTTTGTCGACTGTGGGCTAATGGAAGGATACTAGAGCGAGGCGAGAAGCTATTCCCGCTGGCTCGGAGTGGTGAGCTTGACGCTCTCACAAAGGTACAGATCGATGGGGAGATATCTGCAGAGCAGAATGGTGCAGAGTGCCGAGTAATCGCATTGATGTTCGATTTGAGTTCTCTCAGGCCACCAGGATATAGCTATACTATTGATTGGCCCCAGACGGGGCCTTTCCAGTCGGTCGAGGAGGGCCCAATGCCGCCGGATGGGAATCAGTATCAACTCATGCTGGCCTGGTGTACCTGCTTGGGAAGCGAGTGGATTGGAGTCCGGGAAGAGACATTGGAGGCTGTAAGAAGGAAAGAAAAAGGAGGAAGAACGGAATTTTTAAAGGAGGTGCCGGCAATCAGTGTCGGTCATCATTAAACCGTTTGTTACCTTGTGTTTTGGTGCGACCCGTTTCGCGGGCACTTGCGCCCCCAAGGTGTGACGAAGAGGCGCAAACGGGAAACGGAAGAATCGAAAATCAAAGCCTAGAAATCCCAGGGAGACACAGCTAGTGCTAAGTATGCCGAAAGTTAAAAAGAAAGGTGGCTGGTCTGTCTACATCATCTTCCCGGGGTACAGGAGACGGGCTGCGCAGGGTATATTAATACGGGCTTCCGGGCTATTTTTCTGTGATTTCACTACTGCATGGGACTCCTGACTCTTCTCCATCTATGACGTTGCTAAAGAGACAGCTTTCCCCAGGGAATATTGGAAAATTCAAGTTGCTATGAGCCGACGCTGCCTTGCAAACGATCCGCGCAGGTCAGACATCGTCCCTCCTCCCGTGTCGACGTTCTAGACCAGCACAAGTTGCTTACCACGGCACAGGCTCATCTTTTCATGCCACTTTTGTTTCTACTGGTAGAATTAGGGGTCCTTTCTTTTCCCGGTGCGGAAAAACAGAGAGTAAATCCCACTCACGTCTGGTACCATGAGCCCATAGGCGATCTCTCTCTATCTCTCTTCTCGATTGGGTGGATATTTCCAATATCCCTCACCAACGAGCGCCAAGCCAATGCTTTTACCGGGTGCGCTGCTTGGCACAGGGAAAATAAAAGAAGAAGAAGCAATCCGCGGCAGCGTGGAACTCTGATAGGCCCGCTGGCAATTACGGGAGAAAATGAGATCTATCTTTTGCCGGCTGCGCCTCAGGAAGCGGTGGTAGTCCTTATCTCGCAGCCAGAGCCATGAAGCTGTTTCCTAATCATCAGGCAGAGAGACAGTGTACGCATTGCCTCGTGACAGAATCCTTCTGTATATTCTGCTCTGTGGGTTTCTCACGTCCATTCCTCTCCCATCGTGGCCGACTCGATTCAGAGTTGAGCGGCTCTATCTATGCAATCAAAGCGCGCGTCCATCAACCCCAGATTCCATTGTAACATCATCATGGATTATGACGTGTTGTATTTTATCTTGTGTTTTGTAGTTATGCATTGCTTATGTGCTTCATCTACATATACACACATGTGCAGTATCAGTATTCTCTAGGTAGGATATTTTATACAAGATAGATGGCAAGTATTTGGCACAACGAGCAAGTAATCAGGTCATTCATCTGGGTTATTTTCCAATCCACGACAGAACTTCTGTATCTTCGCGTCAAAGCCTCGATATGCGAACTCGTTCTCGCGGTTTAGACCCTACTGAATCATCATATAACCGATAGTGTTAGGGTTGGATTCGGCAGCCGGTGCTCGCAACTGGGTCGGAATGGACCGACCGTGCGACCGAAAACCTGTCGTTGCTTGATTCGCGGGGCCTCGCTTTTCGTCCGAGGTTCCAAGGCTCACGACGGGTAGCTCTGCCATGTGCACCTTCGATTGGCCGTATGGTAGCAACGTGAACGTGGCCGGCTCGCCCGTGCAGGTCGCATTCGTTGGCGGAACATCTGGGGTAGCACCAGAATGAGTGCTCCAGTCGATCTGGCAACCCATCACAGAGACATGACCAGCGTCGGTTCCGGGTACGAAAGGAGAGGTCGGGGAGGATTGTGGACCATGATATACGAGCGTCGAGGTATCAATCGCAACAGCCCAGGCACTCTTGCCTTGAATGTAGTAATCTCTTGCGCTGGCGGGCAAGTTCGGAATGGGATCGCCGCCCGCATCGTAGTAATGGTGCGGAAGTGAGCTCACGTTGGCCACTGGGTCGACGTCGAGAGCATACAAGACGTTGCCGACATAGACCGAGACAGCGCCGTTCGAGCGAGTCTCGGTGCGAACGCTCGCCTCAATCTGGTTCACGACCAAATGCTTACCGCGGCTAATGGAGAGCTTTATCAGCCCCGATTCGCTATCTGGCGAAACACTGTTCAGCTGAAGGCCATCTAGCTTTACGTTGCTCCCCGAAGCAGCCCATTTGGGATTTCGGAGGTAAAGATCAAACGGCCCGGCAGCATTGATGGTATATACGAGTGAGTTCGCGAACGGATAGTCGGTAGTGCACGTCACGGTGGCCTTCCCATATTTTAGAGTCGTCGTGACGGTCGACGGCGAGAGAAGGGCATGGACGAGGCCATTGTCGCCAAACGTAGCCCAACTGTTGGACAAGAACTTAGGATAGCCCTGCGGGTGGTTGACCGTGCAGCAGGGGTATTGCGGCTCCATGCCAAAGGTCGTAGCGACCCCAAACTGCGACGTGGTGAATACGGCTGGGTTGTTCGGACCAACCTCGGAGTTGTTAGTCCATGGCCCGTTGGGCTGGTCCATGTATTGATGCGCCCAGTGGTCGCCCGTCAGCATCACGGGCAGCGCGTTGAAGACAGTCCGCTCCGCGCGATCGGCATACTCGTTGACTCCGAGGCTGTGGTATAGGTACTCCAGTGAATAGGCCGTTTCCACAGCTGTACACAGCTCACTTCCCGAGTATGATGCGAGATCACGCATGATCTCGTCGGCTAGTACGGTTCCCGAAGGTGCTCCATGATACTGAAAGGTCCAATCCACGGCGTTCATGGTGGTTTGAATCAAGCTGTCGTTATGAGTAAACCTTCGTATGACGGCAAGCGCTTTGAGGCCTGATGCCGCGTGTTAGCTTTTGCGAGGTAATCTTGCAAGAGATTCCGGAGACGGAGAGACCAACCTTGTCCCACGTTTACGCCGTGGAGGAAAGCAAACTTGGGATTGTTCGTCGTGGGATCGCTAATCACTTGCTGATAAACGCCGTTGACGTACCATTCGTCCCACCGGAAGAGAGTCTGATTGTACAGCATGTTCATGGTATCCCACAACAGCGGATCGCTCGTGACGTTCGGATGTCTCTCAAGCAGCCACTGAATCGAGATTATTAGATCGTGATATCGAACTTGTCCCCACGAGCAGTCAATGGCCGTGCCGCAGTTGGTAAAGCCCTGTGAGTTGTTGCTGAGCATCGAGTGCGTCAAGTTCAGGAAAGAGCGCATGCTCTGAACCACACGGCCTTGATAGCTTGCATCTGCATCCGCCAGCTGCGTCAGCGCCAGCAGCAGTGGCGTGCGAGCCCAGAGGTTGCGACTACTGCCAACCTCCGGTCCAAGCCAGCCGTCGGGAGCCTGGAAGCCGAGGACAGTATCGACAGCTTTCTGAACCTGGCCCTTCAGACGTTGGTCGCCGAGGCTGTACGCCAGAGGAACCAGTCCGTTCAGCCAGTACGGAAAGGCTTCGTTTAAATCGCTGTAGTCACTCCCCTCGCCGGATCCGGGTGTGTGCACCCAGTGCGAGTCGTTGACGTACGGATAAAAATCCGCTTCATGCCCAGCAAGACCGCTGGCTGAGATTTGCAGCTCGTTTCGGAGCCATCCCTCGGGCTGTATGGAGCCTAATGGCAAAGGAGCAAAGGCCCATGGCACCACTGTCGTTTTGGTATTATTCGTTGTCAGTCGCGATGACCAAGCGTACGCACAGAAGCAGCTCGGGGTAGGCGCTTGACTCACAAGATAGTGCCTCGGCGCTCTGTGCATTCACCACAGAAGCCAAGGCGACAGCCATGCAATACACGGAAGAAAGAGCAGTAAGCATGGTGAGAGTATCAGAGAGTTCGCGGGGACCAGAGAGTTCTCTGACTCGGAAGATGGAGAAGACAGCCCTCGTCTTACTCGACGGTAGTATAAAAGAAAAGAATGGAAGCAGCGCCGATCAGGAACGGAAATCCTGGACAAGATCCATCACTCCATCACCAACGGCGCACGAGATTCAAGGAAGAGAGACACAAGCAACTCTTCAAAACATATGCTACTCTCGAATGTCACCGTCTCCTCTGCTCGGGTCTCTTTTTCCCTTCTTGACAGGACATCAAGCGGCGTCGGTTGAAGACGATGGAACTTGTTCCTGCCAAGTTGGGGTATTTACAGCCGCCGTACGCTGGTTGGTTGGGCATAGGCCACGGCCCACTCAACCCCGGACTCACGCGAGCCACTGCTACTGCTACACTGCTTGACTGAACATGAGGGGACGGACGCATGTGCTGCGGTCGAATGCCGCGTTTTTAATTTATCTCACAGCTAGACGGTTCCATTCCCGTGTGAGGCGATCGGCTGACTCGAGTGGGATTTGGGGGCTGTTCTGGTGAGCAATTAACCCGAGAGACCGAGAATGAAGACCTAGTACTGCCTAGATGTTGGCGATCCCGGTACGATATAGCAGCACTTCTCCGCAAAGAGCTGTAATGATTTGCAGCGTTGCATCGTCCATCTTCTCCAACAAGACGTCATATAACAGGAGAGCCTCCTCGCACCCCGGACCCCGTGCCAAGCGAGCTCTCGTTATGAACGCCTCCGCCGCTCCGATTTGTTACCCGAGTCGTATCGCATGGCGGGGAGTGGTAGCAAGTTGGGGAGCATCGGCGAAATCACATTATATGGCATTGCGAACATGGAGTCGCCCCTGGTTAGGCTGGCTTGGCTAGGTTGCAATACTGCTCGGGTTCGGTAACAGCCTCCGTGTGCCGATGTATTCGAATAACAATCCCTTTCTCGCTATTGACTGTGCTTCCTCTCGGTAGAATTTACCGGCTATCCCCAGACTCAACAGCCTTTTCCATCGCCTCCCAAGACTTGGCCGGTAACGTCTCGTGCACGCGCCATCTCAGCAGCCTCACTGACGAACCTTAGACTATCCACGTGAAAGCCTGACTCGTAATTTAGAGATCGGACGAGTTGCCAGCCGACCTTTCTCGCCGCATCTTTAGTTACTCAGGAGGAAGAGGAGAAGGCGACCTTGATAGTATTGTACTTGATCCAGAATTTCGACCGAAATCAGTCAAACAACAACGGCGATCCCTACTAGGCATGCTAGGTTAACTTTTTCAGCATTCTTGCGGCCATGCTCCGAATGGACGTTACTCCGCTACGATTTCTGCTCGAATCTACTAAGGTCCTCAGGCGGCATTGCGATGCTTTCAAGATCAATCTTGAATCCAAATGTATCGTCAATCTCGATTGCTCGCCCAGTCTCGGCCTCGTCCTCCTCTGCCTCGTGTCCGCATATCTCGCGCCAGAGTTCGACTCCGTCTTCCACCTCAGCCTCTACCGTGTTGAGAGTGTGCACGAGATGTTGTCTGATGCTCTCTACGCTCATACTAGTCCCAGCTTCCCCGGCTAAGACATCCTTATCAGCCTTACCGTTAGCTTGAGCCTCCGAGACCTGGCTTTTGAAATTGACGACCACCCTCGCGGCTCGATCCGAGGCAGGGGTGATAAACTCGTTGTAAAATTCAATCATGTCTGCCAGCGAGAGTGCTTCCACGGCTGCGACGATTTCCCCTGTGCATTTACATTCTGTGGTCAGCAAATGCGTGCGCTGCCCTGCTCGGTCACCAATCCAGCAAACCTGCCGTGCTCAAACTTATAGTGTTGCCCGCGAACGCAGTCCCAGTATTCCTCGAATTCTCCGTACATGTTCTTCGGTTTGCGTGTAATCCGGGCGACCAGACTGCGCTTTTCCGCCTCGAAGGCCTCGTCCGTCGTCTTGGTGAGCCACCTGGCATATGTTTTGAGGAAAGCCTCAATGCACCTCTCCATGTACCGGCAGGATTTCTCGCCCTGGACAAGGAGAGACATGCCTCGCGTAGCGTACGATAGTCGGCTGTTCGCGAAGACTACGTATCCCAGCTTCAACTTTGTGCGTAGCCAATCGAAGGCCGTCTTCCTCATCATCTGGCACAAGAGACTTGTCCGCGCGCGAACTCCGGTGTCAATTCGCGCCCCGGTGTATATCCAATACTCGACGCAGTTGTTCACCTCGGCAGCATCAGCGAGTGTTTTCTCGTAGCGGTACTTGCGACCAGGGGGGAAGATCAGAGATCTGGTCACCGGCCAGTCAGCCTGGGGCAGGACGGAGGGGCTCAGAGTTGACTCAATTATCGCCGTCAGGTTGCGGGCGTCGTCCCGGTCCAAGTTCCCATGAGCATACAGCTCGATATGAAACTGGGAGAGGAACACGGATTTGAATTCGCGGAGGGATTCGATATCAATGCCTGGCAGTTGTGCCGCTTGCTCAGCGAGAGAAACCGTCTTCTCGGTGGTGAGCCCCCCCGTGCAGGTCATCGTTTGCTCATACGGAACCAAGAAGTCTCCATTATGATACGAGTCCGTGGCATCGTCCTTGATAATTTTGAACCGACCTTCTTGTATCTCCAGGTCTTTGATCGTGGTCATGATTAGCTCGAGCAGTTTGGCGATTTTGTCGTGGTAGCCACCGACGTACACTCGGAGACCACACGCCTCGGAGGAGATGGCATAGACCAAGCCCGATAGCTGCGCCTCGTATGCGCTGTCTAGCAGTCGGTCCTCCACGAGCTGTATCAAGAGATAGAGTTTGGTGGTGTTTTCTGCCGAGCCAAGGAGGAGGGGACTTTTCAGCAGCGCTATGGCATACGCTTTCGGGACGCCGAACGAATTGTCCATCCACCAAGTGCGAGCTCTCTCGTCGTCGCGGACGATCTCCGGCAACAGCTTCTCCCCAGAGCGCGTAGTTCGCCCCTGCTTTACCTCGGTATTGGCTGGGAGGAATGGGTTGTCTCGCGGAAGACGAAACTCGGCTGGCCGATCGCTTGCCGTACTCGTAACGGATTTGGCGAGCTCGCTCATGAACTCGGCGGGGATTGGCTCCACGCTATATCGAGTGCCAAACCACTTCTCGGTTTTGTCCCACGTGCCTTCGGGCGACACGAGCATCAGCCGGAGGTTGTCCGGCCGAAGATGCTCGAGAGCCTTGATGATGAGCGCAGGGTCGAAGTCGCGCATGTAACCCGCGCTGAGCAGCCACTCGCGGGGGACCGACCGGCGCATGCGATTAACCATCAACTTGGTGAAGTCGTCCACGGCGGTCTTCTCTTTGAATCGAAAGCGTAGCTGGTCCATGAGTTTTATCTCGTCGAAGATTCTTTTCTGCGGCTCCGCTTCTCGTAGTAAAGAGATGTACGAAAAGAAGAGATTCGCAATTCTCCTGTAGTTTCTACAGCCCTAATAGCTCAGCATAAGTGGCTGCACCTGTGGCATCTTCAGGCTTGCGAAGGCGAGAGGTGGCCTGCAGGGGGGAATCTTCTCTTACCTCCTGGGTCAATCCAATGTGGCAGCGGAAAAAAGCTGCACCATCCTCGTATACGAGTCTGATACTTGTGTAGACCTGGGTGACCAGGCCTTTGTCTTTGGCATATGCCATGAAACTTCCCGGGCTCTGGTGGCTGAGCAAATGCATGATGTACTCGCTCGGTTGCTCTCGGTACAGCTCGGTTTCGTCAAGGTAAGGGAAGATGAGGATCAGTTCTCGGAAGGTCATGACGGGCTGGACAAGGTACTGGATTCCAACGTGGCCCTCCATCACCAGGGGCTCGTCCGACCAATGTTTAGGTTTCAGCTTCTTATTCTCTATGCCTGAGAAGAACTCGACGGCCCAGCTCTCTAACAGCGAAATGGGCTCTCGACCCAGGATGCATAGTTTCATTTGGTTGGCGGAATAGTGCTTACCGAAGAAGTCGAACATAGCCTCACGAATGTTGACGCCACGAGACTCTGGTTCCTCTTTGAGGACCTTGAGATTGCCAATGCAAAAGTGATTCCATGGATGCTTCGGATTCACGGTGGACCGCTCGAGCTGCAAGAGGCGCCACCGATCCATCTGCAGATCCATTTTGTACTCAGAGTCTACCGCGTGAAGTTCCCTCTCTACCGTCTCCGGGTCGAGGAGAGGATCAATTGTTATGTGAGCCAGACGATCCAAGCCATCCCGCAGGGCAGAGGGATTGGCGGCGGTCGGCTCCTCTCCGTTGCCAGGCAAACCTGCCACCTCGAAATAGTAAGTGGTAGCTGTTGCGGTGGTCATAGCATTCTTATAGCCCGCGTGGGATGCGATGTATGCGTTGAGATCATTCTCGCCCGGATACTTCTTCGTGCCTCGCAGGAGAAGCTACGGAGACGTGGCAACTAGTATTAGCATTCCTCCTCCTGGCGGCAAGAGATATATTCTACACACATGCTCGAGGGCATGCGCCATTCCCGGGATCTCGTCACTCATGCTGCCCACGTCCACCGCTAAGCAGGCACCCGCTTCGTCCGTCGTAGGGTCGTGGACAAGCAGGATCTCCAGTTCATTGCGGAGACGCACAACGCGGTAGGTCCGACGATCAGTCAGAGGAGTTTCCAACTGGTCCGTAACAAGCTTGATATTTTCCATGTTGAAGAGAGGTCGTTCTGTCATAGAGTGAAGAAACAGTCTGTTCTCGATAGTCCTACAAAGATGGACCAGGACTGCCAAGGTTCGAAGCAAGAGATTGTAGCACTTTGAACGATGAGTATTCTGCTGGCACAGCCTGCTTACTTTGGTTGCGCAGTGATTCGTTGATCCGTTGTTGGACAAGTCCCCTTGCCGCCTTAGGCCGCAAGCAGTCCATGCATGCGGTGCTGTTTTCTGATTGCTCCAAACTTCGGCGCTGCATATCGAAATCTGAGCTGGGCTGGGCATGCCAGGATCAGGAATTTTATATCTCAACACTTACGCATTTGTCTTCCAGGACGGACCACGCCATGGATAGCAGGACTGCTCTCATATCTTTTCAAATTGGTATATCGGCTACGAGGATAAGGGTCACTTTGCTATTCAAGCTGGGTAATAGGCAGCACACAATCATTGACAGCTGTATGCAATTCCTCAGCCACGGCATCTAATTACTGATTGCATTGGCCATGATACGTGGCAACTCCCAGTTAACAATTTTCTGAATCATATATGCAAAATATCTAGAGCCACATGACAAGGCATGCAAGCAAGAAGTTAAAAATGGATCCGATGGCTCCGCTTGATAGCATTGGGGCACCCGCAGTGGCTACTGTCGACGACCCCGGAGCAGGTGCACCAGTAGTAGGCGTTGACTTTGCACCCGGGCTACCGCCAGACGTGGCGGCGCCACTACCGCTTCCGCTCCCCTTTGTGGGAGGAGATGATGAGCCTGTAACGGTCGCTGGGTTGGCCCCTCCTATTGTTGGAGAGCCCCCAGCGCAAGTAGGGCAGGGCCCACGAGTGACCCCTGAAGGGACTTCAGTCGTGCAGCCAGGCGAGATGACTGGTAACGATTCTGGGCAGGATCCGTAGCACGGCACAGTAAGGGAGGTCGTGATTGTGCTTGTTGACGTAGTGACAGTTCCAGACTCCGTCACGGGGCACACTGTATGGTAGATGATAGTCCTAATGATGATGTTAGCCGCATGAGTATTTCACGGTACGGGACGATCGAATATCTTACCTGATGAGCTCAGTGACAACTGTAGAGCAGGGGGAAGGTTGGCACGTTGGGCATGCCGTTATCGCACTTGAGGGCAAGGTCGTGGTTGTCCCAGAGGACGCCGCGGTCCGGGCTGTGGTGGTGGTCGTGGAGTTACCGAATGGTGCCCTGGTCGTCGTGGTGTTCGAGCCTATTGTCGAATTCGATGGCCCAGCCCCGAGCGTCAACAGCCCGGGAAGTACACGGAGGAAATCGGCACCAGTTGAGTCTTTGCCTTTAATATACACGTTGAAACTCTCATCCGGTATCGTAACGTTGCCGAAATACAAGTTAGTAGGTATGGCGGTGTCGTCCTCGCCAGTTCCCGGCTCCATATCCAACTCTGCGAGAACGTCTCCAGAAATAGACCGAAACTCGAACGTTGCGTCAGTGTAGCTGCCCTCGATTGCCGCGTATGCAATAGCGACGTCCCCAGGAGCAGGATTCACGGCAACGGGATACAGTCCCTCGTGGTGAGCACCGCGGAGCTCCACAAAGTCGAACTTGGAGAAGAGAAGATTTGTCGTTCCGAACACGTTGAATGAGAACCAAGCGGTACCTGCAAGTGTCACTGTCCAGACACCGACGGCTGGAGTCTGAGAAGTGATGGTTATACCGTTTTCCAGGTTGATCTCGGTTACCCCAGAATCACTTGTTCCAACCGTTGATCCGTCCGGGCGAGTGATGACCATGGTGATATCGCTGGAGTTGACAGAGAAGCCGATGAAAGAGAC
>FTLB01002983.1_pt1 | contig 16242 bp, 13 predicted proteins | sample 1658291 | NCBI WGS metagenome assembly FTLB01 (sample SAMEA3914812, study PRJEB12502) | metagenome | biome: forest; material: soil | place: Canada | collected 2011-07-07 | depth 0.1 m
TTTTAATGGTTCCATTAGCATAGGCCTGAGCTTTAACTGTAAATATACCCTGGCTAGGATTTGGGTAAATAGTAAAACTGCTTTCTGGGGCTGTAGGCGATATAATTGCCGTAGCGGGGCCGGATGTATTTGTATAATCTATTCGCAACACTCCGCCCTGAGTGGTTCCTACATATACAAAGTTTTTATAAACTGTTAGTGTTGTAAAAAGAAAATAGTCTGTTTTTGGTAATGAGTATATAGTATCCCAGGTTTGCCCACCGTCTTCAGTGCTAAATAAACCATCATAACCAACGGCAAAGCCTGTGTTAACATTTGTAAATATATAGTTATACGGATTACCATACGGTATCATAATAGCTATATCAGATCTTATTTCTACCCAAGTTTTTCCGCTATCGGCAGTTTTATACAGGGCGCTGGTATTACTAACAAGATAACCATTAGCCTCATCCAGAAACTTTATTTGATAATAGTTGTTACCTCCTAGAGTTGGGGTTATATCGCTCCAGGTCTGGCCGCCATCCCTTGTTTTCAATACTATACTGCTTCCAACATAGCCTACCTGCTCGTTTAGAAAAAAGACGGAATTTATATTGCCATTTGCAGCAACGTTTATAGTTTCCCAGGTAGAGCCTCCGTTGCTGGTTTTAAGTAAAGCATTATTACTTGTTGCTATAAAACCGGTATCTACATTAAGGAAACAGATATCATTATAAGCAAATATGCCGGAATACATATTAAGATCAGTCCAGTTAGCCCCGCCGTCAGAGGTTTTATATACATCAAAAGAAGCCAGGGCATAGCCAGTAGCGCTATCAGGAAAACTTGCCGCATTAAAAGGATAATCATAATTTAATTTACTATCCCATGTTTTACCTCCATTAGACGTTTGAGAAATAACAGAACGAAAACGGCACATTGTAAAGCACGGGGCATTTGCAACAGTAGTAATAACGCTATCTGACATAACTGTTAAACCAACAATCTGTACTGGCTCTGCATTTTGATAAGTAACAGGCTGTGAAGATACAGTCCAGCTTTTACCCGAATTTGAAGTAGTAATAACTGTTCCTGCTTCTCCCACTGCAACACCATTTCCTGCCGAATTAACATGTATAGCAAGAAGCGCAGTAGTTAGCCAAGTATTAGTTCCGCCAACAGATACAGAATCATTAATCCATGTTTTTCCGCCATCGTTGGTCGTTACTATTCCTCCATTTGAAAATGATGAATTACCTGTTAACCCTGCCGTGTAACCGTTTAGAGTATCGGTAAAATAAATGGATCGTACAGAAAGCTGTGGTAAAGATATATTTGTCCAGGTTGCCCCGCCGTCTGTTGTCTTTATGAAAACACCGGACTCCTCTAAAAAGCTAACATGGCTGTAAGTAATATATCCTTCACTGGCGGTTAAAAAGAAAACAGAAAAGTAAGGAGTATTATTCTCTAAAGTGATGGGCATACTTACCTGATTCCAGGTATTTCCTCCATCAATGGTTTTTACTAAACTATTATTATTAGAAACAGCATAACCTGTAGTATCATCTCCAAACGATATGCTGTTTACATTAGCCATACTGTATTGTTTTTCCCATGTTGTTCCGTTATCGTTACTACTGTATATGCCCTGGTTTCCTGCCAGAAAGCCCTTACCATTTGCGGTAAAGGTTACACAGTTAAAGGTATCATTTATAGACGTGGCAAGCTTTTGCCAGCTAAGCCCTGCATCGGTGGTTTTAAGCAGCGCATCGTACCCACAGGCAAAGCCCAGGGTAGCGTTAATAAAGTATAAGCTATTTAAATCGTTTAGCACAGGGCCTTGAATAATAGCCCAGGTTACTCCCGCATCCTGGCTTCTTACTATTGTGCCTCCGTCTCCTATGGCAATTACTGTTTGCTCATCTGCAAATTTAACAGCGTTTAAATCAAAATTTGGTATTTGAGGAGCTATCCATTTGCTTGCATCCCGTTGTTGGGCATTCAGTTGCAAAGGCCAATAAAGACTGATTATAAGTAATACAATAAAGCCTTTGTATAAAGTAAAAATATTTTTCATAGATGGCATTTACAGATAAAACAATAACTGCTTTATTAAAATGACTTATGAACTATTAAATTGTTTAAAGAAACTAAAAAAAAGGTTATTTATAGCAACAGATAAATTGAAACCTAAGCGTTTCAAAAAAAAGCAATAATTGCTACAACACCGTACTTGGTCGTTCCCCTTTTGCCCAGCAGTCCAGGTTATAAATAGTAGTATCTGCAATATTTTTAAGGGCGTTTTCTGTAAGAAATGCCTGATGCCCTGTTACCAGCACGTTCTTAAAACTTAGCAGCCTTGCAAAAAGGTCGTCGGTAGGAATATCATTAGAATGGTCGTTAAAGAAAAGCGGCTTTTCAAATTCGTACACATCCAGCCCCAGGTAGCCTATCTTTCCGCTCTTTAGTCCGTCTATTGCCGCCTGTGTATCAATAATAGCTCCTCTCCCGGTGTTAATTATCATTACCCCCGGCTTCATTTTCTCTATTAGCTGTTGGTTCACCAGGTGTTTGGTCTGCGGGGTTAAAGGCGTGTGAATGCTAATACTATCAGCCTCGCTTACCAGCCGCTCCAGGCTAACGTATTCGGCATTGTATTTTTTTATCAGTTCTTCGTTGTGGTATATATCATAAATTAGTAGTTTGCAGCCAAAGCCGTTCATAATTTTGGCCACTATGCTTCCTATTTTTCCGCAGCCTACAATGCCTACTGTTTTGCCGTTAAAGTCGAAACCAATAAGGTCGTTCAGGTTAAAGTTATAGTCTTTTACTTGCTTGTCTGCCCTTACTATTTTTCTGTTCAAGGCCAGCATTAAAGCCACCGCATACTCTGCAATGGCATGTGGGGAATAGTCTGGCACGTTGGCCGTGGCTATTGGCAGTTTTTTGGCATGGCCCAGGTCTACCTGGTCGTGGCCGGCAGCGCGTATGCTTATGTATTTTACGCCCGCATCTTTTAGCTTATCCAACACGGGGGCAGAGCAATCGTCGTTCGCGAAAATAGAAACCGCCTCTGCCTGTTGCACCGTTGTAACTGTAGCGGTAGAAAGTGGTTCTTCCACAAAGGTAAAGTTATGCTTTCCATTGTTGGCTGCCTGCAAGTGTATTTTTTCGTACGGTTTACTGCTAAATACTACTACATTCATAAGCTGGTTTTTTTACTATTAGGCTAACACGTGTTTACTAATTTTTGCAGATTGTTTTATAAAGTCGTAAAAACTTTCTTTAACAAGCCTTACTTCTTTATATATTTTGCTAAAGCGGCACTGGCATTCATCGTTCTCGTTAAATACACAGCTTACTTCACTCCTAAGCCTGGTTCCCAGTTCTTCCTCTTCGTACTGTATTTTAGTTAGCAGGGCTTCCAGCTCAACCATACACTTTTCAAATTCCTTCCAATAGCCATCCAGCTGCTTAACTTCTTCTGCGCTGGCTACAGCATAAGCCTTCCTAAGTAGTGTAAGCAGAAATAACACTTCTTGTTTTAAAAAATTTATTTCAGAAATAACTTCTGTGTGGTTTGAATGTACCTCTGACATCTTTTTCATACTTCTATTAAAGTTTACATCACAAAAATGATGAAGTATTAAAAGTTTACAGATGACAAGAAACAGGGCAATTAATGACTTTCGTCAGTTTTTGAACAGAAGCAAGCGCCTAATTTTGTTTTATAAATGCAGAACATATTGGGAATTAAACAACTGCATATAAACATAACAGATAGGGGTTAAAATATTTAACCAACAATAAGTTTTGCAGGTAAACGGTGGAGTAAGAAAGGCTTTAAACTTTTGTTTTTTAAGCTATTAGCATCGGCGTTTTTAACTTATATTTAGCCTTATAAGTAAAAATACCCATGCCATACAGTAAAAACGACCCTGTAGAAAACAGGTCAAGACTAAAAGCAATTATTGATAATGCCATAGATGGGATAATAACCATAGACAGTTTGGGGATTATGGAATCTGTAAACCCGGCGGCGGCAAAACTATTTGGTTATGCGCCCGAAGAATTGATTGGCAACAACATAAATATGCTTATGCCTGAGCCTGACCACGGACGGCACGATGGCTATATACAAAACTATTTGCAGACGGGCGTTGCCAAAATTATAGGCATAGGCCGGGAAGTAACAGGGAAAAAGAAAGACGGAACATTGTTTCCGTTTTTGCTGGGCATAAGCGAAGTACAGTTAGAGAATAAGAAAATATACACAGGCATAGTGCACGACATTACTGATTTGAAGAAAACAGAATCGGAACTTAGGAAGAGCGAGAACTTTATTAATTCTATTATTAATACGGCGGTAGATGGCATTATTACCATAGACAGCCGGGGACTGATAGAGTTGTTAAATCCTTCGGCGCTTAAAATTTTCGGTTATGAATCTTCTGAAGAATTGTTGGGAAAAAACATAAGCGTGCTAATGCCAGAGCCGGACAGGGGCAGCCATGATGGGTATATAAATAACTACTTAACCACTGGCGTAAAAAAAATAATAGGCATTGGCAGAGAGGTTACCGGCCTTAGGAAAGACGGCTCTACCTTCCCATTTACCCTTAGCGTAAGCGAAATGATAGTAGACGGCAAAAAAATATTTAACGGGCTGATACACGACATTACAGAACAGAAAATGGTAGAGGAACGGCTAAGAAGATATGCTGTAGAGCTGCAACGCAGTAATATGGAGCTACAGGATTTTGCTTATGTATCGTCGCACGACTTACAAGAGCCGCTTAGAAAGATACAGGCCTTCGGCGACCGGTTAAGGGAAAAAGAACGCGATAAACTGTCTGACCAAAGCAAAGACTACATAGACCGTATGCTGAATGCAGCCTCGCGCATGCAAAAGCTGATTAACGACCTGCTTACCTTTTCCAGAATTACCAGCAAAGCGCAGCCTTTTGAAGTAGTAAACCTGAACACTGTATTGCAGGAGGTGCTGGCCGATATAGAAATTACCATAGAACGCAACAAGGCGCAGATAGAGGTGGGCGAACTTCCATCTATTGAAGCAGACCCCACGCAAATGAGGCAACTGTTCCAGAACTTAATTACCAACGCCATTAAATTTCATAAAGACGATGTAAGCCCAGTTATAAAAATTTATGCCAAAAACATACAGCTAAAAGCCCACCTTACCGCTACGCCGGGAGACCAGGTGGTGCAGTTGTACTTTGAGGACAATGGCATAGGCTTTGACGAAAAATACCTTGATAAGATATTTAATATATTCCAGCGGCTTGACGGGCAGAAGTACGAAGGCTCTGGCATAGGCCTGGCGATATGCCGCAAAATAGCCGTAAGGCACGGCGGCGATATAATAGCCACCAGTAAGCCGGGCAATGGAGCTACCTTCATTGTTAGCCTTGCCATTAAACAACCTAAAGAAATTAACTACTAATAGTACTATGGCATTAAACAAAAAATCCGTTCTTATCCTTATCGCAGACGATGACGAAGAAGACCGCATGCTGGTAAAGGAAGCGCTGGAAGAGAGCAGGCTTATTAATGCCTTACATTTTGTAGAAGATGGCGAAGAGCTGATGGACTATCTGAAAAACAAGGGCAAGTACAGCGATAAAAAGAAATATCCCCTTCCGGGGCTTATTCTTCTGGACCTGAATATGCCCAAGAAGGACGGCCGTGAGGCTTTAAAGGAAATTAAAGAAGACCCCAACCTGAAGCTGACTCCAATAATAGTGCTTACTACTTCTAAGGCAGAAGAAGATGTGCTAAAAACCTATAACCTGGGCGTAAGTTCATTTATTACAAAGCCTGTTTCATTTAATGCCCTGGTAGATATAATGAAAACCCTGGGCAAGTATTGGTTCGAAATAGTAAAGCTTCCGCATCAGGATGAATGATATAATTAAAATATTACTGGTGGACGATGACGAAGAAGATTTCATTATTACTACAGATATAATAGAAGAAATCAATTCGACACTAAAGTATCGGCTCTATTGGACGCCTTCTTACGAAGACGCTGTAAAGTCTATTGCTTCCAAAAGCCACGATGTTTATTTGATTGATTACCGCCTGGGCGCTAATTCGGGAATTGATCTGATAGAAAAAGCAATAGAAATGGGCTGCACCTCTCCCCTTATTTTGCTTACCGGACAGGGCGATGTAGAGATTGATGAGAAAGCTACCAAGGCTGGCGCAGCAGACTACCTTATAAAAGGAACTATAAACGCCGCCCAACTGGAACGCGCCATACGCTATAGCCTGGAACATGCGCGGCACCTGAAAGAAATAAGAACCCTTAATAAGTCGTTAGAAAAAAGAGTAGAAGAACGAACCGGAGAGTTAAACGATGCCATTAAAAACCTGGAGCTTACTAACGAACGCTTAAAGAAGATACAGGTAGAAATAAGCAAGGCCCTAAGTAAAGAACGAGAACTGAATGAGCTAAAGTCGCGCTTTGTTACTATGGCTTCGCACGAGTTTAAAACGCCGCTCAGCACCATTCTTTCTTCTGCCTCTCTGATTACAAAATACAATAATGCCGGAGATGAGGATAAGCGTGAGAAACATATTGAACGCATAAAATCTGCCGTAAATAACCTGAACGGCATACTTAATGATTTTCTATCGCTAAGCCGCCTGGAAGAAGGGAAAATACAGAACAAGGCAGAACTATTTGCTGTAGTGGAACTTTGCGAGAATGTAGTGGAAGAAATGCAAACAGTAACCAAGAACGGGCAAAGCATAAGCTTCGATTTTTTTGGAAGAAAAGAAACCGAAGTAACGCTGGATAAGCAGATAGTAAAAAATATTATCATAAACCTGCTTTCTAATGCCATCAAATATTCTTCCGAAAATAAGAATATCCTCTTTAGCGTTACCGTCACAGATAATAAGCTGGAAATAAAAGTGCAGGATTCGGGCATAGGAATACCAGAGGAGGAACAGCCCCACTTGTTCAACCGCTTCTTTAGGGCCAATAACGCCTCTAACATACAAGGCACAGGCTTGGGGCTGCATATAGTAAAAAGATATGTGGAACTGCTGAACGGGACAATAACATTCAAAAGCGAATTAGATAAAGGAACAACCTTTACAGTAACCATACCTACCTACTATAACTAAATCACTGTTATGAAAACTATACTGATCATCGAAGACAACAACGAGGTAAGAGAAAATACTGCCGAAATAGTAGAACTTGCCAACTACAATGTGCTAACCGCCGAAAACGGAAAAAGAGGCACAGAACTGGCCAAAGCCAATAAGCCCGACCTTATCATTTGCGATATTATGATGCCGGAACTGGACGGCTACGGCGTGTTACACATTCTTTCCAAAGACCCTTCTACCGCCGCTATTCCGTTTATATTTCTTACTGCAAAATCCGAAAAAGATGATTTTAGAAAAGGCATGAAATTGGGGGCCGACGACTACCTAACCAAGCCTTTTGACGACCTGGAGCTTTTAAACGCTATAGAAACCCGGCTAAAGAAAAACGAAATAGTAAAAGCAGACTTTAAAAATACCGCAGAGGGGCTTGACGAATTTATTAAGGAAGCCAGAGGTTTGGAAGAGCTTGATAAACTTACCAGCGACATAAAAAAAGTTACTGTTTACAAGAAAAAACATGTACTGTACAACGAAGGCAGCTATGCTAATTCTGTTTTCTTTATAAACAGGGGCAAAGTAAAAATATACAAGTCTAATGAGTTGGGGAACGAGTACATAACAAGCCTGCATAAAGAGGGGGACTTTATAGGCTATACCGATTTGCTTAACTACACAGAATACAGCGAATTTGCAGAAACACTGGAAGACTCTGAAATAATAGTAATACCCCGGGAGGACTTCTTTTCGCTGGTGTATAACAATAGAGACGTTGCCAACAAATTTATAAAAATGCTTGCCAACAACGTGCTGGAAAAAGAGGAACGCCTACTAAAGCTTGCCTACAATTCTGTACGGAAAAGAGTAGCAGAGTCCCTGCTAATGCTGGAGAAAAGCTATAAGAACGAAGAATCTACTACACAGTTTGCCATGGCAATATCCCGGGAAGATCTTTCTAACCTTGTTGGCTCGTCTAAAGAAACAGTAATACGCACCCTTTCTGATTTTAAAGAAGAAAAACTTATTGAAATTAAAGGAAGTTCCATAACCATACTAGATTCCCCAAAGCTTTCCAAAATGAGGAATTAGAATACAATAGCTCTAAAACCGTTCAGCATAAAAGACATTTTGCCTTATAATGCTTTTTTACAAATAGCAGTGTGTTAGGAAATTAATTTTTTTTAACTTTAGCTAATGGAAGACGAGCAATTTTCAAAAGAACATATTACGTCCATATTAAAGCAAATGCACGAAGGCATTGCCGCTAATGATTTGTGCTTGCAACATGGAATAAGTTTAAACACACTCTACAATTGGAAGGCTAGGTATGGCGGAACGGAAAGCCTGCTGAATAGGCTGAAGGAGCTGGAAGATGAAAACTACAGGCTTAAAGGTGCGCTAGCGGATATTGACATACAACGAAAGGCCAATAATACCGGAGATACAGACCACATATACAGAATACTGGCAGCCAACATCCCTGGCACAGCCATTACTATTCTTGATCGGGCTGAACGTTACCTGCTGGCGGAGGGAGATTTTCTGGCCACCATGGGTTATGTAAAGGAAACCATGCCCGGAAAAAAAATATCTGATGTAATAACTCCTGAAAATTATTCAGGTTACTATAAGCATGTTATTCAAAAGGCTTTTGCCGGTGAAACTATGCTGGTAGAGCGGCAAACGCTTTCTACTTATTACACCCTGATGAAGGTAGTACCGCTGAGGGATGGTAAGGGCGAAATATTTGCCATTATGTTTGTGCTTATTGATGTTACGCCAATAAAACAGGCGCATTTAGAACTTGCAAAAATAAACGAAGGACTGGAGGCCAAAGTGCTGGAGCGCACAGCGCAACTTAAGGAAGCCAACAGGCAACTGGAATCGTTCAGTTACTCCGTATCTCACGATCTACGGGCTCCGCTGCGCTCTATTTCAGGCTTTGCCAGCATACTGAAGGAAGATTATTCCAGCATAGTAAAAGACGATGAGTTTGACAAGACGGCAGACCGGGTTATTGCCAATGCCATAAAAATGGAAAAGCTGATTAACGACCTGTTGGACTTTTCAAGGCTGCAACGCAAAGATCTTACAAAGTCTTCGATTGATATGAATAAGCTGGTGCATGAAGTTTTGAACGAGCTGACTGCACAGGAAGCGTCTTCGAGGAAGGTTGATATTAGCGTGTCTGCTTTAGAGCCAGTTGATGGAGACATCAACCTGATGCGGCAGGTATGGACTAACCTACTATCGAATGCGCTAAAATATACCAGAAAGAAGGAACTGGCTAAAATTGAAATTGCCTGCTTTCACGATAAGGAGAGTGTTTGCTATGCCGTATCGGACAATGGAGCTGGTTTTGATATGAAGTTTGCCGACAAGCTTTTTGGCGTTTTTCAGCGTTTGCATTCCGCGTCCGAATTTGAAGGAACGGGCGTTGGGCTTGCCTTGGTAAATAATATTATCCAGCGGCATGGCGGCAGTGTATGGGCCGAATCGGAAGTTGACAAAGGAAGCAAGTTTTACTTTAGCCTGCCCATAGTAAAGTAATTACTAATGCTACTACTACGACGTCTTTTTATAGTTGATGATGGCCCAGGTATTAAGAATGACCCCAAACAAAAAGATTGCCCCAAAGTGCCTAAGCACATCTGTAACGCCGCTACCTTTTAGTACTATCATACGTATTGCTTCTATAAAGTAAGTAGTAGGCAGTAAATAGGCAATTGTTTTTGCCCACTCGGGCATACTATCTACAGAAGTGAACAAACCGCTCATCATGTTAAATATCATTGTAAAAAAGAATATTAATGATATTGCCTGCTGCTGCGTATTGGAATAGGTAGATATAAGCAGGCCAAAGCCCAAGAGTGCAAACATATAGTTAACTGCAAAAAAGTAGAGCAGAAATATATTGCCTAAAGGAATAATACTATAAACAAACCTGCCAATTAACAAGCCAATAGTAAATATTACTAAACCCATAGCTGCGTATGGAATAAGCTTTCCAAAAATGAAAACGTATTTTTGTATAGGGGTAACGTTTATCTGCTCTATGGTTCCTATTTCTTTTTCTTTAACTATGTTTAACGCCGCAGACATGCCTCCCACAGAGGTAAGCAGGTTTACTAACAGCCCCGGAACCATTAGAATAAAATAGACCATTAGCGGGTTGTACCAATACGAGGTGGCTATGTCTATAGTAAAAGAGGCTGTACTTTGATCGGACTGCTGCCACTCTAGTTCAACGTCATTATTAAAATCGCTAATAATGCTGGTTAAATATGCGCCCCCTAGGCTGGCTTTGGTTCCGTTAATGGCGTCTACAGAAATAAAAAGTTTTTGAGTTCCTTGCCGAACAAGGTCTCTTTCGAAGTGTTCTGGTATTTCCAGTATCAAATCCGATTTGTCCGACTCTATGCCCTTTAGAGCGTCATTGTACGATAGGGAATAGTCCGCTAACCTGAAATAACCTGAAGAAAGTATTTTATCTATCAGTTTTTGAGAATAGGAAGAATGATCGTGGTCTACCAAGGCAAGGTTTATGTCTTTTACTTCGTAGTTGGCCACTAGTGGAAATAGTAGCAACTGCATAACCGGCCCAATAATAACAAGCCTTAACACAGATTTGTCGCGGAACATCTGGATAAATTCTTTTTGCAATAAAAATCTGAGAGTTCTCATTCCAGACGAATTTTAAATGTTCTTAAACTAACAACTAGTAACAAGACGGTCATTACCGCCAAAATGAGCGTTTCTTCCCAGATGGCCCCAAATCCTAAGCCTTTCAGCATTATGTCTTTTACAATGGTGTAGTACCACCTGGAAGGCACTATGTAAGAAAGGAACTGCAATATTTTAGGCATATTTTCTAAGGGGAACATATAGCCGCTTAGCAGCATGGTAGGCAACATCATGGTAAGCATGGAAGTGAACATGGCCGACTGCTGCGATTTTGTTTGGGTAGATATTAGCAGCCCCAGCGAAAGGCCTGTTACTATGTATAAAAAGCTTTCTGCAAATAGTAGCGTTATGCTTCCTCGTATGGGCATATCCAGCAATGACACGCTAAGCGCAATAATAGATACTACATTAAAAAGGGAAATTATCAAATAGGGAACCATTTTGGAAAAGATAATAAAAATTGGCTTAAAGGGCGAAACCAACAGTATTTCCAATGTGCCAAGTTCTTTCTCTTTTACTATAGAAATAGAAGTCATCATTACGCAAATAAGCAAAAGTATCATGGCCATAACGCCGGGCACAAAATTGGGCGCGCTCTTCAGGTCGGGGTTATAGAGCATCCGTATTTCGGGAACAATGTTATAAGAAAGCTTCGCTCCTGCTTCGCTCTGTAGCTGGAAATCTGTAACGATGGAAGAGATGTAGCCGGTTAGCTGCGTGGCCGTATTGGGGTCGGAGGCGTCTGCTATTACCTGTATCTGCGCTTTGTTAAGGTGCGAAAGGTCCTGGTAAAAATTTTCAGGAAATACGATCGCCAGTTTTATGGTTCCTTTTTTAAATGCCGCTTCCAGATCATCGTGGCTCATCAACACTTCGTTCACATCAAAATATCCGCTGGATTGTATTTTGTTTATTAACTGTTGCGAGGCTATATCTCTTGAATAATCAATAACGGCTATTTCTGAATTTTTTATTTCATTACTTAGCGCAAAGCCGAAAAGAATTATTTCTACTATCGGTAGCCCAAACAACATTAAAAGGGTTCTCTGGTCGCGGAACACCTGCAAAAACTCTTTTTTTATAAATACCCAAAATTGTTTCATAAGCGTTACCCCTCTTTTCGTTTTGCGTCTTGCGCCAGTTTAAAGAAAACATCGTTCATAGACGGTACATTAAAATTCTTTTTCAGGTTGGCAGGTGTGTCCAGGGCTTTAATAGTACCATCAACCATAATAGACAGCCGGTCGCAATATTCCGATTCGTCCATATAGTGGGTAGTAACAAAACTGGTGATGCCTCTTTGGGAAGCTTCGTAAATCAACTCCCAGAACTGCCTACGCGTAACGGGGTCAACGCCGCCTGTTGGCTCATCCAAAAAAACAATTTTAGGGTCGTGAACAATAGCAATGCAAAATGCCAGTTTTTGTCGCCAGCCCAGCGGTAATTCTTTAACCAGTTTCTGCGCTTCTTTTTGAAGCCCTAGCCGCTCTATCAGTTCTTCTGTTTTTTGCTTTATCTGCAAGTCTGTTAAACCATATATGCCTGCAAAAAAGCGAATGTTCTCTGTTACTTTTAAATCTTCGTACAAAGAAAATTTCTGGCTCATGTAGCCAATGTTTCTTTTAATTTTATCGGTCTGTTTGTAGACGTCAAACCCGGCAATGGTAGCCTCTCCAGAAGATGGTATGGAAAGGCCACAGAGCATACGCATAGCAGTTGTTTTGCCCGCGCCATTGGCGCCCAGGAAGCCAAATATCTCTCCGGGATATACCTCGAAGGTAATGTCGTTCACTGCAACGAAATCGCCAAAATGCTTGCTAAGTTTATCCGTTTTTATAACAGGCTCCGTCATGTTTATTTTAACAAGCTTATGAAACAATCTTCAATAGTAGGGGCAATCTTTTTTACTTCTACGTCCTTATTTCCCTGTTCTTCCAGGTATTTCTGCACGTCTGCCTCTGTTGTAGTGGCGTTGCCTTTAAAAGAAGCGTGAACGTATTGCCCAAAAGAAAATGCGCTTATAGTTTGTTCGTACTTGCGAACGTCTAATAGTAGCTTATATATTTTATCCGATTTAAGCGAATATAAATTGCCGGGATAGGCTTTCTCAATATTTGCCGGGGTATCTATAGATAAGATTTTACCTCCCAGCATCAACGCTATTTTATCGCAGAGACTGGCTTCGTCCATGTAGGGGGTAGACACCAGGATAGTAATTTTCTGTTTCTTAAGGCGGTCCAGCATTTCCCAAAATTCTTTTCTGGAAACCGCGTCTACCCCGGTGGTTGGCTCGTCCAAAAACAACACCGAGGGTTTATGTATCAAAGCGCAGCAGAGCGCCAGTTTTTGCTTCATCCCGCCGGAAAGCTGCCCTGCCCTACGTTTTTTAAAGGGTTCTATTTGCTCGTATATATCTTTTATAAGGTAATAACTTTCCTGCAGGGTAGTGCCAAATAAAGTGGCAAAGAAGTCCAGGTTTTCTTCTATGGTAAGGTCCTGGTAAAGAGAGAAACGCCCGGGCATGTAGCCAATAGAGTTTCTTACTGCTTCGTAGTCTTTTACTATGTCCCTACCTAGCACGCTTGCCGTTCCAGAGTCTGGCAATAGTAAGGTAGTAAGTATTCTGAACAGGGAAGTTTTACCCGCGCCGTCTGGCCCTATAATGCCAAATACCTCCCCTTCCTCCACAGAAAAAGAAATATTGTCTAATGCAATTATTTTCGCATCCTTTTTCTCCAGAGGCAAGTAGGTCTTATGTATATTTTCTACAGTTACGGCGGCCATTGTTAAAACTTTACTTCCCCATACATACCTATTTTTACATAACCATCGTTCTTAACGTCTATTTTAACGGCATACACCAGGTTTGCCCGCTCATCTTTAGTCTCAATTGTTTTAGGCGTAAACTCTGCCCTATCCGATACCCACTTTACCCTGCCCGTCATTTGTTTATAGGTCTTGTCGCCATTGTCTACATATACTTGCACGTTCTGCCCTATCTTCACTTCAGAGAGCTGGCTGTTGGTAATGTAGGCCCTAAGCGTCATTACCGATAAATCGGCAATTCTATACAAGGGCTTGCCAGAGCTTGTTACCTCTCCCCCCTCTGCATACTTGGTAAGCACCGTTCCTTTTATAGGGTTAATTATTATGGACTTCTGTATCTGGTCTTCCAGCTGCTGCGCCTGGTAGTAAACCGTTTTGCTTTGCTCTTCTATTCCCTTGCTGTTACTAGAAAGTGAGGTGGCTTGCGCTACCAGTTGTCTTTTTAATACCCAAAGCTGCTCGTCTATATCGTCCAGTTGCTTTTGCGGCACGACATTGGTACTAACCAGGTTTGCCGTTCTTTTTCTCTCTTTCTCGTTGTTGGCTATTTGTTGTTTTATGGCCGCTATTTCTTTATTGGTATCTGGCCTTGTTACAAGTATGGCGGCTTCGTTTACTATCATCTGCTGTTTGCGCAGGTACAACTGCATGGTATCTATATAACCCACCACTAGGTTAGAATCCAGGCGTTGCCCCTCCTCTATTGAAAAACGCATTATCTCTCCGCTTGCCTGCGATGAAACAATAACCTCTGTAGACTCGAAGGTGCCAGATGCATCGAACTCCATTTGTTTAGAACAGGCTGCAAGTAAAAATAGCGCTAGTAGCAGAGGAACATAAATTCTTTTTAGCATGAAAGTTATTATTTAGAAATACTAATTTGATTGTTTAAAAGACCTGCGGTCTGTAATAGTTTTTTATAGGCCACTACAACATCTGCCTTAGCAAATACAAAATTTAGTTTGGCTTGCACCTGCCCCAATTCTGCGTTCAGCAAATCTGTAGTAGTAGCAGTTTTGTTGGAAAATTTGCTTTGGTTAATGGTATAGTTTTCTGTGGCCTGTGTTACTGTTTTTGCATACACATCTACTTTTCTAAGGCTTACTATATAGTCCTGGTAGGCGTCGTTAATCTGTATGCGTACCTGGTCGGTCAGCATAGTTCCATTCATGTGTATTTGCAATTGTTTGGCTCTGGCTTGCGCCACTTTAGATTCTGTTTTCCATAGCGAGCTAAGATTGTACTTAACGCCTAATCCAACGCCCAGTCCATTGGTAATGGTTAAGAAGTTAGGTATGTAGGCAGTTACATAGTTGCCTGTAAGGGCTATGCCGGGGTAGTATGCAGACCTTATGGATTTGATGTTAACCGCCGCCGATTTCTCTCGCAGTTGCAGCGCTTTTATGTCTTTTCTATTATCAAAAGCCGCCTGCTCCCAGTCTGCAATGGTTCTGGGATCCTCAGAATATTGAAGCCAATTGGTATCTGGTAGTAGTTCTGTATCTTCTGGCAGCCCCAGCATCAAATTCATGTTTACTATAGACATTCTTAAATCTTTTTGCGCCTCCAGAATGGATAGCTCTATATTGGACTGCTGCAATTGAACTTTTAAAAGATCGTTACGCACTATCTCTCCATTCTTTTCCAGGTTCACAGAGTTAGTAACATTCTGCTGCGCCTCTTTCAAGTTTTGGTTCAGCAGGTCTATCTGTATGCGCGCTTTATAAAGGTTGCTGTAGGCGCTAATGGCATTTTGTATCAGCCCCTCGCGGTCATTGGTAGAATCCAGCTTGGCGGCTTCTAATAGGTATTTTGAAGATTGTATTCCGTAGCGAAGGCCAAAGCCGCCAAATATGGGCAGCGAGGCCGTGCCCATGGCATAGGCCACCTGGTTAATTTTAATGTTAGACAATGAGCTTACCTGCCCTTTTGTTTGCGGGTTCTCCAGCTTCAGGTTCACATTGGGGTTATGCATTCTTAAATAAGAACCCGATGCGCTTACGTCTGGCAACATGCTTACACGCGACTGTTTCAGTACAGCGTGCGCTTCTTCTATTTTAGCCTGGTTGTATTTTAGTTGTTTGCTGTTTTGCAGGCTTAGCTCTATTGCTTCATCCAAAGAAAGAGTTCTTGTGCTTTGCCCCACCGAATTTATAGTAGCAGTTAAAAATAATACAACTGAAAATAGTATTAGTTGAATGGATTGCATAGCTAAAAAATTTTAAACATAACTTTTCGTTTATTTTATTGTTCACTTATCCATTGGCAGAAGGATCTTTGTTTTTGAGTGTTTTCAGCAATAAATAAAAAAATACTGATCAAAACTACCTTCCTTACTGCCCTTGCCTAATGACTAAGCCTATTGTAAAAACTGATACAAATCATTTATTTATCAATCTACAGAAAGGGTAGCTAAAAATTAAGCTTTTAATGCATTGTATATAAATTCTTTTATATGTGGGTGTAAATATCTTTGCTCGGCCATTCTTAAGCATATTGGAATATAGTAAGTTAACCATCTGGGTAAAAATCTAAATTTAATTTTTGAAGAGGGTTTCGAGAAAAAGTTAAGAAATATTTGCAAACTTAACACTGTTAATTAACCTGTCT
>FTLB01068198.1_pt1 | contig 16178 bp, 12 predicted proteins | sample 1658291 | NCBI WGS metagenome assembly FTLB01 (sample SAMEA3914812, study PRJEB12502) | metagenome | biome: forest; material: soil | place: Canada | collected 2011-07-07 | depth 0.1 m
CTTTACTACTCTGTGCCTGTGAAAAGCCAGAAAGCAAAATAAACAACATTAAAGAGCCTAAAAACTTCATGCGCCAAAGTTAGGGTTTTTGCAGCTAAGTTAAGCGTCCACGCTTAACTTTACTTCACAGCGTGGACGCTGTGAATAGCATAAAGAAATATGTAAATACAAGAATATAAACCAGTAGCACAAACGCCCGCGCTTTAGCAGTTCGGTTACTAAATTAAGGTTGTAAAACCAACGCTAACATGCCATTTAAAAAAGGAACATCCGTAAAGGCTAAAAACAATTCTTCAAAAAGAATAAAGCAAGCCATTGTAAAACTATTAGAACATAACCTGGAGCAGTTGCAGCACGATATGGACAGCCTCTCTCCCAAAGACCGGCTTAGCTTCTTTATGCAGTATTCGGAATTTGTTTTGCCCAAGCTATCGCGGGCTGACTTTAAGGAAGAACAAAATAACTGGTCTGGCCTGCGCGACTGGGTAATTCAGTCGGTACCCGCCCCGAACTGCGAGGATGACAAAGCAATGGAGAGTTTATAGTTAAAATAACCAAGGCCTCAGTTCGTGTCTCACGAACTGATTTTCTACTCGTTTGTGAGACACAAACGATGGCGGGAACCTTATAGATAGCGCGAGCGTCTTCGCTCGTGTTTAGTAGTACAAGGCCTCTGGCCATGTATGTTAAAGCCGGAGGCTTTAGAATACCCGGCACGAGCCTGGAGTCTCGCGCCATCTTCTTCCATCACGCTAAGTTAAGCGTCCACGTGAACGCTGTGAATAGCTTGCTTACCTACTAGTTTGTATTTAACAAAGAGAAAAAATAGGACTTTGCAAAGGGTGGTAGCAGGGGGAAGTGTGGTAGCATGGTAGCAGTGGAAGCAAAATTATTAAACAACTCTGGTATACTTTATTGTTGTCACTCCATCTTCTTTTCCTTCAAATATATTCTTAGTTATTATTTTGAGTTCATTTGTAAATGATCTTTCCCCACCTGCTTTTTCTAATTTTATAAACCGAATTATTCTATTTTTAGGGTCATAATGAAAACGATCAATATCGAATACATATTGACCATTTCTAAAATATTTATTTTTATCTTTTATTTCGATGGATTCCACTGCGCTTTGTCCAACGGATAAAGAATAAGTATACTCCCATTTACCATACATAATATCTTCTAAAAATGATGGTCTTATCTCAACAACATCATCTAATTTGCTTCGTAAGTCATCAATAGTTTTTCCATTTAGTAGAATTTCATCATTGGCCTTTTTATTTTCTTCATCTTTTCTTCTAGATTCTTTCTCTATCTGATAATTAGAATTCATTAATTTATTTTTCTCTTCTTCTATTCTATTCTTTTCATTCACAAGAACTGAAAGATTAGCTACTTGCTGTTCATAGTCAGCTTTTATTTTTATGAACTCAGTACCAGGAATAGGAGTTTCTCCAAGAAATTTTAGACGTTGTTCCTTTCTCCATTTCTTAAACCATTCGGATAACCAAAATGCACCATTAGTTAAAAAAGGGAAGACAGTAATAAATAGTATTGTAGAAACTAATGGAATAAAGAACAACTTAATACAGTAACAATCATTTAAAATATATTGTTGAATATATTCTATCTTATCTTTTACTTCTGTACTATTAATAGTTAGGGGAAAATATTCTTTACTTACAAAAATAGTAACATAAGGTATTTGCCAATTACATAGCAACCAACTTATGATAAAAGAGCTATATAATGGGCTGGACATTCTTTCGTAAAGAGCTGCTTTAATATCTTTACTTAATTCTTCAAACATATAGGTAAAAGGTTAAAAATTATGAGATTATAATTTAAAACTAATTATAATTTATCACAATTAATAACCTCTTACCTTTTTAATTACTCTTGCTACCACTGCTACCATGCTACCACGCTTCCCCCTGCTACCACATTTTTAAAACGGGCATTCTTCCTCGTCCTCCTTTTGCTTTACTTGTCGTTCTTTCAGAAGTTTGTTGGCGGTGGCTATGTCTCTTTGGCTAACGCTAAGTACTTGCATAATTTCCCTATACTTTTTCCCCTCATCCAATAACTCTATTATCTGCTCCGTCTTCTCATTTACCGGTTTTTCCTCTTCCCTAATAAACTCCTCCTCTTTAATTCCATCTTCCAGTAGTTCAAAGCTAAAGTAGCCCCTGCTATCGGTGCACATTTTTATCAGCTTGTTGCAGCGGCCCTTTTCCATAAAGCGGGCCTTGTCTACTACTAGTAAACGTTCCGGGCGGTCGCTGTCGTAGGCATAGCGCAAAAACACCTGGTAGTCCATAAAGTCGCGCACACTGCTGGGGCCAAAACCCAGGTCTCCGCTGGTCTTCATGTGCTTCGTTCCCTTGTTGGTATGGTTTATGGTAAGGGTAGTAAGCTTGTACTTGTCGCGCCAGAGGTTCAGCACATCAAAGTACATGTCCGCATTCAGGTTGTTCAGTTCCTTCTGCTTGCGCTCCCTCATTAGCCGCGATATGCAGGCCTTAAAGCTGTCTATTATTACAAACTTTATGTTGTGCTCCTCTATGGCAAGGGCGGCGTCTTCTATGGTTAGGCTGGGGTTGTTCAGGTAGTTTAGTATGTACACCTGCCGCCAGGCGGTGGGCTGACGCACGCCCAGCTCTATGGGTTCGGCTATTATTTTAAACAGCGGTTCGGTTATCTCGTAGTTAAGGTACAGTATGTTGCCGTCTATGCTTATCTCGTTGCCCAGAAAGCGATTCTGCCCATACTTGGCGGCCATGCACAGGGCTATGCCCATGCGGGTTTTGCCCGTTCCACCTTCGGCGGTTAGGAAGTTGTTGGCGCGTTTTACTATAAAGTTCTCCCACAAAAACTCCAGCTTAAAGTCTTTGTACTTGTCGTACAGGTAGTCGGTAGTAGTAGTGGCCGCTCGCACGGCTTGCAGCTTACCGCTTGCCACTGCCTGGTGGTTGCTGGTAGCAGGGTTGGGCGTTGGGTTGTTCCTTAATCCAAATAGTTTGTCAAATTCCGATGGCCTCATGGTTGTTTGGGTAATGGTTTAAGTTTAGATAATAGTAATTCGTTCTGTTGGTTGTAGTGGTGTAGTAAGCCCATATACGCTTCTTTAAAGCAATGCAGCGTTTTGTTCAGCTCGTTCAGTTCTACGTCTTTCTTACGAATGCCCTGCATAAGCCAGTCCAGCCGCTCGTCGTTTGCGTCTGCCTGCGCTGCGGAGTGGCGAAGGTAGGCATCGGCAAGCTTTTCCATCATGTGTTGGTATACTACAAAGCGGTCTAGCAGTTCGGTTAGCAGGTTGCGTTGCTCCTGGTTTATTTTAAAGCGTAGTTCTTGCTCTGCGCTCAGGTGCAGCCAGTCCGGGTACTGTTGGCAAAGCAGCTCAAACTCTTGTTCCAGCCTGCTAAGCTGTGCATTGCAAGCCTTGCAGAGCGGCTCGTTCTTCTTTTTCTCTTCCTCGTACAGCTCTTCCCAAAAGGCCAGGCCGCCGATTAGTTCTTTCATGAATAAGTTTGCTTGTTGTGTCAAATGGCACAAAGGTTATGGGTTAAGAATAAGACAGAGTTTATGTCTTAAAAATGGATTGAATTATATTAACAAGTGGGAGTTTGTGCTACAAGAATATTGGAGAGGTGGTAAACCAGTATATTGAATTGAAGATAAATTCCACCGCGAATAAATGAGGGAATTTTTTACTGTTACTATTGAACCAAAAAGTTTAAGGCAAGTTTCAGCACCAGGTTATCGTAGGCGTTGGCCACTGCATAAGGGCCGTAACGCATAAACAAGCCGGAGCCTATACCCGTGCGCAAGCCTATCAGGTTAACTACTAGCAGGTCGTCCAGCAAAAAGCCAGATTCGTAGTAACCCTTCTGCATAGTCTTAAACGCTATGCCTGTGTTGTACTGCGGGTTGCTAAGGTAGCCCACGCCCATGTTATGCACCAGGGTAAGGTCTGGCCTAAAACTGGTATTCTTAAAATAGATCTTCCCAAAGTTATGAGAGAAGAAAACGGCAAAGAATTTATCGGCCAAAAACTCGTTGTACTTCATGGTCTCAAAACCGTTGTGCGTTATGGCAGAGGGCTGGCGCAGGTTGCCTTTGCAGTTGTACAGTTTAAAGTAGGGGGCGTCTCCGGTAGTAACGCCGGCAATTAATTGTACTCCCGTTTTTCCCAGCAGCGTTTTAATGGTTTCTTCTACTTTTATGTTCCACTTGTTGTAGTTAAAATCTCCCCACAACACGTCTTTTAAGCCTTTAAAGAATTGAAAATACAGCACGGGGTATTTGGTGCCTAAGGAGGTTTTGTTGTTGGGCAGCTTTACAAACTGCTCGCCAAAGGCATAGCGGAAGCCTGCGCCAACCTCGGTAAAGTTAAACTGGGTATACGTATTCTTGTACTCGTACGCATAGGAGGGCGTAGTATGCGCTATAGACAGCGATAGGCTTACATCCATATATTTAAACGGATGGGCGGTAATGGAGTTCTCTATACTCTTTACATAGTCCTGCACCCGTAGCCGGTATTTCCGAAGAGCCTCGCTGGGGTACTGAAACTTGTCGAACGAGAATTTAAAAGCTGCCGCTTCTGCTATATCGTCCGAGGCGGCGGCGTTGTACTTAATGTTTTTGCTGCGTTGCAGCACTACAGAAAAGTCCGCTCCGTATTTCGCTTTCTTGTCCCTAATTCCATAGCCAGCGTATCCGCCTAGTACAAATTTGTTCGAGAACTTATTATTAGTATGCGCCCCAAAGCCAAGCCTTGCGCCTTCCAGGGGGTTAAAGGTATGCACTCTGTTAAGGTCTATGTTGATGAATTTGTACGGAACCTGTCCGTATACTATTTTCTCTCCGGCGGTTAAAAATTTGGCAAGCCTTTTTTTCCTGTCCAGCGAATCGAAATAAGTGTAGGTGTTTCTGTCGCTTTCGGTCTCTGGCTCTTTTCTATACTGCGCCCAGAAATCTTCTTTTTTACCATCGGCAGACGATTTGTACTCCAATACTATTTCATCAAATTTCTTATCCTTTAGTTTTGGGTTAGACCGCACGTCCGATACATACGTCTTTTGTATGGCTACTAATAGTAGCTCTTTAGAGCCTATTTTGTCCAGCATGGCTACCGTCTGCGTTCGCGAGGGAACCCATTTGCCGTCCTCATACTCGTAAGAGCCGCAGGCGTTTGTTCTTATCTTATTGTCGCTGGCAGGGGCTGCTAAATAGTAACGCACGCCATAGTTTTTACTGCTTATAAATAAAAAGCCTTTTACTGTTCGTACATTGTTCTTCTTTTTTCTGGAATTAAACTTTAAGGTGTAAATAGTATCGTTCTCCGTATAAGCAGTGTCTATAATGGTGTAAGCATATTTTTTATTAGCGTTAGCGGCCAATGGGCCCAGGTAGGTAGATCCGCCTACTTTAATAGAGTTGTCGTAAATGGAAAAGGCGTTTACCTGTGCCGATTGCAGGAAAAGAGAGGGCACGTTTATGCCGGATGATTTGGCTCCTATTACGGTTTCTTTATTTTTAAGGGGAGACAGGTATTCCCGTTTGGTAACTGTTTCCAGCAAAAAGAAATGCTGGTTTTTCTTTAAGGGGTCTATGTGTATGGAATAGGTTTGCGTAAGCTTTTCCAGGAATGAGTTTATCTTCTCCGGGTTATCTGTAGAAACAGTAAGTTTGTTATAGGTAATGTATTCGTAAGACTTTAGCCTGTGCGGATTATTTATTTTCTTGTTTTTTATTACCTTCCTGAATAGTTCTTCTCCTTCCGGGGTAGATTTATTTTCGAAGGCATAAAACTCGTTTTGGTGTATCGCTATTTTTAAGGGAATAGTATCTGCTGGGGTAGGATAGTAGATTTGTTCGCGGTACAAATAGTACCAGAATTCCAGTTTCTTTATTGGCCTGCGGGAACTAATGGTAAAGTTTCCTTCAATATCAGAGTATGCGTGTTGCTCGCCATCGTTAACGGTAATGTGTACAAAGGGCAGGGAGGTATTTAAAGGAGGCTCCAGTATTTGTCCTGTAATGGTAGTGGGCTGTGCAAAACAAAGCCGGGGGGGTAATAGGCAAATAGTAACTAGTACAATAAAAAATAGCGGAAGCCTCATTGCTAATGCAGCAGAGTTTTCAGTTTTTCTAACGACTTCTGGTTGTTGCTTTCCAGTATTGTTCTTTTTATACTTTCTTTTTCCCTGGTGGTTAAGTGCCAGCTAAGGGCAGCCCGCTCAGACCGTTCTTTATGTTCCAGTTCTGAAGGGTTTATGTTTTTTTCTTTTATTGTAGGCCACAGGTGCGGTTGAGGGATGTATTGGAAATCTATTACATCCGCATCGCCATTGTACCAGGTCTGTACATATTCTATTAAGTCGTCGTTATTGAAATCCTGCAAATAGTCCCAGTTGTTGTAAATACTACCAATGGGAGAAAACATTTTCTGGAAAATGGAAGGTTCTACTTTTTCCTCAATGGCGGGGTTCTTTTCGGAGTCTCTTATTTCTACAAATATCACCCCACCCGTGTTCTCGCTTATCCAGTCTTTAAACACATACAGGAACCGTACGGCGTCTCTAACCCCAAAATTGTCTGTTATCCCCGCATCCATTATTTCCATAGGCGGCGTACTTGGCAGTTCCACATTGGGTGTAATGTAGGGGAAGGTCGCGCTCATTCTAAGCGCGCTTAAAAAGCTTAGGTTGCCTGCATCTTGCTTTTCGAAGAAGCGCATAAACTCAATGCCTTTTATTTTCTGATGTAGTTTTTCCTGGGTTTCTATACCGGCAGTTGTCATGTAAGAAATATGCTGGGGCGATATAAATAGTTTTCTTCCGTCGTTTATAATAGTTGGCGACATAATTATAAGCGGAATTATTCCATTTTGTTCAGGCTGCTTGTAATCCATCACCTTTTTACCAAAGGCATATTCCAGGTTCTTGTTCAACTGCATTTCAAAAGCGTAGCCTCTGTCTTTCAGGTACTCGTACTTGCCATCGCTAAATTTCTGAAATCGGAAGAATATATCGTTCACCACCAGGCTAAATATCATGGGGTTTAAAATGTCTTTGGTAATGTTGTAGTAGTAGCGGTCGTTGTATATGTCCAGGTGTTTACCCTGGTTCTTTTCAAGGTAAAGCTCGCGGTAGTACGAAGCTCCCACTATTCCGCCAGAAGCCCCGGTTATTAGTATAGAGTGTTTAAGCAGTTCCCCGTTTATTGCGCTGTCTGCATATTGCAGCGATCTCATAGTCCATGCTGCTGCCCGTTGTCCTCCTCCGCTAACGCATACAAATATTATCTTGGGTTTCTGGTTTGCAGGGAATTTCTTTTTCCAGTTTTCCAGAATGTTAATGGTGTATTTTTGATCTGCAAGATAGTTAACGCTGTCGCTAAGCATATTAAGCCTGTCTACAGAATAGGGAGCGGGGGCAGTGTTGTAGTTGATTCCGAAAGCCTGGTACCAGGACTTAATGAAGCCGTTTTTTATCAGGATATTAAAAACGAAGAAGGTTAAGATAATGGTAGTAATGGCCCATCCACGAAGCCAGTAAGAGAAGGCTCCGGTAAACATAACAAATATGGAGAAGAAGAGGATGGCGCTGGCGGCGGCAGGAATCTGGAAATAAGAATTGTCCCGGAACAGGCCCAGTATTATTATCATGATGATGATAAATATTTCCACGATCACCGCATTCAAGTGGTTCTGGTCAAAAATCTTCAACAGCATCGACTTTTCGTAGTAGTTTACCTCATCGCTTACTTTCTTAATCCCGAAAGGAAGGTCTATGTAGTAGTTTATTTTGTACTTGTTTCTTTTTGCCTGCTTAAACTTCTTAAACACGTTTACACGGGTTATGTTACTCCTTTTCAATGTTTTATCCAAGTTAAGGGCAAGCTCTTTAAATATGTCTTTATTGGTAGATCTGAAATAGCTGAATAGAATAATAAGCGTAGAAAGAATACCTCCTACAAAGCTTATAGCGTCCAGGAATATGGCCCCATAGTTTTTGAAGCCGTTATTAAATTGAAAGTTAATGATCTCGTAAACGTAGGTAATAATAAAAGCCAGTGGAAGAATACTATTATTAAGGCAGAACTTAGTAAAAGGGCGGGCTACAGTTCCTAAAAAGTTAAATCGGTAGCTGTCCAGTATATAAGTAGTAATATGAAAAGCCATAAAGAAGATGCCGACAGCAATGCCCACTATAAAGAAGCTGCGGAAGTTAACAGCATTCATGTACTCGGGATCCAGAAAAAGATAGGGTATGCCCAATACCGTACCGCTGCTTTGCGTGATGTAGGAAAACAGAAGCAACCAGAGTAAAAGAAGTATCTGGTTTTTCTTAAAATGATTAATCAGAAGCTGAATGGGAAATGAATAATAGAAATCTTCGAAAAATTGTATTTTATTAAGCTTCTTCATTTTTAACTCTGCCCTTAGCAGAAGGGGCATATCCGACAATAATAACGAATATTATGCAATATTGGATACCCATTATACGTAAAATATAAACTATTCTTTTATTTTTTTCCTTTATATAATTCCTAAATTTGTATTCTTTTCTAAAATGGAAAACATTCGAAACTTTTGCATTATTGCGCACATAGACCACGGTAAAAGTACTTTGGCCGACAGGTTGCTTGAATTTACTAAAACTGTTTCATCCAGAGATATGCAGGCTCAGGTGCTGGACGATATGGATCTGGAACGGGAGCGGGGCATTACAATCAAGAGCCATGCCATCCAGATGAACTATACCTACAAAGGAAAAACCTATGTCCTTAACCTTATAGACACTCCGGGCCATGTGGATTTTTCTTATGAGGTATCTCGCTCTATAGCAGCCTGCGAAGGCGTGTTGTTATTGGTAGACGCCGCCCAGGGTATACAGGCGCAAACAATATCTAACCTATACCTGGCCTTAGAACATAACCTGCAAATTATACCCGTACTTAACAAGATAGACCTTCCGGGGGCTATGCCAGAGGAGATAAAAGACCAGATGGTGGAATTGCTTGGCTGCGACAGAGATTCTATTATTCATGCCAGCGGTAAAGAAGGAACAGGGGTAGACTTGGTGCTGGAAGCTATAGTGGAAAGAATACCGGCTCCCAAAGGAGACCCTAAAGAACCTCTTCAAGCACTTATATTCGATTCAGTATTTAACTCATTCAGAGGCATAGAAGTAATTTTCCGTATTTATAATGGCATTATAAGAAAGGGAGATAAAGTAAAGTTTGTAGCCACAGGCAAAGAATATACAGCGGATGAGATTGGTATACTGAAGCTTGGCAAAGAACCAAGAACGGTAATAGAGGCAGGGAATGTGGGCTACCTTATTTCTGGCATAAAAACAGCCAAAGAAGTAAAAGTAGGGGATACCATTACCCATGTGGACAGGCCTACGCAGGAAATAGTAAGAGGCTTTGAGGATGTGAAGCCAATGGTGTTTGCAGGAGTTTACCCGGTAGATACCAGCGAGTTTGAGAACATGCGCGAGGCTATGGAAAAGCTACAGCTGAACGATGCTTCCTTAGTATGGGAGCCAGAGACATCTGCGGCTTTGGGCTTTGGTTTCCGTTGCGGTTTCTTAGGAATGCTACACATGGAAATTGTGCAGGAACGACTTGAGCGTGAGTTTGACCAGACGGTAATAACCACTGTGCCTTCGGTATCTTTCCATGCGTACGATACTAAAGGAGAACTACACGTAGTAAACGCTCCTTCTGAAATGCTTGATCCTTCACGGATAGATCGCATAGAAGAGCCTTTCATAAAAGCGCAGATCATTACAAAGTCTGATTATATAGGGGCCATTATGACCCTGTGTATGGACAAACGAGGAATACTAAGCAACCAGGTCTATTTAACAACAGACCGGGTAGAGATTATATTTGAAATGCCTCTATCAGAAATGGTGTTTGACTTTTTTGATAAGCTTAAAACCATATCCAAAGGCTATGCTTCACTGGATTATGAGCTGATTGGCTACAGAGAGTCCAACATGGTAAAGCTGGATATTCTGTTAAACGGAGAGAAGGTAGACGCGCTATCTGCCATTGTTCACAGAGATAAAGCTTACGACTGGGGAAGAAGGCTTTGCGAAAAGCTGAAAGAACTTTTACCTCAACAGCAATTCGAAATTGCTATTCAGGCGGCTATAGGGGCCAAAATTATATCAAGAGAGACAGTTAGAGCGTTAAGAAAAGACGTATTGGCCAAGTGTTACGGCGGCGATATTTCCAGAAAGAGAAAGCTTTTGGAAAAACAAAAGAAAGGTAAAAAGAGAATGCGCCAGGTAGGAAATGTGGAAATACCGCAGGAAGCGTTTATGGCAGTTTTGAAGCTAGACTAATAATTAATGTAATTATATGAATCCGTCAATAACCAATGCAACATCCTACCAGCTACTGGATGGCAAAAAAGCCTCTGCTGAAATAAAGCAGGAAATTGCAGCGGAAGTTGAAAAGATAAAACGGGAAGGGGGCAAAGTTCCTCATCTTTCCGCCATATTAGTTGGCAACGACGGAGCCAGCCAAACCTATGTAGCGGGTAAAGTAAAAACCTGCGAAGACCTGGGTTTCCGTTCGTCCTTATTTACCTACGATTTATCAGTTACCGAAAAAGAGATACTGGCTAAAATAGAGGAAATTAATAATAATGCCGAGATAGACGGCCTTATAGTACAGTTGCCTTTACCTCCTCATATATCCATAGAGAAAGTTACGCAGGCCATAAGGCCGGAAAAAGATGTAGATGGTTTTCATCCCGTTAATATAGGCAGGATGAATAAGAACATGCCCACTTACATTTCTGCAACTCCTAATGGAATATTAATGCTGCTTAAGAAATACAATGTGCCAACCTTTGCCAAACATTGTGTAATGGTAGGAAGAAGTTTTATAGTAGGTTCCCCCATGAGTATTTTGATGGGGAGAGATGGCGATCCGGGGAATTGTACGGTAACATTATGTCATAAATACACAGAAAATCTGGCGCAGTACACACGTATGGCCGATATACTAATAGTAGCGGTAGGTAAGCCGGGATTAATTACCGGAGATATGGTAAAGGAAGGAGTGGTAGTGGTAGACGTTGGCATTACACGCGTGGAAGACAGTACTAAGAAATCTGGTTATGTTATTAAAGGAGATGTTGACTTTGATACCGTAGCTCCTAAAAGCAGTTATATTACTCCGGTTCCGGGAGGAGTAGGGGCAATGACGATTGCTTCATTAATGTGGAACACCTTACTCTCAGCAAAAGGTGAAATCTATCCTAAATAATAACACAACCGAAGAACTAATAACAGGTAAAAAATTGCCTGTTATGGAATCGTTCTATACCATTCAGGGCGAAGGGTACCATCAGGGGAGAGCGGCCTATTTTATCAGGCTGGCTGGCTGCGATGTAGGTTGCCACTGGTGCGATGTAAAAGAATCCTGGGATGCTTCTATTCATTCGGTAGTAGATGTTGAACAATTGGCTATGGAAGCCGTTCGATACCCTGCCGAGGTAGTAGTAGTTACCGGCGGAGAACCCCTAATGCACAACCTGGAAGAGCTTTGCAAAGTCCTTCACTTACAGAATAAGAAAACGCATATAGAAACGTCTGGCGCTTACCCGGTATCTGGCGACTGGGACTGGATATGTTTTTCTCCTAAGAAATTTAAAGAACCTGTTGATTCTGTTTTCCCTTTAGCAAACGAATTAAAAATTGTTATTTATAACAAAAGCGATTTTGAATGGGCAGAATCCTATGCTGATAAAGTTAGCGGACATTGTAAACTTTATCTTCAGCCGGAATGGTCAAAACAAAAAGAAATGCTACCTGTTATGATTGACTATGTTAAGAATAATCCTAAGTGGGAAATATCCTTGCAAATACATAAATTTATGGATATACCGTAAGTTTACCATGAACAGCTATAAGAACCTTTTTTTACTTCTTTTTCTATTTTTTTCAGTACCTGCGTTTTCACAAACTTTTTCTACTACTAACAAGAAAGCTATTAAGCTATACCAGGAAGCAGACCTTTTGCTAAAACAGAGAAACTTCGACCCTGCTATAGTAAATCTTCAGGAAGCCATACAAAAAGATCCCAACTTTGTAGAAGCGTTAACAAAACTTGCCGGTGTATATAAGCTTCTGGGAAATGCCGACAAAGCAAAGCAGTTATACATAAAGGCGGCAGAGGCCAAGCCCGATTCTAAGGACTTATACGGCCTTTATTACAACGTAGGAGAATACCACTTTAATGATGGAAATTACGAAACTGCCAAAAAGTATTTCGAGAAAACACAAAGCTATGCCCCCGACAAAGCTACGCTGGAAAAGACTGACAACTACTTGGCAAAGTGCGATTTTGCCATAGAAGCAAAGAAGCATCCTGTGCCATTTAACCCTATGTTAATGCCAACAGATATAAACAAGTATTTTGTTCAGGATTACCCGGTATTAACGGCAGATCAGCAAACGCTTATTTACTCTATTATTAGAACAGAAAAAAGAGGGGACGATGAGGACATAGTAATATCCTATAAAGTAAATGGGCAGTGGACGGTTCCGGTTCCTATTTCTCCCAATATTAATACTCAGTTTAATGAAGGCGCATGTACGCTCTCCAGCGATGGTAAAACATTAATATTTACCTCCAACCGTCCGGGCAGTTTAGGCGACTGCGATCTGTTTATTTCGCACAGGCAGGGCAACGAATGGTCTAAACCGCAAAGCCTGGGGGCAGCCGTAAACTCCAGTCGTTGGGATTCAGAACCTACGCTATCATCAGATGGTAGAACTTTATATTTTTCTTCTGATAGAAAAGGCGGGCTGGGGCAGGAAGATATATGGATGAGCAAGCAAAACGACAAAGGCGAATGGTCTAAGGCCGTTAACCTGGGAAAGCCGGTTAACACACCTGGCAGAGAGGTTTCTCCCTTTATACATTCAAACGGGACTACATTATACCTTTCCTCTTCCTACTTCCCTGGCATGGGAGGCTTTGATATTTTTGTCTCTCACCTGAAACCTGATAGTAGCTGGGAAGAGCCAAAAAATATTGGTTATCCTATTAATACCTCTGTTAATGAAGGAACTTTTTTTATTACTACAGATAGTAAGAAAGGATATTACTCCGCATACGAGAAAAGAGATGCAGGGTATAAGAGGGCTTTAATGTATGAGTTTGACGTGCCTAAAGAACTACAGGAGCTGAATTTGAGCACGTATGCCAAGGGGGGAGTTTTTGACGAGGATACCAAGAAGCCAGTTAAAGCCAGGGTAGAGCTAATAGATTTGAAGACTAATAAGATACTACAGTCTGTTAGTTCCGATTCTGTAAACGGAAGTTATGTTGTGGTGCTTACTCATGGGGCCGAATATGCTTTGTACGTTAGCGCAAAAGACTACTTGTTTAAAAGTATTTTCTTCGACTATAAAGACCCTAAAGACTTTAACCCCTTGGCCCTGGACGTATACTTAAGCCCTATTAAGACAGGCCATTTTATAGTGCTGAATAATATTTTCTTTGCATCTAACTCTTATTCGTTGGAAGAAAAGTCTAAAACTGAACTGGACAAAATAGTTCAATTCTTAAAAGACAATCCAAAACTAAAAATTGAATTTGGCGGACATACCGATGATGTAGGCTCTGATAAAGACAACCTGACCCTTTCTGAGAAAAGAGCCAAAGCTGTATATGATTATATAGTAAGTAAAGGAATACCAGCCAATCGGCTTACGTACAAAGGATACGGAGAAAGCAAACCAGCAAGGCCCAACAACAGCGAAGAGCATAGACAGCTTAACCGCAGAATTGAGTTTAAGGTGCTATAAGCCTTATTAAACTTAAATTTTTGCCCTGATGTTTTAAATGAAACGGGAGGGTAAAATGGATGTTACGAGAAAATTAACAAATTGGAGAGAAGCGCACCAGGATACAGTAGCTATACCTTTGCTAAGGATACTATTGGGTGTGGCAATATTAATAAAAATCTACCTTTATGTAGTTAAAGGGGGATTGACGATGGAAAGTATTATGATGAGCAGCACGGGTTATATGTCCACTATGTTTGGGCACTGGATACCTGTGTTAGAAATAGCTGCGGGTATTTTAATCAGCATAGGCTTGCTTACAAGGGCCTCTGCCATATTTCAGATACCTCTTTTTATAGCGGCAATATTCTTTTCTAAACACAGCGGAGTATTGGCAAGCTTTGAACAGTCGCAGGTTTTACTGTCTGCTATAATATTAGTTTTATCAATTTTCTTTGCTTTTTTTGGGGCGGGTACATTCTCTGCCATCAGAGCGCTTAAGAAAGAAAACAAACGAGAAGAAGATCACTTCTGGCACAGAGGCGACGACCAGAAATAATATAGTTCCCTTTGCTTAGTTAATACCGGAGGTAGTAAATGCTTCCGGTATTTTTTTATGCCATATATTATTTACTACTAATACTTCTTTAACTCCTTCAACCGCTCCAGCAGGGGAGGGTGAGAGTAATGCAGAAATACATAAGCGGGGTGTGGGGTAAGGTTGCTCAGGTTATCTACCGATAGTTTTTTTAGCGCGTTTTGTAATTCTATACTGGTAGAGGTTTTGGCGGCAAAGGCATCCGCTTCAAATTCATGCTTGCGGGAAACTACATTCATCAACAAACCTGTAATGTGGGAAATTGGCGTATACAAAATCCCGAAAGCAATAAGGTTAAGAGGAATGGAAAGCTGATCGTCTCCCAAGGCGTAAGACAGGTTTGGATTAAACACTAGTAAAGAAAGGATAAATAGCATAATGCCTATTTGTATTACGGACAGTATAAAGCCAGTAATAACGTGTTTCTTTTTGTAATGCCCTACTTCGTGCGCGAGTACAGCCACCAGTTCGCCTTTGCTGTGGTTGTTTATTAGCGTATCGTACAATACTATTTTCTTCCTTGGGCCTATGCCAGAGAAAAATGCATTGGCTTTGGAAGAGCGTTTAGAGCCGTCTATAACAAAAATATTAGTCAAAGAGAAATCGTTCTTTTTGCTGTAGCTCTCTATCTCTTGTCTTAGTTCTCCTTCTCCCAAAGGAACCAATTTATTGAAAAGAGGCACGATAAGACTGGTGTAGAACATGTTTACTATTAAAAGGAACAAAGCAATAAATACCCAAAAGTAGATCCAGAAGTTATGCTCTAGTTTTAAAATTAGCCACAACAATAAAGCAAGCACTAGTCCGCCTACCAGGGCTGTAAGTACATATCCTTTCAGCTTGTCGATTATAAAAGTTTTAGCGGTAGTTTTATTAAAGCCAAATTTCTGTTCTATAACAAAAGTTTTGTACAGCGAGAATGGAAGATTGATTAAATCCGAAGCTATAAATAGAACTCCGAAAAAGAATAATCCTTCTGCTATGGGGTTGCTTACTTTAGTTTTTAAAAGCTCGTCCAGGCAGCCTAATAAACCAGTAGATAGCACAGTTACTATAAGAACAAAATTGAAGGTAGAACTTATAAAGCCAAACTTAGAATTGGTTTTTAAGTATTGCTGAGATTTCCTGTATTTCTCATCGTCGTATATGCCTTTCAGTTCTGCTGGTAATTCTGATTTTTGGTGCTTAAGGTTAAGATAATCCAGTACAAAGTCTACTACAAAATCCAGCGCTGTAATAGTAATAAGTAATATCAATAGATATTCGGGTTTCATTTAATAGTAGGTTTCTTTGTTTAGGTAGTTGGTGACGTAGTCTGCAATGCCTTCTTCCAGCGTATGAAAAGGTTTTGTATAGCCAATGGAATATAGCTTTCCCATAGTAGCCTCGGTAAAGTACTGGTACTTGTCGCGTATATCGGCAGGGGTGTCTATAAATTCAATATTCTCTTTTTTGCCCAACGCCTTAAAAGTGTTGGAAGCTAGGTCTTTAAAGGTACGGGCTTTTCCGCTGCCCAAATTGTATATGCCAGAGTCTTTCCTGTGGCGCATCAGGAAGACGATTACTTCTATTAAGTCTTTTACATAAATAAAATCCCTCATTTGCTCTCCATCCTTAAACTTAGGATTGTGAGAGCGGAACAACTTCATTTTATCTGTATTCTTTATGCTGTTGAAGGCATGGAAAATAACTGAAGCCATTCTGCCCTTGTGGTTTTCGTTGGGGCCATATACATTAAAGAATTTAAGCCC
>FTLB01843428.1_pt1 | contig 16160 bp, 13 predicted proteins | sample 1658291 | NCBI WGS metagenome assembly FTLB01 (sample SAMEA3914812, study PRJEB12502) | metagenome | biome: forest; material: soil | place: Canada | collected 2011-07-07 | depth 0.1 m
CGAACTCGTATGACATGGTTCCAACCTGGTTCCAGCGAACCCGAATGGAAGTTCGAGCTCATTGGCATCCTCGTCTCCCTGGCCGTCTACAACGGGTTGACGCTTCCGGTCACCTTCCCCAAAGCACTCTATCTCAAGCTTCTCGGAGAGCCGGTCACGGAACTGCATCATATTGCCGATGGCTGGCCCGATCTGGCTAATGGGCTAACGAAGCTCCTGGAATGGGACGAAAAAGACGGCCTGGTAGATGACGTGTTTGCCAGGACCTACGAGTTCTCCGTCTCGATGTTTGGGCAACCTATCACGAGAAGGATGAATCCCACCCCATCCTCACCGGGCGCGGCAGGCTCGGGACCAACCTCGAGCGAAGCCTGGCCGCAGTTTCCAAGGGTTGAGTTCGGAGCACCAGAAGCACGCATCTTTGAGGAGGACAACTCGGATGACGCCCCGCTTGTGACGAATGCCAACCGCAATGCTTACGTCTCCGATTATATCCGCTATCTGACGGACGTCTCCGTCCGACCCCAGTACGAAGCCTTTGCCCGGGGTTTCCGCACCTGCCTGCATCCCAAGAGCTTGAAGTTGCTCACCGCGCCGCTCCTGCAATCTCTCGTCGAGGGTGTGCAGGAGATTGACATATCCGAGCTCAAGAGATACACCCGTTACGTCGGCTGGGATGCCTCGCACCACACCGTGCGCGACTTCTGGAGCATTGTCAAGCGATACGACGATAACATGAAGCGAAAGCTGCTGGAGTTCGTCACAGCGAGCGACCGTGTGCCGGTCGGAGGCATCAAGAACCTCCAGTTCGTCGTGCAGAGGAACGGCGAGGAGGAGGGTACGGGTGGCCACCTACCCACCGCCTATACCTGTTACGGGACGCTGCTCCTACCCGAGTATCGCGATAAGGAGGTGCTGAGGGAGAGAATGGCCATGGCGCTGGAAAACGCCCAAGGTTTCGGCTTTGCGTGATTCCTCACGTTATTTGTAAGGTAGGTATCTTTTTGTGGAATCAATACGGGACGGAATGAGAGACATGAAAATAAACCAGGCAAACGCGGCTTCGTCCAGTACGACGTACGGCGCGGACAGGAAGGGAACCCTATTGTAATACTATCCCCTTTTTATTAGCTACCTGGCTTAGCGAGCATGCAAGGAAAATCCCCTTGGGGGGGCTTCAGCGACATACTGACACACGAGGTCTCGCGGGATTTGGACGGCCTGGTACAATAGACATGGTTTATAGCGACATTTTTTAATCTTCTTTTGGGTTTCTCACACCCCCAAAACTTGGCCCTCCCTTTGCATCTCTTTGTCCTTGGTCAATCCGACCGTCCGTGGGTACAATCAGAAGCGGTCACCAAGTGAGAAAGATCTGGGTTACGATAGGGAGGAGCTTTACGACGAAGGTAATCAGCCGGGGCGCCTTCCGTTTAGTCTATGATAAAACTATAGCACGTTTTTTCCCGATTCGTACATGTCCGTCCTTTTAGTCTGTTCCATCATCGACTCATTAGAAGTCATCTTCGCCCGTGCCAGCAACAATTACGTTGTTGACCTTGAGTACCATGCGGCACAGCTGAGTGGCCAGCATGAGCTGTTGCTTCTTGCCAATAAGAGGATCGATCACGAAGGCATCCTTCATGTTGCTTCCCTTGCCCATGCAGTCAACTCCGAGGCGGCCACGGCCGGCGGGATTCTTGACCTGCTGACTCTTGATCTCAGCCAGGGTGGCAATGGGGTTGAGTCCGCTGTTCTCGGCGAGCGCCATGGGGATGGCGTCGAGAGCCTCGGCGAACGCTCGCATAGCGTACTGCTCGAGGCCAGGCGTCTTCACGGCCGCATCCTCAACGGCGAGGCTGCAGGCGATCTCTGCCGAACCACCTCCGTAGACGACTCGGTTGTCACGCACGAGGTTTCGGACGACGCAAAGAGCATCATGGAGCGAGCGCTTGGCCTCATCGATGATCTGATCATTTGAAATTATTAGTACTCTGCTGGTAACCCGGTGGGGGAAAGTAGATAACGACTCACCATCTTGTTACTTCCGCGAACGAAAACCGTGACAGCTCTTGTGTTGGCGCACTCCTCAATGACCAACATCTTTTCCCTCGTGGTGCCGAAGCTCATCTCACGGACGATGCCAGCAGTACCCAGCTTCTCTGCCTTAAGGTCCTCGAATCGTGGGACAATACGGCCGTTTGTCGCGATGGCGATCAGTTCGATCTCAGGGCCACCGACCCAGCGCACGGCCGGAAGCTGGTTCTGCAGTAGAAGGTGGTTCGCCTCGTCGTCGAAACCCCACTGGCAGATGGCCAGGTTCGCGCCGGTATCCTTTATTTGCTGAATCATCTCGATGAACTTCTCATGTTCGTAGGTCTGAAGCTTCTTAAACTCTTCGACACTGGTGATATCCAGCTTATGCTTTGTCTTGGGCTTCGGCGGTTCGAAAGCGCAAGTGAGGATAGCAATCTTCGCATCCCGGACCTCCGAGGGCATCTGAGGGTGCGAGAAATCCTTGTCGACAATGACTCCCTTCACCAATAGGGTATCCTCAAGAGCACCTCCTACCTTGCCATCCACCTTGATGAGCTCGAAGTCGACGTCTTTCCGTTCCAAGTCGGCGACCGAGAGGACAGCGTCAACTGCGATGTTTGCGAACTGGTCGTGCGCCTTGGAAACGATCTTACTTCCCAGACTTGTCCGCGCGACCTTGACCAGGTTGTTCTTATCCTCCTTACTGAACTCGATCACATCCGAGATCTTGTCAAGCTCGGCGACCGCGATATCACACGCCTGATCGTATCCATCGGCGATCCTAATAGGGTGGATGCCTTTGTCGATGAGCTCCGCGGCCTGCTCGAGGAGAGCACCAGCAAGAACGACAACACCAGTGGTTCCATCTCCAATCTCGTCATCCTGAGACTTGGACAGCTCGACCAGAAGTTTCGCCACGTGGTTCGTGATCTCCATCTGCTGCAGAATTGTTGCGCCGTCATTTGTCACTGTAATATCGCCGTCAGGGGAAATGAGGATCTTGTCGAGACCACGAGGTCCTAATGAAGACTTGACGATGTTCGCGACGGTTCGAGCGGCGAGAATATGCGACTTGACAGCTTCGTTTCCATATTGGCGCTTCTTTTTGCCTTGACTAGAGGGTACCGTTAACAGGGGGGTCGGGCGCGCACACGGCACCATGATAGACTCACTCTCTAACGACGATGAAGGGCCGTCCCTGCTCATCCTTCACCATGGCGGCTGCATATCATAAGGGTCAGCATGGGGGCGCCGTACACACGACACTGCTCAACCTACCGTTTGACAAATCAAGATCTGGGGTCTGTTAGCTACCTGTCGCTTCTCGTTCAGGGGCTGCTTGCACATACTCAACGCCATTTTGACCAGAGTGGGCGGTTAATGTTGTCACAAAAAAAAACCTTCCAGTTGATAAAGATGGTACGGGGAATGTCGCTGCAGGGTATCAGAACCAGACTGTGCGACGTAGAAGCTCGAGTCGAGGATAGGAAGCTCTACACCCGCCAAATGAAGCTTTTCTCTAGGCTTCATCACAAAAAAATGGCCCCCCTAAAGTCGTGCCTGCCGGTAGGCGGATGCCGGGTGAACCCAAACGCCGGGGTTTTTCTCTGGCTGTGAGTGGGTCTCTTGGATACAGATAGTGGCGCTGCGGCTGATGCAGCTCACCGCCTTCCGTATCGTGGAGTCATCTGTGGCGGGCACGGCGGGGTTGCTCTGGGCACAAAAATCGACCCCGCCAACTGAGGTATCAAGCTTCCGTCGCTCCAGCAGAACATGGAAATCCAACAATCAACCAAACAGTACGGAGAGCTTTTAAGATTCCACGTGCTGTTAAAATTTGTCGCCGCATCTCTATCCATTTCTCCAGTGTCTTTCACTCCTTGAATTCCTCTGGTCGGTTGCATCTTTCAAAGCTCTCCGTCTCTGCGAACCAACCTAACACCCACGAGGACAGCATCCATAGTCCAGACTTTTCAGCTCGTGTTCGGTTACTTTTCGCCATGTCGCGTCACCAGGCTGTGAGGAACCTGGACTATCACCAAGAGCTTGACGAGTTTGAGGCCGAAGGCTACTCGGATGAGGAAGAGCTCGGCGCTGAGGACCAAGCGCTGATGCGCCAAGGTACCCTTCAAGTCCAAGAAATTCTCGGCGTTGGCGCGTCAAAGGTCACGACAGCACAGATAGAGGAGGCGCTATGGCACTACTACTACGATGTCGATAAAGCTGTAGCATTCCTCCTCACAAAATACGTCGTACCGCCAGAGCCCAAGAAGGCGAAGGGGACCCCCCAGAAGACTACCAGTGAGTTCAGATCTCCTTTCAGTCCCCAACTCCATTCTGCTCTCCTTCCGGGTATATTCGACCAATATCCATCATGCACGAAGGGGTGTATGGCAACATGCAGCCCCGGACGAGCAGATGCAACACTCTTCCTACGATTTTTACGAGACGCGCGAACCTCTCTGACGCACGGTCAAGGGGACGAATTCTTGCGACAATCAAGACCAAATACTCCGCCAGGGTTCGAGCTACGGCCACGAGGGCCATATGCACATCTTTTCCTCGACATGCCATGGGGAAATGTTCCCAAGCATCGCCAGACGCTGTTCATCGAACCACCAAAGCTGCCGGGCGGCCTTCTCGGTGGATCTGGTGCTCCTCCTAAACTCTCCAAGCTCCAGCAGCTCGCCGCCGCAAGAAAGAAAAAGGTCGAGGAGAAAAAGTCAGAAGAAAATGTCGAAGGTGTCCGTACGAAGATGAGCGACCTCGGACTGAACAACAACCTTGGCAAGAAAGAGAACATAGCGCCGGACGGTGGGCCGAACAAACGTCAAAAGATTGCCGAGGCCACACCGCCCACCTCTACACCTAGCCTTGGTCGCGATCGGCGGCAACCGTCTGTCCACGAATCTATGGATGTTGACGATACCGGAAGAGACGCCGCATCAGACCCCCGTGTGGAGCTTCGCGTCGTACTGGAAGATGCCTCCGTCGTCGAGCCAGCCGCCCCTTCCGCGTTCGCCAAAACGTTGTTCGGGAGTCCGTCGAATGCCCCTACAGTGCCGCCGCAAGACTTCTTTGCATTACCATTTGCGTCTCACCCAGCAGCTCAAGGCGCCTTCTCAGGTCCCAGTCCTGACGATGTTGTTTTTGCGGCACAGGCGAAAGGTTCGCTTTCAGGAAAGGGCAAACACTAACATATGCTGATAGCCGGTGCAGCTGGAAAGAAGTCCACTCCCACGAGTGCGACGAAAAAGAGTCCCGGCGCAAGCCTCGATGAGCTGAAGGGCTTGAAAATAGACGACTCTCCTCTACCCAAGAGCAAAAACCTCGATGTTGTTTCCGAATTTGAGAAGAGCAAGTCTAAAAAGACGGCTAGCTTTGTGGTGGTCGGCCACGTTGATGCTGGCAAGAGCACGATGATGGGCCGCCTGCTCCTAGATCTTCAAGTGGTCGACCAACGAACAGTCGACAAGCTTCGGCAAGAAGCAGATAAGATTGGCAAGTCCAGCTTCGCGCTCGCGTGGGTCCTAGATCAGCGGTCCGAAGAGCGAGCACGAGGTGTCACGATCGACATTGCGACCAATCGATTTGAGACTGAGACGACCGCATTTACCATCCTCGATGCCCCTGGGCACCAAGATTTCATTCCCAACATGATCGCCGGAGCCAGTCAGGCAGACTTTGCTATTCTCGTCATCGACGCCAGCACCGGTGCGTTCGAGTCGGGTCTTAAGGGGCAGACGAAGGAGCATTCTCTGCTTCTCCGGAGCATGGGAGTATCTAGACTCATTGTGGCCGTGAACAAACTCGACACGGTCGGTTGGTCCCAGGAGCGATACGACGAGATTACGCAGCAGGTTTCCGGCTTCTTGGCAGCGACCGGATTCCAGACCAAGAAGGTCACCTTCGTACCGGTGTCAGGGTTAAATGGAGACAACTTGGTACGCAAGGCATCGGACCCTGCCGCGGCTTGGTATACTGGATCAACCCTGCTGGAAGAACTCGAGGCCTCGGAGCCCGGGGCGCGAGACTTGGCGAAGCCACTGAGGATGAGCATTTCAGAAGTTTTCCGCACCCAGCAGAGCCCTGTCTCCGTATCAGGACGCATCGAAACAGGCTCGCTTCAGATGGGAGATGCGCTACTTGTGCAACCGAGCGGAGAGAAGGCCTACGTGAAGTCTCTACTCGTCGACGAGGAATCCAAAGACTGGGCAGTTGCCGGCCAGAACATCGTCATCCACCTGAGCAACATCGACCCGATCCACGTGCGCGTGGGAGATATCATCTGCGATCCTGCCAAGCCGATCCAGTGCCTCGACACGTTCACCCTCAAGGCGCTCGCCTTTGAGTTTCTGATGCCCATGCAGTTGGACGTGCTGAGGGGGAGATTACACTCTGCGGGACGGATCGAGGAGATAACCGCCCTGCTGGACAAGGTGACAGGCGCGGTGATCAAGAAAAAGCCAAAGGTGGCCAAACCAGGGAGCGTCGCCAGGATTGTTGTCAAGTTGACATCCAAGGTGCCGCTAGAAGCAGGTCAACGGGTACATTTAAGAAGTGGAGGGAAGACAGTTGCTGCTGGGTTGCTAGAATAGAGGTAGTCCAGGGACCGAGGGACAACCCCGTCGCAGCGGATGAAGATATCAGTTGGAAATCCAAAATAGAGTGTGGCCCCCAGCCACCATGCAAACTAAGTTGCATAGTTGCAAAGCGTGCACAGTCTGTCCGAATAAGCCTTCGGCAAGCCTGGGAATCTCCACTGCGTACATGGGCTTCGTTCGGTTGGATCCCCACTGGTCGCATGGCAATATATGGCCTGGGAAACTCTGTGATGTGACCTGGCACGTCTGGATATCCTCACGAAGGAGTCAGAAGATCCCTGAAGGTAGCCTATGCGGACCTTGTGTCTAGACCATGTCACGGACACGTTAGCTACTCTGTAGACAGGCGTGTCCTCTATTTACAACATAGGTAGCTATTGAACCCCAATCATGGAAACTGACACTTGGCCAGAGGGAGGATTTGAGTCAGTGGCAAGTGAAGGCGAGCGAAAGCGAGAGAAGGTAAATACGAAAGTGCAAGACGACAACGTTGCGTTGCCATCCAGTTTCTCGTCTGAACGACCGTTGGAGGATCAAACATAGACTGCCCGCCTCGGTTAGTACATCGTCTAAATGGAGGCCCCCACGGACGAAAGATGGAGCCTCTAGTACAAGTGGCGGCAGTGGAAGCCAGGGGTGCATGAAAAAGGCCACTCTGGCACGTTCAGATCATGGATGACCCTCAATTTTGGCTTCCTCCCCTCAGTGACTCTAGCCACATATGGGGAAACTTGAAGCACCTTACCGACTGTCGCCGCCTTGGTCACCAAGGTGGCCTACTCAGAACAGCCCCCCCCCCCAAATTTTAGGTCAGCCCCATAGAAGTAAACTATCCACTGTAGAAATCGAGAGAATCAATCGGTTTCAGGCAGCAAGAGACAGGAGATAAGACATGATCATAAGGTGGTGGTTGAGCACATATGTCTAGATATGTTATATTCAAAGCCGAGTCTCTGTGATGATTGCCTCTCGAGTTTGGAAATGAATCAAAGAGAAGTGAAGAAGAAGTAAAGCAAAGTTCAAACTAATGATGGTCAGCCGCAGGGCGCCATGCATTTCATGTTATAGATAGGTCCCTACCTATTGAATCTTTGTAGGAGGCAAAGACGGATTAAATAAACAAGGAGAAAAAAAATGACTTTAGCCACTAGGTACCCTATAACATCTCAAAAGTACATTTCAGCTAGACTCCCAGCATATGAGCACCTCTCATGATCTAAAAGCTACTTCCCTCAAAATAGTGGATACATTTGGGTTTAGCTCCCCCAGACCCTGTCATGCACTGAGCGTGAGTGGCTAACTGAGGCGATGGTTAGTTGAATGCGAAATCTGTCCTCTAGAAATCTGGACACTTTACAAATTTCTGTGGTACCTTATGCTTATACAAGCTATTAAAAGTTCCCAAGCTGCCCACACCAGCACCAATTCTCTCCTCCTCCAAACTCGACGAGAGAGACCCAAACCGATCCTGCACTTCTTCGTGGCTGGCAAGAGGTCTAGAGGCGCTTGACTGCACTGCACATTCCTCGCTTTTTTTCTTTTATTTCTATCTCTTGTTCTTTTCATCCCTCGACCCGTCTGTTTAGAGAGCGGTTGATTCCCAGCTCCAAAGATGGCGCAATCCAGGTCTTCCTGGGCCTTGACCCTTGGTCTTCTGGGCTTCTTCGCCCTCCTCTTCTCCCCCGCCTTTGTCCAGACTGTGAAGGCGGACGACGTTGACAGCTATGGAACTGTCATTGGTATCGTAAGTGCAAACCCTGGGGACGCCTGCCCTCACGAATGCCTCTCGCAAATCTCTTGCTAGGAAACCTCTTGAAACTGACACTTGGCCACTAGGATCTTGGCACCACCTACTCTTGTACAGAATCCTCCCATTCCTTCGACTGAGCGTGTGGCAAACAAACTAATCTGCGATTTAGGTGTTGGTGTCATGCAAAAAGGAAAGGTTGAGATTCTTGTCAACGACCAAGGAAACCGTATCACCCCGTCATATGTTGCCTTCACCGATGAGGAGCGTGTAGGTTTCCCCAAGCCCTGGCCCCTTTCCCCTCCGCCTTTCGCCCTCATTCCCAGCGCTGACTGTATTCTGTTTTCCAGCTTGTAGGAGATGCCGCCAAGAACCAGGCCCCCGCCAATCCCTTCAACACTATCTTCGACATCAAGCGTCTCATCGGCCGCAAGTTCTCGGAGAAGGATGTCCAGTCTGACATCAAGCACTTCCCCTACAAGGTCACCCCCAAGGATGGCAAGCCCGTTGTTACTGTCGAGTACCAGGGCAGCGAGAAGACCTTCAGCCCTGAGGAGATCAGCGCCATGGTTCTCGGAAAGTACGTTACACATTCCCACCCAATCCTGCCAAGCCTGATCTAGACAGGTCAAAACCCGTTTTAACATGGACCTTTTTCTAACCCTTTTCCAGGATGAAGGAGGTTGCTGAGAGCTACCTCGGCAAGAAGGTCACTCACGCCGTCGTTACCGTCCCCGCCTACTTCAACGACAACCAGCGACAGGCTACCAAGGACGCCGGCCAGATCGCCGGTCTGACTGTCCTCCGTATCGTCAACGAGCCCACCGCCGCTGCCATCGCCTACGGCCTGGACAAGACCGACACTGAGCGCCAGATCATTGTCTACGATCTCGGTGGTGGCACTTTCGATGTCTCCCTTCTCTCCATCGACCAGGGTGTCTTCGAGGTCCTGGCTACCGCCGGTGATACCCACCTTGGTGGTGAGGATTTCGACCAGCGTGTCATCAACCACTTCGCCAAGACCTTCAACAAGAAGTACGATGTCGATGTGACCAAGGACGCCAAGTCCATGGGTAAGCTCAAGCGCGAAGCCGAGAAGGCCAAGCGAACTCTGTCGTCCCAGAAGACCACCCGTGTCGAGATCGAGAGCCTCTTCGACGGCAAGGACTTCTCCGAGACCCTTACCCGGGCCAAGTTCGAGGAGCTCAACATGGATCTGTTCAAGAAGACCCTCAAGCCCGTCGAGCAGGTTCTCAAGGACGCCAAGGTCACCAAGAGCGAGGTCCACGACATTGTCCTCGTCGGTGGTTCCACTCGTATCCCCAAGGTCCAGGCCATGATTGAAGAGTACTTCGGCAAGCCTGCCTCCAAGGGTATCAACCCCGACGAGGCTGTTGCCTTTGGTGCCGCCGTCCAGGCCGGTGTCCTCAGCGGAGAGGAGGGTACCGAGGAGATCGTTCTCATGGATGTCAACCCCCTCACCCTCGGTATTGAGACCACCGGAGGCGTCATGACCAAGCTCATCCCCCGCAACACTCCCATCCCCACCCGCAAGTCCCAGATCTTCTCCACCGCTGCCGATAACCAGCCCGTCGTCCTCATCCAGGTCTACGAGGGCGAGCGTTCCATGACCAAGGACAACAACCTGCTCGGCAAGTTCGAGCTGACCGGCATCCCCCCCGCGCCCCGTGGCGTTCCCCAGATCGAGGTCTCCTTCGAGCTCGATGCCAACGGAATCCTGCGTGTCTCTGCCCACGACAAGGGCACCGGCAAGGAGGAGTCCATCACCATCACCAATGACAAGGGCCGCCTCACCCAGGAGGAGATCGACCGCATGGTCGCCGAGGCTGAGCAGTTCGCCGAGGAGGATAAGGCCACCCGCGAGCGCATCGAATCCCGCAACGGCCTCGAGAACTATGCCTTCAGCCTTAAGAACCAAGTTAACGACGAGGAGGGCCTTGGTGGCAAGATCGACTCGGACGACAAGGAGACTCTCCTTGATGCCGTCAAGGAGACCCAGGACTGGCTCGAGGAAAACGGTAAGAAATCACACAAAACCCCCCACCCCAACATTCACAGACACAACCCGCTGACTTGAGACTTGTAGCTGCCACTGCCAACGCCGAGGACTTTGACGAGCAGAAGGAGAAGCTGTCCAACGTTGCCTACCCCATCACCAGCAAGCTGTACAGTGGAGGTGCCGGTGGACCCGGTGGCGATGACGAGCCGGAGCACGACGAGCTTTGATACCTTAGATTCCCATTTTCTTTCCCCATTTTTTTCCGCCGGCATTAAAAAAAAGAAGTAAAAGTATACACTCCATGTCTCCCGAAACATCCAACTTAAAGCACGCTTGTTTTTTTTCTCGAGGTGTTGGTGTTGGGGCGGGCGATAGGACATACTGGACTCGGCATCAGTGAGCAAAAGGCACAGCATCACTTGTAAACTACAAATCGTCATCTGACGAGGGCCGATATCAGTTCTGAAATAAAGAAATCTACAATCATCCTGCTCTGGAGCATTACGTGAACCCTGAAACTATAGTCTCTATCCCTGGACTTGAGCGTGAGTGTTGACCATTGGTCAGGGCCAACATGAGCGTCGAACTGAGGCTCCGTACCTCGTCGGGACTTGGAGGAGGCCCTGCTTCTACCCGGATATCGGTTGTCCCATATTAAGGAACAGCCGCCGTGTAGATTGCAGGCTCAATCGAGAGGGTGGGCTAAATATATTGGGATCAATGTACAGTAATAAGTGGGTGCGGACATGTCGAGGGAGCCTCATCGCGACCTGCGGACCTCATGTCTCTTTGCTCGAATAGACTTCCTCGCTCCGTTTTTGCTATCACTGCTCGGAATTCTTTTTCTTTCTTTCTCACATTATTCATCTGGTCAGCACATAATGATCCGTCCCGTATTCCTCTCCGTTCTCCCCGTGCTGCTCGTGGTCGGAGCGGCATATCCAAGTACGGCCAGGGAGAGAGGTGAGTTTGTGGTGCGAAGCAGTTTCCAAGCCCGCTCCTACCATCTTAGCTAGATCTCCCGCCTGGCTTCCTGCCCCACGATACTCCGTGCTGTCGGGCCAGCTCTCTCCCAACCCTGCTAACCAACGACTAAAGCTCCGTCGGGCGGCACCATCCATCTATGCGGCGACAGCACCATGGCCCCGAGGGGGGGAGGTTCTGATACGCAGGGCTGGGGCGAGTACCTGCATTACTCGTTCACCGGCACCGGGCTCAGCGTGGTCAACTCCGCCATCGCGGGCCGCAGCGCGCGGAGCTACACGCGCGAGGGGCGCTTCGCGTCCGTCGCCCAGGCGGCCAGGCCCGGCGACTGGGTGGTCATCGAGTTCGGGCACAACGACGGCGGCGGTCTCTCCAAGGACAACGGGCGCTCGGACTGCTTTGGCGAAGGGAACGAGACGTGTGATACGACGTACAAGTGAGTTCTAGGGGTTTTGTTTTGTTTACTTGAGTGGAGCTTGTGGACCGTCAGCCCCTGAACGCACGGGACGGGGGGGAGGAGACGAACGTCTCGCAGGATATGATGAGGAGAGCAGACGGTGCCGCGACCATGCTGGCTGACATGCGAACAACCAGCGGAGTTTCCGAGGTGGTCCAGACGTACCCGACGTATATCAAAAACGCCACGTCGATGATGCTCAAGGCCGGCGCCAAAGTCATCATCTCCTCCCCGACCCCCAATAATGTGTTCAGCTCATCCGGCACATACAGCTGGGGACCTAGCCGGTTCGACTACTATGCTTGGTATTTATCCCCTGATATGCTTGCTTCCATCGAGGGTCTTGCCATTTTCTCTATTGCGTTGAAACTAACTCTCAACTTCACGTTAGGCATGCCGCATCCGAGATGGGCGGCACGGCTGCCGGCGTGTACTACGTGCCGCACGGCCAGTATGCCGCGCAGGCGATGAAGTCCCTTGGTGCCTCTGTAGTAAACGAGAACTACCCCAACGACCACACGCACACGGCTCCGTACCTAGCGGACGTCATGGCAAAGGCATTCGTACTCGGGCTCAAGTGTGGGACGAGCGACCTGGGTAGGGCCGTGGTCAACGGAACAGCAGACCTAACGGGCTCCTTTCTGGGGTCATGTGCCGCAGCAAACGCGACAGTGCCTATTTAGACAAGTGTGCCGTACGAAGCTAGTAGTGCATGCTGCTGGTTTGCTCGAGTCAACCTGACGACACGCGAATATGCGCTTCGCTTGGCAAAGAGCATCTTCGTATGTCTGCGGTCTGTCGCGGTCCATTTCTCGCGGAAACTAGAGTGTCGTCGGGCAGTCTGAGCATGCGGTCCCAGGCTGTTAGGTCAAAATACTCCGGGAGTTAGGCGCCTCCTGTCTATCACCTGATTTCGCGCATCCTGGCGTAAGGCTAAGCCACTTCGTAGGTCGTACCGACACTTCTCGCCGATAGGCCCTTGATAGTAATGCTAGGAAAGTGTCCCATGTACTAGGAGTTGGACGCCGCAGTCGAGTACTCGTCCCCATCGAAGTCTCAGCTCGCTCGCCTCGAGCCCGAAACTATTGGATGGCCGCGATCGTAATAGCATGTGAGGCTCAGCCAGACCGATACGTGTCGCGCCCAGGTCGCTCCTTGGTCTCGTGAGCTCCTGTGCAGTTCTCCCAACCAGCATCGGGATGATTGGTATCTAAGATCTCGTTGGACATAATATGTACTGATAGCGCACCGGAGTGTGCATCGCCACTGCCCCAGTCAAGGTTAACCTCTCGGGTGTCCGTCCACCATCGTATTGCGCCCCCAGCACTGTGGCCTTACACACGACTTGCAGCGTGTCCTGTTCTCGAAGAGAGACAAGGTGGTGCGTGAACAAGAAACCAGGCGCAGCAGAAGGCGGATTCCACCCTCGGTTCGGGTCCTCGGCCGGCCCTGAGGAAGGCCTAACCAGGTGGAGGACGGGGGAGATATCGTTGTGAACGATGGCCATGATTTCTCGGGAGGTGCATGCAAGACTGATTATCGTAAATTTTCCTCTGTATAGGCTAGTCCTTACATGGTGTGGTTCAACAGCCTCGTCTCTTGTACTTTGTAGGCATTCTACTTGCCATATCTATGCCCCATCTCTCTTGAAAACACGATGCGTGTGCCCCCGAGTCTGAGATGCCCAGACGGCTGCTATCTTCCATGATAGCAAAGTATCGGACCGTCCTCTGCACTGAGACAGGTCCAGGCACTCTTGGATTCCACTCGGTGAGTCCAAAGCGCCTTCTGCGACGGATCTAAACCCGCCGTAACCACTGGTGAAGTAATTGGACTCGATGGATCAACAGGACACAAATATAGGGTGATTCCAGGCGCCACGCTGCGCGTTACCGGTCGAGGCAGAAGCCCCGTGCAGAGCCCCGTTCCTTCGTAGATACGTGTCCCGGAAGAGAAGCACCTGAAATGGAAAATCATAAATGGCGTGTGGAATATCACTCGAGCCACGTCACTACCTCGAGGAAAAGGTGTGGATGAATTCCGGATCGAAATTCTTCCTGATAAAGACTTCACAGCCTGATGAAGCGGTTGGTGCCTCAGTGACGAAACCCATTGGCCGAGAGGAATAGTTCGAGCGGTGTGTAGTCGAAGCTCCAGCAGAAGAAGCAGATCGAAGGATTGCTGAATGGGCCTGTACATCACCGGTGCTCCAAGGCGAATGTCTGTGTTTGAGCAGGTTAACACTTAGGGAGCTGGCTAAGTAGAGCCTCATCTTGCTGCAGCTGACCAAATCTGTTCCACTTGCGCTAGAGTTTTGGCCCCCCCAAAGGCCGGTTGGACGGCCATGCGACCATGGATTGCATCTGTACAAAATGCATTAGTTCATCATCCCCGTGAAATTCCCCTTCGTCTGGCATGCATGCAGCCTCGGAGATCAGTCGTCTCGGGTCGCCAAACAGGCCGCATGGGGGCTGTGCCATTCTCGGCGGCCATATAGTGGTGATGGCTGCATCGCTACTTTTCAAAGGTCTGCAACGCTTTTCGTTCATCATGGGCTTGACCGCCCTTTCGCGCGAGTTGGAGGCCATTGGGCTTGTCCGCTCGCTCATGATAGCGGCCGTAACTTGCGTATCAAGATACGTAGCTGTGTTGGTTCGGGTGGAATCGATGAACATAAAGTGATTGCCTCGCTCCTCGGCCAAGCCGTAGTAGGTTAGTTCTGGGTCTTTCGTGATTGCTGCCCATCCAGACAAGATCACAAGCTCCTTCTAGACAAGAATTGAGCTTTGTCTCAGCCTCGAGGAACATAGCAGTCCCGCAGAGCAGATCTGTCAATTCATTTCCTGAGTCTGAGAACACAGAACCAAGTTGGCCAGGCGGACAAACATACCAACTCTTTATTCCCCTCGGTCATGCCATGCCCATGCTCGTTCATCCTAGATCCATTAATTTCACTGCCTTTTTTGCTTAAGTCTTTTTTTATATCGATAAACTCGGCCCGGACCGACTGGCGAAGCGGTATCAATGAGTCGGCAGGTGAAGAGGAAACGAGCCTCCTCCCAATGCAGCTCAACCCCGCCACTTTCACCGCGAACCAGGACCGGCGCACCAATGGCTCGCCACAGATCACTGAACTCCTCTTTACATGTTGACAGGTTTCCGACGGTCTCTGACGGGCCGTCCCATATTTATACCCTATCCGCTGCCCTAGGACCTGGCGCGAGCTTCAGTCCGTATGGACCAACTGCGCTTCAAGACCAGGTGGCACATGGCTGTGGTCCGAGCCCCAACATTCTAGCTTTCGAACTGAACAACCCAGATACCAGTTTCAACATGGGCGGCTCTTTTGGCAACGATGGAGCGGTGTCACTTAGCAATGATGGAAGCTCTCCTTCTACCTCCGAAGAGCACCGTGGCAGGAGTGAGATCTTCCAAGTAGCACCTCTAGGTAGCCCACAGACCGTACTGCCATGGCAATCCCAGATGCAGATTCCTACAGTTCTTCTTGAATCTCCATCAGGTAGCTTAAGCCAGCTCTATGGGCCGGATGATCTTGATGGTTCCGCGTCGATAGTCTCATTACCAAACTCGCGCCTATTTGAACCACGCCCGCTTGAGCACGTCACTCAAACGCCGGTGGCCTTACCAGGTGGAACTCAGCTGAACTTTCCGATGCTTGAACCGGCAGTTATGAGCAGTTCGTCGACGGGCTTCTCCTCTGCTGTGCCAAGTCTCATTCCGCAGCAGATTACCCCCCTAGAAGAGTCTCTTCGGTCGCAAGCAACACCACCACAGGACCCTGCTCCGATTAACGACCTACCTGTGACAATACAACGTGAGAGTCTTCCGGATAGCTTCCTTCTAGCTCGTGTTGATGCAAAATCCGAGTACTCTTTCATCAGCAAAACAACGGTTACAAATTTAGGGTTGAAGGTACACCGAGCTCCGCGAACGATGCGGCCAAGCTCAACGCCTGTAGAGAGCGGTGCAAACCCGACTCGCTACACGTCTTTTGTGGCGGATATTGAGAGGCTGGGGTTAACAAACTGCTATTTCCAAGCCCTGATTCTTGATTGGGACGATCCATTTTGCCATATCTATTTCGGCGGCCGCGATCTCGCGAGAAGATCAGGACCCGCGAAACTGCATGCGGATGTGTACAAGTCTAACAAACCCATCACGGCGGGTATATCTCCCCCTTTATTTTATCTCACTCCCGGGGCCCGCCTCGCTAACGCAAATATAGACCATCTAGTCGCGCGTATAGGCATTGATAATATAACTCAAGATTGGCGACATCCTATTCCCTCC
>FTLB01000834.1_pt2 | contig 16138 bp, 17 predicted proteins | sample 1658291 | NCBI WGS metagenome assembly FTLB01 (sample SAMEA3914812, study PRJEB12502) | metagenome | biome: forest; material: soil | place: Canada | collected 2011-07-07 | depth 0.1 m
TGCGCCGCTCCTTGTGCTGATCGTGGGAGAAACGGTCTAATAAGGTCGATAGCGGTGGTTTGTGCGCGAAGCTATGACACTGGCTGGATGTGACAAAAGAGGGAGGGCGGCCAGTCTCTCGGGTCTAGACAGCGTGCCACATCACCTGGAACCCCTCCAAACTGCCGGTAAAATGAAGCCCCCCCTGACTTAGTCCCAAACCAGGGCAGCTCCACCGGAGAACCCCCACAAAGTAAGTACAGCCCGCCCACCTACGGCTGGATGTCGGACTTGGCGTGAGTGTACCTTGGAGGAGGTCCGTCTGTCACCAAAGGTTTCGGCGTAGCTCCCTGGTTGCTTCTTCTCAGCGCGTCTTGTCTCGGTGAAGTTACTCCCACGAGGTTCCCCCACGCTCCCGAGAAGCACCTTGGTGTTGCAGACACACATGCCACAGGAACCTCCTACCTGGATCGCTCCCCTCCCCCCTCCTGATCCCTGCACCGTGGAAAGTTACGTCGAGAAGCTAACCGTAAGGCCAATGGGATCCATCCCCGCTCCTAGCATGTCGCAGCACTACAACCTCTAGAGCTGAAGCGCCAGTACGAGCTGGTAACGGCGTAGTATCGGATGCCACCACGCACCAGCCAAAATGGCCAGCAAGTCGCTGGATTTTTGCGCGTCAACCGGGCAGGACTCCTAAATCTCAACGGGGAAAGATCTTCTCTTGTAGTGGATGGCAAGCGGTTACATCCCGGTCTGCAGGGGTTGAGACAGGTAGCGAGACAAGCGAGGTACGGGAATCTCACCGAAACCGGCCAGGCCCAATTCGCGGACCCTGGAGCCTGGGTTCTCTCCTACCCGGGCCGCAAAGGTGCTCTTTGACAAACTACCTCCGTGCTGGCGATCGCTCACCCCGTACTCTGCCAGGAGTTTTCACATGATGCATTCCCAGGTCTAGAGTTCTATTAGCGCGGAGAAGCTTGGAGAAGGGGGCAGGCCTGGGCGTCCTGGGCTGGTCTAGCCCGCCGGAGGCAGTGGAGGCAACGTTGCGTAATTCAAGCCCTTTTGGTATTAGCTCGACCTGGCTGTCCTTCCCTGTCTGGCCCTACGAGCTAACTCGACAAGGGCAATCATTCACTTCCACCGCAGAGAGCACTTTGTTCGTAACTTCTTCCCGAGGCCAGGCAGGCTGCCCAGTACCGAATCCGCGGACAGCCGCGGTATAGGACCTACTGTACACGAAAGTGAGCTTGACGAAGCCACATGCATTGCTTCCTTTGAAGTTCCTTCGTCTATGTCGATGCGCGAGACCTTGAATTCCCCTGTAAATTTACTAAATATTTTGTGGTTGTGTCCTGCCTCTTCGATGCTTCTTCTTTCGCTTAGCTACGGTACCGTTTCTTTTTCCCTGCAGGACTACGACCAGACATTAGGATCGACTGGTACAATGGTGTTGGCATCCAGTTTCTGTTTAGCCGTAACCACCGACCGCCTTTTTGTCAACTGTGAGCTGGCCGAAACACGTATAACTTGAGTTATCTTCGCCATCGCAAATGGTCATCCGACACGGTAAAAGTGACAGGTCAGCTCAGTGACAGATCAGCTCCATAGCATTGCTCATCGCCCAGGGAGGAGAGAGGGTCAAAAAAAAAAAGAGTAGAGCAGGATGGTGGGAGAGAAGGAAAACAATCGCGGAGCAAAATCTCGGGCAGGGAGCCACGTTGCTCCCTGCAACGTCCGTGCCTCCACCCCATGCCTCCCCTAGGGTGCGAGGAAAATGTCCGCAGCTCATACCTTTGAACGGAGCGACTCCGTACGGTACGGAGTAATCTCGCATCGATGGCTGGGCGGGCGGGATTCTACACAACTCAAGCTATCTCCTTCTCGCTCCGCGGACTCGCCAAGGGTGCACGAAAGATCGTCGCCAGAGCGGCCCGCCCCTTTGAGATTGCGCAACCAGACTTGCCAGTCTTGGCTGGTCCCCCGCGCAGGCTTCCTTGTCCCTCTCCCTCGGATTCCACCTTTCTGCAACGGCGCTGCCACGACTCGTGCAAAGACTGGGCTGCCGCTGTCGCAGGCTCCCTGCACTCTGCGCGCGCTCATCCGGGATAGTCCCTCGGATTTAGACGGGAGGGGCAGAGTCTTATCGGCGGTGGGTATAACCGTTACGGATCCGGCATCGTGGTTGTGTTCACCGCATCTTCTCCATTGCGAAAAGCTGTGTCATGCACAGAATGTGATATCTGATAAGAGCTGCCATGGACACACACCTGTATGCGCTGGCAAGTCTTCTGGGTCAAGTCCTCTAAACCCCCTCGGAGGTATTCCGGGCCACATCGTACCAAAAACGTGCCAGTTCTGTTCTTCTCTATCTGTCAAATTGTCATGAGAGGCTTAGAGGCCGTGCCATGTCATCTGGAATGCATGAGTCGTTTATGGGATTTTGTTATCCGCGGCGGTGTTCGACGAAAAGCTCCGGCGCAGAACCTGGCACGATTGTGACCCGGCGCAGCTCCTCCCTGACTCGAGCCACCGGCTGCCTTCGAGGAGTTGATCCGCGCTTCTTCTTTCTCGATAGGGAATGAAACCTAAAAGATGATTCAGAACGTCGTAAGCAATAACCCATCACCACAGTGGGTAACTGTGTCTGCCCAGAGCGGAGCATGTTCGCGGTTCTGTCGTCCAAGGCACGTCTCGTTGCACTCTACTCGCCTGCCGGCGCATGGGCTGGCAATCTGGTCACCGTCAGGCGGTCAGTCTGACGCGGGGGGCGGGGATGTGTTCGTGTTGATCCATGATCAACACGATTCTCTCCTAGCTGGTGTTGCTCCTCTGACTGCTTTGGAATCTGCATGGCTGTCTTGCGTCTAGCTCATAAAGATGGAGCTCAAAGAGCTTTTACTGGATAGATGCCGAGGCGGTAAAAAACACATGATCAAGCACTGTTGTGTTCTTCAAGAAGATGTAAATCTGACTGCTGATAGGATGGATACTCTAATTGATCATCATTTGGATAGGGACGGCCAAAGGCCGAGAGAAGAGCAGAAGAGCATAAACACTAAGCGACCAAGGTAATGGAGGGCATGTTTGCTTGTTCAACATTGAATTGTGTTTAACCTAGCATATCATGAAGCTTGGAACTTCATGCTTCTGCCTCCTAGCCAAGCTGGTTCTGTATACTTCTCACGCGCCGCTGCCGTCACCGGGGAGCTTGTCCAACCCTACAGGTCACATTAATATCTGGTGTTACGTAAAGCTTGCTGGATAGTAGAGAAACTTACATCCTTCGATCGGTTCGTTGACCGTATCTTTGACCGAGCATTTGTTCGCATTCGGGAACTCCTGGGTCTTGAGATCCATGCAAGTAGCACCGAAGCAGCCGCTGTCCATGGCCGTTTGAAGCGCAGTTCCTTTCCAGCCGAATACATAATCGGCATGCTGGCCGTAGCCGGTACTGCCCAAAGAGTAAGCGAGGGAATGAACGGTAAGATTTTACAAGACCTTACTTGTCGCCCGTGCTCAGATGGAACGGTTGTGTCCCATCTGTGGGCCATTGGCTCTTGTCGTTGAAGGATGTTGTGTCCCAGACAATCTCCAGCATTACTTGGGGAATCTTAACAGGGTGGGTTGACGGGCAAGTACCCGACGTTGCGAACGAGGATGGACCTGTAACGGGGTATGCGACGTGGTCCTTGTGGTTCGGGCTGTCTAAGTTCTTCCCGTCCCAGCACCTAGTTTGGACGGTCAGGGGCAGTGATGCAACAGCAGTTGGGACAAGAACTCACGTGGGGAAGTGAATGTTGGAGCGAATTCCCCCGGGGCATGTTGTCGCAGGGAACGTCTCGGTATCCAGCGTAGGATCCGCACAAGGAGACGCGTTGTCCCCCTTGAAGTTCGGACCGGTGAAGCAGCGGAAGCAGCTCTGTGACCTCATCCCGGATCCCTTCTTCGTGCGTTGCATGGAATCGCCGTACAGCATGCGGAACCCCTTGCATCGAGCCGTTAGCCTCTAATCTCTGTGAGATACCACCCGGACAGTGCCATACCGGTTTGAAAGCAGTCGTTTTGCCCTTTCCAGCAGACGTATAATAAACAGTCGTTCCGCCCTGTGCACCCTCAAAGAACCGGTTCGGCATCTGAGGAACTCTCTTGAAAGTACCGTTGCGGGCCTTGAAATACATATTCGCCGTCCAGTAATTGGAAAAGTCATCGGCGAAAGTACATGTCGTGCAACTAGCCAGGGTCAAGACATCGGCTGAGGGAATGGACGCATTGAACGCGTTCTGGCCCGCGTGAGCATGGAGACATGGTACAGCGAGAGGGGACTCCGACTTACACCTCCTACGACCTGATGCACGTGCGGGCTAGGTAACACGTCAGGGTTGACAAGCCTAAGCGCGTGACTCGTGAGTAATACGTTTCTTTAATTACCACTCGTTCTAGCCAGGGACCTACGGGTCAAGGCGCTCAATCACGACCTGGGAGCACGAGAAGCGGATCAGACTGAAACCACCGCCGCCATCTTTTTGACCGCCTGGGCGAGTTGGGGTGACTTGTGGGAGGCCGTACACCAGAGCCGGTGCGAAGAAGAGAGTGGACCAAAGCATCTCAAGCGGGTTTCAAAACTTCCCAGAGAGCTGTGAATGCGACAAGAGAAATGGATCTATTCGATACCCAAAGATTCACCACGTATTTAAAGGAAGAACATCCAGGATACAGGATCTCTTACTATTATCAGTGCTCGGGTCAAAATTGCCGAGCCGAAGTTGCGCGCACCCAGCCAATTTGTGTTTATTGATACTCTCAGGGGGGGAGGACGTCCGCCAATCAACTTCAGGATGATTCCCGTAGCCGCCTATCACGATGGCGCTTTGTATTCCCAGGAATTTTGCCGCAATTTCCAAGTTTCTCGGATGATGGCATACGTCAATCCATGGTATTGGTTGGCAGACTGCATAATGTACAAAAATAGGGTAGCCGCCCATGATGTTCCAGAAAACTAAAGAGCCTCTTGCTGGGCTCACTGGCCAGTATGTTTGATATCAGAGCTGGACTGACTTCTTAAACGTCCTTTCGTAAATAACATATTTCTCGCGTAAGGCAGATACTATTATGTTATCCTAATGCTCGGGTGTGTCATAGTTTATTGGCAAGGTGATAAACTTGGGGATTACACCAGCTCTATCGCTCATCCAATCCACAGTATCTAACTATCAATTCCCACTGGGCTTCATCGCCTTCTACACAACAGTGAACGGAAGAGTCCATGTATCCCAGCCCGCTGCCTTGGTCCTATCCCCAAATGGCATGAGAACTGCCACCTGCATGATGTATTTCCCCGGGGCAATCTGCGTGCCGTTTGCCAGTTGGCCGAACCACCAATATTTGGCATCGGGATCGGACGGGTCAAAACGGGGCAACCCGTCGATCGGGAAGGCCGTGTTGTTTCCGGCAGACAGGGCGGATCCGGGATCGTACAGAATGGCTTGCTCCGAGCCCGACCAGTAGGTGGCGCTGCCGACGTAGTGGTTGCTGCCCGCGACGGGAGGGTACACCCAATTCTTGGCGGTGAACCCTGAGTCATAGATCTTTGAGGAGGTCAGCCATAATGCACTGATGCGGGATCAGTGAAATCGTGAAAGGGTTAACTCACATCCCAGCGAAGCTCTTCTGACGCCCACTGCGTGCGGACAGAGAGCTTGGGGTAGTCTTGCTTGTTCACCGCGAGGTTGAACGACCAACTACAAACCAAATATTAGCATGATTCTCACCTGGTGACCGTCAGTTGTAGGGTAGTACGTACGAAGAGTCGACACTGGAATCGACGCTCTGAGGTCCGGAAACAATGTGAGGGTAGCCCGAAGCAAAGATACCAGAGAAAAAGGTATCCAGACGCGCTGCGAGTCCGAGGTACGGGACACTGAATGACTCGCCGAGACTGGAGTTGATCTGAATGAGGCCGCTGTACAGCGGGAGGTATCCCTGGTATGTCGGCGGGCTGAAGTTGACCCTTTCAAGATGTTAGTAAAGCAGTAACAGATGGGTAACAAGCGAGACATACTGGGCGGTTTTTGTCTTCCCAGCCGCTACTTTGAACGTCCCAGAGGGCAGGGAAACAACCGGGTTGATATCGATCGGGATCGCTTCGTCGGCCACAACGACACGACCTTCGGAGGGAAGCCAAGTTTCGAAGCCGGCAGCGGGCAGCCAGGCAAACGTGTACGTCACATCGACGGCCGCGTTGTTGGTGATATCGACTTTCTGATAGCGTTCAAAGTTGTGGGTATCGTTGAGGTGGAACTTGGCATACGACAATTGCGTCGAGTACTCGAGAACACGGGTGGCGTTGACCAAGCCCGTGCCAACCTGGAAGACAGGCGCGTTGAAACTGGTCGTATTCCCAGAGGTAAAGTTCAGGAAGGGCAGAGCGCTACCGCTAGACATAATGCGCATGGCAAGATTAGAGGCGTTGAATGAAGGGTTGGTCTTGCGCCCGCCGTGCTGCCCAATGTACAGGGCAGCAATGCCTGCTACGTAAGCAGCCGAGAGAGACGTGCCAGTCGCCAGTCCCCATTCGGCTTGGTTGAGGATGGTGGTTTCCAGCCTGTCACCCGGCGCAGCAATATCCGGCTTGATGGTGAGATCGCTCAGAGGGCCCCAACCATCGTAGAGAACCGCGATATTTCCGGCTGGGTTAGACCAGGCTCTGGTGTACACGGAGCTGTAGTTGCCGCTCACGTTGCCGCCCGCAAGAATCGCGTTTACCATTCCTTCACCAGCGACGTCGGAGATGGTAATGGCGAAGCAACCGAATCTCGTCACAGGCGCGGTCTGCCCGTAGCTGGATGGGTCCCAGTAGAAGATAATGGCCGTAGCATTCGCCGCAACGAGGTTCGTCTGCTTCGTGTACGTGTCACAGCCGCCCATGCGTACCAGGGCAATTACGCCGGTGAAATCTTGTTCCAGGGGCTCGCACGCGTCTGCCGCGACATTTGTGTCCAGCGTGACAGGGACAATCGGCAGGCCGTCCGACTCGTATGTGAGTGGATACCATTCATAGGAGAAAGCAACAACGGCGGAGCCGGTGTAACCATCAAGCTCAATCGTAAATTCAAAGGCATCCAAGGCCTGTTGGACGTTGTAGAGAGCAGAGACGCCCAGGACCTTGTTCCCGGCTGCCCCGACAGGGCTCAGATAGGGACCGGTGGTGCTTGGACCGTCGCTATCGCTGTCACCCCCGGCGCCTCCAGCCACCACAACACCTTGGTCGACCATTCTCGAAGCAACGACAGAGAAAGCGTCATCCGCAAAGCTGGCGAGCTGGTAAAGTATGTCCATGAAGATGACGTCGGCCTTGAGAGGTTAGCCAGCTTCTCGCAGATGGTGACGGAGCCCTATGTTCTTACCCCATCGTCATACGCCATCAACATTGCCTCGATCAATGTTTCTTCATCCGTGTCGAATTGATCGGCGAACACTTTGTAGGAGTAGAGCGTAGCTTCAGGGGCTACACCATAGAACCTGAATTGGTCAGCAAGACATCGGAGAAAGAAGGGATTGCTCATACGGACCCGTCCGCATCGTCTGCGCCGATGAGAATACCGGCGCAGAGCGTCCCAGGACCGTCGTAGTCCATTGGGTCGCTATCGGGTGCCTTCAAGCATCCAATGGTCGGCCAGCCTGTTCGATGTCAGCGATACAACAATATAATCAGCCAAGGAAACGGGGAGACCATTTACATCCATCTCCGACAAGATCATATCCGCCCCCGACCCTGCAGCCCGGTCCAAAGCAGCCTCCGAGCTATTGCAACAGTTAATGACCCGATTAATTACCAGGTGGCAACTAGAATTGCAAAATCACACTTACGCCGGGTTGGGTGTACTGAACGCCCGTGTCGATCGCAGCAATCTGTGCACCCTTTCCTTTTATCCCGGCGGCGTGAAGCCCGTCAACACCCGTCGCGGTATGAATGGAGTAGTTTTGCGAGTTCATGCTATTCGCAATGGCTTGTGCCGGATTCACAGTGTCTCTCGAACGAAGCGGGCCGCTCGAAGATGATGCATCTTGCACAGTCACATTGCCCCGGCTGATTCGCTTCGCGGGCCATGCAGTGCCAGCGTGGCTCATGGATTGCAAGGTGTCGACATTTCCGCCGGTAGACACGATGCTAACACCAGAGAAGACGGGCGAATCGTACACCTTGCTGACGGAGGTCCCATTGAGCGTGCCGAGCTCCGCTACGAGAGCAGAGAGTGAAGAACCCTGCAGAATTTTTCATTTACCATGGGAATTTTTTGCACTTTTCAATAGGGGAGGAGCGAGATATCAGGATATCTTACCGGAGCGAGCTCTAGAATGAATCTCTTAGGAATGATGGTGCTATTGCCTGTGCTCAAAGTATTCACATCGGTCGTGTTGGTCACGCTCTGAGCGAGCGCGATGCCCGCGGTGGAGAGGCTGGATAACAATGTACCAAGACGCATTTTGATCGTGACAAGAGTCTTCTCTGATGGTCAGGATGGGACCACGCGCGTCCTGTTACTAAGAATTCCTGCTGGGACATCAATTATAGAGAGTATACCCTTATCTTCTATTTATATCATCTCCCGGTCAAGATCCCCGCCGAAATATCTTGCACGCGCTGTGACCACCTGCAAATTTGATCGAGAAGAGGACTGGCACAAGTGATCAACCCCATTGCTCTCGCAGCTTTGACATCTATCTTTTTCTCCGAGTACGACGCTTGGTGGCCGAAAACACCTACCCAATTCGGAAAAGTAGTTAGACATGGCCCTGAGATCCTTGATCGAGACTTCTATAGGAGTTGGCGGCAGCGGAGCGGAGAGCGTATCCCGATATGCCAAGTAATTGTGACCTCCTACATCGGCTCTGTCCCCCAGATCGTGGCGGCATCGAGCAACCGAGATTTCCGAGCAGCCGAGAGAGACTACTTGCCTCATGTGGGAAGCGTGAACCAAACTACAATTCGGAACACGGAATAAGAGCCAAGTACCAAGGTGAATCACCGCGCTCGACTTAGACGAAGTCTGGGTTAGCTCTGAGGGCTGGGTGGCTTAACCAGTCAAACTGCCAGCAGCTCGGGAGGGGTAGCGAGATAAGGATTGATCTTGCTTGCGTGCTTAGATTTATAGTCAGATTTACAGGGATTACATTTTATGCCCCGGAGCAGAGCTTTACACGTAGTACCCACCAGTGAGAAGCAGGGTCTCTGTTGTGTGAGGAACCAATCACGGACTTCTCTAGCCTCGTCAGATGAGCTTCAAAACAGAGTGTGTTGAGATATTTATAGCTGGACTGGGGTAACAACCTTGATTATAACTTTATCTCGAATCCAATAGCGAGATATTCTTCCAACCGAAAGAGGACTATCTTTGAGAAATGCACTAAGTCTTTCCCCTGCCTCATAGAGTAAGTCCAACCCCGACACAATGAATCCATGCACCTTTGAAGTGTTAAACTTATACAAGCAACATGCATCCGTGCATCCGTCATCCGTGTATCCGTACATCCGTGACAACTAGCGAATAGTACAGAGATATCTAGTGTGGGTATATGCTCTTCTACCAGTCCCATAGCTTAAGACTATGCCTCAGCACCGGTCAACTAGACGATATTCACCTTAGGCTGACCGCTGAGTGCTTGCTAAAACGTTGACCCGAATTTGTATCACGACATTAGTACCAAGTACATGGCAGTTGGCCTTACCAAAAGCAAGCCATTTAACTCTTTCTGGTGTCGAGGGAGCCTGGCTCGGGCCATCAAGATGGGAAAGCCTTGGGCAAGTCGGGTTAGCAGTATCTTACTCAACGTTGCAGTTCGTCGTATTATTCAACCCTGGCATAGCTGTCTAACAGGGCTGCTTCCCTGCAAGTAACCAGCTCAACCTTGTTCAACCACAACAGAGATCTGGTACGGGTTAGAAACCCATTAACATGATGCTGGTTTTTCTTCTCTCTCTCTTAAGCGTAGCATCAAACGGATTCAATTGTTGTTAAGGTTCTTAGACTTCGTATGACTTAACTAGCGCTTTAGAATGTGGAGTTTGGGTCGTGTTATACGTACACTGCATACTGCTAATTCTATAGGCCCTGGACTTAATTAACTACGGTATCTTGGTTAGCCTTGCGTCTTCAATTCACCGAGTGACCTTGGTCTTCGATATAGCTGCTCGCCATGCCTTTTGCTTCGCAGGGTGCTATCGAGACTGGAGTCGACTAACGAGACTAGGTCTGAGAGTCCCAAAATAGAACGAGGGGTATTAAAAACGTGCTAAAAACCGTTGGAGGTGAAGATCAAACTAACCCGAAGACAGACAAGCCTGAGAACAAACACCGCGCGGGGAAGAAGAGAGAACGCGGAAAGAGGCTGGCGATTGTTATTGCCCGGGAACGGACGGCAATCGGCAGCAAGGCTCACTCTCCAACCTATCTACTTAAATCCGACCCGGACCCATTCCAGGAACGTCAGGTAGTCCAGGTAAGGAAGCTGTAATAGCCCGACGTGGTGAGAGCCCACCAACGAGGCTAGAGGTGTGGAGCTGCCGGGGTAGGTTTATCATTCCGCACAGCGAAGACGGCGATAAGCTTCCTGTACTAGTTACATCGAGGAGAACCCAGCGTGCACGGAGCCGGCACGCAGAGTCCAGTGTAGCTTCCACGCGCGGTCCTGCAGCCAGGTAAGGTGTTTAATGTAATTTCGACGGTAGGTCTCTCGGATCGTTGCTTATAAGATCCCTCGCTGTTGCATGGCGTGTAAAATGTCTCGGGGATGCTCACTTGATCAAGACTTCGTGGGCAGAAAAAGAGAGCTCCAGGTGTCGAAGCCCCTGTACTGCCATCATGCTGTTCCGTAAGATCTCGGTTGCCGTAGCCGGTAGCCTCCTGGCCATGGGCACCGCTGCCGAGTCGCTTGATCAGTGGGTGAAGAAACGCGTTGTGCCTCCAACACACTCTCTTCACGAGCGTCACCACGAGATCGTGGCCACGCAGTGGCAGAAGCGCGAGAGACTTCCTGCCGACAGGGTTCTCCCGATGCGCGTCGGCCTGAAGCAGTTCAACATTCAAGACGGCCATGAAAAACTGATGGATATGTAATCATTGTCCCCTCCATTTCGGCGCTGCGCCACTGGCTACAAAGAGATGGCTAACTTGGTGCTTAGTTCAAACCCAAGGTCTCCCAACTATGGAAAGCATATGACGGCCGAGGAAGTCATTGATTTCTTCGCTCCCGAGCAGTATCGCGTCGATCAGATCATGGAATGGCTCAGTGAGGCTGGCATCAGTACTGATCGTCTCTCACTGTCCACCAACAAGCAGGTAAGACAGCCTGTTCTGTCCAGAGTGCGTTCATGATTCTCATAAAAATACGGCTTCTAGTGGGTGCAATTTGATGCTCTGGCCGCCGAGGTTGAGAACATTCTCTACGCGGAACTTTATACTTGGGAACACTCCCTGACCGGCTCCATTGATATCGCCACCAGCGAGTATCATCTGCCGACTCACATCAGCGAGCATGTTGACTACATTACCCCTGGAATTCGCCTGCGAGGTCGGCCAAATAAAGTGGCTGAGACTCGTCGCCGCGATCAGCTCTCTGCCATGGAGAAGCGTGGTATCTCCACGACCAATACCGGCCTCAAGCCCCTTCCGGAGCACCTGTCCATGGATAAGATGAGAGTTTCAATGGCGGAATCAGGTACCCCGCTGTTTAATAGCAGTGTCTGCGATGAGTACGTCACTGCTGTGTGTATTCGAAGTAAGCATTCCTACGTGGTTCCACCGCCACCGAGTCCTTTGCCAACTGATCATCTTGCAGACCAGTACCGGATGCCCAAGGGAACAAAAGCCGCCCCGGGCAATGAGCTTGGGATATTTGAGAGTCTGAATGATCACGTCACGATTTCCGATCTCGACCTCGCATGGGAATATGTGTATCCGTACGTAGCAAACACGCCGACTACTAGCGAGCAAAACTAACAGCAGCTCTTAGCGACATCCCGGTTGGCACGTATCCCGCCGAGGAGCTCATCAACGGTGCCGTTGGCTATGCCGAAACAGCGGCTGAAATGGGTGAGGAATCGGCCCTGGATTTCCAGGCAGCCATGCCTCTTATCTACCCGCAGTCGACCATTCTCTTCCAGACGGATGATGAATATTACGAGACAGCAGGGCTGGACAAGTACGAGGGCTTCTGGAACAGTGAGCAATCATCTTTCTCTGTCTCTCTACCTTGGCGCGGGAACTAAGCAGAGACCAACAGCGTTCTACGATGCAATTGACGGTAGCTACTGCACTTACAGTGCCTTTGGAGAGACGGGTGACTGCACCACGCCGGACTGCAACGATCCGTCGTACCCTGACCCCAACGGCTACGGCGGCCAGCGCATGTGCGGCGTCTACAAGCCCACAAACGTTATCTCCATCTCGTACGGCGGAGCGGAGATCGCTCTGCCCGCGTACTACACCGAGCGCCAATGCAACGAGATCATGAAGCTCGGTCTCCAAGGAACCACCGTTGTCATCTCCAGCGGCGACTACGGCATTGGCGGGAGCGGTAACGGCGGTGACGCGTGCCTTGGGGGCGGCGACGGCCGCTCCATCTTCAATCCGCAGTCCGACGCGACCTGTCCCTACGTTCTCTCGGTGGGCTCGACCGAGTTTGACGATTACACGACGCCTGGCGCACCTGCTTGCAAGCTGAACGAGGTGTCCACTACTGCTTTCGCGTCCGGCGGTGGATTCTCCAACTACTTCCCCACGCCCGATTACCAAGTCGATGCCGTCAACGCCTACTTCGCCAGTGTCGACCTCGGCTTCGACGGCTATGACAACTACACCGGTAACTTCAGCGACATCCCCACGGGCATTTTCAACCGGAACGGACGGGGCTATCCCGACGTCTCCGCCATTGGCGATCGTTTCATCATCGTCTACGGCGGCTCCCTCTACACCATCGGCGGTACCTCGCTCTCCGCTCCCGTGTGGGCATCGGTCATCACCCGCATCAACGAGGAGCGGCTCGCCGTCAACAAGAGCACCGTTGGTTTTATCAACCCAACCTTGGTGAGTGCCGAATTGTTCGGTATTCCACTTGCGAGATTATCCCGGCTAACGTATTCGTCTCCCTAGTATGCCAACCCCCAGGTTCTCAACGATATTACGGAAGGACAGAATGCCGATCCCGCTTGCACCACGCCATTTGGATTCGTCGCCGCCACTGGCTGGGACCCGGTCAGCGGTCTTGGGTAAGCCATAAACTCGCCCATGATGTCTCTGGCGAAACACGTCTGCTAATCACTTTTCAGGTCCCCTAACTATCCCAAACTAGTGGACTTGTTCTTGAGTCTGCCCTGAGAAGGTCCGAGGACTCAGGTATCAAGAGAAATACCGTACAGAGAGGAGCGTAAGGGTTCAAAAGACTAAAAATATTATTGTTTGGTGCTCGACGATGCTCTCGTGTATATACCTGACCGGCCGTATGGGGTTGTATCCTGAATTTACCCACGGGCATATGGCATGTCTATTTTCCATATTTGACAACGAGGTCTAGCGTATCTATATGAGGTATGATCTAGAATATCAAAGACTAGGCCGTATCCCGTTCTCTGCCCCTCCGGGCGGCATATTCACCCCCTCGACTTGCACATCGTAGCAAAGAAACATCAGCATCAAGAGTTTTGATATTCGTGCCGGTTCCAAGACACACTCGAACGCCCAGAATGAGGTTCTGTGTTCCGACTCGTCCCAATTACCTCTTGTTTCACCTCACACCGGGCAGCGGCCACGTTGACGTGATAATTGTAGACTTTCTCACTCTATCACATGATTAGACATCACGATGGTTGCCCAGGACATCTTTCTGTTGAGCAATAGAATATTCGAAGCATTAAAATTATTTGTTTGTTAAAGCCACTTTCTTTGAGTCACCTCAACTGGTATATGCCCATGTCCTCTAGTCCTCCTCTACATTAACAAAGCTGCAGCGATAGCAGCTCCCACAACGCCGACCAATGAACCTCGCGCGAAGCTACCAGCGTTCGTCGACTTGGTGGCAGGCGCGGAAGTGCTAGCAGGGCCCGAGCTGCTGGGTGAAAGGGTACCGCCGGTGGTGATCGTGCCATTGCTCGGAGTCTGTACCGTCGACGACAGCGTCGCAGCCGCGGTAGTGGACGGCGTGGTGGCAGGTGCGGCTGTTGTCTCGGTGGTGGCGGTGGTGGCGGCGGGGGACGCGACATCCGATGTCGTAGGCGTGGCGGCGGCAGGAGGAGTGGCGGTGGTGGAGGGCTCCGCGGCAGTGGTGATGGCGAAGGTGGTGGGCACGGCAGCCAGCGGGGTCCAGCAGGAGAGGTACGAGGCAGAAGTCGCGAGGGTTGCGGTGCCAGAGTAGAGCGGGCAGCCGGGGACGTCGGTCCTGGGTGCGGCGCGACCGCCGCCGCAGTCGAGAGGGTCGCAGATCTCGCCGGTATTAGGGTCGAACCAGTGGACGATTCCGTCGGCGCAGCTGGTGAAACTGTGTATGCCACATACCGCCACGGCAGTCTGGGCCAGCGCCAACAAGGGCAGTACGGACTGGAGGCCGAACTTGAGCATTGTGAAGGTAACGAGTGTGGTTGATCAAGTCGAGCTGAGAAGCGAGGCGCGATCGGGCAAAAAGAGCGTATGAAGTAAAGAGCGACGAGAAGTTTGCTAGTTTAGAAGAGTTGACAATAATACCAGAGGAGGACTCGACGGGTCTACTTTCTTCTAATAATTAGAATACATACAAAGGCAGAAATTACTTTGTAGAAGTCCCATCGGCCATGCAGGGATCTGGCCCCCAAAAAGAAAACCAGGTCATCTTACATCGCGGCCGCATCCCTGTTGCTTGGGGGCCAAGATCTAATTTCCTACCCACACGAGCCACACTACTCCGTCACGTCCGTACAGTAGCTTTGGTACCTCACAATCTGCACATGGGTGGGTAGATCTTGTGGATGGTTTAGCAACAGTCTTGTGCGACGTACGTAGAATATTGTCTACAAACTATTACCGTCATGATGTGATACGACTCTCCTATACATGCTGTGCCGGCATTCAGACCGAGCCACTTCCAATCTACATAAAATCTGCGCGTGGGTAGTCAATGGGTACTTTGCAAGGACCCGCGCCGTTCGTATGACTGGAATCGTTCGGCTACGCTCTGGTTCCACTCCTCCAAACTGGGGTACCTCCTAGTCCATTCTAACGACATTGCCCGCATGGGTGCACCGTGCCCTTCTTCGCGCAGTACATAAATACAGAGGGGCCTATTACAGTGAATGGTTATTTACAGTACTGCACAAATATAGATCTAGAGAGACGAGCCCGTATGGGCACACGAGAGCACCATTCTGAGGCGGTCCCTCGTGTTCAAATACTCTTTCTCGGTGAGGTAGGTAACATTGCGCTCCTGTACGAGCCGCTTGCTTTAGCCGTCAGCCAGACCAAGCCGAACCCATGTCCTCGTGCACCTCTCTTCTATAGTTTCTGTTCGCCTGTAGCGCGCGTATAACTCTCTGCGGGATACTCCTTCGTCTGTAGTCTCGCGAGGGCATCCTCGATACCGTTGCCAACCACGATCGGGCCGCTTGGGAGTGTCCGACTCCACATGAATCATGACGCTGCCACACACCGATTCACTGGTGCCGCAATTTAAGCTTAATCTCGATAAAAATATTTACTCCGTGCGGTAGGCAACACCCTAAACGGCCATACACTAGCGCCGTAGCGCCGTAGCGCCGGTTATCCCGCTCGTCCTGAAGGTTTCCCGGCTACGTTCCGTGCCGACGGAAGTCGACCCGAGTCCAGGTCCCTAGTTACTCGGTTCACAAAACGGCGGGGAATGTCAACAACGATGTGAAGGGTATATAAATTCATGCCTGTCTACCAAGGTCTCGGAAAATATGAGAAGCCATCTTGGTGACACGACTACTACATTGCTAAACAGCCAGGCGAGTAATATACTACCCCTGGGCCAAGGTACCAACCAGATTTAAGCCTTGTTCTCGACACCAGCGGCGGTAGGGCCCTCGGTCGTCCGCTTCTCCAGCCCATCGTCCACGACATGGTCATCTACCTGGACCGCCTTCTTGACGGCTGCGACGGCCTCGTCGGCGAGG
>FTLB01843433.1_pt1 | contig 16138 bp, 16 predicted proteins | sample 1658291 | NCBI WGS metagenome assembly FTLB01 (sample SAMEA3914812, study PRJEB12502) | metagenome | biome: forest; material: soil | place: Canada | collected 2011-07-07 | depth 0.1 m
CTGGTTGGATCATATTTTGGAGCGTGCTTTGTCCTGTTACCAATACCACATTTTTTCGAGCTCACGAAATTCATGAACCAAAGTTCCCAATAGAATCTGACTTGCATCTTCATCTCTCTATCCAATGCAGGCTCACTTGACTAGAATCTGTCCACCGATCCATGGAACCATTCCGCCTCATCCCACATCCCACCTTATTTTGCGAGATGCACGGGCCATTCCGTGTCTTGGCGAACCTGTCCATCAATCCCATGGGCATCCATCCAGCCAATGACAAGACTGGTGAAGGAGCCATTCGTGTCTCCTTGCGGCTCACTTGGTCGGCCATTTCTAAGATTTCTGCTCTGATCTTTTCCGCATTTCTCGTGGGGCTCGTCGGGGGCTAATTACCTAGCATCCTCCCTCCCTCCAAAAGCTCCGTACAACGCTGCAAAGCGGCAGGCTCGCAAATCCTGGGTACTTTTGGGTTCTACGGGGACCGCGGGGTTGGGAGCTGAGGAGGGGGGAAAACGTGGCAGACGCAAAGCAACGCTGGCAGGGCTCTGCACTGAGAGTACGAGTTTTTTTTTTCCTTTCGTCTTACCATATTGTAGGTACGGTACCTAGGCACTGTATTCCGTACCTACCTTCACTGTACATCTCCCTACCTAGTACCTCACCGTACCTTGATGACGCCTCTTGTTCCATCGCTGTCCCATGAGCTACGGGGTGGTTCTACACCGAGCGCTGCCCTACTCGGTGTGCTTTCTTCCGGTATGAAATATAGTCTTTGTTCTAAGTGACGTTACTATCCGAGAATTGACAGCCTTTGTTAGCCACCTGGTCATTCGGTCGAGTTCGGATGAGCCTAGGGAAGACGGCGGCTGGCCTACGTTCTAGCGTAACGTTTAGGATCTACAATTCCTCGGACAGCCCCGAGCCACCGACCAAGCGAAGGACGGTGAAATCGAGCATCCGAAATTGCGTATTCGGGGTTGCGTAGCAAGTAAGCTCTGCTCCTGTGTAAAAAGTAAGCCACCCCGTATTGCTTTCCCGCATCGTATGGATTCTAACATCAACTTCGCAATTTTTTGTCACACGTGTGCTGATATGCATAGAAGTTTGCAGTGTAAACTTTCCGGCCCTGCAGCCCGGACCCGCGATTCCCAGCTCTAACGGTTCTGGTATGGCCGCGCGCGGGAGGGGAGGGGGGGTGGAGAGATAGAAGGGAGGCGGGGAGGAGGGTAGCGCCAAACGGGACCCCATAGGGGGCAAAATACCCAGCAATTAAAGCACAGTACTCAACGGTACAGGGCCTGGAAAGTTCCATACTGATTGGGGATTTACCGACCGCTATGGTTGGCATCAACCCGCGCGCGGCCGCTCTGTCAGGTACTCGCTCCCCACGCACGAGCCCCAAACGACCCCTACATCGCCATAGACAACTCCCACGCCTCTTACAGTAGAAAGCCTAATGCTACCTCAGGGAAAGCGAAGGATGCCAGAAACGTGAACAGGTCGAGGCTGCCCCAGCGCTCATCACCGGCGCAGTGGAAGATGCTGATTGGATTGGGCGTAAGGTTCTAGTTTCACAAACTCCATCTACCACCCTACTACTTACCTGCGCACCGGGTTGTGGCTTGCCGAAATCGCCTCATCCACCTCGTCAGCTTGTTCAAGCATAACATTATTGTAGTAGGGATCGCAGTAGGTAACCGCGAATATGGCGCACGCCAAAACGTCTTGGGAACAAGCCCAACGCCATCGTCAAAGCTGCCCGCGTAGCCTAACAGCCAAACCACTTTTCGGTCCGTCTACCGCTGCGATGACGTCGGGGTGGTCTAGAACACAGCATATGTGCAGGACTTGAAGGTACAAAAGCTCGACATCACAAGGGGACTCAGGCGGGTAGACAAGGCCTGACCCGCAAACTGGCTTCTGGGGCAATAATGGCTCAGCCCAGTTAGGCTGGCTAGGCAATTAAGAAGAAGAAAGTAGCGCCGTTATACTCTCCGATGTTCTGGACCTAGGAGAAACAAGAATCGGCTTCGCCCCCGAAATACCGAACGGGGAGAGTCTCGATAGTTTCGGTGCATCGTCAACCGACGCCAAATTCCCGCGCGCAGAGACTCGGAAGCTTTGGATTGTTGCATGTGGGGCGGTAGCGCCGTTCGTCCTGTCACTGGTCATTCTGGCGGGCCTAGAGTCTCAAGCCTAGAAGGGGCTTGACAAGGCGCATCTGCCCCGCCAGCGGCGCTGTGATTGGATGCCCTACTTTTTTCAGCTGATTGAAGCGAACTTCGGTCATTACCGTTTTGACGTCAGAAAGGGGTGGTCGGCCAAGGGAGGGCGGCTGACAACGGAATAGTGCCGAAATAAAGTCAATTGGACAAGGTAGCGACACATAGACGTATACGGAAGTACAACGTCGGGCCTCGTGAATCACCTAGTGCTCTGAGGCCAATGGCATTCAACAACTCTACTCGCTTAGTCTTGCTAATGCTATACGCTTCCAGTCCCGCCACACCTGGTCGTCTCCAATGCCCAGAAAAAATATGCCCGGCCGAGCGCACTGCTCACGTAGCAATTAATCTAAATCTCGCGCGATGCTACTTTGCAGCCGCCGGAACCTAAGGCTGGAGCTTTGAATTGCTCCGGAGAACATGAATTTGTTGTCAGCCAGCCAGTTCGGAGCAACACAATTAAAATGCCAAGGGAATCTTCTTTCTTCCAAGGTGAATTTGCCAATAGTCTTACGAGTGAGTAGCCGCTGTCACGGTACGACGCCATCGGGAATCCCGAGTTACAAGGTGGCCCTTAGTTCGGATTAGATAATGAGCATAGCGCGGCTCTTAGTGCCCAATCCCGCTCAGCGGAAAGATGCCTGACTAAGGATCGTTCTAAGCCTCGAGAGCAGCTTCAACCTGGGTACTCGGAGGATACATCAGCTACGCGTATGCACGTGTGCGGCGAGGTTTTCAAAAGTACAATATGTGATCTTCGTCTTCCCGCGTGGGCGGCGGCCAAGCACCGCTGCGCTCCTGAGCCGCAGGAAAAAGGAGTGCTCACAAATTGGACCAGATTGTCTTACCTGGCCGACGGATTCGGACTGCCGCGAATATTACGCCCGATCGACAAATTAGGAAAGTTTCTAGAAGCTTGCGTGCCCTTCCCCAGATGCGATCTGAGGCTGTCGGAGGACCGAAGGCGTACAGCTTGCCGTGACATTGGGTGCTTGGCTTGAATACCTGCTGACCTTGTCGTCAACGAGTAGCATGTCTCTTATGCCTATGAAGGGAGCAAAAGAGTTACATTGTAGCTGTGTGGAATTATCTGTCCCAAGGCGAGATTACCTGGTACTGGCCCTGCCGTGCCTCAACCTAGATCCATGATCTACATCGCGGTCTATATTAGAGTAATAGCGGAGCATCTCTGGCTTTGCACGGGCTCCTAATCGCCGATTCAGCGAAAAGTACGGACATAGGCTAGCCAGACAACTGGGTTGCCTGGGATGGGAATGCAACAGCACGGGGGCGCTGTTCGACACGCCTTGTCCAGGTGGCTCCGGCCGTCTCGAGATCCTCTTCACTGCTGGAGACGGCACAAATAGGAACTAAAAGGTATGATTCGTAAGGCATTACTCTGCCGCAGCGGAGGGGTTATCTGACTTTGAATCGGGCGGGGCTATGGCTACCTGAAACTACCCCGTGATCCTTCGCCCTTGGGTTGCGGGGAACTGAGTGGCTTAATCGGGTAACAAGTTTGGCCGTGATTACTCTGTCTTCTGTTCGCGACTCACCTGGGATGCATAGCCATAAAATTCAAAGTTTTTCACACGATGCTTCCATTTACACGTCAATTTGCATGATAATTATAACATAGACGGGATAAAAAGTAATCAGGAGGAAAGAATGGCAATATTGAAGTTTGTGACTCCTCGCACGCGCTTACTAGGATCGCGATCCTTCGAGATGAAAAGCTGCAGGTTTCAGATGTCGCAGATCGAGCAAGACAAAAGAAAGCCGAAGGGCGAATTGCGACCGATTCATAGGCCCTATGCCCTTAGAGGCGTCTCATTCTGTGGCAGTCAAGGTGAAGACGGTTGCGCGAGCGTGGCGAAATAGTACCATTGTGACGCAGGAACGAAGATTTGGAGAAGAAAGTCCCGCCAGGTACCAGAGGCACAGGCTCACAGCTCACAATTGTGGAATACATTAGCCCGTCTCACTCTCACCTCGCTCACGGCAGATGGGAGATACTATAGGTAAGCTAATAAGCAATTAAATAGGGCTTGCCACGTCGCCGTTTCATTCATGACATTCCTCAAATTCATAGGCTGGGTCGCATTTACTTGACCGTGTATGAGCGGATAATCAAGGGGACGTCTTAGTCTTTAATTAATTGTGATACCAAATAAAAAAAATTATAGAATACTTGGCGTAAGCGACTGATATCAAAATAGTAAACTTCGCGAGCCCGACCCGGGGCGGTGAAATTCCTATAGACGTACGAGATCTGAGCCCCTCTGCTACTTGCGTGTCTAAATCAAACGATCATGGATTAATTCATGGTGCCAGGCATGCGCAAAGTTAGTGTGTATTGAGAGATTGTCTTAGAGTAGATTATTTTCATGGAAATCGGTCCGTCGTGTGAGATGCGTCAGTTCGGAAGTCGCAAGATCATGGATTAGCAATGCATCTGCCTATCAAAGTCGATTAATATCAGTGTAGTATGGGATAGGATACATTAGTTCTTGCGGTAAGTTTGGCACAAGCAATGTGTCACGGTGTATTGCCTTGTATTGTTGTATTATTTCCAGGAGTACTTGTGATCTATGGCTATCTGACTTGCTCGTTCTATCTGAGAACTACCTTTTCCTTAATTCTCCGGCGTACAATATATGTACTGTGTTTTCCCCGTAGACCGTTGGCTACATATGATAGAGGGAAATTAGGTTTGTTGGCTTAGAGTTCTAGATACTCAAACGATCTCATGGGTCGCTGCATGATAATGGCCTGGGTGAATTCTAACATGGCAGTCATTAAGAAGATGTCATGATGCGTCGAGGATGCTACTAAGCCGCAGCAAATGCACTGAATGTACATATACCTAATGAATCACAGGAGATGTGGGTTACCTGTTACCTACACTCTGCTGCAGTCCCTGCGCTGACCCGGATTTGCACTCTCGGCCCTTGATACAGACTTCTCCGGTGCTCGATGTACTCTTAGAGATCTCTGCCAAGCGTAGATCAACGCATCGTCCAATCTCCCAAGAGAGGAGGCTTACTGCATAGGCACTATCGTCAACAAATTATGGGTTTAACCTTGGCAGCTTTCTTCATTTCTCTTGACTCAAGGAGAGGGAACCACCGCAAGACCCAAGCCCGAGTATTGAGCCGGGCGTCTTTTGTACATTGCATGATGTGCACAGTTGAAGGTCACTACGGCTACGGTATACGGCTCTAAACCTTTATCGATTTCTTTCAGTTATCCGCAAAGAAACGTTGTTGAACGAGATAAAATGCCGAGCTTGTATAGCTAGTAGCTACGAGGTAATTGAGAACTCACTCGACAAAGAACCGGGGTACGCATGAAGATTGCGCTAATGTTGTGCCAATACCTTGTTGTCTCGTGTACTCCTGTGCTCTAATTTGATTCGTTTTTCTAGAAGGATAATGGTTCTCAGTACGTGGCCTGTAGTTATTTGATGATGCCAACCATCTTCTCACCGAGCTTTTAGCCGGCGATCTTAAAATAAGGGCTAACTGAGTTGACACGACTCATGATGGAACGCTTTAAAGAAGTATACAGAGTTTCCTTTGTTCTACCCCGGACTGAAGACCTATGCTTAAGGCTTGGCACCTGAGCTTTGTCTCTGGGTGTATTATATGGAGCACAAGGTCGCCAAGCTCAGAAGATAGACCATTGGCATTTGAAAGGCACCAAAATAGCTCCCGTGACATAGTCCGCTACTCACTCTACACTGAGCTGCTTCATCTATTCGTGAAGCTAGACGAGCCATCCAAAACCGCCAAGACGTAGACCGCTTGGCATAGACTTAGGTCACTATGGCGGACCCTTTGTTCGAGAAACTCTTGGAGAGAGGACGCCGTTTTCAGCTTCTACGCCCTGAATGGCTGCTTTCTGACGGGCTCATACCAAGCTGTGGCCAAGAAAGGTCCCTCATTCTTCTGCGCCTACTGCCAAGTGACATTTGTTGATTACAGGGATGATCAGCTACGCCCAGAAAACCCACGGTATAACATGGGAGAACAACGTGATGCATTCTCCCCCTTTCCCGACGGTTCACGCCCAGTCCATTGCTATCAGTCAGTACACGTTGCAGGAGGTCAGTCACTTAACTGGGGTCTTCCGCGTCAGTCAGAAATAAACAGAACATCTCTGCCGTTAGGGGTAACGTTAGCCCGTCACGCCGTTGTGTATGTGCAGTCAAGGAGAGCGGCGAGGGAGCTAATTTACCAAGCAACCGAACCCGCTCACTTGGAAGCCAACGGCCGCAACGACGCGCTGATTGTAGGCATCTACTTTCTTGGCTCTGATACGTTCCATACTGTCGGGGACTAGAGACTCTCTGTGGAACGGTCGTGGTCTAGAACCGCGAGGACTCCTCTACCTACAGTACCTAACGTAGGTACAATACTGTGATGGGAAGGGGTCGGGTTGAAAGCCACCGACTCGACTAGCAGGAGAAGGCCCGAGAAACGGGAGACAATGACTGTACTAAGGGCGTTGCAAGCCCACCCTTGGTGTAATGGTTCCACCTTATACTTTTCATGAGTGCGTGGGATACTTGGCATAATTCCTGCCTCAGAAAAGGCTCTGGAGTTGATTGTACTTCTCCTGGCTAACCTTTGGAGGAAGACTCATGTAAAACTTCTATTGGAGTTGTTTTTCACTACCCCAGATACACGAGAGCTACCGTATGCAGCTATTTTGTTGATATAACAACAAATGAGTTCCGGTGTCACAGTAATTGCATCGGGCTCACCGCGCTGTATTTATTTTATTTCGCTCAGCAGCATAAGAAAATGTCAGCTGGGAGACGCGCACCTGACGTGGGAGATTGGACACGCCACCTTCCTCCCAGGGAAACCATAGACGACGTTGGACAAATCGCGCTTGCCACGATGGGAAGTCTAGAGCCTTCCAGTCCCGAAATAGGACAGGAAAGTTCCGAGGCACGGGGAAGTAGGCGTGGAGAATGCGATGGGATACTGTTTTGGTCTTTTTGGAGGCCTTCCTTCTTCGTATTCCTTCTGCTACGGGGCGGCGGGCTTTAGTCGTACGCTCTCACGGCCCGTTGTGCCTTACAGTGTGTACTCACAGCGTGCAATGTGGGGGCACAATGGCACAGTCGCATTTCCTTTCGAGGCTGACAGTGTGCGTCGGCTTAGCCTCACCCAAGTCCTTCAAGTCCGATGGAGTAAGACTTCGGCATCGCAAATGCCGCCTTCCTTCTACTCACAAAGAAGAAGTTGGTCTTCGTGGACGAGGTTTGTTTGCCAGCCCCGATGACCAGCACTATAGCACCGCAACCTCGAGATGCGATCCGATTCCCCTGCCTGCAACCTCGCTCTAATTACCCCGCGAATGATCGATTTCGAGACCTGGAATCAGCCAGAGCGACCGCTTCCACAACACTAAGCCATATTTGCACTTGGCATTTGTTGAGAATTAAGCATTCTACGCCGCTATATGATCACAAGTGAGATGATTCCTCAATTGGGAACCTGGCAGTTGAACGTCGGAGGTGAGGTGGCATTTTCGCCTCTCGGAGGGTTTGGGAGATTGACTGCAGGCCCCCCCGGCCATGGGCCCATGGCTTACATAAACAACTTTGGCGATGTATCCAATCACTTGGGCTTGCTTGAACCGGATTTGGCTATGCTCTGGCAAAAAGTTGCGCCACGACTGCAGTGCCCAGTGTCGAGTCGACATGTCTGCTCAGTGAGAAAGCTCGAATAGACGATGGGCCCAGCCTGCGTACGGAGCCTACAACCAATGACAACACCATCGGCGCCGAGCAAATCTGGAGGCATTTGGTGGACGATGGAGTCGTGCAACCCCTACGCAGCTGGGGGAAATACCCCTGATTACCACTGTATCGGCCGCCAGTCTTTTGTCCTTTCTCTCGCTCACTGCACGATTCGCTTTAGCTAGCAACTCATTCTTTCTGGGAATGGAGACAATTGAGCTGGGCCTATACGATCTCCTTTTCCCCAGATCATTCTCTTCATGGTGATGGATTTCGTGTCGCTGCGTACTACCGAGTAAACATCGCCTTTCGTCATGGCCGCCGTGTGCGACCCCCTCGCCGACAGCAGCTTCGGACCGCTGGTCGACGAGAACTGTCGCGCTTTTGACTTCACTCTTTACTTTGAGGAAACCATTCTCCGTATAGGCACATCCTCCCTTTTTTTGATCTTAGCGATTCTTCGTCTGTTCGTCGTTTTTAGTCGCCCGCGATGCATCGCGAAAGACAGGCTTTTGCTGGCCAAGATGGTAAGTGCTCTGCCCCTCGAGTCCAGGGATCGCCGCCCACGGTAGAATTCGCTAACGGTTGTGGTCTGGATTTTTTTCTCTAGGTCACTACGTTTGCATACGCATTTGTGCAACTAGTTGTGGTCTTCTACGCCGTCAAGATCAACCAGGAATCACCAGCGCTCACCGAGGCCGTTCTGGCCGCCGCGGCTATAAACCTCGCAGCCGCGCTCGTGATTTTCGTCCTATCGCCAATGGAGCATCTCAAGACGCTACGGCCATCGACGTTAATTACGACCTTCCTTTTCTTCACCATCATATTCGATGCTGCCTGGATTCGCACCCTATGGTTAAGCAATGCCGATGTTGCCCCGGTCGCTTCCGCCTGTATCGGGGTCAAAGTTATCCTGCTGGTGGTTGAGGCAAAAGGCAAGGCGAGCGGCGTACTCGCCAAGTCTGATACCTACGGAAGAGATGAGCTGAGCGGAATCTTCTCGAAATCCCTCTTCCTGTGGCTGATTGAGCTGCTCCGAGTCGGCTATGGAAAGGTGCTGTCAGTCACTGACCTGTATCCTCTGGATGACGCCCTCAATTCCACCACCTTGGCGAGGAATTTTGCCGAACCCTGGGAAGCCGGTAAGTATCTTAACATCAATAACTGCCCCAAACAGACACGATCCAGTCGTGGTGCATATCGCTAATCCTGTTTTCCTAAAGCGTCCAAAAAGCACAAGAAGGGCGGGCTTTTCATCGCCCTCGCCGTGTCCCTGAAATGGCACATCTTCTATCCCGTTTTCCCCCTCTTGTGTTTTATCGGATTCACATTTGCGCAACCCCTGTTAGCGGACCGCGTTCTGGAATACCTAGCAGACCTCCAAGATTCCTCCGCCGATATTGGGTACGGCCTCATTGGCGCGTATGCGATTGTGTACACGGGAATTGCGGTACGTAGACTCCTCTGGCCGTGACGGATATAAACTGACAGTGCTATTCAGATCTCCCAAGGATGGTACCAGTACTTCCTCTACAGGTTTGTCACCATGGTACGAGGGATTCTTGTTGGTTTCATCTATGACAAAGTCTTGACCATTCCCACCGTGGCTACGGAGGACTCGGATGCTCTGACATTGATGAGCACCGACGTCGAAAGAATTGTTCAAGGGCTCTTTGGACTTTACGAGTCCTGGTCCACGGCACTGCAGGTCGCGATAGCGGCATATCTCCTCGAACGCCAATTAGGGATGCCGTTCTTCCTGCCCATCGTCCTCTGCTTTGGTAAGTTCAAGTTCGTATTGCGACGGTATTTGAACCTACCAATGACTAACTTCTCTCCTTAGCTTGTATTGCTGTCGCCTTGGCACTCTCCGTTCTCGGTGGTATTCGTCAAATTCCATGGCTGGAGGCGATCAAGGAACGACTTGGTAAGCTTCCAACACCCCTTTGCCGTGAACCAATACTCTCTAACCACGTGCGTCACAGCCATCACTTCGTCTACCATCAAGGGCATGAAAGGCGTGAAGATGCTGGGTCTGTCCAAACGACTCCATAATCTGGTGCAGCAGCTGCGTTTCGATGAAATCTCGGCCGCCTTTCAATACCGACTTATTATGAGCGCTGTCATCGTCGTTGGTAAGTCCATGAACAACCGCAGAATTATCCATCAGCTAGATTTTGTACTTACCAACCCCAACAGCCTTCATCCCCCAGGCTTTCGCTCCGGTTGTCGCATTCGGAGCCGGTCTAGCTGGAATGGGCGGTCAAGATTGGACTCTCGCAGCCAGCAAGATCTTCACCTCCGTACTGCTGCTCCGTCTTCTCACCCAGCCGCTTGTGCAACTCTTCCAAGCCGTCCCGCTTCTCATTGCTGCCGTTGGATGCGTCAGTCGTATCGAAGCGTTTGGGCAGTCTATGGAACGCGTTGACAAGCGCTCCCACACGACTCGCCCAAGCTCAACCTCTAGCAACCCTTACCTCAACGTGCGGCTCTGGAAAACTTTCTCGACTGTCGGGAGAGCCGCACTTGAACGACGAGAGAAGGCAAGAGAAGAGGAATCAACGAGCGACAACGTCAGGGCGCTTCGTGCCGCTGGTGCTAGTTTCGGCTGGAAGACCGGGCCGGATATGAACCGACCCGTCATTAAAGATCTCAACCTTGATCTCTACTTTGGGAAGCTTACAATCATTGTTGGGCCTGCGGGGAGCGGGAAATCGACCCTACTCAAGGGACTGCTAGGAGAGACACCTCTATTCGAGGGCCGAGTCGAGCTATGCGAGCAGAACATCGGATTCTGCGACCAGACACCTTGGCTGACCCACGGAACCATCCAAGAAAACATTCTCGGCGTTTCCCCCTGGAGTCAGGCTTGGTATAAGACTGTCGTCAATGCATGTGCGCTCGACGAGGACTTTGCCAATCTTGCTGGAGGAGACCAGGCCGACCTAGGAAGTAACGGAATCAATCTCAGTGGCGGTCAAAAACAGAGAGTGGTAAGTAGAGTCTATCTGAGTGACTGGACACCTCCCCCTTGGCTAACTTTCCTTGTAAGGCGATCGCCCGAGCCGTTTATTCTAGGTGCAAAATTATTGTGCTTGACGATGTCATGAGTGGCTTAGATCGAAAGACGGAAAAGGTTCTATTCGACCGCCTACTGTCCACCGAGGGTTTGCTCCGGAGAGAGGGAGTCTCGGTTGTTTTGGCCACGCACTCAGGTGAGCAAGACTGGAAGCTCTGGAGTAATGATCTAGCCTAACCTTGACATGGCAGTCCACTTTCTGCCCCGCGCGGACTGGATCCTTTCTCTCAACAGCGAAGGCGAGGTCAGCGAGCAGGGGACATTCTTCCAGCTACGAACCTCCAAGGGATACGTTGGGCAGCTTGATCTCACCCAGAACGAAGCCGAAGCGTCCACCTCAACAGATTCGAAGGAGAGTATTAAATCCCCCGACTACGCTTTTGGATTAGGAAAGGTGCAAGCCCAGCCTGCGCAAGATGAGGGAAGCAGGCAGACCGGCGACTTTGCGGTGTACCTGTATTACTTCCGCGCATCGGGTCTCGGGAATTTTGCGTACTACGCAGTCCTGCAGCTCCTCTGGGCTTTCTTTGCAACTTTTCCAAGTAAGACGTCCTCTAAATAGCAATCTGGGGTATATGCTAACGCAAGACTTGTGCAGCTGTCTGGTTAAACTGGTGGTCCGAGGCACTGATCACAGACAATCCCAGGAACAGCTACTACTTTGGCGCATATTCGGCTTTCCAAGTCGGGTACATAGTAATCCTTGGGCTGCTTTGCGTGTACGTTCCGTTCTTTTATCCCTTCCTCCTCTCAGTTGACACGTGTATTAACAAACCTACCTTCCAGCCATGTCCTCTTGCACATGCAGGTCATCTCGGGCAAAAAGCTACACGATGTGATCAATACAGCGGTCTCAAGGTCAGTCTACTCCTGAGTCTCTCCACGTTGCTTCGCTAACAAAAGAAATAGAGCTCCAATGTCCTACTTCAACCTCACAGATGCCGGTGAAATCCTTAACATGTTAGTGTCTTGTCCACACCCTGACTACACATGGCTTCGATACTGACCCAAATGGCCAATCCAGATTTAGCCAAGATCTCCAGATTCTCGACTACGAGCTTCCCTTTGCACTCCAGAATACTATCGCGAGTATGTTGTGTCGTCGATCTGCTTGTAACCTGCGCTTCCGCTAACCCACCCTAAGATCTGTTATTGTCTATCGCACAGGCGATCCTGCTTTTACCTTCGTCTTACTGGCTCGGAGTCTCTTTTCCTTTCCTGATTCTTGCCTTTTATCTCATTCAGAGATTCTACTTGCGAACTTCGAGACAACTTCGGTTGTTGGATCTGGAGGCGAAGAGTCCCCTATAGTAGGCTCCTCTGATGCATCTAGGTGTGTGGTGCTATGTGCTAACGATAATTAGTTCGAGCTTCTTGGAGACTCTCTCTGGCTTAGCAACCATCCGCGCATTCGGTTGGCAGAAGCATAGCATTGCAACCAACATGCAACTCCTGGACCATTCACAACGACCATTCTACCTGCTCAACTGCCTCCAGAAGTGGCTCACTCTCGTTCTTGAGCTACTTGTTGCAGGCATTGCCATCCTCCTGATTGTCCTCGCTACCCAGCTCAAGAATGGAAGCGGTCCGGGCTTTACTGGAGTCGCCTTGATCAACTTGGCCGAACTTGCCCAAACAATGACTCAGACAGTAACCATGTGGACAATGACGGAAGTCGCGATGGGTGCTGTGGCCCGCATCAAGAAATTTCGCGAGGATACCATGGACGAAAACCTTCCTAGCGAGATAGACCAGCCGCCACCAGAGTGGCCATCGCACGGATCGGTCAGGTTTTGGAACGTCTCGGCCAAGTACAAGTGAGTCCATACCAATTCATCTAGGGTCGAAGGACAATTGCTCACATTTTTACAGGGAGGACGGCGTGAAGGTGATGAAGAACCTGACGCTCTCCATCCAGCCAGGCGAGAAAGTGGCCATATGCGGCCGAACTGGAAGGTAAACTCCCGCTGATGAGCTCCCTGAGAAAAGAAACGACGTTAACATTTGTTATTCCAGTGGCAAGAGTACACTGGTGCAAGTCCTCTTCAGGATGCTCGATCCTTGCGAGGGTATGATCACGGTAGATGGCATCGACCTGGCGACACTCGACCGCAACTCGGTCCGCTCTCAACTGAACGCCATACCCCAAGAATCATTCTTCGTTTCTGGCTCTATCAGGATGAACCTAGACATTCACGGCAAAGCCACAGATGCTGATCTTCTTCGCGCATTGGAAACCGTTCAGCTTCTGAAGCCCGTCGAGGCAATGGGTGGCCTGGATTGCCGGCTTGAGCCTGATCTCCTGTCGCATGGCCAAAAACAGATGTTCTGTCTCGCACGAGCTATTCTTCGCCGGTCGTCTCTCGTGGTACTAGACGAGGCCACTTCGAGGTGAGTTTCCTTCTCGCTCGTGAACACTGCTGTTGCACCACAAACCTACTGACACGTCTTCACCTAGCGTTGATGTCGAGACGGACAAGAAGATGCAGCAAATTATCCGCTCGGAATTCCAAGGTTGCACAATCATTGCGATTGCTCACCGTCTCGATACCGTCTTGGACTTTGACAAGATCGCTGTGCTCGACCACGGCGAGCTGGCCGAATTCGATGCTCCCAAGATGCTCCTCGAGCGCGATTCTATATTCCGAAGCCTCTATGAGGCATCGGCTAGTGGAAACTCGATTTAGAAGTCTACGGGGCGAAATAAGGGGAGAGAGGGGCCCGGGGTGGTGGGTTAGAGAAGGTGGCGCGTGTGAAGAGAGGCGGACACGGCTATCAAATTGGCATCAACGCATTTGAATATTGCTCTCCTTTTTACTTCTATTCTTCTTCTTCTATTTATTGTATATTTATTTAGACTTTAGTGCAGTCAGCGTTTATAAACATGGACTAGGCGCTGGCATCTTATATGGTAAGCCTCGAGGGATCACAGCAGTTTGCATAGATACAAGACAGCGGAGGAGCGAGGCGTTAGCGGGCGGTGCAGCTATCTCAAGAATGAAGAAATTTTGTTTTACTCTTGACTATCTGATGAAAAATCGAGATGCTATGTGAGGTACGTGGCTTGAGTAGAAAAGACAGAGGTCGATCTATTAGCTCTGTAAATCGTCGTGCCGCCGATCAGCCCTCTGAGAAAGTGTCTTTGGGTTCAGCAGAATAAAGATTGCCTCGCTGTCTAGCACGCATGTGCCAAGATTGCGATATCATGTTGTTTCATATTATTTCTCTATCATACATCCAGATTTTGCAGCAAGAGTGAAGCCACAGCTAGGATGCGCTTCGACTCCTACGCAGCAGTAGGAACTGCTTATCTGCAGCGAGCAGAGTATCAGGGCGGTTACATGCCGCAGGCTCAGAACTGTCTGGTCCATGACTTCCGTGCGCGGTTGGACTCCCACAATATGCGTGCCGCGGACCCGGCAAACAGCGCCGGTGCCTGTATCGTCTTTCTCTCGTCTGGACCGGCTATCTTCAGGATCTTCCCATGTTTTGCCGCAGTGGCCAGAGTCTCTCTGTGCTTCGCGGAGGGCCTCTGCCTCTTGCCCGTTCACCGCCGCCGCCGTCATAGTTGGCCCCTATCTGTAAGTTTGTCTTTCCTGCCAGTTTCCCAGCTCTTTTCTAGCCTTGAGTACCAACGTAGATACTTTAACCCTAGATAAACAGAGAAAACACAATTGCAACACTCATTTCTTGATGTCATTGATGGGAAAGAACGAACGGTGGTATTCGTCTATCTATATCTTCCATGTTCTTACAGCCTCCTACAATGAACGCGCAACAGACTTCTAGATTCTACGCCGATTGATGTTTTTTGCCTGTTCCAAGAACAACAATTGTCTTATCGTTTCTGCCTCCCGACTGCTACAAACTGTCAGAGCATAAGTAATCTGGTCAGCGTGGGTCAAGTGGGTGAGAAAACTGCGTAAGAGTGAATATGTCACCACCAGCCTGCCAAAACAAACTCGGCCAAGGATCGGTAAGCATCACCACCTCAACAAGCTGAACTTGATTCCTCCTCTTGTCTCCCTTTCTACGCTTCAATATTGCAAAGCCAAGAATTTTAGACTCCTCATTGGACTTGAAAAGCTTTACTGGATGGCTGTGCTGGGGGGGTTGCGTGGCGGTTTCAGCATTCTTGCTCTTGATGCCACTGCTTTGGTAAGAGGCAAAGGTGGCATCACCCTGGCCCTTGCGTTGTTGACCTCCCTAACTTCCTTTACAGGGGCGATCTTCGGTGTGACGGGATGCCGGTCGTGCGATTCTCTACCCATTTTATGAAGATCGTTACTTCTTATCTGATGCTGCGTACTCTATGCTCTACGTTTCTACCGCGTATATCCCCGGCTTTGCTACTCTATCTCACGTAAGTACCTCGGCCATGTGAAGAGTTTTCCCCTATGCGTTACGTTTGCATAGCCGTACCACGGGATCCAAGACCAACGAGCGGCCGAGTTTCCGTGGGCGGCCACAACGCGTGATTCTAACAGACGGTCTCTCCATCCTCGCTTGACCCTCTCTCGAGATTCCTCCATATGAACTTTACAGAAGAGAAATATAAATTACCCTATGCTGAGCCGCATGGATGGCTCTGGTGCTGCGGCTGAGATTCTTTGCGCTGCGCGCTGTCGTACCATCGGAACACGCTCATCTTTCTCCTTAAGGATTGTGGCTGAGAGCCAGAGCAGATCCTGTCAAACGCATCCTAGCTACGGCGGGGGTTCCTCATTTCTGACCTTCAGACCATGACATGAGCTGAGTTATACCCCTGATACACTCGTCGCCGGCTGTTGGAAGCTGTTATGATCACAGGTGACAAGCTTCCTTAGATCGCATCCCAAGCAAAAAGTCCTGCAAGCAAAATAAGCAGTTATGGGTTTTAACTATATGCAGAATTTTATCTTTCACGCCTTCTATAATATAATATTCGTAAAGATACAGTTTGAAAATCAGCCCGCGCTGCCGCGATGCCGCCTGACAGAAGAAGATACGCAGCGGAATGTGCTGAGGCAAAGGAAAAGGGAGGAACAAAGCGATTAGCTCTCTTTCCGTCGATGATGACCCGGGGGCAAGTTGGCCAGAAAA
>FTLB01843352.1_pt1 | contig 16096 bp, 16 predicted proteins | sample 1658291 | NCBI WGS metagenome assembly FTLB01 (sample SAMEA3914812, study PRJEB12502) | metagenome | biome: forest; material: soil | place: Canada | collected 2011-07-07 | depth 0.1 m
CGATCAGCCGGCATCGGCTCGTCGGCGTCCTCCCGGCACCAAGAGGACGAGGCACCCATGTCGCTCTTCGACCTCTCGCGAGCGAGCATGCTGTCCGCGCAGAAGAACTTGACGTCGCTGTCGACGCTTCAGAGGACCGGGCTCGGCCGAGGAGCTACCACTGCAGAACCGTCCGGGACGGAGGAGCTCGGGGACGACGGACAGCCCAAGAGAGTGCGCAAGAGAGATCAGCTCCGAGACGCAGCGATGGGAACCCTGGTATCGGGTGTCGGCTGGCTAATCAATGCGCCACCGCCCTCGTCGGGATCTGAGGGGAGGGATTGAGAAAGGGGCAATTCGTATCACAGGGATACGACAGAGTGTATTTGCATGGCATGACATGCTTCCAGGCGTAGCTTGATACCAAGTTTAGAAATTTACTGCATGAACCTAAATGTATACCATGACACAGGTCCTCGGGTACTATTGGCTATGTGCCACTGTCAAACACGGAATTCCCAAGATATCGTAGCTCGCATGGAGAGGACTCTTACGTCCTACCAAGCCATGAGAGTAAACGAGCACAAAGTTTCCACACTCTGTAGGACGAGAAAATAAAGATACCAAAGCTCTATTTACCTAAGGCATTTGGCATTTCTATGCTGTAGGAAGCAGCGACCGATACGTGGTGTGATGTTTTACATGTGCGCTCAGAACAAAATACTCCTTCCCACCGAATCTCTGGCCTAATGCCTGGGCTCGCTTCGTCCAAATTCCATCAAACGCCAATAAAATTCTGAGCAGCATGCGACACGGCTGGTAGGTTATAGCACCCCCTTACTTCAGTCTGAGTAATCCGTCTCGTCATCCATCATGACGGTGTCCATGCCGAGCAGTGCCCGATCCGCGTCGTCGAGGTCCTCGTCGTCCTCGTGTTCTTCCTCGTGCTCCTCCTCGTTGGCACCGGCGTTCTGGACATCGTCACCCTCGGTCAAACCCAGGAGCTCTTTGTCGACATCGTCCAGGTCATTATTGTTCTCCATGTGCGTGTCGCCGTTGGCATCAAGATCCGCGACGCTGCTGTTGGCTCTCTTGTCGGCTTTGGCGGCCGCGGCTTTGCCGTTGGTCTTGGAGCGAGGCTGGCGGCGGCTCTGGACACGGCGCTGCAAAAGGATCTCGGTCTCGTCCTCGGTCTCGGCGGGATCGACCGGCTCCTTAGACGGCGAACCATCCAGATCGATGTCGTCGTCGTCGCCAAGGGGGAGAGGGTTCTGCCTCGCCCTCTTGGTCGGTGCGACAATTCCTAGCGCAGGCCCATCATGGTTCTCCCATCGAGTGAGGCGTCGCTGGGCACGTCGAATCGAGGCGCAGAACGTGGCAAACTCCTCACCGTAGTCCTCTTTCTCGGTGCGCAGCTGGCTCAGTCCCTTCAGGCCTCTCTCTCGGAAGGGATAACCCTTAGACTCGCCGTTGGGACCACCCATCAATGCCAACTGCTTGTTCTGAGATATGGAGTCTTCATCTTCGCTGTCCTCGAAGGGGTCCTGTACATGGGCCAAGCGGGTGAGGGCACGGATGATGACACCTTCCTGGCGACGGCTCTTTCGCGATTTGTGGTAGCTCTTTCGAAGCCCACGGTCCAGAATGTACTCGACATGCTGCGAGCGATTGCGTTCAACAGCTAGCTGGTGAGCCGTGGGTGGGCGAGGCTTTCGGCTCACCATCCCCTCGCCTGTGCCACCGGCGGGCGACGACCCTTCGAAGAGTTGGTACTTGAGGGCGCCGCTTCGGCGGCTGGTGCTCCCAACACCGCTCTGGCGGAGTAGAGACCTCGGCGGCGGGGTCGATCTGACACTGTCCACGTCGCTGTCGTGATGCTTGGATGGCCGAATACGAGGCAGGATACCCGGCGTCGTGCTCGCCTCATCGCTAGCGGGCACCGCGCGGCTGCGGGGACCCACGCGTTTGGCCTGCGTCTCGGCCATGAACTGCTGGTCGGCCTCGATGATCTTGGCTCGCGTCTTCTGCTTGGCGAAACCGAAATCAACCTCCTCCTGCGGGTCTTGATTCTCGAGATCCTCCTCTTCCTTGGTCATTTCATCGAGGCGAGGCACTCCCTGGTTGGCGACGTCCACGCCGTAGTCGACGCCAGCGCCGAATGGGTTTTCTTCACAGCCCTCCTCGGTGAAGTCGGACTCTAGATAGAACCACATGATCCAGAGAAAAGCGTTGGCTCGGCTGCGGCTGGACAGATTTGTCTTCATGATCAGGTCGTGGAACTCGCGGTTCGGGGGGAAATGCAGCTCCGCGATCTTGGTAGCGGACTGGCAGATGACGAAAAGCAGGTTGACCGGATTGGTTCGGGGTAAGTCCTTTGCCTTGATGTCATCGAGCGAGGCCGGTTCGGAGCGATCCTCGGCGCCGCCCTTCAAGATTGATTTTAACCTCGGAGCGTCTTGGAGCTGCTTGTACGCGTGGGGATCCTGATGCGCCTGCAAGGAGGGGATCGCATGGTATGTCCGAAGCTGGGCTCTCATCTCGGGGAAGACTGTACGAGTACGGGTCAGTATCGATGGCGCCGATGGACTGAGAAGGAAGAAGGGGGGTGAGGGGAGGGAACGGGGCTCGACGTACAGTTGAGTGTTGTATTCATCCGGCCAATGTTGACCAACAGGCAGACCATCGCCATGCCCTTCGCGGCTTCGCGGTCACTAAGCAGCTTGTCGCGAAGGACCTTACTGGTCTTGCTACTCCTGGACATGGTATCAATGTAGAGGTCAGCGAAGCATTGCTTGCCGATCCTGCCCGGTTCGTAGCTGTTGGTAAAGACTTTCTGCTCGTCCGAGAAGACGGCCCGCAGGAAGTCGTATTGGATGTCCTTCCGCCAGAGCGGCTCGCCATCCTCTTTCTTGAGGTGCCTGATCTTGCCGACGGTGCTCGAAGCATTGGGGTCGTCTCCTCTGGTGCGCTTCTTGCCACGAGGCTGGCGTTCTGAGGGTTCGGGGGTTTGCGTCGCCATCTTGCCCGAATCTTCATCTTCGGTAACATTGGTCATGAAGGATTTCTCGTACGGCGGAGGGGAGCTCATCGCTCCAGACATCGGAGACGCTGCCATGGCTGTTGGAAAGAGGGTAGGCGAATTGGTTCGTGTAGAGACGGATCGGTCGTGCTGATTCTACAGCGCTGCGAATTTGGGCCGACAAATGCAATCCGCCTGCTCGCCTCGCATCGAGTAATAAATGTGACAGTCCGAGATAAAGAACAGGGAAATCTCGATGATTCGGTAATGAACAAAATGGATGACTTGATTATGATGGATTTTTTGGTTAGGATGAAGGAAGGGATGGAGGTGGGCTGGCGAGAGTTTGCCGCGGGAAAGAAGGGGAGGAAAAAAAGGCTCAGCTCGCTCCTGGAGAGGCCATCGCGCGAGGGCAAAAAGGTGTCAGTTTTTTTGGCGATTTGCGGCAGCGGGAGCTATCTCCAAAGTGCCAACCGTGGAACCCGAGCGCTGCGGCGCGAATGCTGTCTGCACAGCACCTCTGGTTGGGGTACTGGTTGGGGTGAGGACAGTGACGTTTCTCGCTGGGACCCAAGCAGAACCGCGATTGATTGGCCCCAAGAGCACCCTCAACTCCCCACACGGGCGGAGACAGTCAGCTATCCCTGACGCTAAGGATGCTACGCTTTACTGTTTTCTTTCTGGCGTATCTAACTCTATTTAATTCGCCTACAGAGGAGAGCACATACACCAAAAGGTGGGTGGTAACTTGTGCTTAGATGGTACGATATTTCACTGAAAACACCTAGGGCTGCAGAGCCCCGTTTGCAGTCAATATATACCAGCGAATAAATGCGTCGGGCTTTCTCAGAATTCTTCCCATCGGTAGAACTTGGGTGGCTGAACTTGCTATGCCTTGCTTATTACATCTACCAACTGGGAAAAGAAAATTGTCTGCCTTCCTACCTGTCGAGCTGCTATCCTTCGATATCCATTTGGTTGAAATTATTATATGGTGAAGCATATTTTGGATTAACGCGTATTCCACGATTTCAAGACTGGCTTCTTAACGCGCAGGGGCGGAAGACTACCTATACGTTATGTAAAATCTGCCCTACGAAAACTACCGCAATGTACGATGACTACTTCCCGCCAGCATATCGTATTAGGTATTTATAGCTATTAATGCCGTAGAGTATAGAAGCGTCCGTTCCTGCTTCATCTTGACATATGCCGTGCTCGATATCATCTTAGATAATTTCCCTGGTGTATATGTACTAGAAGTTAACTAGAGCTCTAGATTCTAGCTCACAAAGGAATGCACTTCGCGGGGTTGCCCTAGTACACTTAGTCCATACGATACCTTCCCTTGCTCCCCCCAGACCAGAAAGACCAAGTACGTGCCTTACATGAGGTAATCAAGAGTCTAGACTCTAGAGAATACTGCGTAGGCCAAAAGGTAGGTAGGGACATATCTCGGAGATTGTATGTACTATGGTCATCATTGAAAGCATGATTTTAGCCAAACTAATATGTAAGAGTCTGTGGTAATCTGACTGTTTTTAAATGTCTTGGCCTCTCCTCACGCTCTTCGGGCGGACTCGGCCGCCCACCTTTATCTCCACGACCGGAGTTGCTAGTCGGAAGCCGCCTCTTACACCACATGTAAATGTTTATCGGGCTAATCGATGACTGCCCCAAGTGACACACCAGAAAAGACATCAATCGAATTTAAGGCTGTGGCATCGACCGAGGTCCTCCACCCGCTCCTGCGCCACGATTCTGTAACCGAACGGCTTTCATTTATATTTACTTCTCTGCTCCCAGGGGATTGTTGATACGTCCCAGACGGAGAAGAGGCTGCGAGTGCCAGAGCAGTGTACCAGCAATCATCATGACTCGTGTTGCAAAGATTCCCGTCGTAGACATCTCCGCCGAGGGCGAGGAGCAGAACAAAGTGGCCAAGGAGCTGGTCGAGGCTGCGATTGAACATGGGTTCATTTACATTAAGAACACAGGGAAAGATATCCCCGTAGACGCCATCGAGAATGCGTTCAACCTGGTGAGCAGCTCCAGCCTTCTGACCCCCCTCGCCAATATTTCCACAAAGCTCTAACCTAGATGCATCGCAGTCCAAGAAGCTCTTTGAAAGTCCTCTGGAGGAAAAAAAGCGATGCAGCATTCAGCAGAACAACAGGGGCTGGTCTGGCATGCAGTCCGAGACCCTCGACCCTGAGAACCAACGGGTACGTATATCTTGCTCAAACAATTCCCGGGAGGTCAGCTGAGCTAATATGAGAGATAGGTCGGCGACTACAAGGAGTTTGGTGATCCTCTGACGCTGAGTTTCCGGATCATGGCTAACGGAGGAGTAGGGCATTCAACTTTGGAGAATTCGAGAATGGCAAGGCGCTGCACCCCATCCCTTCCACGATGGTCGAGCACCAAGCCCAGATTAGTGCCTTTAGGGACCTATGCTACGAGATGTGTCTGAAGATCAATACGCTGCTCGGCATCGGCCTGGAGGTGAGTCAACATGCCAGTTGTGCCTACCAGCATGTCCTGCCCTAGGGGGAGTGTCTGATGCATAGGCTATGATATTAGGTCAACCCTCCCGACTTCTTCACAACGGCGCATCTCAGGGAGAAAGGCGCATCGGGCACGACCTTGCGTTGGCTTTATTACCCTCCGCTCGCCAACACCGACGCCAGCGTCGAGGACGTCCGCGCGGGGGCCCACTCCGATTATGGCTCCATCACCATGCTGTTCCGTCTCAAGGGCCAAGCGGGCCTGGAAATCCTCACCAACGAGAACACCTGGGCTCCGGTGCCGGTCACCCCCCCGGGTACCGAGAACGACCCGGCACCGCCCATTCTGGTCAACATCGGCGATCTTCTGTCGTACTGGACCAACGGGCTTCTCCGAAGCACCGTGCACCGGGTCGTCTTTGGCGGCGCCAGCAAGGGCGTGGTGAACGGAGAGGGGGACGCGGAGGGCCGGTATTCTATGGCCTTCTTCTGCCACCCGGTCGGCACTATGGCACTGTCCGCAGTACCCAGCGAGAGAGTGAAAAACTTCAATGCGCCCAAGGACGCCTCGGTTGGCAACCCGTACGCCGAGCGCAAGATGATCACCGCGGACGAGCATCTACAGATGCGGCTCCGAGCTAGCTATTTGCAGCTTTACAAGGACAAAGAATAGGGATAGGCAGGCTAGATGGGCAGCAGACCAGTAGGCTAGTCGCTCTACTGCAGAAACCACTGGGAATAACACTCGGCTTGACGCCATACGCAATATGTATTGTGTGCATATTTACACTCTCGTCTTATAGCTTAATGTTACTTCTGTCCAGCTCTCGACAGATTACCATTGCCAGACATACCCAAGGGAAACGCCTCCGTTATGCTTATGCTAGTCGTGCCAGGGTCATGCCAAGTCCCAGTCGTTTACCATCATACCAGTCCGACCCAGTATTTGCGCCAAATGCCCCCGGGGCTGTTCATATCAAAGAGCAAAGTCCCTTTCTCGCATCTCCCACCGTATCGACGCTCCTCCTTGGTCACGGCCTCCATCACTCTCCAGTCGAAGACGACGACGAATTCATGCCGTCCGTTTGGCCGCTTAAGATCGGCGTCCTCGATCTGTCGGAGGAATTCTCTCGTCGCGTCCTTCCTCCTGGACTCGACCAGAGCTACCTTCTTGAAAGCAGCCTGGTGCTGTGAAGCCGACGTGCACTCGGCTGCAGTCAGTTCGCCGTGGTTTCCTCGCAAGGACATGGGGTCGGATACAGGATCCGCGACACCGTGAATGCGAAGCAGGTTCTCCGTCAACCACGGCATGCTGGACACACACGGCGCCAACAGGAACTGGACACCGCGAAGAAGGCATAAATTAGCGCAAGGCCGATCTTGCATCTTGATGGGCGATTCAAGAATCGACTGCCCCGTCGCATCCATGTTCTCCTGCCCGATAGGGGACGGGGAACGGCCACCCATGGCACACGCTAGGGACGGTGTAGCACCTGCGGATTTTGGCCTGCTCCTGTGTCCACGGTCCCTCCGGACTGAGATGAACTGATCCTCTTGCTCACTCATGTCTACTGGGACTGATTCGATAATATCTTGCCCGCAAAGCGGCATCTCGTTATCCTGGGACGCTGAATTCCCGTCTCGCTCTCCCAGAGGCCGCCTCTTCTGTTTTGGAGGAGACTTAATCTCCCAACTCGACGAGGCGGTCGCTAACATTTGAGGTTGACTTCCCGAATGCCTTGGTGTTCTTAGTTTTCGTGGTGTTGTTTGTGAGAGTGAAGCGGGTCTCTTCCGTCGTGGAGTGGCCCTGACAGCGGCGCTGCTCGGGCTATCCGGCATGTTTTGGGAAGAATGTACACTCGGCTTCGGCGGTGTCATTGATAAAATATCCCGTCGCTGAAGAGTCCGCGAGGATGGGCTGGGGAGGGATGCCGAGCCGTTCTCATGGGAGGAGGGCGTCACTGTGGCACACCCGGGCTCACTTGGCCCGGAGGATCGTGAAGGGGTGGAGGATATGGTATCCTGGCTGTTCAGACCAGTGGCCCCTCTGCTCTGCGCTTCCAGGGCGGCAGCCCATTGCACGAGCTCTTGGCTATCCTCCTGAGGGCTCGCTTCGTTCTCCTCCTTTGCAATTTGCTGCAGCTCTTCAAAAGAAAGGACGTCGCGCCAGCTTCTGTCAAAATGGATCTTGCTGACGCCGGGGAACCTGGGTGACCAAAAGTTTGCGTTCGGCGGTTTCTCAAAAGCGAAACATTTGATGTCAAAGACCACTGGATCCGAAAACACCATGGATGGTCGTTTTCCGCCGTCCATGCCGCTGGAAATCTCAAAAGGGAGCTCGTCATCCTTCATGAGCAGTTGAAAGTCCAAGTTTCCGTACCGTACGAATTCCTTCAGCTGTGCCGCGTTGATCTCCAATACGTTGGTTATCCTGAACTGGGGTCGCTTGTTCCACTGGAGAGCCTCATCTCTGTTGAGAAGGCACCCGATGTAGAAATGTGTGAACTTGAGATGAGGGATATCGTACGTCTTGGCTCTCGCGGCGTCGTATCGAGCCGCAACAACTGCAAAATCCCCTACATCCCCGAAACCTTGGAGATATCCCTTCTTTAGCTTGATCGGGCACCCCCCAAAGCGGCGCCGTGACACGCTGAAGTCGAAATATGGATCATCGGGTTTCAAAACCAACCCTTCTCCTCTCGAAACGATGCACTGAGCAAATAACTTCTTGAGCTCCGCGTGTGCCGAAGGCCGCGTAAAATCGATCACTCGTTGGCTCACTATAGTTGAGCGTCCAGGAGAGACGCTGATAAGCTTCCGCAGGCGCTGGAATCTCTCGGAATGCCGGGAACCTAATAGCGAGACGCCATCAAGCATCAAGATATCATAGTAAAAAATCATTAGATGCTCCCAGGGGTGTCGCCTAGATGGTGTCAGTGTCAGTAAACCGCCGTCTGAGAACTTAAGACAGAAGCATTGCTTACTGCGAATCCTCACCGGCTCCCAAAAAGACGCCCGACCGTGAGACGTGCTTCCGAATCTTCTCAAACCCGAGTATCTTCCCCTCCTTGGACCAGTCAGTCAGCATGTCCAACAAACCTCATCTCGCACGCGACTTACCCGATCACTGTAGACTACGAGTTCGCCTTCCAGGATACAGCTTTGTTTCAGGGGGCATGCTGTTTCTCCTATCTTCAGAGACTTCCGAATGGCCCTATTCACGATAAGCATAACCATTCAATCCCCGAGTCGGGATGCTTAGAAAACTTACTCGTGTAGCCCTTGGCGATCTCGTGTACTGTCTTTGCCGCTTTTCGAATAGATTTGAATACAGTCCTTACCTTGGGCCAAGTCGATATGGATCTGGCAGTACTCTCCATCTATCTTTTCCTCGCAGCTCATAGACCCATGTCCCATGGTCAAGCAGTGCTTTAGACTTCTTGCTTTCAGCCACGTTTGACGCCCTACCTTCACGCCAAGTTTAGGGACCAAGGTTTGGATAAGATTGGCCCTGTCAAGGGGCCCAGCAACTACTCCGTTCTCACGGGCATAGCGCTGGATGATGGCTCCCGCCGCCTCGAAATCGTCCTGGACCCGAAGAATGTGTGGCAACATTGGGTGGCAGCACCGGTACACCAAGTGGTGATCGATCAGAACCGGCTGGTATCTCTTGAGGATGAGCCGTGTCAGCCATTTTGCATCTCTTGGAGACAACCTCTGGTAAAATTTGGCAATAGCCAGGCGAGGATTTCGACTCGACTTGCTAGCTAGCCGGACAGCCGGTGAGCTAAAGTGGCAATTCGACGCAACATCGTGCAGAGCTTGGTCGATCTCTTCAACGCTGACCTCAGAATCCTGGGGATCTACATAATTGGGCTAAACACCTTTTTGATTAGAGTCGTGCTTCATTACAAGAGATTTTTACTAGAGATGATTTGCTAGGAGAGCTCACAGTAACGTTAAGAATGGCCTCGACGCAGTCGGCAAGATCTCGATTGGATCCAGGCTGGTTCCATTGGTCGAGCTCGGCCAGCCTTGACCGACCCAGCCCTAATGCCCGTCCAATAATACCCCTAAGGCCTTTTTCCTGGATGAAGTAGACCCGATCGGTTCTCTTTTCCGGAAGCAGTGTCGAGAGGAAGGCAGCCGTATGGAAGTCTTCTTGGCGGATCCTGCGTTCGTGAGATCTGAACCACTTCTCAACGATATAATCGTTTGTTCGGAAACCTGGTCTATCCGGCTTGTTCTCTGACAAAGCCTCTAGCAGATCGCAAATAAAGGAGAATCTGAACGCCATGTCGCCGCCGTCGAAACGCGGTGGTCACGGCCATCGAGCGAGCTATGTCAACTGGCTGTATCATGGGAAAGGCAGAGGAAGAGTATTTTATACACTTTCGCGACCAGCACAATTCACCAGAGTGGCGCAGAATCGGTGCCTATCCTCTGTGTCAGTCGCTCAGCTGCCACCTAACCGATGGATTCAGTGCCTGCGCAGCTATCGAGATGGAAGACGCGTGATGAGGTGGTGGGTCTGGACCAGGATGCCACGAGAGCACGTGAGAAAATAGTTTGTGCTCACGCAGTACTAATCTGCACAAATAGATCGCACTGTACAGATACTGTTAAGACATTTCAAGATGATCTATGACAACGCTTAACAATGAATCCTTTGTTCCTGTTTCATGCAGCCTTACACTGAAATGCCTTGTTACTGGGTACGAACAGGCTACAACACAACCTCAACTTGTGCATCGGTTTCGATTACCCACTCCTCTCATGCACGCGCCAGAAATTGGCAGGATTTACCATGCCTTGATCCGGACACATCATATCACCTCACGCAAGAAGGTGGCACATCTTCGTAAGGCGGCGGCCCAGTATGATTGCTACGCGCTCCTCCGAAGCGGTGGCAGTCCGGGCATTATGTACTGCAAAGGCAGTGAGGAAGGGGTGAAGGAATGGGTTGCCGCTGTCCACGTTTGTATTTTCTAGCACTTTGGCCATGGTCTTGGGCTAATCAGATGAATTCAGAGACTACGATACAAGGACTTCCAGCTTGTTCGGAAGCCATCCCTCATGGTACTCGACCTGGATGGCCAAGCTCCCAAGAGCAATGAGTGGGTATCGGGGCTTAATGAAGTTGGTGCTGTGAGTGAGTTTGCAGCTCTTATGGAGCGGGATGGTCTCCTTACTTGGTGGAGAAAAGCTATGGGCTTTCTCTGAGATTGCTGCCGACTGGTGGAAAGCTACCAACCATGCTTGATAGGTTAGCAGCTAGGTGTTGCTGTGCAGAGTACGACTAGGCCCTGTATGCTGAGGTCTCTACTCGGGACTAACCACGGCTTTCCGCGCTCAAGATGAACCCACCATCCAGACTCGTATCCCAGGGATCCGTGTACCCGTCGAGGACAGTTAGTTCATTGCTTTTTCTTCTCTATGCAGTGGTCCTGGTCTTAAGCAAGAAAGAATGCGCCAATGAACCACACTGGAAATTGATTCCATATAAGTCCCAGCTGTGGAATAGACAACTTTACAAGCATAGCTGGGAGCTATAAGCGCCAGCGACTGCTGGGTGATCAGAACGTCCTATAGTCCCCATCATACATATAGATATATCACCTTTGTCACCCTGAACCTAGGTAGTCATAATGCAGCCTGATGAGCTAATGCAGAGCATCACTCGCGTGCTTCCGAGACTTAAATACAGAGGTTTATATACTCGTCCTTGCGGTCTATGCCCCTATGCAGTTTCAACAACTCTTAAACATTCGACATCCCCTGATTCCAAGATACTGCAATCTGTCAGTTGTCCGCCTTGCTCCTCCAGTTCGACATTTATTATCTGAGAGCCATCCGTGCCGCAAAAGAACCCGTCCGCCACCGTCGCAACTTCCAAGCCCTCGAATATAACAGAGCTGAAGTTTGCCAGTGCTATAGGAAGCTCAGGTAAGCTCGGCATGGGGAAGTCCTCCACCATCCACGCTGCCTCTTTCCGAAGCAGCACATTCGACTGGTTCGAAAATGTCTGTGTCGCAGTCTGTAGCGGAGCCAGGCCACTCAAGTCGGCGCCCAGCACGCCCGACCCGAAGTTCGCAATCGTCACGTTTCCCTGGGCCGTGCTTGTTGCCTGCACAGCGATGCATATGGCATCGCCTGGGGTGACATTGAAGTTGGCGAAGTCGGTGGAAGGAAGGGGATACCACTGATACCACGCTACAGCGGATACGGTACCTTCATCCCAGAAGATATCCACGCCGGCGCGTAGACTGGATTGCGTGGCAGACGGCGCGCCGTCGATGCCCACCCAGAAAGATGCACCGTAGAGACCAGCAATGTCGCCGCTGGTAGGGCCAGACGTAGGCATCTCTGGAATGGGGACTGAGAAGGTTCCGCGGACATATGTGATATCGGAACGCGGAAGAACAGCACCCCCTCTGACGGATCTCGTGTCCCGCAATGTAGTGCTGCCCTCGGATCTGAGCAGAATACTCCTAGGGTGAGGTAGTCTTGTTATGACCCCGTCAAGCCTTGGGGAGAGTAGACCATATGTCTCTGAAGTTGGTGGTTTATAGAGTTGAGGCAGTGCCGCGGTCGATGTGGGACCCAAGAGGGCAGCGAAGATGGAATAAATTCTCATATTGATGAATAGGCCACTCAGCAGAGACTAGAATGCAACGTGCGCTATAATTTCATGAGAAGCAACTTTATTGTTTGATACTATCTCTAAAGTGAGAGTCCGCGATGAACGGCTTCTTATATATCCTTCTATTTTGCTCGCCAGCCAGCCCAGACGTTCCTCCTCGGTCCAATATCACAAATAGTTCCGGTTACACGATAGATATATTCATTCTATAGCATCTATACACGAATTAGCGGCCACGCGGTTGATTTCTCGGCAACAGCGCCTCGTAGCTGAAGAACCATTTCTGCGGATACGAGCTCCGGAGTGACCTGGGAAAAGCAGTCATTTCCGGAACTCAGCAATGGGACTGAATCTAAGACATTTAACTGGTGGAAAAGATGCTGCGGAATATTCGCTGTAGGTTCTACTGTGTAGAAATACGAGGAGTAAGTTGGCGGTGATCCTGTGCTCGAGTATGCTGTGAAACCCCGATCCTGTCTCCTACATAAATGCTTGGCTGTACAGTTGTGATCTGCTGCAGTTTCGCCGGTCATCTCGCCGTGGTAATGTACCTAAGTACAGCCTATTCTTACACGGCTGGGTTGGCGTGATTGCACTGCCTTTGAGCAACACAAGAGAACACAGTGATCTTCCAACGACATCATGGTTAGGCAAACTTGGCTTACAGATATACCCTAACTTAGCTAAGAACCGTGTCTTCGTGTCAAGCATAACTCTGTCAGTCCAGGAGTCAATATTTCCAGAGACAGAGTTGACATGCCGCAGGTTCGACATGTGACAAATGATGTGTAAGGTAGAATCAAAATCAGGCATCATCATGTAACCGAGAAAGCTTGGCAAATAGTCTCATTCTTTATATTCCCTCTCTATTGTATCGTTCATCACCCTGAAGATCAACAATCCCGCTCAAGCAACGGTCAACTTCCAGTCAGATCCAATCTTGACGCCAGCCTTCTTAATCACTGCAAAGGCAGCGCGACCCTTCCCAGCAGGGCTGAACTCGATGCTGGCCGCAGAACTAGCATCCTTGTCACCGCCTTCAACCTTCACAAGCTTCTTGTTGGCCCAAGAGCTTGGCGCTCCGACGACGATTATCTTGTCGACGTAGACGTCTTTCATGGCTTTCAGCCAATCACCCTCCTTGATATCCTTTGACGCACGACCCTCGGCGTCAACAGAAGAGATCGACTGTGTGGCTCCGTCGAAAGAGAACTTCCGGTGAATATACTGGCCGGTCTCATAATCATAGGTCTCGCCGTCATCCACATACAGCTCACCCTCGGCAAATTTGCCATCCTTGGGGACAGTGACAACCAAGGTGTAGTCGTCAAACCTCATGAGGGCGCTGGATCGTCGAGGTCGGTCACGGCGGGGGAAGATGTGACCACCGCGCATGAGGAGGGGAATCTTCTCAAGAGGGGCGTTGATGGTCACGCTCTTGCCCTTACTAGTGGAGAGAATATCGTAGGTGAAGTAGTCGTAGTAGACCTCGTCATCCGGGATCCAGATATCGGCCGACTCCTTATCTTTTTCCACAACAGGCTTGGCCAGAAGGCCGGTTGATCCGATGAAGAGTTGATCATCAATGGCGAAGCCGGATTCCTCGGACGGGTGAGTGTAAAACATCGGGCGAACAATCGGCGAACCGTCCACGTGTGCCTGACGGAACGCGGTATACCACGCAGGCAACAAGCTGTATCGAAGACGGAGAGCGGACGTGATGATGGAAGTGTAGGGCTCGCCAGCGAGGTAGGGCTCGCGCCGACGGGCATCGATGTGTGCGTGGCCACGGAAGAAGGGATAGAACGCGCCAGCCTGGTACCATCTGGTCTGGAGGTCCTTCTCCGGGTTACCGAAGAAACCACCGACATCCGCACCCGAGAAGGGGAAGCCGGAAATTCCCTGGCTGAGGATCATGGGAATCGAAGCGGCAAGATGGTCCCAAGCAGCCTGGTTGTCACCGGTCCACATGGCGCCAAGACGCTGCGAGCCGGCGAAGAAGGATCGGGTCAGGACGAAGGGTCGCTTTGGTGCCTCTCCGGCTTCACGAGTGATGAGCGCATGGTGAGTAGCGTTGTGGAAAGTCATGCCGTTGAGATTGTGAACATCACGATGCTCCCAGCCTCCGTGGTGGATATTGTCCTTGGGCATCGTGGTCTCGGGACCGTTGAAGACCGAGGGCTCGTTCATATCGTTCCAGATAAATGTGTTCTTCAGCGAACCTGTGAAAGCATTGTACTTGAACAACGACACCCACCACTTGCGAGCAGCCGGGCTGAAGGCATCGATCCAGTGGGACGACCCCGGCCAGCACCAGCCTTCAAAGAGGTTGCCCTCCTTGTTCTTGACACCATGGTCCTGGGACTTGAGCTCAGAGTCGACATGGTAACCGTCGACGTTCTTGATGTGAGGATCAATGATGGTGACGAGTTTTCGGCCATGCGTATCGAGTTGCTCGCCCATGCTGATCGGATTGGGGAAATTGTTGGAATCCCAGGTGAAATACTTTTTCTCGTCGGTGTACTCGATGTCAAGCCAAATCACGTCGTACGGAATCTTGAACTTGTCCATCTTGCGGTCGACATCTTTGACGTCCTCATCCGAGACGTAATTCCATCGACATTGGTGGTAGCCGATGGCGAACTCCTGCGGCATGGCGGTGTAACCCGTCAGCTCGCCGTAGGCCGAAGTGAGATCCTTGGGAGTTGGCCCTAGGAAGATGAAGACGTCCAAGAGGCCGCTCTCAGAGATCCAGTGGGTGTGAGTGCTAGTCTTTGCACCAACGCCCAACGCCAAGGGATTCTTCGACTCCTTCGCCTTGGTGATGTCAACCCAAGTCTCGGCGGCATTGAGCCAGAAAACCGCAGCGCTCGAAGCCTTGCGGTGGGCCTGCATGAACGGAATAGAGCCATAGAGAGTCATAGGACTGTCCAGGATGTACTCGAAAACATCGGCGTTGTACATCCTGTAAGGCTCCACGTAGTTTCCATCGCCTCCACGAGTCTCCTTCAGAGCCAAAGGTCCGGCGTGCGAGGGGATGCCAAAAACATTCTCATAACCGACGAAGGAGATGTCAAGAGCCACACTCTCAGGGCCGCGGGGTTTGGTGTCAGTGTTGCCGCCAAACTGCTCGTCCCACCAGGTGCTCTCATCTTCCTTGCCGTCATCCGCTTTCTCCTCTTGGGCGTCGCCCTCCTTCGCCTCAGGCTCAGCGCGATCAACCTTGGGTCGCCAATGTTCGACATTCAGCAGACCGCGATCATTGAGCTTAATCTGCGTGTAGCCATCGCGCTTGAAGTCGGCCGAGAACGGAGAGAATTTGAAAGTAGCTTCGAAGTTGGACGAAGGACCGTACTTGACCGTAATCTGGTTCTTGTCTTGGAATCCCACCTTCGCCTCCTTGTCCAGGGCAGTACCGCCGACAACGACCCAGTCTTCAGCTTCGTTGTAACGCTCTTTCCTCGCCTTGCTATCGTGTCGGAGCTCGATTTCCTTTTTCTGTCTCTTCTCCTCGTCGACAGTAACGCGAGCGGTCCCTGACTGGTGAAACGAGACAGTGATCGGGAGGCGGGCTGTCTCGCCTTCGCTGATGGTCTTCAGGATCACAGCTTGGAGCTGGCCGTCCTTGAAAGATACGGAATCGGGGAGGATGTTGTATGGCGATTGGAATTGGGTCGACTCTGAGATGCGATCTGCTAGTTCCCGGTTTCGTTTACAGAAACCAGCCTGGTCGCACTTCTTGAAGTCATGCTCCTTAACCGTGACTGCGCGGCCATATTGTCAGGAACCAGGAGACTCTCTAGAAGGGAATGAAGAAGAAGAAAAATGACACATTGAATTCTCTATAGAGCTTACCTGCGGGTGAGAATAGCATGGAGAGTCCAGCGGCCAGACATAATAGAGCCGCCCATCGCTGGGACAGACTGCGTGTGGGGAGCATCTTTAGAC
>FTLB01836848.1_pt1 | contig 16081 bp, 15 predicted proteins | sample 1658291 | NCBI WGS metagenome assembly FTLB01 (sample SAMEA3914812, study PRJEB12502) | metagenome | biome: forest; material: soil | place: Canada | collected 2011-07-07 | depth 0.1 m
GGCAAAGTTGTCACTCTCCATGGCCTCAAAACGTATGTTGCTGAGCCCGCCGCCGGTACCAAGGTCAAGGGCGCCATCGTGATCATTCCCGATGCTTTCGGGTGGGAATTTGTCAACAACAGGATCGTGGCAGATCGCTATGCGGAGAATGGGGGCTACAGGGTGTATCTCCCGGATTTCATGCGAGGTTCGGATGGCGCTTATTTCCAGCTTTTCATTTGAGATGTCTGGGCTAATCCGACGAATGCAGGAACTGCCGCCCCTGTGTGGATGCTTGATTCGGTACGAGATCTGCTGAGTCCCGGCAGCATCTTTAGAAAGCTGTTTGTTGCCACCTTCCCGAGGCAATACCAATTTGGCGCATTCCTGTGTTTGCTCACCAGCATCTAGCTACGCTGTCCCCTTCCTCGCATACAGCTTCGTGCCGTTCGTTTACCACAACCGTCCTGGGAAATCCTATCCCATCATCAAGAAGTTCGTAGTAGACCTTCGCAAAAATGAAGCCGCGGACCTTCCAGTGGGTGCCGCCGGTTTCTGCTGGGGCGGGAAGCACGTCGTCCTGCTGGCCGGAGACGAAGAGCGAGTCAACGGGAAGCCGCTGATCGATGCCGGCTACACTGCTCACCCTAGCATGTTGACCCTTCCCGCCGACATTGAGAATATCAAACGTCCTGTCTCGTTCGCTTGCGCCGGGACGGACCATCAGCTTTCTCCCGAGCTTGTCCAAAAGATCAAGACTATCGTGGAGGAAAAGCCAGCCGAGGCCAAGGGCGAAGTCGTCACGTTTGAAGGTTGCGGGCACGGATTCGCCGTGAGGGCAGATCTGTCGAATGCGGACGTGTCCAAGCAAGCCGACGCAGCTGAAGCTCAGTCTATTCGGTGGTTCAACAAACACTTTGGTGTCTCCCCGTAGCGATACCCAGCTCATGCTGAGGGGTTGTTTCTTTCATTCCCGACACCTTTATCCGCCCTCACCTTGCCTTTTCCCTTCCTTTTTGAGCGATCTACTGGGGAGGATGAGTTCTGCGATTTTGCCGAGTTATTTTACCTTGTGTACAGCATCTCTCCTAATCCTACGGCCGAGAGTTGAGAGGAGGGGCGAGATTGTATTGAGAATCCCAACTTAATTAGCAAGTTAGTTGGTTTCACGCGCTTGATGTAACTTCATTTTCAGATCGTGGCGAGGTTGGGCTGGCTTGATCAGAATTTACACACACACATATGTATACCTACCTTACCTACTCAAGCCATCAACCCTCCTTTTCGGTTACTTCTCTCTTATGTTATAGAGGACTGCGCTACGTTCGATACTCCGTGGCGCAACGCTATAAATTAACCATGAAGCTCCATCAATTTCTTTCAGCAATAGTAACTGGCCTATTCTTTGATGCAGCACATTAATTTCTCTCTGCACTGCGGGCCTCGAGCAAGCCTCAAGAAGAACGCCAGCGATGCCTGGCTAGGTTTATACGCCTGGCTACGCAATACGCAAGTGCGCAGTTTGCCGTACGACCTTGCAGGCTTAATTTCAGCCAAGGAATTAAATTTCTTGCAAAGGGGAAGGGGCTGTTCACTGATTCAGATATGGATATACCTCAGTTACTCTTTAAATAGTTTACGGCAAATTGATGCTGGCTTTTTCCTGGGCAAATGCACCCACCAATGTGCGTAAGAAATTGATTTACACGGTACCTTAATTGCCCTGTATGATTGTGACCTAGTAAATATTAGCTAAGCTACAGGTAGCCCAAGGCACCATAAATAGGTAATTTTCAGGCCAGGGTCTAACCGCCCAAGTGGCCAGGCTCCCTCAGCCGCACTTTCAATTGGCCCAGCAGCGGGTGTCACAGGCGCCGCGTTTGTCTCGTGCGCCTCGTCTCGGCAGCGTCGCCTTTGCATACCGCAACGTGGGCGTAGAGAAAGGCAAATAATTCGCATGCCATGGTACATCCTAATTGCTCGTGCCCTCAGCTCAAAGTTGTGAAGCGACATGGAGGTAACGAGCGGCGAACAAAACCCATGTATTCATTTTCAAGAGACGCGAGACGCTAACGCGGATTCGCTAAATAGGTCGGAACGCGCCCGGCTCAGGAGACACAAGTGGACACACCACTGTGCTCCATGCCAGCAACTTGGACACACTGCTGACGGCCGACTTCGACCTGGCTCTGGTGTCAGTAGTGTTTCCTTCCACCCAGAGGATGGACGTGTGGAGGCCGTCGGCTAACAGATTGGCAGCTTCGCCCAGGCCAGCATCATCCGGAAATGTCAACCCTGCCGGGAGGGATTCACCAAGGCTCTGGAGATGCCCAGTCTCTGGTGGTCCGAGTACTGCCGTAATTCTAACGGATATTTTGGCTGCGAAGAGTCCGTCACCGAGGACGGAGTCATCTCGGCAGTTCGTAAGACTCTCGGCCTTCCCCATGTCCTGTGTAGCAACGGGACGTATCGTATCGTAGCCTCGACGGCTCAGTGCTGATCAGACCCTCTAGGGAGCTGGGCTCTCATTATGGTGAAGCATGCCACCGGTGATGGCGACCGGATCCCGTACGAATGGACCCGGTTCAACCTCTTCACGGTGTGGCTGCCGTTTACCGAGCAAACCATCGTCGTTGCGTTCGAAGCATCCGAGTCGCTCGAGACGAGCATTCGATCTCGGCTCCTGGGCCCAGCCGACCCGAGCGAAATGAGCACGCCCTTCTGGATGTACGCTCGACTGGCCGAGGAAGTCGTGGAACGCCAGGACCGTGCCGTCTGGGCGATCCGCGACCTCGTCAGAGGGACGGAGAAAAGCAGGGTGTCAACCGGAAGCTCCAGGTATCCGTATCTGTTTCTGCACGAGGTCGCGAGGCACGCCACGCACGTTTCCGAGTGTCTCGAGCTAGGCTACAAGACGATGGACAGCATCCTGGCGCACCACGACCGGTTGTGCCAGGCCCGGTCCGAGTCCAGTCTGACGCACGCCCGCGTCCGCGATAGGCTGGTCTTTTTCCGGCAGATGCTGGACAGCCTGCAGTGCCGGTCCAAGTCCAACAAGGAACGCCTGCAGAGCGAGATATCGCTTGCCTTCAACACGGTGTCCCAGAACGACGCCCGCGCGTCCATCGAGATTGCCCGCGCGGCTCAGGTCGACAGTGGCGCCATGAGGACCATCGCGTTCCTGACGCTTACGTTCCTGCCGGCCACCTTCATCTGTGCGATATTCAGCATGTCATTCTTCAATTACGACGGGGCTTCGGGCGAGTGGAGGACGTCGCCGGAATTCTGGCGGTACTGGGCTCTGGCTGGCCCGGTGACTCTGGCGAGCGTGACCGTGTGGTACTTCTGGAGCAGGCGACTATCCAAGAGGTTTGAACTGGCGGCAGTATAACTTATGCCATAATACTATCTACCAAACCAGATACAGAACTGCCTCAGCGGTATAATGACAATCATGAATTAGCAACTAAACCATTTATCTCCCAATACACCAGATTGGGTTTATTCTATTCTGCCCCATGACGTCGACGGCTCATAGCTACGATAATAAACCACAAAAAAAACCTACTTCTCCCATGGTATCGTACATAAGTCAGAAGAGGAGCGTATTGCCCCATTGGCAACAGTGAAAGCCAAGGAACAGAACATTGCCCATCACATCATAAGTTCCTTGACCTCGTTTTGACCATCACCGGTAGGCCACCTTCCATTGGCAGGGTCAGACTGCTCTTACTGACCCGCTCCTTCTCATCCGCGGGTATGAAGTCGAAGAGCCAGGCCATGGTCGCTATGGTCTGCACAGCTGTGACCTCGGCCATTTTCTTTCCGAGGCAGGTTCTCGGGCCCCCGTTGAACACGGGAAACTCGGACGCGCTCCTGGACACGAGCTTGCCATCCACCAGCCATCGCTCCGGGTTGAACTGGTCAGCATCCTCGCCCCAGGTAATCTTTGACCGGTCCATTGCCCACGTGCACCATACGATGACAGAATCTTTGGGCAGAAACGTGCCGTCCGGAAGAGTAGTGGGCTGCATGGTTTGTCTAAATTCGAACGGAATTGGGGGATAGAGGCGGAGAGCTTCGTAGAAGACGGCCATGGTGTAGGGCATCGAGAAGGGGGTGAACTGTGTGCAATCGAAATTCACGGTTGACGACACTCCATCGGTAGTCTGGAGACATTCGTCGACTTCCTTGCGAATTCTCGCGGCAACGTATCTATGTTTCATAAGTGAATAGAAGGTCCACGTGAGCGCCTGAGCCACCGTATCCCGGCCTGCAGAGAGATAGTTGAGAGCCGCATCTGCCGTGCTGGCTTCGTCTCCGATGGCGTCCATTAGGGATTGGACGAGAGAGCCAGATATCTGATCCAATTGACCCTGCTCATGATGGTGGTCTGGGTTCTGCTCGAGCCTGGCGCGGTCCTGGACTGCGCTCTCGACAATGCGTTTGCCCTGCGACTTCACTATCGCGACGGCCCTGCGAAACTTGGAGCCGAAGAATATTTCCGTGACAGACCACAGAGGGTTTTGGAAGCGCTCAGCGGTGGCTCCGGATGCATACTCGAAAGACATGGTAAATTCGTCATCTGCGTGCATCTCCATCTATCATTCCGTCAGCAAAGGAGAAGACTTTAAAGCAGGGTAAGGGCTGACAGGCATACATTGTAGGCCATCTTTCCCATCAGCTGCGTCGTGATCTCGTGGAATACATGCTGCAGATCCACAACGCTCTGTCCAGACTGCCGTTTCAGATATTCTATGCTCTGAGACAGATACTGTGGCAAGGCGATATCGGTAAGGATCCTCATGTTTGCTGTGCTGAGAAAGTTCAACCCAGCTTTCCGTTGGATCTTCCAGAATTCTCCATCCGCGTTGATGATGCCGTTCCCTAGAGAAATGAGTGTTAATGGGTTTGACTGCCTCCTTTCGCGGTCCAAGAGAACCACTGGTGGGCGAGGCACCTCGGCTTGCTGCAGGTCTTACCGAAGAGATCCCACGCTCGCCGCTTTACAAAATCTCCTTTGCTAAATATTCCCTCGTTCTTGAACACAAAATCCACGTTGCGTGGATCGTTGATCAAGACCCCTGGCGGCAGGGTAGGAACCGTCAGGGAGAGTGTCTCGTAGCCATATTGGCGCTCGCACTTGACAAACCACGAGAACAGCTTCTGCCGAGCTTGGAGGAAATATATGCCATTTCCCACGATTGGCAGTGTGTTTGGCGGTTTCCTGCTCCTCCGATGCGAGGTTAGTGTTCCATGTCATGGCCACCTGAATAATAGACGATAGACAGGGAGCTGCACCTCAGGGGTTTGCCATTGCGTCGTATGGCCTTGTCGGCGACGAGAATGCGACCGAGAAACAGAAAGAGGCCAATCCCAACAGCATAAACCGCTGTCCTTTCCACCAAGCCCATATCTCGATCATATAACACCGTTTCTCGTTAGTGTTGGGGGTTGGAGGAGATCTCTCTAACTCAACTCCAATTTTGGTGGGATAGGTTTTTACGCAGGGTGGCTTGGCGGGGTCCGTTTCACATGCGAATACCGAGCATCGAACGTTGTCCCGTGCTCCATGGCCAAAAACGGTAAGCGAAGCGAAACGGAACAAGACCCCGATTCTTGAATTTACTCTTATATCTGCAAACTGTATCGCATAAGCTCAGAAGACTCCCTTTTAGACCTTGGCATACAGTGAGGTATTGATTCTCACCCCGATAATCCCCGTGTCACCATCAAGCGAGACTGAGGTGCCGACTCGATTGCCCATTGCGACTGTTTCTAGGGGGGGCCCGATTAGCTACATTATAGGACTTTCGTTACTTACTTAGGTACAGCAGCCTAGGTACAACATCGCGATGATCTACAGATCCACTGAGGTATGCGGCTGTCCGCGATCCGTAGTGCGGAGAATCCTTGCATCTGAGTGACTACCTCACCCAACTCTCGTCGCCTACGTAGGCCCGCAGGTTTTCACATCGCATATGACGATGCGCACTCGGCAACGAAGTACGAATTATCGAATTCGATAGAGTGCTAGAAGCCAAGTTTATACACGTTTCAGCGACTAGCAGCCAGCTCTGAGATAGGCTGACTAGCCGAAACGCCACAGTTGTGACAGTCCGAGTTATTTCCTTTCGTTGTCGATACGCGCATCAGCGCATATCACCGATCCAAAATGGCCGCTGGAAAACTCGTTCTAATCTTGCCTTTCTTATGGGCTAACACTGCGATCGCCGCTTTCCCCGACTGTTCCTCCGGGCCGCTGGCTGTCAATGATGTTTGCAACGAGTCACTCGGTAAGCGCTAGGAAATCTAGCAAGGTTCCTCCGAGAAGCTTATCGAAGGCATTGCTGCTAACTCCTCTTATCTGGGGGACAAAAAGACGCTGTGAGTAGAGCAAAAGCCCTCATAGGGCAATTGACAATCGAGGAGAAAATTAAGAACACTGGGAGCACCAGCCCTGGGGTCCCTCGTCTTGGCTTGCCCCCTTACGAGTGGTGGCAGGAAGCTCTCCACGGGGTGGCTTCGTCTCCTGGGGTGCGATTCTCGGAAAACGGTGAGTTCAGCGCCGCGACTTCGTTCCCGCAGCCCATCTTACTGGGGGCGGCATTCGACGATGCCCTCATCAAGTCCGTAGCCACCGTGGTGAGCACCGAAGCCAGAGCCTTCAGCAACGCGGATCGTTCTGGGCTGGACTTCTGGACCCCCAACATAAATCCGTTCAAAGACCCTCGCTGGGGACGCGGGCAAGAAACCCCCGGCGAGGATCCGTTTCATCTCGGTTCCTATGTAAAATCTTTGATCGCCGGGTTGGAGGGCGGGTCCGAGTCTAAATACAAGCGTGTCGTAGCAACCTGCAAACACTTTGTCGGCTATGACATGGAAGATTGGAACGGAAACTTCAGATATCAGTGGGATGCGCAAATATCGATGCAGGATATGGTTGAGTACTACATGCCCCCCTTCCGAGCCTGCGCACGCGATTCCAAGGTCGGTGCGTTCATGTGCTCATACAACGCCGTCAACGGCGTCCCTACTTGCGCGGATTCCTGGCTGCTGGACGATGTCCTCCGCAAGCACTGGGACTGGGATACTGAGCAAGAGTGGGTGACCAGCGACTGCGACTCGGTACAGAATATTTATCTCCCACATCGGTGGGCTGAGACAAGAGAAGGCGCCGCAGCCGCGGCTCTTCTGGCAGGTACCGATATTGATTGCGGGTAGGTAGCAGTCTCTGGTCAACCATGTCTCTCAGGTCGCCCTCGCGGTTCAAGCTGACAGAGATCCCGGCAGGACCTACTACCAAGATAATCTACCTGCGGCGTACGCTCAAGGATTGATCAAAGAAGACGATGTTGACAAGGCTCTCGTCAGGCAGTATTCATCCTTGATTCGACTTGGCTATTTTGATTCACCTACCACGCAGCAATACCGGTCTCTGAATTTCAGTCATGTTGATACACCAGAGGCCAGAAAGTTGGCACACCGCGCCGCGGTGGAAGGCATCGTTCTTCTCAAGAACGATGGAACTTTGCCCCTCGATCTGAAGACCAACCGCAGCGTGGCACTTATTGGTGACTGGGCAAATGCCACGATTCAGATGCAAGGAAATTACCGCGGCCAAGCCCCCTATCTCCATTCGCCTCTCTACGCCGCACAGCAGCTCACCAAGGTGTACTATGCTCAGGGCATAAGCGGGCAGAATGACCCGACAACTGGGGCATGGCCGCTTGCGTGGGACGCAGCGAGCCAGGCCGATGTCATCATCTATGTAGGCGGAATCGATAATGAGATCGAGAGCGAGGGTCACGACCGAGTATCTCTGGAATGGACCGGTGCGCAACTGGACATGATTGAAAAGTTGTCGTCGTTCGGAAAACCCATGGTCGTCGTGCAGATGGGTGGCGGGCAGCTCGACTCGTCGCCTATTGCGAGCAATCCCAACATCGGCGCTCTCCTGTGGGCTGGATACCCAGGACAGGATGGTGGGACCGCGATATTCGACATCATCACAGGCAAATCTGCGCCCGCTGGACGATTACCTGTCACGCAGTATCCTGCCGATTAGTGAGTCCTAATTGTCCAATTGTTTTCTACATCATAGTGTACCCGCTTGACTGACTTTCTTTCCCCGTGGGGTTCAGCGCATCCAAAGTGCCAATGACGGACATGACGTTAAGGCCATCCTCGCAAAGTCCAGGGAGAACATATCGTTGGTACTCTGGAAAAGCTGTCTTTCCTTTCGGCCACGGGCTCCATTATACCAGCTTTACCCCCTCCTTGAAGCAGAGCAACGACCAAGCTGTTCAGTTGGGTGGCTCCAGTCGTTCGATCGCGGAGCTCGTGTCCAGCTGCAAATCGTTACCCCATGGTACGAAGTACTTGGACCTCTGCCCCTTTGAGACTTTCGAAATTACTGTGGAAAATACCGGGAAGACGACCTCGGATTACGTAGTCCTACTCTTTCTTGCAGGGGAGTTCGGGCCCCGACCCTACCCACTGAAGACCCTAGCAGCGTATGAACGCTTGCATGATATTGCGGGCCAGACGTCCAAGGCAGCACAGATTAGCCTCACATTGGGGAGTCTAGCACGCACCGATGAAGACGGCAACACTGTGCTGTACCCTGGCGACTACAGCCTGCAGCTTGATATCCAGCCGCTAAGGGTGCTCAACTTTTCGTTGACTGGTGAGCCAGTTGTCCTAGATTATTGGCCACAGCCGCCTCCGGATCGTGAGGTACCAAATGCGACGAAGGGCTATTTTGCTGGGGAACCAGGAGTTGAGTTCAAAAAGGAAGCTCAAAAGCATCTGAGTTGGTAGAGTTCACGTTCCAGATCCCCCTTCAAGTTTACTCTGATCGGCTCTCGGGACATCAGGTAGCAAATAGCTGAGTTACATTGGGGAATACCTAACCTCTTAGTGGATGCGATATTGCACTAATTTCGTATGCGAAGACGTGAGGGATTTTCGGATTTTCTCAATCAGCTTGAATCTGGGGAGCTATGAATTACCCAGATCGGCCAGAAGTTCGTGACCAGGGCTTGGACCAGACCGAGCAAACAATAGGAGGGAGGTTAGCTCAGACTTGGCCTCGATAGAGTAACGTACTGTCTAGTCATGCGACTTACCCGTAGAGGCTTTGTATTCTTAAAGTGTACGCGGTCATGATGGATGGCGCATGTCCAGAGACCAAATCATAACGAGCCGGGCTGCGGGCAGCTGTGGCCGAACACGGATTCGCATATAATATGCCGAGGCATTCCTATGAAAGAGAGAACAATGGGACAAAATGGAGCCGGGAGAGAGAGAGAGCATGCTGCCGGCAAAGACTCACAGCTGACCCTATGTAGATTTCAGAGTGATCGAAGCTGGGACTCGGCACCAACACCATATTCTCCACTTCAAAATCCAACCAAGCGTTTATATCCAGGTCACCAGGTGCCGGAAATGAGTAGCTGAAATCCTATCTGTTGACTCTCGTCGTCAACGATACGATTGAAACTTATGGCTGCCGATTTCTCCCGAAACATTACCCTTTCCTTAGCATTTCCTGCTAAACTATCCCAAAGAGAGTCTGGACCTCGCTCCGGACCATGGGAGCTCACTACTCTGGAGCTCTAAGCTTTGTGTCCCACGGGGTAGATCGCCAGCGATGCCATTCGTGTCGTTTTAGCTCCGCGTAAGAGTTTCTATGACAAAACATTTTCAAGGTTGTCTATAGGACGTATCAAACAGCGCTGATGTCCGGGCCGGAACCCTGGCTTAGCTTAGGCGAGCACGTGGTTCTTATCAGCCGCCTAATCGCTCCCCGCAATACTCCGTACGATCATCGAAAGAGACTATGTAGTCTAAAGTGTTCAGCCTCATAATTCGAGGGGCCTCGTTGCTGCAGGAACCTGAAAGCCGGGATTCCAACGTCGTCTCATGTTGGCACTGCAGTCTTTCGAGATTCAGGAGAACTCTCCCCTCATAGGTACGCAAGCGTGAGCTGAAGACATATCGATTCAAAACCCTACAACAAACGTGGTCCGGCGCCTGTTGTCTGCTAAAGAACACGACAGGGTTTTGAATTTGGGCTATCTCGTGTTGACTGTTCTGCGGCAGCCATATTTGGCCCATCTCCAATGTCCGAGGACGGCCCCGTCCCTCGGTCCCCATGAAGACGAGAACATCGGAACGCTTCATGAAGGGTCCAAACAAGCTCGAACTATTCTCTGCCCACAACCCTGAAACTCGGCCCCATTTCTATGTTAACCCCGTGCCCAAGACTCCAAGACCACTATCTTCCCCACAACCTTGTAATCTACCGGCCCGGTGCATGTATCCATAGTGATCCATAATGCAGGGCTGACGGCCCGGTGCTTATCCACGGTCCCGGATCCCCTGGTTAAAAGTGCCCGCAACTCTCACGAACGCGCCGTCGCTTCAAAGTATGTCCTAGGAAGCAGCTGAGGGGCCTTGAGTCTTGTTGATAATCTACGCTATCTCGTAACCTCATTTCCATCGAGAAAAATGGCATATACAGCAGGATTCCGGGACAACGAAGGATCCTGTAGTGTCGTCTCTAGCGTCCAGAGTGGCTCCCTGTCAACATGTCGGGGGCAGCAATAGTGCGCTAGCTCGCCACCGCTGATTACTATGCGCGAGTCTAGGCGCTTTGCAAGCGGTGAGAGATGCGGCATCCGCACGGCCGTGCGTGCACTCGGTGAAGCCCCAGAAAGAAAAGTGGCCATGATTCAAAGGATACAGCGACTAACTCACCATCCCAGAACTCGAGCGAGATAATCGCATAATCGAGATAGCACCCCCTGCCCGCCGAGCAAACAAATCATCAAATTTCGACTATCATGGCCCAACTAGTCGCAGATAACAGTCATTGGAATAATGGATCCTCGCGTGGTAGGCAGCAATAGTTAGAATCTCAACCGTTCAACGCCAGTCAATTCACATCTCGGACCGGCCGTGGAAATCATATTATCTCTCTACGAAACATGGCTTACCTCGCATATTCTGCCAGACTTCCTCTTCGAGATGGAAGTACGTAATGAACCACTCTTCAGTCCGCATTACCCCAGGTCGTGGTCGTGGGGAAGCCGGTCGCCTTGCCGTTCGTGGATGGAGTTGCGGATCTTTGGAGAGGCCACCGGGCCACGACGCCCCCCCCCCTCTTCAAGAGACAAAGCTTCCAAGTACAACTTCGAAGCACGGAGTAAGACGTCCAATGCAAGGTCATTCTTCCGTTGCTACGTCGGAAACCTGGAATTATGGGAGCTAGCACGACAGCTCAGGAACCTCGCCCCGCCTGAAAAGTAAGAATCCGGTATGGGATGGGCTCCGCAATGTGTAAGCCCCAAAACTACCCAAGCCCGTTTTTCTTATGGTTAGGGATCATCCCGGTGACGACACGAACTATCCTAATCTGTGGGGTATGCGGCCTTGCCGGCATTTGCCCCTGAGTCTCAACGAGGCGAGTCATTCAAGTGAGAAAATGGACGCTGAAGGATTGAGACGACGCTCACGCGACATCGGAGCGGCAGGATAAGAATCCTTTTAGAGGGATCTTCTTCCCACTGTTATATCCAGTCGCAGATTCCCTCAGAACTTGAATCCCAACTCCTGGGTCAATCCACAGCGAAATCCAGCAGTCAGTAAACCCCAGTACACCACCTGGGACGCTGGACTCGAGTCCGCTTTTTTTTGTCTTGTTCGGTTTTTCACCATGGGTGCCGCTGAAGAGTCGCAGATGCCTTCAGGCGCACGGCATCAGAGCAATGGCGACGATGCTGCGGCACTTGCCAGGCTCGGTGTGAAGCAGGAACTCTCCAGAAACTTCTCTTTGATCTCCATGCTGGGGCTTGCGTTTGCTATTCTCAACAGCTGGACTGCCCTTGCCGCGAGTCTGAGTCTCGCGCTCCCTTCTGGTGGTCCCAGCGCCGTGATTTGGGGTCTCATCGTCGCTGGCCTCTGCAACCTGGCGCTGGCTCTCTCGCTCGCCGAGTTCGTCTCGGCGTACCCAACCGCGGGTGGACAGTATCACTGGGCTGCCATCATCAGCTGGAAGAAATGGAGTCCGCTCATCAGCTTCGCTACGGGCTGGATTAACGTGGCTGCTTGGGTGTGCCTGACAGCCACCGGAGGATTGCTCGGCAGCCAGCTGATTGTTGGAGTCATCTCCCTGTTCCACGACGACTATGTCCCTCAGGCCTGGCACCAATTCCTCATCTACATTGGATACACGGTCATCGCTTTCCTGATCAATGCGTTCATGAACCGCCTGCTCCCCTATTTCACCAAGGCCGCCTTCTTCTGGTCCCTCGCCGGTTTCGCCATCATCAGCATCACCGTGCTGGCTTGCTCCCACGGTGACTACCAGAGCGGCTCTTTTGTCTACGGCGATTTTATCAACACGACGGGATGGCCCGATGGATTCGCTTGGCTCCTCGGCCTTCTCCAGGGTGCCTTCGCCCTTACCGGATTCGACGCCACCATCCACATGATCGAGGAGATTCCGAACCCGCAGCGCGAAGGCCCCAGGATCATGATCCTCTGCATCCTCATTGGCATGTTCACCGGTTTCATCTTCTTGTCCTGCCTTCTCTTCGTTCTCAAGGATGTCGACACTGTCATCTCGTCCGCTGCGGGCCCTCTCCTGCAGATCCTCTTCGACGCCACCAACAGCAAGGCCGGTGCGACATGCCTGCTGGTCTTCCCCCTCGTGTGCATGCTCTTCACCACCACCAGCATCATGACCACCTCCAGCCGCATGAGCTACGCTTTCGCCCGCGACAGGGGTCTTCCCTTCAGCCGCCTCTTCGCTCAGATCCATCCCGGCCTGGATGTTCCCCTGTGGGCTCTCGTCTGGACCACCGTGTGGGTTATCATCTTCGGCTGCATCTTCCTCGGTTCCTCCAGCGCCTTCAACGCCATCGTCTCTGCCAGCGTGGTCGCGCTCGGCGTTACCTACGGCATCCCTCCTGCCATCAACTGCCTGCGGGGCCGCAAGATGCTGCCCGAGAACAGGCCGTTCAAGTTAGGCCCCGTGATGGGATGGACGATGAACCTGGTTAGTGCCTTCCCCTTCTTCTCCCCCAAGTGTAAATCGAAACAACAAGCTAACATCCCTGATCTAGATCGGAATCGCGTGGACCATCTTGACCACCGTCCTGTTCGTCTTCCCTCCGGTCGAGGAAGTCACGGGAAACAACATGAACTACTGTATCGTCGCCTTCGGCATCATCCTGCTGATCGCCACCCTGCAGTGGGTGTTCGACGGGAGGAAGAACTACACGGGTCCCAACATCGACACCGAGGCCCTCATACAGGGCCAGGTCGAAGGCATCACCGGTGCCTACGTGCCCAGCACCGAGGAGAGCGAGAGCGAGCCCCATAAATCTGGGTAGATGGGATTGAAGGCGTGGAACCTGTGCTACTTACGATATATACCATTCATGATTATTATTTAATGCAAAGAGTTTTAAAGTATTATAGTAAATTGAAGCTACAATTTACGCTATTTTGAGTCCCGTTGGGTGTTCAGCGACAAGATCCAAAAACACATGTGCCAAGTGACGTGAGTAGTCGCAGCCGAATTCCTCAGGTACTGTAGAGAACAGGAGATGGACGTTTTCCGTTTCATGTCAATTCATTTCAATTCCTCTCCAAATTCACGAGGTTGGAACGCATAAACCGCGAGAACACTGAGAAACTATTTTCTCTTATGCTCAGCCAAGTTTGAGAAGGGCCTGCAAGTAGCACAAGTCGAATATACCACATATCGACGTCTCGTACTGTATGTTGCAAATAATCATGAAACGAGAGCTGCATGCAGCTGAATCTTGGGCTTCGGCTTTGGGAGCCTCAACGGTCCAGGAACTCGGGCAGCTCGGGAAGAAAACCGAGTGTCCGGTAGTATAGCGTCGACTATCCATCGGGGCGGCGCCATGCAAACGATTATCGCCTCGTTCCTGATTGGAAGCTCAAATTACCGGCGCATCTTTCTACACGCCTGCGCCAGAAAACTAATTGGTTAAGTCCGCACTTCAAGTTAGTAATGTGATACAAATTCGTCGCCTCTTACCTCATACTGCCCGTGTACGAAGTAGAGTGTCCAGGCGTTCCATTCTCGCCACTACTGCCACCGCCGTCTACTGATGATCCAGCGACGGAATATGCACCCCCGCAATATCGCGGATACTTGCCATTTGCCACGTTTGGGTTGAGGCTCGTCATGGACAGAGGCAATGGGGTTGCCAAGCCGGGAATAGTAATTCCAAGAAAGACCGGTCGCACAAGTGTCCTAAACTCGTTCATTTACAAAAGCTTGACAGAGGATTTGTCACAATTCAACGGTTTACTGCGCTGGCGGAGAATTCCACCCGTGCGAGGATGGCTCTCTACGCAGAAGGCAAATTGCAAAGTAATCCTACTTGCCAATATGTGTCGATCAAGAAGTTCAACACCGCTGGATTGTGAAGAGGATGCCAGTAACGAAACGAGACTATGAAGCGGACAGAATAGCATTACATAGCAGCATAGGTAGACATGGGATTGATACACATTTATGCACGTCTTATCGGTATTTGAACCTCGACTGACATGTGTTCGCTGGTAGCTACTCCCTTGTCCTCGGGAAAGACATCACTGTATCTTTGCACAGCTATTACTGGTAAAGCCTTGAGTGAAGGCGTCCTAAGAATGGAAGAATGATACAAACATTTCCACAGCCCAAATATACATCCATCTCTAGAGTAATGATTCTTAGATCCTATCAGTCCAACAGCTCAGAGTATGCCGGGGTTCTTGCATCAGCACTGTCGGCATATAGGCAAGCAGAGTGCAAGACTATATGGTTGACTCTTGAAATCGTGCCGGTCATGTCAAAAAAAAAAAAAGTTGCCCATATGATAATGCGAGCATAGCTTTTCGTATCCGTCGGACAGTTGCATTGTTTTACAGAGCCTATTCAGAGGTCCTGCTCGGACGGTCAGATTCATACGAAAGCAGCAAACTCTATTGCGGGCGCGCAATAGGTACGGTGGTATTCATAAATTCACTTGTCGGACAGAGGGCGCCCCGCCGGAGCGACGTTTTCGCCGTTGCATTTTCGTTCTGAATTGACGAGGCGGAGCAGTCATCTCGTGCTGGGGCTTAATGCTGCCGCTGACGACAGTAACAACGCCCAAAGGAAGACGAAAGACGAACTAATTGACATGTGGCTGTACCTCAACGACCAGAAGCATCCGATCCGTTGCGGAGGAATCGCACGTGGAGAGATTTGCATGCATGGTTGAACCTGAGCCGGCATACTTATACGCAACATTTACCCTTTTGGGACCAAAAAGTCAGCTAAACCGCGTCATCTTTTCGCGCATACTGGCTCGCTTGGCGGACCGCTGGGCGAAGCTTGCCTCGGGACGAATTGGGGGGCGCCTTGTAAGCTTATCGATAGGCGCGATAACGATAGGCGAGCATGTTGCTCCGAACCCACCAGAGCTTGGACGTACATTACAATTGCTTCTGAAACGAAGCCTTGAACCCTTCCGCAGCTCGAGAGGTCTTTATATCCTCCACAAGACTCGCATTGGCCAGAAACTCCAGGCCAAAGGAGCTGCAGAGACAACTATAACCACCTCCTTACTCGGTTTTTTTTATTCCAGCATGGCACCTCTCATCCCCCGCTTCCATCTCTGGGAAATCGACGACCAGCCGTGGTAAGAAACAGACCCCGTCATCGCGAACCCCTCGTCGCTTTGCGCCGCCACGCAGACCTCTCTAATGGCCCGTCCCTTTGCAGGTTTCCTGCCCAATTCCGATTATGGGTTCAAGCATCCCTCACCCAAGCCTGGATCTTTGTCGTACGTCCAATTGCCGCTCGCCATCTCCCGGGGAGAAATGAACAGCCCACTGATCGTGCCTACTCCCATAAACAGGTCCCCTTCCTCCAAAAGAGCTCCGCCGCGGCGGTCGCAGCCAAAGTCCTCGAGAAGACGCTCGGCGCCTCCATCTTCGACTACACCTTCATTGACTTTTGCGCCGGCGGGGGCGGCCCGACGCCCTTTGTGGAGAAGATCCTAAACCAAACGCTCGCGGCGACGGCGGC
>FTLB01001067.1_pt2 | contig 16080 bp, 10 predicted proteins | sample 1658291 | NCBI WGS metagenome assembly FTLB01 (sample SAMEA3914812, study PRJEB12502) | metagenome | biome: forest; material: soil | place: Canada | collected 2011-07-07 | depth 0.1 m
TTGGACGAAGATGCGCCGATGGGTATGACGAAGGCAGAGCTGGTCGCAGAAGCTCAGCCGAACTGCGACTCGTCGTTCAGTGCTCCTAGCGATCCCACGAAATTCTACACGGCATGGAACTCCATGAAGACGCTGGTGCAGAAGGAGCTTGTCTACGAGCGGGGACGACCCCTAAAGAGATACGCCCTGACAGATGAAGGCTGGCAGGTAGCAAAGCGGATCAAGGAGACGGCTGGGACTAACTTTCAGCAACGGAATGACTCCCCTACACACGGCGAGACGCGCGATCCGTCTCTCAGGGACGATTCCGGAGTATCTATACGTCGCGAGCCCCTGGCTGATGCGAATATGCCGCCTGCAGACGGGCTCGATCGTCAGCAGAACCCGTACCTAAACGTGGTCCAGGCCGGCTCCGATGAATCAGCCCAGTCGGAGCTTCCTTCGTTCAACCCGATAAGACTCGAACCAGGCACCTTCACCGTTCAACTCGTCCTTGACCAGCGAGAAATCCGGGCCAAGACAGACCGTGATTACATGGCCCATGAGCTGGCCGAAAGAGGTTGTGTGCCAGCCGTCCGGAGTCTCGAGCTGGGCGACGCGCTATGGGTAGCCAAGGTCACAGACCCAACCTTTCTGGCCCGGCACGGCGCTGAAGGCGATGAACTCGTGCTCGACTGGATCCTCGAGCGGAAGCGGCTGGACGATCTGATCGGGAGCATCAAGGACGGCCGGTTCCACGAGCAAAAGTTCCGTCTGCGCAAGTCGGGCGTGCAGAACGTCGTCTATCTCGTCGAAGACATCTCGCTCGACGCGGGACACTTCCAAAAGTACGAGGAGGCCGTGCAGTCGGCCATCGCGTCGTCACAGGTCGTCAACGGCTTCTTCCTGAAGCGTACGCAGAAGATGGACGACACCATCGCGTACCTGGCCCGCCTGACCGCGCTCCTCAAGAAACGCTACGAGGGCAAGGCACTGCTCGTCGTGCCCACCCGGCACCTCACCGCGCAGAACTATCTCCCCTTGATGAAGCATCTCCGGGCCACGCAGCCCTCGGAGAGCTATCACATCAGCTATCCTGCTTTCGCCTCGTTGGGCTCCAAATCGGACACCATGACGCTGCGGGACGTCTATCTGAAGATGCTGATGTGCACCAAAGGAGTCACGGGGGAGAAGGCCGTGGAGATTCAGCAGAGGTGGAAGACACCGAACGAGTTTGTCAAGGCTTTCGAGCGGTGCGGGCCGGGCGAGGAGGGGAAGAAGCGCAAGATCAACCTGGTCTACTCCCAGATGAGCAACATGGTGGGACGAAAGAGGATTGCCAAGGCGGTCAGCCAGAAGATTGCTGAGGTATGGGGAGATATTTGAGCTCCTGAGAGGGCAAAAGACGCAACCAAGAGCTATCACTAGTCTCGGGTTCTGTTCTATATATTGTACAACATGCGTGAGTCAACCTAGAGGCTTCGCAGGAACGCTAATATTGATTGATGAATTAAATAGACGCGCAGGTAGACAAGCACCTGAGCATGGAGTCATTTTCCGGATGCTTAATTACTTCTCATCGCTGCATCTATGTTGCTGCTTTCCTCTGAATTCAGCTCGCGAAGGACGCATCTTGGAATTTTTGGGATCCGATCCTCCAATGCATACATACAACCATCTTGGCTTACAAAACCAAAGAGTGGTGGGCTAAAATTTGTCGGGCAAAAACTTGTAAATGGTCGGATGGATACTATCCAGTCACCGTTCCCTTCGGCACCAGCCCCCAGCTGCCACTGCACGAGCATTTTCTCTGCTGAGCCAGCACAAAAGTGAAACCAGGCCGCTGTTGGCCGACGAGGTCTTCCATCACTGACGCGCAGCGCACGCACCGCCTCCACTGGCACGACTGCTCGTTGGCTTGGTCCGGCACGGTGAGCTCGACACGCTTGAAGACGTCTATGTACCGGCCCTTGCTCTTCTTCACCGCCAAGCTGTTCTTGTCGTCCTCCACATCCAGCAGGGAATAGTCGGCAAAGTAGAGCTTGGCCGGGTCGGACTGGTCTCGGAAAGCCCGTAGGTGCTCGGAGAAGAACCGTTGGAGCACCTCCCGCAGCGTCAGGGGTGGGTTCGCGGCGAGGAGCATGTCCAGTTCTATCTGCGACTGGGCTCTCTTTACAGCGTGATCGCCGGCGGCACCGCCTGGCTGCTGCTGGTTGGCACCAGCGTTCCCTGCCATCTGCGGGTTGGGTTGATTTTTCTTGATCGAGAGCGACGACAGACTGCTCTGGTATGCGGCGCGAACGTCGGCGCCGAGGGTACCGAGCAGCTTGTCAAACTCCAAAACCTTGATGAGAGAAGAGGCCGTGAAGCGCTGCATCTTTTGGTAGGCTTGGTATAGTGCGACCGGTGGGCGAGAGGTGGCGTTCGAAGGGTCGCTGGCGTTCTGCTGGGCAGTTTTGTTCTCATAGTAGGTCATCGCCCTCGCGCTCAGGGCGTCTAGGTGCAGAAGGCGCCGACAGACGGCTGACAGTAGCCCGCGCGTCGAGGAACAGAGCACGAAGTGTAAGCAGACGTCGTTGTCTGCTTGTAGATACGAAGCTAGCTCGGTGAAACGCTTTGCGTCCGAAAGCATGGCCATGAACTTGGGGTCATCCAGCAGGTTGAACAAGCAGTCGGTTACCCAACCGAGCAGATCCAAGGCCCATTTTGCACAACCAGCCAAGGCATCGACAACTTCGGATTCATCCAGAGGGCTGAGCTTCTCCTTGAGGCTCATGGGCGAATTGCTCGCAACCGTGATCAAAACGACGATGTTCCGGATGTTCAAGGCAAGCATGGCGAACTTTCCACCAAAAGTTCGAGGTTGGAAGTCGCCATTGAATCCTAGATGATTGAGGATGCTCCAGCACATCTGCAGCTGGGTGTTTCTGACGAGCTGGTCGTGGTGCGAATCCTCCGAATAGTCGACCGTGATCTTCAGCATCGTGACGAGCTCTCGTATCCAGGCATACGTGAAGTCTAGGTAGAATTTTGTCGGTTAGGTGACGCGCAAGCAACAACGGACAGAGAGAATACGCTCATACCACGTTTCTGGGTAAAAAGGCGAGCGATGGCCAGAATATCATCGTAATTCGCTTGATTGCTGGCCGCGGAGGATACTGCGACGCTTAGGGCAGCCAACACAGCCGCATATTGATCTGATGAGAGATGGTCAACACGCTTGCAGGCTAAAAGTTGGATGGGATCGGAACCTACCACCCTGTATGTTCGACGCAGGGTCCTCCAGAGTATACCGCATGCTATTCCACTTCACCTTGCCGTCCTCGGAGATCTGTATGGAAGAGCAGCCCGTAGGCGAGAAAGCCACCTGGAGACCTAGCATGGAGTTAGCCGAGATCCTGCGCGCTTCACTGGGACTGTGGGCCACGCGTAACATACAAGGTGTCTCCTCTGCGAACTGAAACCCAACTTGGTGGGGATTCATAATTTTGTTCGTGTCGTGTTCATGGTATATTTCGTTCATCGTAAGCCGATCTCGGTACTGCACAGTCCCATCGCTAAACGCAAAGCAAATGACCTTTCCGAACTGCATTGTGTGGATCGAGAGAATGATCTTGGGTATCACAATCGAGCTGAGCTTATGAAGCCGGCTTGCATTCTGCGTTTGGAGTTAGATATGAGACCCGACGGTGCACACGACACGCATGGTTGAGGGGAGGGAACACACAGGAGGGGTGGATCCCGAGCTGTTTCGCAAACCGAGCTGCTCGAAAGCATTGTGAACCTGTTGCGATTGCTCGTTTATTATCTCCCACCGGTCCACGATACTCTGGCACTCCTGGTTGTACGGGGAGCCGTCGGCAGGGATATTAGATCGGACCGTGAGAACGAGCGGAGGAGCCCAGGTTGTACCGGGGGTTGGCCGTCCCTCTAGGCAAGAGGGGAGTATTTCAATGTGGGATAGCTGGGTCATTTGTTGATCCAGGGGCGAGTCAGTCAGTCCGTATTGGAACCAGCTAGTCACAGCCACATGTCTGTCCTCGAGAGTCGGGTTCAAGGGAATCGCCCCGGGGGGTAGTTGTTGCTTGTCTGACTGCTCCGACTTTCCCCAGCGAATGTTTGCACGGATCACCTTTAGTTGCTTAGAGGCCGTTGCAAAGGCAATCAATAGGGTATCTCAAGTTACAGTTAATATTAGGCCGGCTGTTTCAGAAGGGCGGGAAACACATACTCTTGTCGGAACAGAGGGAGGCATGAGTTAGCAGATCGCCGGAGGAGGTGACGCTCTCGAGCTCGAGAGTTGTCTCTTCGACTCGGTTGTTGCTTTGGGAGAAATAGAGCTTGAGAAGCCCGTTGGTCGTCACACAGAGCAAAGAGCTCTTGGTCGGATTGGGATGGAATGGACCAAAGGCCGGAACAGGGAGACTCTCATACTTGTACTCAGATTGGTTCCAGACCGCAGGCCCATACATAATATTGAACTGAACGCGTTTGGTCAGCGGCCAAGCGCAGCCACTTGAGCAAGAGGCTCTAGGGGGCGAATTACCTGTCTGTTCTGGGGCATAAGAGGCAGCCAGTAGGCTCCGACGACCGCGTGAAGGTCGTCTACTGCATCAGCATCCCATTTTCGGACTGGATAGGTACGGTTAAGGTTAATAGAGAAGCTCAGAATGCTCAGACGGCCAACAGCATCAAATACTGCCAGCTCTGGCGTTCCATGTGTGTTCCACAGAAGGTGAGTGATGGGCCCTCCGGCCACAGCTGGGGATAGAGTCGAACATGGGGTGGGCGCGCTCAGCTCCCATGCTCCGGTCTCCGGGTTGCAGCGTAGGAATCGCAACTCAACCGACCTCCCATCTTTTGAGACAGTAGCAATGGTGCCTTGCTTGGACCACGCGATAGCCCTACGGAACTGTGCTTAGCGTGTTGGCACTTCACACATCTGGCGCGAGGATCCTACTTACTGACAGCACCCACGAGCTCTCAGCTCGTCCAAGCGCTGCTGGAGTTGCTTGCTCGTCGGTACCCTCTGCGGCAGGCTGAGTGGATTCTCGATGACAGGATCACCGAAGAGATCGACGTCGTCCAAGGCCATGGTTGCTCCCATGACGTCCATAGCGCTATCCACGCTCATTGCGCCGTCCAGGAGGAGGGGCATCTCGGTGTCGGCCATCGTGCGATTCGTTTTCTCCACAGGCGATGGGGGGGTTGCTCAGTTTGCGAAACTTCAGTTAAATCCACTGCATGCGGCAACTTTTCGTGGTACCACGTCCTCACTGCCAGCTACCATGTAACTGCGAAACCATAGCCGTAAAGAGGCAGAGCGCTATGCAGGAAAGGATAGACTCTAGAAGATCGAGAATATAGACAATGCATTCAATTCAAGAAGGGAAAGAAAAGAATCATGATGCAGATTGGCCCATCCCTTCGAATTTCCAGAATGGTACCTTGTAGTGGTATGAATGCTTCACTGGAAATTTGGCAAGAACCAAACTCTCCTGAACCATTCACTATCTGAACAAACCAGGCGAAAGGCAACATACTGCATACCAAGTGAGGCTGAAGCTCAGCTCAGCCACATGAAATTTAGCTCACATTTGATCCACATTTGCTGTGTGGCTTGTCGGTATTCTCTAAAGTGGACTCGGTGGGTCTTGCACCTTCCCCAAAACACGCTTCTGGGTCTCCGAGCAACAGCCTCTTTTTAACAATGAAAGTCTCCACTATCTTAGTCGACCTCGCCAGCGCACCTCCAACAATCAAGAGACGCAAGAGCGGTCTGGGTGCTGGAGCCGAGCGATACAGCAAGGTACTGTGACAAACTCTGGAAGGCAGAAACTTGTCATCGCGAGCAATTCAACAACGCAGATACAGACAAGAGCTATATGGAGTTCATATAACAGAGAACCTACCTACAGGGAAATTTCTGCGGCACGTGGCTGCTTAATGTATTGTCTTTGACTTCCCAGGAACCAGAGAGTGATTCACTCGAGTGTCATATATGGTTCGCCTGCCTACGCTGGACTCTCCTCAACCCCAGATCATCTGAGGAATACAGTATCTGCTATTCAAACTCTCCAATGAAGCCATGTTGTACTACGTATGTACTTGATGGTGTCAGCAATCGTGGCTGACTGGCTGGGTGACTGTGGCGAGAGAAGATTTGGCCAGGGCCGTTGTCAAAGCTGAAGATGATGCGGCATGCGCACTGGCAGCAAGCAAGGCCACTAAAGTACAGAGTAAGCTAGCCCGAGGCGAAAAGCCATGTTTGAGATGCTGCAAGAAATTCTTCCCCAGCGGAGGAATGTGGGAGATTATTTAGGGCGGGAATAGTCTCTTGAAAGGGAAGTCATTAAAACTCGTCCTACTGAGTAGTGAGTGAATGGGCAAATGTTGATTTTTTAGGCATGTATAATGTGGGTATTTATTCTGATCTAATAAAACCTCGAAAGCTTAGATACTTTGGATTCTAAGCTGGCCCAACAATGCTAAGGTGATCTGATATCTGCAAAATGGCTGCCTCACCTCGAAAGGATAATTGGAGTTAGGACGAGGAGATAGGTAGAGGAGATAGGCTATGCTATAGGTGAGAGAAAAAAGAGGGAGAAAAAAGGTGAGAAAAAGATAATATGGTAGTCAGAACAGGAGGTAATATGAGTTGAAAGTAAGCGCTCCCACTGGGCGAAAGAGAGCCAGTACGATTTGTTGTGAACCGCAAACTGCCTATAGTGAATCGAGTATGATCGCTGCGCGCCCCAGTAACCGAGGGAAAGACCACCATCAGCCGCCGCCGTACGCCAGCCCAAAGTCACTCAAACTGTATCCTCTTTTCTCCCCTTTTCACGCCGGCAACCCATTGTTCCCGGATTTCCCCCCCATTCAACTCAGAACCACCGCTACTCAACCTCATCGTTGCACTAGTATTCGGTCATTTCGAGACTTTTGAGAGATTTCTACGTCCCCTCCTCTTGCTGTAACCTAAATTACCGCTCCGACGAGAAAAACGATCCCCAGCCAGCCATGATATAAACAAGGCGCACTCTTTTCTTGTCGACCCTGTCCCTTCCTCCTCTCCTCACCTGCCCTTTCAACACACCCTCTCCTCTTCTCACCATCCGAAAAAACCGAGAAGGCGATCAAAATGGAGGCGCCACAGCCGTACCAGAAGTCTCCTCCCACTTCCCCCCTCTCCGAGCTGTCGCAATCACCAGCCCCGCCGTCACCGCTCGCGATCGAAGCCGCCAATCGTTATCCCTCGCCGAGCTCCTCGACAGTACAGTCCGGAAGCGCATCGCCCTTGAAACGGACATCAGATGTCCCCCAAGAGATTATGGTCAGGACCGACGGACCGGCTCCGAAGCGCCGCAGGATCGCCGCGCCCCCCAAGCCTCGAACGACCGAGTACATCGAATTGGAGAATCGCGTTGCCGAGGACGAAGTTGCCTTGGAGAGACTGATTTCCGCTCTCAAGAAGAAGAAGAAGATTGTTGTCATTGCCGGCGCTGGGATATCAGTTTCCGCTGGAAGTAGGTTCACCTCCACGATCCCGTTACCCTTCGGCGCATGCGCGCTCCGCGGTTCCTTTGCTAACATGATCCATCTAGTCCCCGATTTCCGCTCCTCGACCGGTCTCTTCAGCACCTTGCGTGGTCAACACAAGCTCAAGGCATCTGGAAAGCACCTCTTTGACGCATCCGTGTACAAGCATGACTCGTCGACGTCCTCGTTTCACACGATGGTGCGCGAGCTCGCGCACATGACATCCAAGGCAGCGCCGACCGCCTTTCACCATTTCCTCGCGTCCCTGGCTAAGGAAGGCCGGCTTATGCGGCTGTACAGCCAGAATGTTGACTGCATCGAAACTCAGATGGAGCCCTTGGCCACCAGGGTACCGCTCAATGCCAAGGGTCCTTGGCCCGTCACGATCCAGCTACACGGAGGGCTCGAGAAGATGGTATGTACGAAATGCGGTCATCTGGAAGCGTTCGACGGCTCGTTATTCGAAGGCCCCGAGCCACCCCTTTGCGTAAAGTGCGAGGAGCAAGACCAGGTTAGAACTGCGTTTGCTGGCAAGCGCAGCCACGGCATTGGCCGTCTACGGCCCAGGATCGTGCTCTACAACGAGTACAACCCAGACGAGGAGGCGATCGGCAACGTCTCGAAAGCGGATATACGACGAGTGCCCGATGCGGTGATAGTGGTTGGAACCAGTCTCAAGATCCCCGGAGTACGAAGGCTCGTCAAGGAGATGTGCCAGCTCACGAGGAGCCGAAGAGACGGCATCACCGCCTGGCTGAACGTTGACCCGGAGCCTGTTGGAGTCGAGTTCAAAGATTGCTGGGATTTTGTTGTGCGAGGACGCTGCGACGATGTCGCCGAGATGGTCAACCTGCCACACTGGGACGAGCAAGACATCGGAGACTCGTACCGTGTGGATGGCGACAACCAAAAGGAGGAGAACCTCAAGGCGCGTCTCGACCGTGGCATCCTCGAGGTCACTCTGGAGCGCAAGAAATCCCGCGACGAATCGGATCCGGAGCTCAAGTCGAAGCTCGTCGAGCAAGTACAGGGCGGCATCCTCACGCCAACTTCGAGCCCGCGACAGCGCACCCCGCTACCTTTCAAACCCGATGCCAAAGCAAGGTCCAAGCAGCAGAGCTTGCTGGTATTCGATGTTTCGAGCGAGACGCGACAAGGCACCGCGCCGGCTGCTACCAAGTCCAAGCCAAAGAAGCCACGGCAACCAAAGGACCAGGCCAAATCCAAGCCGAAGCACAACCTCACCCAGGCCTTCAAGGCTACCAAGAACGTTGTGCGCCCCGCAAAGGAAACAAAGGAGACTCCCGAGAAACAGCAAGCCCCGCGATATTCCTATGACTCGGATTCCTCGGCCCTCTCCTCTCCCCTGGATCTACCGAGCGATTGCAGCTTTACAAGCCTTCCTTCCCTGCGTCCTGTGACCAAGGTTACCCCCGAGATCATGTATAAGCAAGAAGGCGAGCCCCCAAGCAATATGGATATCCTTCCCCCCACGGCGCCCAACAGCGCCGCCTTGTCAACTCCGGCCCCGTCTTCAGAACCAGCTCTACCCGCGCCGGAGACGCGACCTCTCAGCCCTCTCGCCCATTGAAGGATGGACGCGACGTCTCCGATTTCTCTTCGGGCTATGCCTCTCGCTGGTCTTCACCTTTTTCATCAAAGCGGAGCCTTGTCTGCTGCATTCTCCAGCACTCCCGGGCCGTCCGCCTTCTCACCTTCTATCCCTTCAACATTTGTATATTTCTTCTTATCCACGTGTATCATATGCCTATCACCCATATCTCCACGCCCATCCTGGCTGGAGACGGTCACTCATTGGCGAGTGAAGTGAAGGGAACGGAGTCATCAGCAACTGTAGGCATTTCTTGGTCGACGAGTCGGCAGAAAGGAGGGGCTTTAAAATCAGTCGCCGTGTATGGTAGACATTGGGGGGGTGGTACAGCTCTATTTTTTTTTTCCTCCTCTTCTTGGTGAGAGCATATGCTGCATGGTTTGTCAATGGCCAAGAGGAGGCAGGTCTACAAGTGGAAAGCATGGTCGTGGAGTTGACAGAAAAACAAGGGGAAGGCAGATGGTTGTATTTTAACGCCGAGTACACGCGGGTGTAGCCTGAAGATAAAGCAGTACCTCTTTTAAAAACCTATAGGGGGAGAGGGGAGCAAGTAATGAGAGAAGATGAAATATTACATATCAATACATATCAGCCTTGATGGACTGGCGATTGTTTCTACCTTTGTTCGCCACCTCGCCGTGTCAAGGGAGAGACTACGAAGTGCAGGGGCAAGGGCAGGCAAAGGCACCTACACGAGACATAAGACGCAACTGGCACGACGAGTATGAGAATACTGCTCTTTTTTTTAGAGATGAGTAGAATCTCGAATTTTTGTAATTATCTGGTTTACCAGCCTAGTTCTGGTTCATGGTGAACCCGACCTCCCTTTTGGATACTCTACATTGGTAAAAAGGCATGTCATGTCTCCCAGTCCCGGTCCTACCAAGCGCCATGCAACACTCTAATGAAGATATGTACGTTGCGGAAGTCGAGTCCCCCGAGATGCAACTGGGCTTCTCAGCCCAGTCGGACTGGCCTGTGGTAAGCCCGGTCGCCTCAGCCCGCAGATGCTCGAATCAACATGACCGTCGTCATCGAAGCAAACAGCAGAGAGAACACAGGGTCTCGCACAGATGATGTGCCCAAAGGCCCAGAGGGTGCAAGTCCCGGGCTCTCGATCTTCCTGTCTAGCAGAAAACGTACCATCAACATGAGCTTTAAAAAAAATCCATGCCTTCTCGCTCCTCGCCGGCGCAAAGATGCGCACGTTGCTAAAATATAGATGCTAGCCTCCTCGCTAAAAATCTGCAGATGGTCCTTCCAGTGAACAATACAGAACATAGAGTAATGCGGGGCATGAAGCTCAAGAATCTCGACTGTAATGGCGAGAATATGTAGGTGAAAGATGAAAACATGTTCGGAACACCATCTGCCGGTGCGGTCGAGCCAATGCTGAGGGATTAATGATGAAGCCTGGCTAGCGTTCCAAGCCCGTAGCGAGTTTACAGCCTAGTACGGGCTATGGCGAGCCGACGGGCTATGGCTCTGCCAGGACGGACGAGGTCGCTCGCCGTCACGTCGGTGTCGCGAAAAATTAAGCCGGTCGCCGCTGCTCTCATAGTAGTTGCGACGCTTGGGGTCGTCGCGTCTCTCGTCACGCCTATCGTCACGGCGCTCCTCGCGTCGGTGGTCGTCCCGGCGGTCGTCGCGGTACGGGTCTCTCGGGCGCCGGTCCTCCCTGTCGCTTTGGATTTCGCCGTCTTCTAGATCGGGAAGTTTAGGCTTCTTCGGCTCCTGTGTCTTCTCGTCGGCCTCTTTCTTGTCCCTCTTGGTAAGATCTTCGAACATCCTCTGCAGTCTCGGTCCGGACACCATGTAGTCTCCGAGGGGCCAGATTGCCGACAGAAATTCCCTTTATTCTACGTGTTAGCCATCGACAACGATAGAAGGCGAGACGGCGTATCAAAACGCGGGGGCGAGATGCTTACCAGAAGTTGGGCTCAAGACTCTCGAGGTCGTCTGAGTTTCTATCTCTCAAGTCCTTGAGGAACTTGCCAAAGACCCGAATCTCGTGGCCAAGGATCTTAGCCCGCTCTTTCAAGTCGGGGAACCGTTCTTTCGAATACATGATACGCTCCATGTGGGGTTGCATCGGCCGCAAGATAGACCAGACGAGGTGCTCGTTGTTGGTACTGTCGATCTGCTCATCATTGAGCTCCGCAAGTTCGTAATACCGGTCAACCGCCTTCTGCCGATGCCTCTTAAGCTTCTCCAACTCCTCGGGATCTAGTTTGGGGCGCTGCTTATCCTTGGCCTTCTTGACGTGCTTGCTGTCAGATGCTCGTCGATCGTCATCCACCCGGCGGTGCTTGATGTTGCGATCATCGTGGTTATCGGCATGCTTCCGCTTGTGGTCAGGGCGCGGTGTGCCTCGCTCATGCGCGTTGCTGTGCGAACGGTGGTGTTCGCCATGAGGGTGGCCCCGCTCACGATTCTGGCTGGGCTTCTTGACTAGTTGCGGCGCCGGGGAGGCAGAACTGCCCACATCACGCCTGTGGCCGTTGAGCAGGTTCTTCTTGCTGCGGTGATGGTTCTCCACTGCCTTCTTGGCCGCGGCGTCATCGGAGTACTTGGCGAGGAGGACCGAAAGCAGGTATTCGGAGCGCCGCACAAGATGAACGGCCCCAGGAGATTGTATGCCTTTCTCATCCGTCTTCTTGCGCTCTTCCTTTTTGTCCACGCGATGTTCCTCCAAGAAGAACTTTTCCTGCATGTTCAGCTCGGGATCGTCGCGGATTTGGGTCCAAGCGCCAAAGCCGTACTTGTCAATACCCACAAGAAGCATGCCGTCCTCGCGCGCACCCCATGGACAGGAGTATGCGGCAGCCTTGGTCGCATCGGGCAGTCGGAACGTTTCGTTGTTATCGTGCTCCCTCAGCACCTGACGGAGCAACCTCAGCTGGGGCGGGCGCTCCATGACCGTCTCCGCATTGATTTTTCGCACTTCGCCAAAGTCGACCAGCACGGCCTTCTTGTCCTTCTTTGCGAGCGGCTTTCCAGCTTTTTCTTCCTCGTCGCGGAGCCTGTCGTTATTCGCCTCGACCGACTCACGGCTGATGGCGACGAGATCGTCGATGATAGACCTGAGGAAATCGCGATCTCTGTCGCCGAGGCGCGCGTCGTGGATCACCTCGTCTTCGCGGTCCTCGAGCGAGCCGTAGCGGAAGAAAGCACGGATGAGGTTTCGAGTCTCCTTCTCGTTGAGAGGACGCCGAGGGTCGGACAGGAGTGCACGCTGTTCCTCTTCCTCCTCTTGCTCCTGCTTCTCTCGCTGTCTCTTTTTTGCGAGTCTCTCCGCGCGATCCGAGTCGGCCGGTTTCTTGGAGTTCTTGAGAGTAGCCTTGCGGGGGGCATTCTCTTCCATGGCCTTCGCGAGGTATTCGTCGTGCTTCTTCTTGTCTTCTTCGGCCTTGATGACGGCGAGCTGCTCGGCAGGTATAATCTGCTCCCAATCAAGCGCGAGATCGTCCACCTTGACGTCGGTGACCTGCATCCAATTGTCCCAGTCGATGCCGCCACTGCTGAGATTGATCTTGTCATCGACATCCGTTTTGGTCACTTCGGCATTCTCCAAGATAGCGTCAATGTCGAGCTGCTCGAGCTTCTCTTGGTTGCTTGACTGTTCGAACAGGTTCTGCGAGCGCATTTTCAAGATCATCTGGATATCCTCAGAGGTCTTGGCTTCGTCCATCTTGAAGCCGCGCTCGGTAAATTGTTCGCGCAAGGCTTTGCCTTCGTCGGTGACGCCGGCTTGAATGGTCAGATACTCGAGGAAGAGCTTGTTCCGGGCACGCTGGACTACTTCCTCTTCGATTGTCTGCTTTGCGACCAGGCGGTATACATTCACGGGTTTCTTCTGTCCAATACGATGAGCCCTGGCCATGGCCTGGAGATCGGCTTGGGGGTTCCAGTCCGAGTCGTAGATGATGACGGTGTCGGCAGTCATAAGATTGATACCCAAGCCACCCGCACGGGTAGAGAGGAGGAAACAGAAATCGTCACTGTCTTCGGCGTTGAAATGGTTGATGGCCATCCTTCGGGGACCGGCGGGGATGGTACCGTCGAGGCGCTGGAAGGGATATTGACGAACTCGGAGATAATCGCCAAGGATGTCAAGCATCTTCACCATCTGGCTGAAGATCAGGACACGATGGCCATCTTTCCTGAGCTTCGCCAGCAGCTGGTCGAGCAGCATCATCTTGCCACTGCTGGTGATGAGACCCTTGATCTGATCCTCGCGACGGGTGCTGCCGGCTAGGACGCGCTCCTCGGCGCCGTGAAACATGTACGGGTGGTTGCTGACCTTCTTCAGCTCCATCATGATGTTGAGCAGCGACTGTTTGTGGCCGTTGCTTGCGTTGGTAAGAGCGGCGTAATTTCTAGTGAGGATATTCTTATAATAGTCTAATTGGACATCCGATAGCTCCACGCGGATAATCTTCTCCGTCTTGGGAGGCAGATCGGATTCGACGGTCTCTTTCGTTCGGCGCAGGATGAAGGGCTGGATGGCGGCATGCAACTCGCGCAGCTTGGCCTGCGTTTGCAACTGCTTTGCTTCGTCCTTCTCTGCGTCTTGGGGTGTCTTATCGTCTGCGGTAGAAAGCAGTTCAAGCTCCTCGTCGATCAGGACCTTCCCGGGATTGAGGAAATCCAAGAGAGCAGAGAGCTCAGCCAGGTTGTTCTGGATAGGCGTTCCGGTGATAAGAACCTTGCACGGTACGCCGAAGCCTAACAGCTTTCCGTACAGTTGGGACTCGCGATTCTTGAGGCGATGAGCTTCGTCGACAGCAAGCACCTGCCACTTGATGCTCCGAAGGAAGTCTGGGTCGGCGAGAATGTAGTCGTACGACGTGACGAGGACATTGAATTTGGGTTTCCTGGGATTCCCATCCACAAGAAGCTCGTAGTTGCGAATATTGGAACGGGCCGCCTCAGGACCAAGGTACACTACGTAGTTAATATCCGGCGCCCAGTGGTTGAAGGTATCGCACCAGGCAGGTATGACACTGAGTGGCGCAACCACCAAGAAAGGCCCCTCTTGGCCACGCTCGTTTCGGAGCCAGCTGAGAAACGAGACGCTCTGCACCGTCTTGCCGAGGCCCATCTCATCGGCCAAGATGACGTTGTTTCCGCGGGTCCAGTTGAGAGCCAAGAAGTTGAGACCCCTCATCTGAAACTCGCGGAGTTGGCCGCCTTGGATGTAGGACGGTTGCTTCTCCAGCTTCGTCATTCTCGTGCGGGTGTCGAGGTTGGTCTGCTTACGGTCTGATTGCCATGAGCGACTGGACCGATCAAGGAATTGGTCGATTTTGTCCTGGGCGTGGGAGGCGACGAGGGACGCGGTTTCCCAAGTGCATTCGTCGTACTGAAGGCCCTTCCACTTGACAAAGTATTCGTCGCCGTCCTCTCCGTCGCGCACGGCAACAACGCGTTCGGCCTTGGTGTAATCTTGCAGTGCTTCTTCTTCTCGCTCCCGATCAAGCAGCCACTGTTCGCGTTGTTCGGGGCTTATCTCATCCCCACCGAAGCGCATATCCAGTTCGTACTCCACGATCTTGCGATAGTAATTCTCGAGTCGACGAAATCCTCGGAAGCCGGCGACGGACTCGATCGTCTCCCACGTATCGTGCAGATGGGATTTGCCTTGCCACTTTATAAAGTATTCGAAATCGTTGCGCGTGGCATCGGCCGTGACTTCGAGATCTTCCTTGATGCGATGGCGAATGATCTTCTCGATGTACGGCGAATTGTCCTCGGCATCAGGAGCCCAGTAATTGGGTGTAAGTTCTGACTCTTCTTCTTCCTCGGCCTCGCTCTCCTGGTAGGCGCCCGCAGACACCTGAGCGGCGCGACGACTCGACCACCTCTTCTCGGCAAATGCGAGGGTAGGCTGCAGTTCTTGTTGGCGGCGAGCCTTCTTTTGGAAGCTGCGAGCCTTCGCACCACCATAATTATCCGAGTCGGAATCGTCGGGGGATATTTGACGGGCGGGAGTTCCTCGCTTGGAGGCTACGGGGCATATTTTGGTTAGTGGGCACTGGTCGCGACGCGGAGAGGGAGGCATAAGGAGTCGAGGCTTACTCGGTACTGATCGCTCGACACGCCGCCGCTTTGGATTCTTGCGGCTGACTTGGATTGCGTCGGATTCTGATACATCATCCTCCTCGTCGGAGTCAACCTGTTTCAAAGAGTCAATAACATGAAGGCAGTATGACTATGGCAACCACGGCAGGACTCACGATTTTTCTTCGCTGGGTTGGGCGAGACTGTGTGCCTGGGTTAGCTGTAGGCTCTAGACGCTGCTGCATCACTGGGTTCGTACGCTTCGCCTCAATCCGTATAGCTCTGGATTCTCCCTCATAAACTCATCTTCCATCACCGCTTTCCGTTTCGACGCCGGCCTCGCGTCGATAGTGGAGGAGTCCAGTTTGTCTCCGTCACTCTGCGCCGAAGCGGGACTATCGGCCATATCGAAGTCGGCATCTTCGTCTTGGTTGTCTTCATTGTCATCGGCCGAGTCTGAGGCTTCCGAGACCCCTTCCAAAGTTACATCCGGCTTCTCGTCGGGCGAGTCGGCGGCATCGGGGGATGGAGCTTCAGCTTGGGCGGGCCGGGCGGCGGACACGTCGGAGAGATCGCTCTCGCTCGCGATACCGTTCGCTACACCTATAGTGCTACCATCCGCCGTCGGTGAGAGGTGCCCATTGGCCGGACTACCTTCTCCAAAGGCAGACATTGTGAGGATTGCGCTCGGAGTTGCCTGCTGTAAGACGACGGTGTCAGCGGAAATTCCTGCCACTTCGAGGCACGGGAAGCCTATGGTAGGCTCAAGGGTATGCCAGCGACTGGGAAACGCCAAAAAAACAAGTCAAAACGAGTTAGGAAGAGGCATCAATGATGCTTGTCGCATCAGAGACGCGCCTGCGATGGAGACGAGGCCGAGGTTCGAT
>FTLB01321888.1_pt1 | contig 16047 bp, 7 predicted proteins | sample 1658291 | NCBI WGS metagenome assembly FTLB01 (sample SAMEA3914812, study PRJEB12502) | metagenome | biome: forest; material: soil | place: Canada | collected 2011-07-07 | depth 0.1 m
ATGAAGGCGTTGTTGCAGTAGATGGAAGCCGGGACACAGCTCCAGACGCTGCCGCTCTCGTAGCAGCTGCTGATCAGGGACTGGCACCGCGGCAGGGAGCTGTCCATGGCGTTGCACTCGGACTCGCCGAGGACGGCGGGCCAACCGCCATCGCCGCACGCCATGGGGCGGTAGTGCTCGTACTGGGTGAAGCCGTCGGTCAAGCCGTTGCCGATCAGGACCGACTTGAGGTTGATGTTGCGGTTCTTGTGCGAGAGGATCTCCGAGGTGAAGACGGGGATGTAGTGGCCGGCGTAGGATTCACCGGCAATGTGGAAGTCCTGCTTCGCGTACTGGGGGAACTGGTGGAAGAAGAGGGTCAGGAGAGCGTAGATGTCCTTGCCGGCGGCGACCGTGTTGCTGACGGACGATCCCGAGTACGAGAATCCGACGTTGACGGGCTGGTCGAGGAAGATGACGCTAGCGTTGTTGTTCCAGCTGTAAGGGTTGTTGACAACCTTGAGCTTCTTGTCGATGCTCGCGGGTCCCAGCTCGAGGAAGAGGCCGGTCAGCGAGCTGCAGCCGGGGCCGCCGTTCAGCCAGAGCACGACGGGATCGTTGGCGGGATCGTTGCGCGACTCGAAGAACCAGTAGAACAGGTGCTTGTCGTTGGCCTCGTCGTCCAGGTAGCCGCTGAACTGCTTGACGTTGTCCACGTTCAGCTTGGAGGGGTCGACGGTGCGCACGCGCAGGTTGTAGTCCTCAAGACGGCCATCCACCTCGCGGTGGCTGTCGGCGCCCTCGGTCCAGAGGGCCTGGACGTCGGCGCCCTTGACGACGTGGTCCCAGTCGTTCCGGCGGGTGTGGGGCTTGGGCTTGGTGAACCAGTTCTGGGCCTCGAACGCGCTGTCGGGCACGAGGAGTTTGATCTCGTCCCAGACGGCCTTGGCCTCGGATGTCATGGCGCCGAACGTCTCCTCGAGCATCTTGATCTGCTTATCAGCGACCGAGGCGTACGAATCGGTGATGGGCTTCGCGGCGTGGGAGCCGCCCGATAAGACATGCTGGCCCTGCTGCTGGAAGATGGAGGCAGAAGCAGCTCCCGCTCCGAGGAGCACGGTGGACGCCGCGATCCTCATGATGGATTGTATGTTGATAATTGGTGTTGATGGGGGAAGTTTGGATGATGGAAAGGAAGAAGTTGGGGGAAGCTTGGGAAGCTGAAACGGAGCTGTTGAGGGCGCTTCGTCACCGATTGGTTGACTGGGTCACGAGCGCAGCGCCCCACGCAAACACATCGGAGCAGCAACTTGACGCAGCAGCTGTGGAGCCTGGAAGTGTGGCGGCTGCATGGGACAAAGTGCCTGTGGAGGAAAGTACCGATGTACTCCCGCCCCAGGGGGAAGGAGCGCTGCGTCATCGATTGCCCCGTGTCTTACTCCGTTGACGGACTCGCGGACTTGGCTTCGCCAAATTCGTCCTTTCCCTTAATTCCTTGCTTCCTTTCGGACCAAGGCCTCGTTGCGAGCGGGAATAAAAATGAATTGAAATCAAATCAAATAAGGATACCAGAACTACGGAGTAATTAGAATCAAAATAATCTAGCTCACCCATCGCTATGGTTGCGCCGAGCGACGCAAAGTAAGGTACCTAAGGTAGACTACCTACAATACAGAGCTATGCAATTCATGATAAGCGCTGACGGGGTTGCCGTCTTGCTTCCTCAAGCCACTCTCGAGCCACTCTCCCACTGTACCTTGATGGGTGCCTTTTCGGCCGTCCGTTCGATCTGGGCTGTACCTTTGGCTGCAGGAACCAGGTTGAGTCATCCCAGGAACCCGCTGGCCAGATGATTCATTATGGCGGGGCGACAGCCGTCTCTCACGAGAGGGGCAGCGCCGACTCTGATAGGTTCGTTCTTGGCAACTTTGGTACCTCGAAGGGACAAGAAAGAAGAAAGAGGGGCTATCAGTCTTTTATAATTCATGCTAATCATTTTACAGAACCAGAGAGAGGTAAGAAAAGGAAGGAGAAGAAAGAAAGAAAGAAAAAGGAAAGCATACTTTCTATATAATCAAGTTCGGCGCCGTGGCCTGCCTTTCTGCATCGCAACATCTTATCGAGCAGCGCACTGCAGCTCCAGACACCTGCGAAGTAGGTAGGACCATCTCTCGGACACTTGTGCCCCGCACGGCGATTGCCCAGTACGGAGTACTGCTGTGGCCCCTCTGGCGATAACGATAATACCCAAGTTTTTACCCCACCATGTAAATTCACGACCCTCTCGTCGAATATACCACCCATCGCATCGCTGACCGCTAGTAGCTCAGTACGACGACGATTTCTTTCCTTACGAGCATCCAAGCTGTGAATACAACCGTTTCGACGGTCAAAGACTCGGCAACATGTCGCGAATCAACCTACCTTCCAACCAGATCAAGCTGACCAACGTGTCGCTGGTGCGCCTCAAGAAGGGCAAGAAGCGCTTCGAGATCGCGTGCTACAAGAACAAGGTCCTGGAGTGGCGCTCCGGGATCGAATCTGACCTCGACAACGTCCTCCAGATCCCCAACGTCTTCCTTAATGTCTCCAAGGGCCAGACCGCCCCGGCCGCCGAGCTAGCCAAGGCCTTTGGCAAGGACGTCCCCGTCAACGACATCATCCTCGAGATCCTGAACAAAGGAGAGCTCCAGGTAGGGGACAAGGAACGAGCAGCGCAGCTAGAGAGAGTCCGCAACGAAGTCATAAGCATCGTCGCAAGCAAGCTGGTCGATCCGCGGACGAAACGCGTCTACACGTCGGGCATGATCGAGAAGGCTCTGGATATGCTGAGCTCCCAGGCACATCAAGAGAAGGATAAGAGCGCCCCCGCGAGTGCCGCAGGGAGCGGGACAGGCACCCCGGCCACGGGCGAGAACGGCGAGGCCAAGCCCCGACCCGTTAAGGAGCACGCGTGGACCGGCGTCACCACCACCAAGAGCGCCAAGAGCCAGGCGCTCGAGGCTATGAAGGCTCTCATCGCCGCGCAGCCCATCCCCGTGGCGAGGGCACGCATGCGGCTGCGCATCACCTGCGCGACGAACGTGCTGAAGCAGGCAGTTAAGGCGCCGCCCAAGGCTGCGGCCGCCAAGGAAGACGGCGAGGAGGAGCAGAAAGCCCCCGGCACAGTCAAGGACAAGATCCTCAGCTACGTCGAGCAAGTCGAGAACCAGGACGTTGTGGGCTCCGAGTGGGAGGTCACGGGGTTCGTCGAGCCGGGTGCCTTCAAGGGCCTCTCGGACTTCATCGGTGGCGAGACCAAGGGCCAGGGACGGGTCGAAGTCCTGGACATGGCCATCACCCACGAAGACTGAGAAGACGAACGCTGTTCCCTTGGTTCCCTTTTTTTTTACCACCCTTCTCGAGAGATACCCCCGCTCCCGACCTTTTTATGAGAGATGAGAACAAAAAAATTTGCATGGCAACCCCTGGCGTCTGGCATTTTCACCAAAAAAAAATGGAGAGAGCACTTGGAACGTTGGCAGGCAGGTACACATACATATATATGCATTATATATATATCTTAGGATACTTCTTCTATCATGATGGCGTTACCATGAATCTCATACCCTGTCTGTCTTTGGCCGTGGCCGCACCGTATTACATGTCAAGGGCAATGTGCTAGGCCAAGAAACCTTTCGACTGCAAGTCATCGTACATATATGACGGGAACAGTACCTTATGGCTCAAGAGAAGTCGCGCAAGCGCGGATAGATCCCACCCCTCAAAACCAAACCCAAATGTAACTGTGGTAACAGAACGTCTCATAAGTCTGTTACAACCAGAACGTATTCCGTACAGCTGTTATGTAAGGCACCTTATCTATATTTAACCTATATTCCTGGACCCCACACTCGCGATATAGCCATGTTTCCTCCTTCTCCCGAGGGTGCCACCGGCGCTCGCTCGGACCTGCAAGCGAGGAAAGGAGGGCTTTCGACCCCCTGGCCTCTGGCGCCCCCGCAAATGTTAGAGAACGACCGTCTTGACACACTCAAGCGTCCGATCAAACTCGATGGCACGATCTCAGCTTCCGATAGCGCGACCAAACTTTGCTCGTGCCTGGGAATAGCAACCACGCGTGACTCTCTACCTCGGCGATGGGATGGGCGACTGATTGATGGGGTGAGGCGCGGAGTCGATCAGGGAAGTGGGAGTAGGCAAGGGCTTGGTGGGCACGAGAGGGAAAGGGAGATCATATGTGCGCATCTCGGCTCGGAGTGGCTCTGGTGGTTTTTTTTGTATAATGATTATTTCATATTTTTATTTTTATTTACTTTTCTTTTCTAATTTTTTTTTCCTGCTTCATACTTGTTCATACATCGAGATGAAAGCGCAATTCTCGCGAAGTCTCTGGAATAGATACAGAGCGGTTCGGAGAGGTTGCAAATCCTAGAGGGAGATATGGCCATCGATGTGCCCTATTGTAACATAACCTCCTCCCCCTTCTCTCTTGCCCAGCTCGGAAGGGGGAGGTTGGACCCTGCCAGTATAACAGCGCATGCGCTTTTGCTGGAATGTTTCCCCCCCTATTCCCACAGCCCTTTGAGCATGGTCGCTCATGAATCACCATGCTGGCTGGATCTACAGCAAAGCAAGGATATATATCATTCGTGGCAGCCTGGCCAAGCCGGTAGCTCCATTTTCCGTTCGGATGCTCTCTTTCGCCTCCCATCCTTCTCCGACGCCAGTGGAAAGCTCCGGGTTATAGCGCAGGAAACATAAAAAGAAACAAATGGCAGGATGTAAAAGCAGAAGGGGAGGAGCCGCGCGTCCCTAGGGGAGTATGGGAAATACAGGAAGGAAATCAAAAACAGGCCTGCAAGTCGTGAGAAGGCAACTTCGTGGGGAGGAGGGAGCAGAGAGTAAAAGTTCTGGTAGTGTCAAGGTGGTGCTCCTCGCACTCGCCGAGTTGTCATGTTTATCTGCACTCTCACCGTCCAGCGATGGCCGTCAGAGTCGGGATGACACGCGCCGTGCTGGAGGGTGGCGCCGCGGCGCCGCCGACGACCGCCGGTTCCACGGCGGGGGCCTGAGTGGCGAGCACCGCCGGCTCCAGTGCAGAGCTGGCGGCAGCCTGCGTAATGGTAGAGAAACCCTGCGGAGCGGCAGGAGGAGCCTGCTGAGGGATCTGGATCTGGCCGGCGAGTTGGGGATTGTTGGACAGCACGCTGGGAGGGATAATGGGCTGGCCACCACCGATCACGAGGGCGCCGAGCTGGGCCGTGAGGGCGGCGTCGATGGAGGGGTACAGCAGGGCTTCGGCGATGTTGAGGAATGAGCTCGACTGGGCCACGAAGCTGTTGCAGTCTCCGGCAAAGGCGCTCGCATCCTCGACGAACAGGTTCTGGCTGGGGAAGATGATATTGGCGGGGTCCTCAAGAATGAGCGCGTTGGCAGGCAGCTGAGGCGCGGAGGTGTTGAAAGGGAGGAGGTACGAGCCGTTGAAGGCGCCGAAGGGGGCGTTGCTATTGAAGTTTTGGATCCCTGGTGCGGAGGTTGGCGCGCTGATGAGCGAGGCGGAGCCGATTTGGAGGCCCGCCAGGTTGAGCGTGGGCGTGGCCGCGATGGTCATCTCCTGGAGATCCGTCACCATGACCAGGTTCTGCTTGCCAGGGAAGCCATTGTCGACGACGAGCTGGTTCAGCATATAGCGCTTGTTGCGCCGGTTCGAGTCGCGAAGATCAATGACGTTGGTGACTGTCACCACCACCGTGTTCTGCTTCCGTGGTTAGTGCGCTCGTCACAGGACAGCTGGGGAGGGGGTTGGTCGCATACCACCTGGCTGAAGCGCGCCTTGAAGTGATTGATGCGGATGTTGTTCTTGATGGTCTCGAGCTGGGAGACCAGGGCCACCTGAGACTGGACCAAAGCAGCAAACTCCTGCTCGGCGATGCTTGCGAGCTGGCTGAGCGCGCCGAGGTTCTCCTCTACGACGGTGACCTGCGGCTCGATGTTGATGTTCTGCTCAATGATGAGAGGGGCACGTTTCTGGGCCCGACTCTTGTGCCTCAGGCCCCTCTGCGCCGGCGTGAAGTCACGATCAACGGACGTCGGAACTAGCCTCGGTCAGCGACATGTATATACCAGAGCGGGAAGATGGGTTTGCTATTTCCATACCTGCAGCGGCGAGGGTGGCGAACCCCGTAAGGGCGGCAAGCATGTTCTGATAATGCATCTTGACAGAAATTCCCAGGAGAGAGTGAGAGAAAGACGAAGCAAGAGATAATTTTTAGAAAAACGAATGTCCTGTCAAAGGAGTGGAAGTGAAGTATAAAAAGAGCAGCCAAACTAGGGCGCTTCACGAGCAAGAAGAGAACGACGAAGAAAGGGAGAGGAAAGTCGTAACGAGAATGATCGTAGCCGCGGAGATCGTACCAGACAAGAGGAAACAGATCTCAACCGACCGGGTCGGGGATGGGCACGCATTGTTATATACGAAAATCCTCGTCAGATCACGACGATCCGATGGTGGGCGAAGTAGTGCGACCGGCAAACCACTCTCCGCTTCATGGTTCTAGAGGCCAAGCCAGGGTGTGTAGAACGATACGAGGTCGGGCGAGTACACGATACATGATACTCGATTGTTTCCTAGCTGCCCAGGGGTCAAGGGGGAGAGGGACAAAATTCGTCTGGTGGTATGGATCAAGGAGGCGAGCGACGGAGGCGAGCGACGAGCGCAGAGATGGGAAAGTAGCACTAACAAACATCGACTTGGGTCACAAACAAACGCACATGTGCCGAGAGTGTAGCAGCCGGGGACAGGGTTGGACCTCTGAGTTCCTTGGCGGGTTTCTGCCATGTTGCTCGTGCTACAGTACATGCTGTCTGTTTCTACAACGGCGAGGAGAGGAGGTCCAAGTGATTTTTGGGGTTGTAAGTCGGACGCTTTGAGGCGAAGTTGTCCCAGGATAGTGCCGCTCGAGCATTGACAGGTCGAGGGAGCAGCCAATCAGCGACCATGCGACCAGGGGTGAGTTGCAGCCCCTGGCAACCTGGACTATTTTCCGAGACGAAACGAGCCTCAAATGGAGCGAGCCTTAGCAATGCCGTGCGAGCACGACACAACCGTATCCCAAAGAACAGTACTCTGGATTCTTAGTCTGCTCGTTGTGAGCGAAGCCTCTCGGAACTACGCAAGAGCAACAAAAAAGATCAATTGGAGAGGACTTTACCGCTGCGCATTGTCTCGGCAAATCATGATCTCCTGCGATGGTACAGTCGTTATATATGATCTTCTTGAGGCGCCTCTCACATGGGCAGGAAGGCGGATCACAAACTATTTCTCTGTTTGGATCGCCTGCATCAGACGGCATGCTCCGGCTGCACCTACCTTAGTTTCTCTCGTTAGACTGGAAATATACAGAGAAAACCCCGTCACCGTGGGAAAAGAAATGCCTCTCATTCCCGTGCGTCCAACCTGCTTAGATCCAGTCGCAAAACATGAGGTAGGAGCAGAAGTTTACGGAAACACTTGTTGCCGTGGATAGAGTCGGCAAGCGCTGAAACAAACTATAGGTAGACCGAGTAAGTCCGAATGACAGCTTTGGCCGTCTCAAGGAGCCTTGAAGGAGCAAGAATGTGACAACACACCGTAGCCTTCGCGTGGCCTCCATCGGTGGAGAAGGGTCCCCGGGCGACGTTCAACCCGCGAGCCCGCCAACGCAACCAACTCTGAAGGGATGAGGCTGTGTTACTAGTCCCATGGACCGGATATGCGCAAAAAGCCTGAGGATTCATGGGGCACTGAGGAGCCTCAATGCTGTCGTCGCGAACTATATGTCCCCATATCAGAACATCCCCAGTATCAAGCGAACAGGACTTCGAATGACAAATTCAAATAAATTTGGAACATGAGGTGGCCTGGTCTATCTCGTCGGGTTGCGTCGCGCCTTTTTTTTTCTTTTTTTTTTAGGCGCAGACTCATTGCTCAATGGGGATCTGCCGTACACGTCTATTATAGAGACCTCCCCCGCCCCCTAAGAAAGCTGGCTAGCATCTCTCAATATTGTTGCGATACCAGCGCAGATGTGCTGTACCTCGCCATTTTGGCAGGTAGTGTTGGCAAGAACCGTTGAAGGGCTTTTGGAGTACACCCACTGCGTAAGCTTGATCTCGTGGCACGACGAAACTTTTGTTACATATATCCTTCCAACATCGCTTGATCTGATGCTAGGAACTCTCTGTCTTGGCAGTTTCCGTGAGACTGGTGACATGGCCCCGCCCAATCAGAATCTCTAAACCGAATAGCATGAAAGTACTTTGCGCACACTGCTACTTTTGACTCGACTTGATCTTCGCCTCAGCTTCTCTTGGCCTTCTTGGCCCTCTGTTTGGTGCATGGCAGGCATGGTTCGCAGTGTTCCTCCGTCCTTAATCCATTTTTGATCACCAACAACCGGCGCTTCGTTGGCAATGGATGCATCACCGCCGAGCACTGAGAGATTTCCCAGGGTAGATTATCCGAGTGAAGCATAGGGAGCCCAGCAGACTGGCCGACTTCTTGCAGCCGTCTTAGCCATATCATACTCCCTGACATGGCCGTATGGTCTCTGTCGGAATGATACAACCAGCTGTGTTGAACTCGCCACATACAACGCTGGCATGAGCGGTGGGGAAGTTCGGAGTATAACGTATGTAATAAAGTGTTCGCACATCATGCTATATCTACAGTACCATGCTCTCCAGCTCTTGCGATAGAAACAAGCCGGGTAGTACTCTACCTAAGAATTCAGTAAAGAATTCACCTACTGTATTAGATGATGATGGCTCAGCATCGACCAACCAGGGAAGCTACGGGACTACACCTAGTTATGTGTGGGTCCTTCTTTCCACTGCAGGGGACCCGGAATGCGGGTCCAGGCGAGCCGCAGCCAGCCACAGCTTTTCTTGAAATTTTCCACAATTCAACATCGCAGTGTTTTCTTTTCTTCTTGGACCACGGACCGAACATGCCTCAACCAACGGAATTCTAGGAAACCCCCAGGGAGCCTCCCACCCAGTCAGTCTGTGGTGGCCAAGGTAGCTACCAGTCACGCGCAATCCCTCATGACCTGGAGAGTCAGCAGAGGAGCGGCCTGCTATCTATCTCTTGCAGGATGAAAAACGACTGTACCGTGAGGCAAGATGATATCTCATGCTGCTTTCGGCTCCCTCCCGTAACACCGCTTCTCTAGAGCTTGGGGGAACTGGCGTTGCCTCGACTGGGTTGCTATCCTAAGCTCTTCCTTCTCCAGGCTCGGCAGACCTGCCTCTGCCCGAGGCGTGAGAGTGCCGTGGCCGCGAGTTGGGCGGCTCTACCGGTCGTGTCTGCTTTGACGAACGGCCTCTAGATTTCTTCTCAAGTTAAATGTTGTGTGTACATATACGCATGGGCGTTCTTGCCCTTTCTGTGGTAGTACGCCACGGGGCCTTGAAAGTGCCTGTCGTCTTCTGCCTGATTCGGTCAGTCTTGCACCGCCAAAGACTGATCTTGATCCAGGATGCGTCTCAGCCCGTCCGCGGGAGGTCACGTATAAGACAAGAACGAATGCAATGCTTTTTGAGTACGAAACCTTCTCAACTTTTGAATGGGGGCTTTCGTAATTTATCTTTGCCACATCCATCTCCCTCCTGATGCTCTGCTAGTTAGGTGCTCTTACTCTAACTGATCGACCAATTGCCATACCATATCATATGCGCGCACGTCCCCGTATGGCTACTACATGATTCTCATCGTTCGCCTGGGACTGTGACGGCCAATGCCCGGGTATCAAGCCATCATCTGACTGTTCTGACCTCCATATTCCGATGCCAAACTCCTCACAAAAGATGGTCCAAAGCAAAGCGTGATGGAGATGTTCCTGTCGGCTGATCGTGTCAGCCGTGGGTTGACATTTCCTCGAGCCTCACTCCATGCTGCTGTCTTCGTCGTCTTCGTCGTCGTCGGGCTCCATTGTCAGTATATCCCGAAGCAACTCGGTCAAACCAGCCCGGTCGTCCTCTGGGTGAATATCAAGAAGTTAGTCATTGTAGAGATTTGCCAGGGCGGTAGCATCAAGTAAATAGGGTCCGAGATGAGATACGTACCGCTTCGCCTGGGAGCCTGTCGCTGGTTGATCTGGCTCACCTTGACCACCGTCAAGCCGCGGAGATACAGGAGTTCATCCATGCCGCAGGCATCACAGAGCCGCGGAGGTTTGTTGGTGGCGAAGTGGAGTCGCATCATCGCCTCACGGCTGTTGAGATGGTGCGTGGTGACCTTGGATATGACGACCTCGAGCTCGCGCAGCTTCTTGCAGGCCTTCAGCTGGAGGAAACCGGCATCCGCGTTCGGGCCGTTCCAATGCACCTTGGCTTTCACGATGCTGGCGCTCAGCAGCCTGTTGTCGGCAAGGATATCCCGCATGAGGCATCCGCACGTAAAATAAACCGCATGGTTGCTGTAGAAGTAGCGAATGAACTCGTCGTGGACACCCCGGGACACCAGTGCGAGGTTGGGGCAGATACGTCGGACAATCTCGTAGGCCGGCGGAGTATATCCCATGCAGCGACAGGATGCATCCCTCCCCAGCGCGACGATTCCGTTGGCAGGGTTACTGAATATAGAATCGAGATACGCGCGGTAGATTTTGTGGCGAATCTCGAGAGGGAGCTTGAGAAGCGGAAAGCCAGCCATCGAGGGTCCTTCGTCTGGATCCATAAGTTAGGTAGGCAGGTTCGAAGGAATGGGTATGGACTTGGTTAACAAGATGTGGGTGTGAAGGCGAAATTTTCAAAAACCAACAGTTTTTTAGCCAGTTGTGGTGGTTTCCTGGTGTAGCAAAAGTGTTGCTTTTTAGAGAAGGTGCAGCCTCCCCGTTATGATTGTTTACTTTCACAATCACATCACAATCGGTGACTTGGCTGATGTTGATTCCATGAAAAGAACAATATGGAACGTGGAAAAACTCAAGGCAAGGTAAAAGAGCAAAAGGAGAAAAAACAACATACCAGCTATCCTCAGGATTTCAGTATAGATGTGTATCAATTTCAGGCAGTTGTCGGCATCTTCTGGACGCTTCACTATTGTCTCCGCCAGGTGGTCGATCGTGTCGGCGATGGCTCTTCGATTGCCGGGAGAGCCTCGAACCATTCGACCGAGAGCATCGCGATCTGACTTTCCCAACTTGAAATCATCGTAGGTCCGTAGAAGCGCTTCAGCATTATGGTTCAAGTCGAGGCGCTTATGAAGCCGCTGGGTCGCTGCGGCGTAATATGTCTGATACATGACCACAGGAAGATCAAGCTTACCAGATTACAAGCTTGTTAGATTGTGTAATGTTGAAAGAAGAAAGAAAGAAGTCTTTGAGACTCAACAGTGCCCGATATATGAAAATGTCGGTAGATACCGAAATTGTCGCTGGTGGCGAGGGTAGGCGCGTATGTATTTCATACACGCCTGCCTCTCTCTTCCGAGCTCACAGTGCAATATCTGCTGCAAGTCTCCTGTGGCAGAGAGTTATTGTATGAGATGGTTGAAGATATTTCGGCGTGCGGTATTCCAGAAATAATCCTGAGAAATAGCGCAGGCCAACTTGTGCCGGAAGAAAGGAATCAAAACGTTCGCTGGAAGATGGGTCGTCTACGAGGTTTTCGGTAATAAATACTTTAATTACGGTGAGTAGTTACGGTGATTTTAGTTGACTTAAATAACGAATATGAACGATGATAAAGGATAAATAATAGTGAGGAAGGTGTGAAAAGGGGAAGGAGTGAGGTGGTGAATAACCTACCCCCCTTCCGCACTCTCTCGAACTCGCCTCCGCTAGAGGAAGATACTGAACGATATTGAACCGTAACAACTCTGACATACAATGGGATCCAAAAGATCGAACGGGGTTGCCGACTCATCTACCTACGCCGTCACCTAAGGTACCGTAGGTAGCCTTCCACTCCTCCGCAGTCCCTCATTTCTGGTGAGTAGGCGCCGTTCATGAGTGATTACGGGGTCGGCCTGCCTAGATTAAGGATGAAAGTTAGTATCTAGCCGTAACTAACATGTTGCGATGGAAGAATGAAGAATATTGAAGACATATACCGTATCTTTAGTACTGGGCAGACGTCACAACAACGGGGTAGCCGATTCTACTCCGTCTAAATGCAGAGTAAGAACTATCGCCTTCTAATTCAAGTCGGAGGCTCGCCGGAACCTTTTCACATTGTATAAGCTTGTCTTAGCTAGTTTTATTGATCTCATGGATGCTGCTGGGGACAGGATGATAAGTCATTAATGCTCTCCGACCAAAGTTTGCAAACAAACAGCCAGATATATCTGCCGTTTCAAGGAATCCAGAGGCGTTCGGGTCCCATTCATAAAAATCGAAATCGCATATCGTGTGGGTGTAGACCCGAAGTCCTCCTTCCCCGACCTCTTATGCTCCACATAATATATCCCTGACTTATATCATAGTCTCAACCCAAGGCCGTGACTCGCGTCCATATCCAGCTACCATTATCCCGAACCAGTACGCCATCGCCATGCCTTGATCATATAGAAGATTCGCACAAGTCGTCCGCCGGGAGTCCCATGTATTATACATCCACATCCAAACCTATAGCAGCCAGAGGGCAGCCAGCAGGCACATGGCCACCAAACCCTCGCCTCGCGACGAAGAGGGCATATCCCATCGCGTCCCCGTGGATGCCTTGACCGAGTTCCTCGTACTCCTGCCGGATGGCGTGATGCTGTTCAGATTATCGGCCGTGACGATGGCAGGGCCCTGGTCGTAGAAATCCACGAGGATAAACACCGGTCTCTGCCCCCACTGCGCCTGGCACGTCTGGGCGTGGAGCCCCAGCGCGCCCGTGGTCGCCGTGTTCGGGCTGTTGGTGGTGCCCAGGTCGCTCACGTCCGGGATCGTGATACCCGCCGCGAGCTCCGAGTCGGCAAAGTGGTTCAGCAGCGGCATCATGCGGGCAGCGACGGCGGCCGGGGCGGACCCGACAGCCTTCGGCCGGTCCAGGGTGCAGTTGAACCCGGAGAGGCTCGTGACGGTGAAGGGATTCTCGAAGACGTGCGTGAACTCGCTAAGCAGGTACGGGTAGCGCGCCGAGTAGGTGATGGACGCCACAAACGTGACCAGGCGCGTGTTGGCGCTGATCATGGACTGCAGCGTCGGCCAGTTGGTCGACGCAGCGGTGGGGGACGAGGGTGTGAATCCGTACTGGGACAGGCCGGAGCCTTCGAACGCCGCACCAAACTGCGAGACATCCAGGTTCTCCGAGTTGACAAGCAGCAGCGTCACCACCTCGTTTGGGTTCCGGTCCATCCAGTACTTGATCTTGGAGAGCCAGTCCTGGAGCGTTCCTGCGTCCAGGAGCAGGCAGTTGGTATGGCACAGCCTGAGCGAGCCTTTGGAGTTGTGAACCTGGGCCGACAGCAGCCTCAACCCATCGTCCAGTGCGATGGTGGCGTTGAAGTACTGATTCCCTGCGATGCTATTTCCCGTGCTGCCATCTCGTACAAAAGCGCTGTCGTGTGCCCCCATGTGCGTGATGCCATTGTACTTTCGGCCACAGAGCAGGGGTGAGTTGTTGCATGACATCGCCGCCGCCGACGATGGAACGCCCGCCACGGACGACGTTGCTGTCACCGTTGCAACGGCATTTCCGTGTGTGGCACCGGCTCCTCGCGATGTTGTTTGAGGCAAGATTGTTGCCGTGACCGTGGCGACTGACTGCTGTTGGGCTTGTCCATATCCAGAGCCTCCACCGCCAGCACCGGAGGCGCCGCCTCCCGGGAAGCCCTGCGGACTCGATTGAGCTGTAGTCGATAGCGACAGTAGTACCGTCAGTACAGCTGCAAGTGGTGATATCATATTTGAGCAGTACATGCAGTGTTTTAGGTGTACTTGTACCAAAAAACGAGAAGATAAACAAAAGAGAACCGCCAGCTGGAACCGAGGGCGGGGAACGTTACTCTTATTTACTCTCTCGATCTCCCCGCCTCCCGAAGGGAGAAAAAACCATAACAAAACCTTCGTATGCCTAATGCTCAGGAAGCATTTAACTCGTCGAGAGATGTTCATCCCAGCCTACGGGGTATACCAGGGAGTACTAACAACCGACCCCTCTGAGCCGGGCACTCACCTAGACGCGCGAGTCACTCATTCGCTCACCATACACGGCATGAGCCACTCCCAACAGCAGCGTTGCCTCATGAATATTAGCCTCAATTCGTGTCGACGGTGTGGTTGGTGCCAAGGTTGGGGGATGCGCCACCCTCCTCGTTTCTGTCTGTTATGAAACCGCTGCTAGCGGGCAGGGAGGTGTGCTCTTCACCAGCAGCAGCTTCTTCCCCCCGTTCCCCCGGTGTCTCTCTTGCCATGTGCCTGGTGATCAACGCCAACGTCGTTTCAAAAATAAAGAGCAGTCATCGAGTGCGGATATCCTGCTCCCTTGCTTGCCCGGCAGCTCTTCCGGGCGGCGTCCAATGTTGGTTGTGCCAACTGTCTAGGCCGGGATAGTGCTGGGCGATCACCTGGTAATGTGTCGAGTCAATAGAAGTGATCATATAGACCTATCCACAGGAAACTAGGCGGTTCAGAAATTTCTTGGGAGGCTAGGATGCGGCGAACGATCACGGCTGTGGTATTGACGTTGCGGTAAACCCATCCATCTTATGGCGTTGCGTTTTCTCTCGGCGAAGCTGCTTTGGCCAGGGCGAAATATGAGTGCCTGCTACACTCATTCTTGCTTGTTTTTTTTTTTTTCGTCAGAGCAGTCTCTGTACAATCTGCGACGTGATCTCCAAATCTGACCCGGGGAGTACTTCTAAGGAGGTTGTACGGGTAACGGCGAGGCGACTGGAGGTGGTTGAAAGTTTCACCCATTTACCCGCCGCGGCGTACCTGACCTGGAACCATAAGGACCCTAGACACGTAAGAAAGTATATTGGCTTGCAAATAAGTCGATTCTGTACCTATCCATGTGGGTAGTTCTGTGCTGTAGGTGTGGGCACTGCAGCAGTATCACATAGCATCTCTGCATTGTTGATCTATGGAGGTTAAATCTCAAGCTTCGCACAATGGAGCACCAAGCTTCCCAGTCTGCCTGCCAATCGTCTGTCACTACCGATCATTCATCCCAACGCCAAGCAGTGTTTTCAAATAGTGGACACAGTCATACTTGTATCCCTTGCTTCATCGTCTGCGCGCGAGGCGCCCCTAGAACGTAATCGATCAATCGGGATCCGGGTAGGTGGTCTCCTCCTGCGCAGTCTCTTCTTGCGTGTCTGCTGTGGTAGCGGCAGCGGCGGCCTCCTGTTCTATTCTCTTCAAGTTCTCCCTACCCTCCTCTGTAGTAGCGTCGATAATCTGCTCCTCTACGCTGAGGATTCCGGCCTAGCCAAGGCAAGAGATACGTTAGTCTCGACAGTTGGGGTACGTTGCACGATGCAGTTGATAAAAAGAAAGCAAAGCCTCCTTACCTCTCCAAACTTGCCGACCAAGTCTTCTGCCACCTCTACCTTCATGTCACCCAGAACCTTGTTGACCTCGTCCAAAGAGCCCGTCTCCAGCGCCGTTCTCATCTTGGGGTCGAACGAGTCAAAGATGGCGCGGGCGGCTTGGTCTTCCGGGTTCTCGCTGTCCTTGGGCGGGACGCTGATGGAGATGGTGGTGCCGGGCTCGACGGCGTGCAGCTGGATCTGCTCCACGCCTTGCGCGACGCCGTTCTTCTCGTCCTCGGCGCGCTGGATGTTGATCTCACGAGCGCGGGTCCGGATCTTCATGTACGTGTCCTGGACGTCCTTGGTGAAGACGCCCTGCGCCTGGTGGCCAGGGGTGGTGATGCGCTTGAAGAAAAGGGCCACGCCGTCCCGGCCCAGCGCGCGGCAGTATTGTATGAGCAACGCCTGATGCACGCAGTTCTTGGCGTAGTCGTCACGGTTCTCCAGCTGGGCGTCGAAGGCGAGGACTAGGAGCCCGTCCGTCTCCTTCTCTGTCAGGATCTCGGGGTGCGAGGAGAGGAACGCAAGGCTCTGGCGGTACTCGGTGGATTTGATCTTAG
>FTLB01802818.1_pt1 | contig 16043 bp, 11 predicted proteins | sample 1658291 | NCBI WGS metagenome assembly FTLB01 (sample SAMEA3914812, study PRJEB12502) | metagenome | biome: forest; material: soil | place: Canada | collected 2011-07-07 | depth 0.1 m
GACAAGGTCTGCACCACGTTCAACCAACTCCACCTGACCAATCCCATCACACCCGAGGCCGTGGGTAGTGGATTGGGTGGGGTGCTCGACGGCACTTTGCGAAAGTATGCCGTGTTCCCCGAGGATGGCCTGGTAAAGGCTCCGTCGACACTGAGCTTCATCGAAGCCAGTACGCTTACATGCGCGCCGCTGACGGCCTGGAACGCGCTGCATGGCCTGAGATCTGCTACTGTCAAGCCGGGGGACTGGGTTATGACCCAGGGAACTGGAGGTGTTAGTTTGTCGGCCATCCAATTCGCCGTGGCGGCCGGCGCCACGGTCGTGGCTACCACGTCGTCCAACGACAATATTGATATGCTCAAAAAGCTCGGGGCCTCTCACGTCCTTAACTACAAGGAGGATCCCAAATGGGGCGAGACGGCGCGGAGCCTCACCCCTGGTGGTCTGGGATTCGCTCATATCCTGGAGATCGGCGGAGCGTCAAGTGTGGGCCAATCTCTGAAGGCAATCAAGCTGGAAGGAGTTATCACCATTGTAGGCTTCTTGACCACGGCAGATAGCGACAAGCAGCCTTCTCTGATGGACGCTCTCAACCACATTTGCACTGTACGCGGCATCTTCGTCGGCGCCAGGGACCAGTTCGTGGACATGAACCGCTACATCGATTCTTGCAAAATTCGGCCTGTGGTAGACTCGAGGGTATTTGCCTTTGAGGACGTTAGGGCGGCCTATGAGTATCAGTGGAATAGGAAGAATTCTGGCAAGGTCGTCATTAAGATTTAGTTAGTCTGGGAAAGGCCGAGGTTACAAGTGATGCAGGCTATAGTATTAAATCATGTAGAGAACGTAACACCTGTTGAAATTCCAATACGATGCTGTCCTTACGTTCTATACCAGCCACTTCTCAAATTGCTTCGTTGATATTCTAATTGCTATGAATTAAAGTCAACCCCAGATGATTCACCAGACTACGTAATGCTCCCTACTCGCGAGAAAACCTCAAAGCCGAGAACGATATGCCAATCAACTACTAACAACCTTGCGGCCGCCAATAATCATAAGGCAAATGCTCCAACAAACTGGACATCAATTATAGTTAGTTCAAGTTTGCGAGGTAGAAATAAGCGTAGGGGAATACTTGCACTTTCTGATGGTCCCCGAATCGATTATCTTCAATATGGAGACGTCGCAGCCGGTGTTCTTCCAGAACCAGGACCGGATATCAACCGCGGCCAGCGAATCGACGCCAAGATTAGAGATGGAATCATCCCCGGTGACGGTATGTTTGGACAGCTGCAACTGGGCCTCCAAATAGTCTACGAAAGCCGGGATCAAAACTGTCATGATCTCTTCGGCTGTCTCTGCTGCGGCCACGAGGTACTTCACGCTTGGCTGGTCTTTTCCGCTCTTTGTATTCATCTCATCCTTCCCCTCGGCCACAGTGAAATGCGAAAAACGTGGGTCTGTCTGCCAGTGCATCGGATTGGGGTTATTGAAGTGGAATCGTTGCAGGCCAGTGACGATATCAACGACTTGTCCCTTTACTGGTCTACCGGCTACCACTGCCTCGATGAACATGTGGTGTAGATCGCGCTCTGATATCGGCAGGTAACCGTCACGCTCCAGGCCTTTATAAAGTGTGTCTTTCTCTCTGTGCAGAAACCCCAGGCCGTATATGACACCGATGTTTAGGACGCTGCCGACAAGGCCACGCTCGCGCCTGGCCCCAGCAAGGCCGTTCATGTACATATTTGCGGCCGCATAGTTAGACTGACCGGCATGGCCACCAATGGCAGCAAACGAGGACATCAAGATAAAGAACTCGAGATCAGGGGCATTGAATATCTCGTCCAGGTTCTTGGACCCTTTCACCTTGGGGTCGAGGACTCTCGTGAGAGTCTCGAGGTTCATCTCTGAGAAGACGCGGTCGTCGAGTACCATGGCGCCGTTCACAATACCGCCGACTGGGGGCATTGAATCCGATATCAGTTCCCTGATATTAATGACGCTAGAGGCATCAGTGACGTCGATTGACTGAATACTGATGTTCGCACCCGTCGACTCTAACTCTTGTTTCCAGCACGGGTTGTTGTCCGGTGGGTTCCGACTGGCCAGAACAATGTGAGCAGCACCATGGCGTATCAACATTCGGCTCAAACTCTGTCCAATGTCCCGGGTGAGTCCAACAAGGACATATGTTTTCTCAGGAGAGAAAATCCCGGGTTCAATAAGGGGGCGGACCATGTGCGGAATCAGTCTTTCAGCCCTCCAGTCAAGAACTGTAAACAGCCCAATATGTTTCGCCGGATCAAGTAAATCGGGCCCGGAGATCATGTTGGCAATCTGAGATGGGTCAAGTGAGGAAGACTTTTGTATAGCCAAGTGTACTGCCTTCTTCCAAAGTGACTCGCTCAAACCAGGAAGTATGTTGTCGTGAAGATGCCAAAGTCGATCTTGGGAGTAACTAGTTGATTCGGAGCCTGGGGCCGAGCTGAAGACTTTTGATATCACACTGTCATGAGAGGAAAAGTCGATAACACAAGTTTGACGACCCGAAAGAAGAGTTGTGCTACTCGTTTTCGAAGATAGGGGATGAATAAAGGATAAATGTCCGTTCGATGTAGATCGAGCTCTGTCAGCGGTGAGATAACGTATACTGCATTCGGTCGGGAGTCCCAGCGCTTTCTCCTGTTCACATAGAATCTTTTGAGAGCACTCAACAAGTAGATCATCGGGCTCAATGAGTAAAATATCAGGAAGTGGTGGCGAACTCAAGAGTCTCAAGCTGAAGATGTATCTGAGAAGAAGGGCCATAAGAACCGGTTGGTTTACCGAAGCATCAACATCGAGACCAAGCTCGCTCCGAGACGTGATAATTGATGTGATACTGCGAGACAGAGTCATCTTCGTAGTCCCTTCTGAAATGTCTTGTCCAGTGCAGAGATGAGCCAGGTCGCCTGAAGATAGTCTGATGGAACTGACAGAAGTGTAGGTCGCGTGTATCAGTGGTCCCTGTACCTGATCCTCAATCTCATGGATTGATGTCGTATATTGTCCCCCGCGACCAGCTGGCTTCTTCTCCGGGTTGATCTCTATAGCTTTCTCAAGACTATTTATAGCTCGAGAGATAGTACGTCGATTTGCATTGAGGCGCTCATTGGCAGGCTTCCATGGAAGCACCCGTGGCACTAAACGGCGCCGATTCTTTATGTAAACTTCTGGTTCGAGGGTTGAGAGCCAGTTTGGGTGGCGCTCTTTGACCCAAATGTCTCTCAGGAGCCGAGTAAACGCCCTACAAACCGTATATGGTGCGTCTTCAAGGCTCTCGATATCAAGAACCCGTACAATGATACCAGGAACCTCGCAGGCAACGGTTCGCAAAAGTCCAATGGAAGCCGCGTGATTTGGATTATCGGATGTTGCACGGAGAGTCACCCAGAGACAAAGACAATCTGGCTTGATCAGCTTCTGCAATATTCTCAACCGAGAGGACGACATTGATGATAGCACCGGCTCATCCAGATCGCCGAGAAAGATAATGTTGTTGACGCCGGTCATCATCTCTGGTTGGATATCATCTAGTGCTGCAGAAACGGTAAAAGTGGTGCAGGATGGCGCGATCTGAGCTGTAATAGCAGCCACGATGCCAGCCGTGGGAGGCGTCAGACCTCCCAGTACAAGCAAATGGTCCACATTACGGCTTTCTGGGCTCCTGGAACTTGGCGAAGGAAGCTCATATGACGAATCGGCTTGGCGTAAAGTGAGGGAATAGCGATCATGAAAGTACTGCGTCGAATTTCCAGGAACTTGGGAAAATCCTGAGTCGTTGAGAGCATTCGACCAACCAAGCGGTGTCAATGACTGGGCAGCTAGGCCGCTATACAGCCCACACTGGGCTGGATCATGTACTTCGTGTGCCAGGATGAGAAAACCATTCGGCCGAACCAATTCTCTAATACTCTTGATCGCAGCACCAAGACCGTGCTTTTCAATGATGGAGACTGAGACGACGGCAAGGTCGTACATATGCTGTCGGCTTCCCAATTTGTCCGGTTTCAAGATTGTATCCACTTCTTCCACGATTATTTTGCTGCGCTTCGAAGGGAAGAGAGTGAGGAGAGACTCTAGCCCTTTGGTTGGGTCGGATATGGTAGCTGTGTAAGACTGAAAGCCAGATTTGAGTCCGTCGAGAAGATACCTGTCAAGATCTAGGCTGGGATCCGTGATTGCCAGGACATTCATCCGTGCATATTTGTGGGCAATTTGATGGGTGACCCGAGAGATATGCTTTTGGAATGAAAGAAGCTGGCTGGCTTCGCGAATGATACGCGGTACCTCGACTGGCAATCGGAGCGGCGACTCTATTCCGGCGGCTTGAATGCGCCTAAGGAAAGAACTGTATGGTGACGCATGTACAAATGCCTCCAGTGAGAGGCTAGTTTCCGTCGGCCATGGATTCGCCTCTGTTCCGATCTCAGCATAAAATGATGCCACCCGTTTGCAGGTCTCGACCAGCACATGATCTGTGAGTCGTGACTCGGGGCCATTACACTGGACAATCTGGTCTTCGGGATCAATGTCCATGACAGTAGTCAGGTACATCTCGTGATCATCCTCGGGCTTTGTAATGGTCAGAGAAGTAACGGTCAGGCCTTCAATCTGGATTTCCATAAACCCTCGACTATTGAATATGTCGATGTCGGCAGTGAAAGAAGCTGGAGAGCCTTTTGGTAAAGCATTCTCACCAGCGTCAATGAGCCAGGCGTCAGTCGTCAGCATACTGGCATCGCCGGGTTGTATTTCACAAATGGCTACATTGAAGCGAATCATTTTGATGCTGGTTGGCAGAAATGATGTCCATAGAGAGCTAGAAAAGATCAGCACCTTCCACGTCGAGGCTTTGACCCGGGGGGTTCGCTTACTTGTCACCCGGTGAGGCGTACGATACAAAACAAGACTGGAGGCAGGAGTCCAATGTTGCAGGGCTGATGCTCAACTGAGTCGAGTCTTCAGAGTGTAGTTTTTTAACACTCCCCGAGGCAAAGTTTAGGCGCCTTTCAAGACTCACCAAGCCCTTGAATGGCCCAGAGTAGTCCAGTCCGGAATTAAGCATCATTCGATAGAACTCACTTGGGCGGACTGGTAGAGTCTCCGCTCTGTCTGCTTGACGTGATGGGAGAGCTTCTGCCGTCGCTTTGCCAGGTAGAATGCGTATGCGCGCGGAGAAGTTGAGTTTCATCTTAATCGAGCCATCAGCGGGTGTGGAAGTAATGGTAAACTGAGCTTCAATGACGGATTGGCTACTGTTCTGTTTACCGGACCGGCTCACTTTCAAGGAACTTAGGACTTCGACGCCAGGGGAGTCCGATTCGATGGCTATACCATTGTCGAATGCAGAATCCCTAATCTCGATAATGCTTGTTTTATGATGATTGGCCAGGACCCTCGCTGCATCGAAAGCCATTATGCAATACGCTGAAGCAGGGAGGAGAGCTTGGCCTTGGAATTTGTGACCTTGTGTCCACGGAAGCTTGTCCGCTTTGAGAATATTCCGCCAACGAAGTTCGTGATCATTGTCATCTCGCGTACGAAATCCAAGAAGCTCGTTTGGGGGGTCGCTCCGCTGGTGCAGCTGGCGAGAGATGCGGCTTTCCCTCCAGTGCTTTTGGGAATGGTCCCAGGGGTAAGTCGGTAAACAGTCCAAACGAGACCGCAGTAAGTCGATATGGCCAGCTCCTTCAACAAACCTTCTTATCTGAGATGCAGAGGATCTGAAGTTGACCCACATTGATCCCAGAAACTTAGAGAATGCTACAGAGTCGTTTTCGTTTCGATTCAGCATGCTCATATAGGGGATACTTGGACTGCCATGCGCGGTCATCGTCTGTGTCACGGGTCCCTTCAACGCTGGATGGGGGCCAACCTCTATAACACAATCGAAAGAGCCTCTAGACATTAATGCATCTTCCAACGCCTCAGTGAAGAGAACAGGTCGGACCATGTTGTCAATCCAGTAATACGCCGAGAGGTCCTCGTCGCGGCACGTACGGCCGTAAACACTCGAGGCCCAGACTACGTCACTAGTCGGGGATGATGAAGATATGGCGCAGCGTTTTAAGGCCTCTAGGTATCTAGTAGCAGAATTGTTCATCTGTGGGGAATGGTACGCGACGCCAACTTGAAGCGTCCGCGCAAATTGGCCTTGGGAGGTTAGCTCGTCTTTGATCTGGCTCAACTTCTCAAGATCTCCAGAGAGAGTAAAGTTAGAAGGGCCATTATGTGCGGCGATAAACACGGAATCGCGGTATTCATCTTTGTTGCAAATTGCCTCTGCCTCGAGCCGAGTAAGGACTACGGCCATCATGCCACCTTTGGTGCCTTCGCTCCCCGCGGCCAGATTCGCATACTTTCCCCGGTAATAAGATATGACAATCGCATCGCGTCTTGTGATCCTGCATGCTACATAAGCAGCGGCTATTTCTCCCGAGGAATGACCAATAACAGTGTCGAAAGTTATGCCCATATTGCGGAGAAGATCAACGAACGCGAGTTGCAAAGCGGTGCAGAGGGGCTGCGATACTTCGGGGAGTTGAACTCTTGATACATCTCGATCGGCTAGGATTTGATCCCTCAACGTCCAAGATGGAGGGTCAGGAATAGTCGTGAGAATTTCATCGAGTGTGTCAATAGATTGGGCGTACTCTTTGTTCGTCAGTAGCAGCTCGCGCGACATGGTCGGCCACTGGGCGCCTTGGCCAGTAAAAATTCCAAGGCTCTTGGGGGCCTTTGATTCAAGCTGCGCTCTGGTACCAAAAGACGTAGCAGATGATTCGTCGGCCATCTGGATAAGACCATTCAAATTGGCAATGAGACTTGGCATGTCACTACTCGATATGGCCATCCGATACTGGAAAGCAGTACGGCGCTGATATGAGTGCCAAGCAAGCTCTGCAAGATTGATCATGGGGTTTTTGATGAGATGGTCACGGTGTCTCTCCGCGACAACAAGAAGCATTTTTCTGGAGTTTGCGGATAGTAGTACGGGGAGAATAATTCGTGGCAATTTGTCAGAGCCACGAGGCACGCTTGCTCTTTTGTCGAGATAGGATTCCGGCATTTCGGCGCTGTGTAACTCGGGGATAAACTGCTCAACAATCGCGTGAGCATTGGTCCCACCAAAGCCAAACGAGTTAACACTGGCACGCCTGGGCTGGCCGTGGGGCACATTCGGCCATGGGCGGAGGATTTTGGAGATTTCAAGATTGTTGTAAAAGGGTTCAACCAGAGGGCTGAGGCTGTCGAAGTGGAGGTTTGGCGGTGCCATCCCATGGTGTATCGATTGCACGACTTTGAGCAAGCCGGCAAGACCTGCGGCACCTTCTGTGTGACCAATGATGGTCTTTACGGAGCCTACCAGGAGCTTGGGACTTGAGTGGGTGCCGTGGCTGTCGGCTGTGTTGACGCTCTTTGGTTCTATATCTGCATCAAGAAAGCCTCTGGATTCCTGTGTGGCGCTGGCAGCCCGGGGAAAGAAAGCATTCTGAATCGCCGCCGCCTCCCTTGGATCCCCTGCTTGTGTTCCCGTTCCGTGTGCTTCGAAATATTGACATCTATCTTCAGAATCTGCCGGGTCCAGGTCAGCTCTGCGGTAGGTATCCCGGATCAGCCTTGTCTGCGCTGCAGAGTTCGGCATAGTTATTCCTTTGGTGCGACCGTCCGAGTTCACGCCCGTCTCGCGGATAATAGCTTCGATCCTATCTCCGTCGACAACTGCTTTACTGAGGAGCTTGACGAATATTGCGGCGACACCTTCACCCCGAGCGTAGCCGTCAGCAGCGGCATCCCACATACGACAATGACCAGAGGGGCTCAGCATGTGAAGATTTGACTCGATCTCAAACTGCTCTGGGGTTAGGATGAGATTAACTCCGGCGACGCAAGCCATTGACGACTCCCCACTCCTCAGTGCGAGAACTGCCTGGTGGAGGGCAACCAGGCTAGAGGAGCACGCGGTGTCGATGGTCATGGATGGCCCGTGAAAGTCGAAGAAATACGATATCCGATTTGACATGATTGCTTTTGAGTTACCAGTTGCGTAGTACTGGCTCGGTGTAAGATCGTCTCGGGCGGACAATGTCTCGTAGTCGCCCGTCATCACGCCGGCAAAAACAGCGGTGTCTGTCCCTGCATATTGCTCAAGAGTATAGCCAGCAGACTCTAGAGCCTCGTATACTACTTCGAGAAGCAAGCGCTGCTGGGGATCCATCGCCTCTGCTTCCTTTGGGGTGATATTAAAAAAGGCCGAGTCGAAAACCCTGGGGTCCTGTTCGAGGAAATACGCCTTCGGAGAGTTGGTCGTTCCGTGGTACTCGCCATCAGGATGATAGAATGCTTCGATGTTGAAACGGTCTGATGGTACGAGTTTAGAAAGATCCTGGGGATTCTCAAGAAGCCTCCAGAGCTGTGAAGGCGAAGTTGCGCCTCCCGCGAAGCGGCAGCTACTGCCCACTATGGCCAAGGGCTCCGATACTGGCGGTTTATATGGCATCTTTGTATTTGCTGATCCTCAGGATCTTATCAGCGTGGTCCGAGGTTTTTTGTGTTGAGGATGATATTACCTAGCAGTTTTGGCATAGAAAGAAAAGATGTAGGAGGAAAATCAAGGAGGAGAAAGATCGAGGAGAGGAAGGAGCGAGAGGAGGAAGGAGCAATGGGAGGAAAGCGCGGAGAACGACAGTCTATGAAATTATTCCAGAACTCAAGCCAAACCCACTTGAAGATTGGAATCAAGGCAATACAGTATACGCGACTTTCTGTGCACAATTGGATAGATTCGCTGAGGTATTATTGTAATTCGTTCGATCAAGATGCTCTTACCCTATCTCTAATGAATGCGAGATAGGCTGGCATACTGGGCGAATCAATGCCTCAGCGTTAGATGTTACCGAGTATTAGACCATTCCATACAATATTCTAGGATAAAAACTGTATTCCGAACAAAGAAAAGTCCGGAATATCACCGGTGCACCTGCCTGAGTGTAGTCAGGTGATGGTATGCACGCCTCCGAACAATACACGGCGTTCAGAAGTGAATAACATGGGTGTTGCAGCTCACAAATCTCGTAGTGAATAGCTAACGTTCCCCACTTCTTAACTTCACCGTCGAGTTTGGATAAACTTGCTGGGGAAGCGAAGATAAGGCTGTGACTTCAGCCAGGCAATTCAGACGACTATGATTTTCATGATCTACCTTTAAGCAACCAAGTTATCGGTACAGCTAGGGAGTGTACTAACTAGAAATAATTATACCATGTTTTGCTTCAAAACCTGGAGCACATGGCTAGGAACTGCAGATCACAAGCAATTGCTGCAAAATACCAAACAAGCGGTAGAGTTGACTGGAGACTTGGCTCACATAGCGAATCATACCAACACAACGGATGATAGTTTGGTATTCAGCTCTAGTATAGAAAGCTATTCGGGCGCGAGGTGTCTGGTGAGACTTCGATGAATAGCTCCAGAATGTTTAGGAAGAAACCAGAGAATACCGGCTGAATCACGAAGCTCTAAAAACGGTATCTACCAGCCTCGGGGCCCGAAAGACAGATGTTTGCAAACCTGAGCAGGGGCAAGAGGCTGTAGTACAGGCCCTGGTCATGGGATTCGGCCTCCAACGAGAGTGGCGTATGAGGCGGTACTCTCAACTCATCCTAGGGAGTTGACGTAGCCGTCCATGTTCCGCGCATCTGATTTGGCCCTTGAGAAGTGATATTCGAAAGAAAGTAGCTTGGGAGTCTGACATATCAGCGTGTAACGATTCCGAATGAATACATACACCAAGATTCTACCAGAAAACGCTATGAACATAAAACTTGATCATTCTACGAGTTGATTGCCTACCACTGTCCCGTCGCAGTGCACACATTTCCATGCAAGAAATAGTCAATGAAAGGAGAGAGGTGATTTAATTAAGCTAAACTCGCTCGAAGCCGTCACTCGGAGGTATGCTTCTACCATTTTCCCCAACGCCTAGGAACCAAAGTCCTTTCGCCATGCCGATCATGTCTAATATCATTCCAGCTACCTGTGCGGTACAGAAGCAATGCGTTTAAAAAAGTAGAGGAGGCGGCACGAGACCTTGTCATGCACGCCCGCCGCCGTAGGATCTAGTTGTCCTCGCGGACGTCACCCACGCCAAAGACCTCGAGTATCACGCGCTCTTCGGCGACGCCCAGGCCGATCAGCGCCTTCTTCATGTCCACCATGAACGAATCCGGCCCGCAGATGAAGTACTCGGCCTTGTCATCGGCGAGGAACAGCTCTCCCTCGGCGCCGAGCTTGCTCAGGTCGAGCCGCGTGTCGGCGAAGTCGTAGACCACGCCGGGCTCGTCATTCGGGCCGATGCTCTGCAGGAACACGTGCGCGGTTACGTGTTCGTTGGCGCGGGTGATGCGCCTGACCGTGTCGATGAAGGGCTGTGTGACGCTGGAGCGCGAGGAGTGGATCCACGAGACGGGGCGGAGGACCTCGGGCCGTTTGTCCTCGGGGGCGAGCGCGCCGAGGATGGACATCATTGGCGTGGCACCGACGCCACCCGAGATCAGCACGGCGGGCACGCCCTCCTTGGACGCGTCGCTGGGATCGACGAAAAAGTCGCCCTGGGGGTGGGACAGCTCGACCTCGTCCCCCTCGGCAAGCTCGTCGTGGAGGATGTTGGAGATGACACCGGGCAGGTTGGTGGCGTCCGAGGCTGGCTCTTTCTTGACGCTGATGCGGTAGTACTCGCCCTCTTCCTTGGGAGCTTCGCTCAGGCTGTACTGCCGGCTCTGGAGGTGGCCGTACGCGGGAACATGAACCTGCAAGCTGATGTACTGCCCCGGGAGGTACTTGGGCAGCCGGGCGCCGTCAGAAGGGCTGAGGTAGAAGCTGGTGATGACCTCGCTTTCCTTCACCTTCCGCAGGATCCGGAACTTTCGCCAGCCAAGCCAGTGGTCAGCGGCATTGGCCTTGTAGAGAGAGCCCTCGCGGTTGACAAAGACGGAGGCGAGAGCACCGTACGCATTCGTCCACGCGTCGACGATGGCAGGGGTGGCGGCAGCGCCGAGAACAGTGCCGATGGCCTGTATCAAGTACTTGCCGACAATATCGTACTGATCGGGGGTGATACCAAGCGAGACGTGTTTGTGAGCGATGCGCTCAACCGTGGCCGTGAGCTTGGGCAGATCGTCGATATAGGTAGCGTAGCCGAGCACGGCACCGGCCAAGGCACGCGGTTGGCGACCTGTGACGTGGCTGGTCTTGTTGAATATGTTGCGGAGCTGTGGGTTCTCGCTAAGCATGGTGTCGTAGAAGACTTTGGTGATCTTGAGACCTTGCTCCTTGAGAACAGGCGCTGTGGCCTTGACTATGTTGATCTGGGCCTGTGTGAGGGTAGCCATGGTGGAGGACAAGAGGCGAAGCAGGTCACAGTATTCTCGATTGTCCAAGCAAGGGGCAATTTAATGTTCTAGAGGTAGAAGTTGCTGAGTGATGCAGATTCGAGCTTCTGAGCGCCGTGTGTTGATGAACGGCATTCCTCAGTATTTATCCATTTTTAAAGATGCCATGATCAAGGAGGACTGTTGTTTAAAAAATTAAAATTTTAAAAAAAATCGCACGATTATCTCAAATCCGTTTGCCATCATCGTGCCAAAGTAGCGCGGATATAACCAGGATTAGGTCTGTTAATCCACCTAGTTGAAGCATCTCCGGTGATGGCATCGGGTGCTTTAGGATTAACTACGTACCTGCCTAACGAATCCCTCTATAACCGCCCTGGAAAAGCTTACCGGGCAAGCTAGGGCGGACGCATGTCATGCAGAAAGACACAGGCAAACAGGCAACTCAGAATATGAATTTGGCTCGGAAGAGCACCGTGGAGCCATGACCCGCTCCATTGGTCATATCATGCCATCTGCCGGATCGGGGTTTCAGTGTGTCCCTGCCGGTGGCTCCCGCTCGGCGGTTGTGCGGGATGTTGAACGGTGCATGCATCTCCGCGGGGAACAACTCCACCACGGCGATCAGGCGTGCAACGCAGCCCGCAGACAGAGTCAAGAATGCTCTTTATCTATTGATGACTTTGCACAAGTCCAGCTGTGCCAAAATTTAGAGGTACTATCGATGAAGCCCAAAGGGGCAATTGAACAAGAATCTTCAGATTTGGTACGTTGATGAGTAAGTCAGGTACAGGAGGCACATTTATTTTTCCGTTTGGCTTACGACATGGTCAACCTTCTCGGGCACGTCGACCCCGTTCCTGGCTAGAAGTTGACTCGTTTACCAACGCGAGCCAATCTAGCCCGGACAATTCCGCACCATTCTCCCAACATAACATGGCACCGTTACAAACAAGCTTCGCTCAATTTTATTAGCAAGTTAGCAAGTGCTTGTGCTTCTCTCTTCCAAGTTGGTGACAAGGTCAAGCGTGAGACGACATAAGAGGGTCAGGGCGAAAGGACCCAGGTCGGAATGCCTTCATGTTTGTGAGTGAAGGTTCCCCGAACAGTCTTCACGTATGCTCAGCCTCTGTAGCATTTGCACAACACAGAACAGCTGATATAACCACATTCCTCCATAGACCTGCTCCTCCATGGTTCCCTCTCTCTACACGTTACATATTACTCACTTGTTATTCCAACCAGGCCCCGCGGCCGTTAATTGGCCGCCCTGGGCTATTCATCGAGGCCGGGACCACGCATTACGGCTGACAGTCCTCGACCAAGGGGGGCCATAGGGCAGGCTCCAGGTCTATAGCGCTTCCAACTGCCCCACAGAAGGGGCATTTACGGCAGGTACAGTACAGCGGGTGAGCGGGACGATACAGGCGCTTCTGCCCCATGGGCTGACCTAAACCGAGCCCCGGCCGAGAACACCTGCTAAAACAGTGCGCTAACCAAGTACGTAATGCGAAAGAAAAAAAATCTGCCCAAATTGCCCAGAGGATCGGGATTCCGAATTCCGTCGCGCCGACTCTAGGACCTCGACCGCCCGGCTCGGACGACTGGTCGTGCTTATAGCAAATTTTGTATGGTTTTGATCGGAACATCCAAGCACTAGCCAAGCCATTTCTTGTTTTTTATCACGAAATGATCAAATTACGCGGTGCACGCTGGCGCTCGAATCGCGTCTTGAGCATAGAGCCGAGCACATGGGTTCATACACCCTGACATCTCTCTAAGGAGGGATGGAAGAATTTACATAGGAACCCCAGGATGCCCAACAACCAGCCGGGAACCGTTCAAGAAAGAGCTGTAGAAGCGATGGATCATATTAATTCCATTACGGTAGCCAAAGTCTCGTAGAAGGAGCGACGATGATGTACTATCTAACAGTACCACCCAGCACATGGAAATAACCCCCCCCCCTCTGTCTACCTCGTACGGCGCTAGGTCGCGGCGGGCGCCTCCTTGGTATGGACTGGGAGGTCCTTTGTGTCCTTCCGCTCCGTGAAATGGCGCGGCAGCCGGTTCTCGCCTTCTTTGTATGGGTATCCCGCTTCCTCGCGCGCCATGTCGTTGACCCATCTCTCGTTGCCCTTGAGCCCGCCCTTGCCGTTCTTTTCCACGCCAAGCTCGGCCCATTTCGCCGCGAGGTAGAACCAGCCGAGAGCGTTGCCCATGGTGCCAACCTCGTCCGAGACTCCGGTGGCGGCCTCGTAGCTCATCTTCTTATGCAGCTCCTCGTCCGTGAACAGGTCCATCAGATGGCCGGCGACGGTCTTGAAGTCGCCGGGAGTGACCAAGTAGCCGTTGACTTTGTCTTTGACTTGCAGCGGAATACCTCCGACGTTGCTGACGATGACGGGGCGGCCGGCATGCAGAGCTTCCGAGACCTTGACCTCGAAACCTTCGCGAGTGGAGAGCTGCAGCACGACATGAGCATTGGCAATCAGGATGTTCAGCAGCTGGTCGTTGGGATCCAGGCGCATGACGCTGATGTCTTTGATGAGATGCGGGTAGTAGGTCTCTAGTTGGCTCATGGTCTGATCGAAGATCAAGCTGGCGTCAGGGTCATCGACGGAGCCATTGCCGCAGACGACCAACTGAGGCACGTCGTGGACATTGGCGTGCTCGCACCGGCGACGGAACTCGGCGTACGAGTCGATCACAGTCGGGATGCCCTTGGATGGATCGAATCTCGCGACCTGGATAATGTATTTGCGAGCGGGCCAGTGGAGCTCGGTCCTAAGATACGCCCATTAGCTAGAGACTCTTACCAAGTCGAGAAGAGCAGACCATCAACTTACATGCGCTGAGAGTGGCAAGCAGCGTTGTAGATGTGACCGTAGTAACCGGTATCCCACGGATTCAGATGCTTATTGAGGCCATCAAGCCAATCTGTGGTCGCGGGATAATATACCACCTTCTCACGCGGAACTGTGTGAGGTACGAAGATGGGGATGGGATGACTGATGAACATGTCGCACTCTTGGATATTACTCCACAGGAAGTCCCAGATATCGGCCTGTGGCGTGCCTGGCTTGGCGATGAGATCGCTGCGAATCTGAATATGCGATCGGTACAGGATAGGGCGATCTGGCGTCAGCTTCTTGATCATGGGAATCAGGCCAGGCATCTGCGGGTCATCGATCTACTCTTGTTACTTGAAGATCTCGATAGGATGGTACAAAGTAGAGAAAAGGGCGGCTTACTATCACGACATCGGCACCACCTTCCTCTGGGGGGCGCAAGGGGCCGCCCTCGGAGAACCAGTATCGATTGGCGTTTTCGGTGATCCAGTCCAAGATTGACTTCTTCTCTTCGGCGGAGATGCGCTGATCGGGGTGACTGACACCCTGAAGGATGTTATGGACGTTCTTGGTAATCCGGAACACGCCTGGCCGCGGCTTGGGCACTAGAACAGCCAGGTTAGAGGAAGGATTTGGATCCGGGACCAAGATCGTATAGCTCACCATACCACGTCAGGTCGACGCCCATCAAGCGAGCAAATCGAACCAGAGCGTGACGCATAAGTGCGACGCCGCCTCCCTGGGGGGTCGCGCTAAAGAAGGCAATCTTGACCTTGTTCGCGTTCAAGTATTTAAAATACTTGAACATCGTCTCCCAGGTGGCAGGGCCGCATGTGTCTTTGTTGTTCTGGATGGTGTTGATCTGTGCACGGAAGCCAGCGTCGCTCTGCACGACACCTCTAAATCCAACCTGGAGGAGGGGCACGAGCGAAGGTCCGAAGTGCCTAGAGGAAGGTCAGCTGGCTGCGGACAAAATATCGGCCAAGGCTACCCGTCGAGCTCTATGCTGAGTCCTTACATGATACACTTGCGGGCCATGGAATCGGCCTGCTCGTCAACACGCTTGACGTCCCAAAAGGTGCGCTCTTTGTTGTCATCGTCCGGGCGAACCACGATAGCAACTATGTCAAGCTCCAACCAGAGTCTGGAGCAGAGGGATGGGCTCATGTACTTCAGAGTAGTGGGCAACCCAGCGCCAATAAACTTGGCAAAGTTCTCGTGCTCGTAGTGCTCAATCTCCGAGATGACATAGTCGGCAATGAGGTCTCGGCCAATCTTGGTGGCGTCATCTAGAACAATGTGCTTCACCGAGAAATCGGTCAAGTAGATGGTATCGTGGATAGCGAGCGCGACCACCGCGGTATGATCATCCGCGAAAACGGCCGAGATTCCCACGTAAAGAGTCTTGAGAATGCCGTGTTAGCTGTGTCTAGCTGGTAGAGCAGGCGTCTGTTCAATACATTTGGCGAGCTGCTGCCAAGTCTAGCGGTATCACTCGGATGCGTGGGATTTTCTACCTCTTCTATCCGAGCCCTGAGGGTCCCCGGAGCCCCTGAGTCGGATGGGCGTCTTGACGAATGGACAAGCAGCTCTGGTTTGAACGAAAAGAGAGGCTTCAGATCAGAGGTGCACCTACAGTAAGAGCCGGTCCAAAATGCCCCTCCTTCTCAACAATGGTGCTCATATGGCGCTTGCGATGCGCCGAATGGCCCGTGGAGAACTTGCGAACATGGTCGGTCGGCATGATTGCGGT
>FTLB01843230.1_pt1 | contig 15995 bp, 17 predicted proteins | sample 1658291 | NCBI WGS metagenome assembly FTLB01 (sample SAMEA3914812, study PRJEB12502) | metagenome | biome: forest; material: soil | place: Canada | collected 2011-07-07 | depth 0.1 m
CCGCCACAACATCTGCTTCGTCATCCGTCGCGGCACCATCCAATACGGCACCCGTCAATGGTACCGGCTCTGCTGGAAGCGGACGTGGTGGGAGCGGAAGTGGTGGAAGCGGAAGTGGTGGAAATGGAACTGCTGGAAGTGGATCGTCCACAAGTGGAACTACCGGTACTGGGGCGGCAGGCGCTGCTGCCGCGTTGGCCACTGGCAGTCCCAATTCGGCGTCCGCTGCGCTTTTGCTCACCAACCCGCTCGCCATATTTGCAGCTGTATTCCTCTGGCAGGGTTTTGCCTAATTGGAACTGCGCACTCTCTTCGACTTGATAATATTACATTGATAGTATATAAATCTTTAGCGTTACTCCATAATACTAATAGATTATTTTTATGACACCGCCTCTTCGCTTCCATGAGACCAACTTCCAGAACATACTGCGGGCCATACCTCTTGACCTCGGGATTGTCATTTAAGCTTACATGGCTAACTGATATCCGCACCTAGTATTTTGTGTGGCTTTTTCTAAGCGGAACAGCAGCCAAGTGTGCTTGTTTACCTGGGTGCTTTGTCCTCATGTGCCTTGTGACATTGTCCTTCCTTCCCCTGTATGTGCATTCTGACACGGGACACGAGCGAGTGTCCGATTGGATCCCGTTCTGTTCCGCAAACTTCACATGCTGTGCCCATAGATGTCGATGCAGATCGCGGGTCGTGGCGGCTTGGGCGCCACACTCGGAGCAGGCGAAGTGCTTTTGTCGCTTCTTGGCACATCGGCTAGTTAACGCGAATCAGTCTTTTGGTCTTCTCTAAAAGGTTGACGGTTGGAAATCCTACTTCGTTTGTGCCTTGCGAGCCGACGCTGCCATACGAAGCGGGTGAGCTTGCACTGAATATCGTGGTTCTGGGCTGGGCGGTTCAATGGATTCGGGCGTGCATGTGACTAGGTTGGTAGCTGAGGTCCATCCCATCTCACTACTGAGATCTGAGAATGGGGATAGAGGAGGGTAGCATGAGTCTTGCTCATGCGCTGGGTTGCTGAAGGTCAAGTTTGGATGGGAAGCTTCTCCGTTGAATCCAGGAGCAATCGGAACTGAGATGATCTTGTTCACGTCGAGTACTGGGACCCAGGAATTGTCTGATAAGTAGATGGCCGATGGAGATATACGCGGGAAGTACATCTCCTCGTCCGGCAGTAGCAGACAGTCGGCCGTTGACATGTACCCATCGTCGTTTGGGTATGAGAGTTTGGGACCAGAGGACGCCTCAGTATAAGGTTGGTCGAGAGAGTAAACCTCTGAGAGCTCTTTAGGGTCATAAGCGATAGAGGGATACATAGAATAAACGGGAGATTTCTTGGTATTGGACCACATGAGAATGGACATTGTGGTGGGTGGGCTCATGATAGATCACTCGCTATGTGTTTTCGTTAACAGCAGATTCTTTACGATACCAATAGTTCATTCTTTTTGCAAAATCAGTCCCTTTGGAAGTTCAAGAGAGATGGTTTATTTTATAATTGTTCAGCATTTGTTATGTGAAGTATTCCTACGGTGTAAGTGGCAGTACGAAACCTGATCGCCAGACGGGGTTTGTTTCCAGCTAGGGAAGCAAACGCAAAAACCCCGTGCACCAACGCGCAGAACGTCTCGTAGTAGAACGCAAAAACCTCCCTGGTTAGCTCTATTTGTCCAAGCTTGGTTTGCTAGGATATAGGGCTGGACTATCCCTACTCTCATGCTGGTAGTGGCGTCTTGGAAGACACGGTTTTCCGCCCTAGGCCAGATTATGTGCGCCGCCAACGGCGTTGTGGGTCCAATCTGTCAAAATCTGTCTAGAACGAGTTGACACTTCGCACAGTTACAGGGTAGCAGTAGCAGTTTTTGCGCGGCTTATCGCTCGTGTCGCTATCGGAATCCTGTTATGAACAACTTTGCTTTTGCAGGGGACCGGGGTCCAGCCAGGCGAACAAGGGGGCCGAACAATTTTTGAGGAATACACCTACCGTTCTATTTTTGCTCCGAAAATATAATGAGGGTTTACCAAGATAGAGTACCGGCGGTGAGCTGCAACTAGGTGGTCTCAGGTGGTTTACACCTGGGTCGGGTCAGCTGTCGCAGCGTATCGGCCCTTGTACCCACGGAGCTTTAATTAGACGTGTTTTTTCCCCCTCACGCGAGGCACACTCTGTTCCATTTCCCTGCTCTGCATCGCCGACTAGAACACGCGTGACGCTCGACAATCGATCTCGAAGCTTTAGTTAGTGACCAGAGAGTTTTGAACTCCAATGGCCAGGCTGAGTGAGTTTCCTTACAAACACAGAGATTTACAAGATGCTGGCGGTCAGAGGAAAAAGGGTCACTATCGCCAGGGCAGCGTGAGGTCATGCAGGTGCTATATAACTAATACGGATGGCACCAGCCAGATTGAGGTGGGACGCAGCGAGGGCTGCATCATTTGGATGTCGGGGATGTCATCCCGCTGCGAGAGGCGTACGTGCAGTGGGGAGGATAGCCCGCAAAAGGCTCGTTGCTTTTCTTGGCTGGGCTGGTCATCTGACGCATGCATTTTCCTCGTCATTTAGCGAGATCACTGCAGTGAGTATTGTGCCTTAGCGGTGTCCTTCATGTCCTGGGCAGATTAGCTCGAAGCTCTGAACCAGATTAGAAGCTCAAAGCCCGAGAGGCGGTGACAAGAAATGTGGCTCCAGTTCGCCTCGTTTTTCCCAAACCCCTGCCATTTGGTGTGTCGACAGCTTCAGTGATTGGCTTGCATGGTCATGGGGGTTTTTGCGCGGGCTTGACGTACTGGATGATTGGCCCCGCGATTTTTGCGCCTACTTGGTACTCAGCGGGTTCCTGCAGCCTCTGGAGGCCTGCTTTCCACTGGACCTGGATGCCGGCGACACATCGAATTAGAGAAGGATTTAAATGGAACGCGTCGTTCCTTTTCTTGAGATCCGGCACCTCCCGCGTAACGGACTCTTATTCTATGAGCCAACCGGAGCTCGAGAGCACAGTTTTTCCGCCGACAATGGCTTACACCCCTCCGCATCCAATTGCTCTCGGCTCTCTGGACTACTCCGAAGTAAGATCCACCGAAGCTCCGAACAGCCCGTGTAAGCAATGGATCAGCACGCCATCCTCCACCGTCGTCTCCGGACAAGCCACTCCTTCTCCCTCATCGTCAAACTTTAGTGCCAAAAGCGAAAGTGGGACTCAAAGACGCCCTGGGCGGGGGGGACGTCCAGCTACTGCTCGCCGCATATGGTCGAACCCAGCTATGCAAAGAAAGCTAGTTCGCCTGTATCTCTACACTGCCCAGGGCTCGTTGAATACCAAACAAATCAGCAAGCTCATTACGGATCTGGCCCGGCACGGCGGGGCTTACGCAAGGTCTGTTGCTTTAGATACCTTCCTGGTTCTTCTTGGAATGTTTTTCTCTGGATACTAATTAACTTATGTGCAGGTCAGAAGCGCCGCCATCATCGGGGGCTGCCATCGGATCGGAAACCCGCTCGACCCAATACCAATTGAAGTCCCTGCTCTCGGATGGTTATCATCGGTTTCGTCCGCGCAGCCGAGAAGTTGCTCGAGCTAGGATGTCTCAATACCGTCTGGTGCGAGATCGTCGTAACGAGAAGGCCAGGAAAAGAGGGAGAGAGCACCGAACGACGACTTCGCCATCATCTCGACCTACCGACATGGAGTCCAACCGGCCCGCTTTTCCCTCGTATCCGGCGCTGAAATCTTCGTTTGCCGTTGATTCCGAGTCAAGACGGGCTAGTGTCGACAGTTTCGCGACGTGGGCTACCAGCGACAGTGCTTCATCCGAGTCCAACGAGCCCGAGAAACGCAAGCGCATCCGGCTTTCGTGGCTCCGGGAGAGATTCAGCGGCTCGGGTCCCGATCGTCCTCCTTCCTCGGTTCTCATGGACATTCGCAGTCTGCTCAGCAGCCGTTCACTTTCCAGCTCTTTCCTATCCCGCAGCTCGTCGTCCGCGTCGCTGCATACTAGTCCCACCACGCCGCCTGCGCAGGATCTCTTCAGCGACAAAGCTTTTGCCCGGTACAACGAGCTCATTATCAAATTCTGCTGCGCGAAGCGTTGGGATTGCTTGCACCGCAGAGCCTCTCAATTGTGCAGTGGAGAGTCCCTGGAGAAAGTCCTTGGCAAGGATCTCCCGAAAGGTCGCTATATACTAGACGAGCGAGACATCTGGAACTCTACCCTCCTCCACCTCCTCGCGCAGTGGGGTAAAGATGTGTCTGTTGTGCATCTAATTTGTCAAATTCTGCCCTACGCAGAATACTCCGTGATCAATGCTCGGAACATCAACGGAGACACGTTCCTGCACGTCCTCGGTCTCCGATGGTACGCACTGGTGGCAGACACCGAGACGGAAGACCTGGCCAATTCTCTCATAAATGTGGCCAGCGTCTTGAGATTTCAATTTAACGTCCGCAACAGCCGAGGGCAGAATGCTTTTGCTACCTTCATACCCGAAAAGATCGAAGCCGCGGTCCTCGGTGTATGTCCCTCCGGCAACCCCTGGCGTGCTGCACGCACCCTGAGAGGCATGCTCGGGGTCCAGGATGGTGGTCTTTTCCTGTCCCAGTCGCTCGCTACAATCACCCACGAGACCAAAGCGAGCATACGCTCGATGTTATGGCGGCTGCGAGACTCAAACGAGGTAGCGTTTGGCCCAGAGACGTGGGTTCATGATGTGCTTCGTGATTTCGACCACTGGCAAAACCGAGCATGTTTGATACCGTACGGTCCAGTTCCAAGCCTTCACACGTACTTACAACACCAGACGACCATATCTGTCGACCTCCTTGACCAAGGCGCCGACCCAAACGAGTACAACCAGTCGGGCAAGACCTGCCTCATGGTTTTGCTGGAGAAATCGACAGAGCTCCATCTCTCCGAGTCCGCGACAATCCGTCTGACCCAGATGCTGCTTGACCGAGGCGCGAACCTGTCGCTTCTTGACCGGGATGGCAACAGCGCCCTGCACTACGCGGTGAGCGCGAGTTTTCCAGATGTAGTGCAGCTGTTGCTCGAGGCGCGCGCGGATCCGGATGCAAAGAATCTCGCCGGCAAGAGTGCGGGCGACATTGCCATTAAGCACTGCGAGGTTGCCCGGCCGGGCCGAGGAAATGAGACCCTGTACGCGGCGGCACAGAAAATGCTAATAAGGTTATTTGACACATCGAGGAAGCCGAGGATGCCCAAGCCCGGGAGTGGATATCCCCCGAGAGGACCTCACGTGCGGAGAGGACATCACGCGCGGAGAGGACATCACGTGCGGAGAGGACATCTCATGAGGATCAATGAATGATGATTTAGTTCCCAGCGTCGTTTTGGTTCGTCGCTTGTCTAGGTCGTGCTAGTCCCAGCGGGAAAAAACTCTACGATTATATCCACTGTAGGTAGTTATAGTTCCCTTACCTCAAACGGCAAATGTAGCTGTAAATGGCATGCCGTCGTGTAACAATACCAGCATCTTAAAACTCACGTGCGCTTCGGAATACCGTGTCTTAAGATATTATTCATTACCAACTATACAATTTACGACGCTATTTGACATCTGGCGTCATTGTTATGTCCTATTATTATCCGTGGCCTTTCTCTTGCCCCTCACCTTCTCCCTGGCGTCCAAGTATGATCTCCCCAGTACAATAGACTGGGAATGTTCTTGGACTTCGCACCGAAGGATGAGAGGCGGTGAAGACATGTCATTTGACTTCCTCCATATCAGATCTAACGACCCCACGACTCTTTGGCGACTCCCCGTTCCGTCGTCGAACCAAATAGGATTAAGCTTTTTATCTCGAGGCTCAACTATCAGGTTGAACCGGTGGGCCTCTCTTATCGAGATAATGTTGATGTCCAGATTCGGCGAGATGATAGGGGTGGCAGACACAAGGCTCCCTGCCATTGTCTGTACGTAGCCGCTGGTGCTTCTGGTGAAGTCTTTCTTGTCGATGCTGATGTGTCTTTCAGGCAAATAACGAGACAAGTGCCCACTGCGAGAGACGCCGTCACTGGCGGTATCCACGACGGCACGGGACTCAAGATCGCGCTGCCCCATCGGTTGCGATGAAGATGATACCGCTTGCTCATCTTCTGCGGTTCGTGCCGACGGCCGACTGTGCTGATGTCCCTGAATGGCGACTTTGAAGAGACACATGATCCGACTTGAAGAGCCTCTCGACCTCTGTGGGGAAGAGGGGTTCGACAGCCTTGGAATCTCGCCTGTTGTCCCCATGCTTTTCCCTAGCCTTAGCAGCGCCTCGGTTCCGTCCCAGTTTGGATTCTTTCGGTGGGCCGGGGATTCAGAGCCATCGTTCTGAGCCAGTTGTGCTTCTAGCCGCTTGATCGTCCTGACCAAGCCCCGCGTTGCTTTTTGCAGCTGCCGTCTAGATTGTCAAAATTAGTAATAAAGAGCGGTTGTAGTTCGATCCATGATGCTTACATCTCTTGTTCAAGTCTTTCCCGCTCCTCCTGAGGCAAATCTTCGGTCTTTAACTTGAAACCACTCAACTCCAGCTGCACCGTGTTCAGGATAAGTTGGATGTCAATCTTGAAACCGTCTAGCTCAGGGGATGCGTTCAGAAAGGATTTCTTGATAAGTGCCCAGTGGAATCGCATTTTCCATCTCCATCCCTCGATATCTTGGATTTTCGCGTCGGCTGTCCGAAGGCTCTCTAGTATCCGATCGGCCTTTCTGTCTATTCGATCCAGAAGCCTAGTGCGGGAGAGGTAGCGAAGTACCGGAGACATCGGGTAATCAGAGCAATGTCGCCTGAGCGCTACACACGCAAAGCGGATGAGCGCTGAATCGATCTGGACCTGGTCGACGAAGCGGGGCGCATCTTGCTGGGCATAGCGAGTCTCGCGGATGAATCTGCGAATAGTTCGCGCGAGCTTATGGCTGCAATCCGCGAGCTGGATGACCACGCCGACTGTACCCAGGACTTCCGCCATGGCAAAACAGGGGTATATAACCTTAGAGTTCAATTCTGAGAGGAAATCGGACAGGCTTTGGATTTCCGGTCAATAAATGCTTCTCCCCCCCGCCCGTATCCTCGACAAGGCTCGCTCACAAGTGCAGAATTGGCTCAGACTGGCACCCGCGCGATGAGTTCGACCAGGTTCCATGCAGATGCATCGCAAGGCAGCTAACACGGAGCTCTTTGGGTGATTGGGGAATAATGTGAATTCGCATGCAGGCTCCGCACACACATCTGCAGCTTCCGCCATTCATGATAAGAGGCGCTCCTCAAGGCATCCCACCCTCGACCTGATAGAGCTAGACTGTCGTCGTTACCCAATTCTGCAAGTCTAGATTGCATTCCTCGCGAAGTGGAAGCAGAAGAGGCTTGGGGGCCCGCTGCTCGCGTGGAGAATAGCAGAACCTGTGTCTCCTTTCGAGTCTTTCCGCTTCTTTTCCACTTTTCTTTACAATTCCAAGATATAGAGAGCAGCAGCTACTAGTTACTCTAAGTCAGCAATCGTTTGCGTCGTCTGCACTCACTTAGTTCCTTATTTAGACGGTGGATGTCCACGGCAACAATCTGCTATGGTAAACTTATATTCCTGGCGACACGGCCAATTGATTCTTGGGAAGACTTGGACTACCGTTCAAATTGCCAATTGTAGGGCCATATCTTACTTGAGTTTCAGGATAGATACCTATATGAGTAAGTTGTATCACTAAGCCTACTGACTTCATAGATTGCGCAAGATTGGTATATCTTGCAAGGCTCTTTGCATCAAGATCCCAATCCCTTTCCTGCGCATTATAGGCGCTGGTATCCACTACAAATGCTAGATCGGCAGCCGCTCCCTATTGGCCTGCAAGACGCCGGCCCAAACCTTGATAGGGCGGTTTCGACCCGCATAAATCTTGGTCGAGGGCCGCACGGTTTGTTTTGCCCTACACCGCAGCAAAGTACGACTTTGGCCGGCTTGAGTCACACTCGCTCACTTGTTCGCCGAGCAGCTATCGATAAGCTACCGTTAGCCTGCTTTCAAGCATCAGAGTGAATGAGAAGCAACAGCTCATAACCCCACTCGAATAACATTAAAGTGCAACCTGCTCGCGGAGAGAGCGACATTCCACGCGAGTCGCGGGTATTCGCCTCACTTTGCCTGGCTGACTTTGGGGTCGTACTGCTGCTCCGGGATATCTCGATCAAGGCTGGGAAACACCCCTGACAGTACTTACTCCTCGAGCGAGGATGTCCTCGCCACGAGAGGAAGATCCTGGAGCGCCTGTCACGGAGAGCTCCTCCGCACCGTTCGATACCTTCGTCGCCCAGTGGAGGATCTGCATATCGGAGCTCGAGCAGCTCGAAATCTGCGCAGCGGAATCGCCATCTGCTCATATTCACAACTTGGGCGTCCTGGTCAAGTCCCAGCGCAACAGTCTGGACAGGTTCGTCAGGAAAGATGCGCAAACTCGGGACTCGGCCCCGGGTTTGCCCGAGTCGCAGGAGCTCGAGGCCATGCGAATCTTCAACTCGGACATGGCTTCCTGGCGAGCGATATGGCCGGTCATGAAGAAGTTCCATGGGCTCCTGCACGTGAACAAGAAGTTTTTTCGCGGGCCGCGCCATGCCGTTGAGCCACCGCTGGACTGGCTGGAGCTGGTCAAGCAGCGGCCACGCGAAGAGCCGGTCCTGTTCGATGCGGTAGTGGACTGTGGCAAGACTTGGCTCAAGTTTATCAGAACCTCTCACCAGGCGGTTCTGAAACAGATACATCGCGCTCGCTGGGAACTGGGATATGCCGACGGGGATGTGAGCAGCGACGACGGTGAGGGCGGCGGCGAGAAAGACGATGGCGAGCCCGACCAAGAGGAGCTGCTGCGAAGCACGGACTTGTTCCATCATGCCCGCGCCGCGGTGCAGGCGGCACGATGGAATCACTGCCGTCGTTTGCATTTTGTCCTCGTGAATATCGAGACAGGTTCAGCGGAGGATATAGACGCGCTACTCGGCCTGATACGAGGCTTGAGCGATGAGTGCCTGGAAGTAGTCGTAAGCTGCTCGAATGAACCCTTCGTCAAGGATCCGCCGCCGCCACTAGACACGGCCATCAACAACCTTCTCGAGCGTAATGGAGAGGCAACCATCGAGGATGACTATCGCCTCATCACGCCAGATATTGCGAATCTGGATCCCAGTGTTCTCTTATCTCTGGCGTCCGACGTGCTCCATGGTCCCGTACCGCAGCAGCCGGAGGGACAACGTATTGTGGTTACGAAGGCCATCGAAGCTCAGAAAGACAGCCTTGAACGCAAGGGGAAGCCATGGCAGTATACTTTGGAGAGCATTTTGTATCCTGCCTTGCGTTCTCGGAGGCTGGTGTGTACAAAGGCCGCCGCCGCCTACTTCTGGGAGGTTGTCGGCGCCATTGGAACTGCCTCGGAGGAGACCAGGGCGGGACTGATAGTCGCCAGACCGGGCCACAGCGCTGAAGCACAAGCAGACATCCGAACAGAGTTTCAAAGGTGGTCGAACATCCCCCTGCCGGAAGACTTCCAGCTCCCCATCGAGGTTGTCGACGACATAACTCTAGGCGATGTCGACCAACTAGTCCGACAAGGAACGTTGCCGCCTATGGCAGCCAAAGTGGCGCGTGACGTCTCTCCACTGAATCGTTCCGTCCACTTCTACGGCTGGGCTCACCGAATGACCACGGTGACTAGCCACCGGGGCATTCCTCGCCAAATCGAGCTCTCCATCGCCCGTCATTGGACGCCATCGGGAGATGAATATGGCCCGAACATTTGCACAAGGAATTTCCAGGGCTATCTGGTGCATCGCGAGAAGAACGTGAGGTGGAGGGACATGATACCGGGCGAGATCCCTCCGGAGATACGGCGATGGACGAATGATTGGGACACCTGGGGCCGGGGGATAGGTAGCTATGGCCTGCCGGATTCGAAAACCTGGGAGGGCGTCGGGCATCCCGGAATCCAGAGATTCGGACGATCAGGAAAGAATGAGGACGGAGAGATGGAACAAAGTCACGGACGAACGGATAAAGTAATCCTCCCATGGGACAAGAGCTAGCAGATAAGCATGGGTGGGCGAGATTTCTCAGAGCACTATATAAAGTGCCTCCTCGACAGGATCCAGTTAAACGCTAGAATCCTGGACCCGGAAAGTCAAAAGTCTCGTCCAGCTTGGTAACCAACGCGCCGCCGCTGGGCAAACTACCGAGATATGTAGTGTGTAGCGAGTATAGATTCGGGTTGGTCTTAAACCGCTCCGCCTGCGCGATCACATCCTCCAGATCGTGCTCGACGTCAAAGTATTTACCCTTCAGGATATCCTTGGCGATGCCCGTCGCGAGCGCCACGCACACCATTCCGTTCAGGTAGGGCGAATCGTTATATATGTCCAACCAGTTGTCGTACATGGGACGTACCTTCTCGGGGAGATTGGCGACGCTGTCTTGAGAATATTCTAGAGCGATAGAAAGATCCAATTAGGGTCAACTCCCCTCGGACTGCGGGTGGACGAACTCACTCTCTTTGACCATTTTCGACTTTACGCCTCCAGGATGGAGCGAGTAGAGATGGACATCATCGAATCCTTCCACGTCAAACTCCTTCTGCAAACACCCTGTCAGGTTGATGAGTGCCGCCTTACTGGAGCAGTAGCTCGCATTCCAGGGAATCATGACGGTTCCGGCGCGCGAGGCGATGTTCAGGACGCAGCCGCTCCGTTGTTCACGGAAAATGGGCGTCAGTAGGCGCATAAGATAGTAGGGGCCATGGAAATTGACCGATATGTCGTAGATAAAGTCATTTGGGTCCTGGAGGTGAAGCTTACGGAATGCATCAAGAGTTAGTCTACCGAGTCATCTACGATAAGGGTGCCGCAGTTCGGTGAAACCGTAGCTAGCGAGCAGATCTGACGTACCGGAATGAGCGCATTGGCTCCGGCATTGTTGATCATGACATCAACGCGGCCCTCCGCGTCCATCACCTTCAAGTGCAGTATATCAGCCTCGTGGTTTCGTATCACCTTCCCGCCGGATAACCTCTCACCTGTTTCACCAGCTCTTCGCACTTCTCCAGCTTCGACACATTGCACTGAATGCAAGTGACTCCGCCGGCCCCCAGCTTAATACAACTTTCTTTCAAGGTCGCCGGCGGTGGAGTGCTATTGTACACGAGGAAGAGCTTCGCACCGGCCGTCGCGAAGCTCTCCGCCATGGCCGAGCCCAGCGCTCCTGAGGACCCTAACCAATAGCACAAGCATTAGAGATTACAGACTCGAAACATTTGTGAAGGGACGGAGAGCCATACCGGTGATGACTACCACCTTCCCTTCGAATGTACCCTTAAACTTGGACGGGTAGATGAACGGGTAGACTTCATTATGAAGCCGTGGGTTGGCCGGGTCTGCGCCGGGCTCTTGAAAAATGGGCGGTGACATTCTGTTTCCTTCGTATGGTGACAATTACGCTTCTAGTCTCGAAGAGTTTGCTTATGTAGGTACCTACCCTTTTGCCCAGGGAAGATGTAGCAGCGCCTCGGAGGTTGAGTTGAGCCCCGCCGACGCAGTCTGTGAGGAGAATTGGGGAAGTCTTTACCCAACGAGATCTGCCGAGAGGGCCACTTGCTTATGGTGCCGCACCGGCCGCCTCGGCATTTAACAACTTAGGTCTTACCCATTTCCCGGTGGATTGATTGAGCTCTTGGTGATGAAACTCAAAAGGACGAAGGACAGAAAGATATTGTAGTTCGCCTGGTTGTCGGAAGGAGACCCCTGCAGTGGAAACGTCGAGTCTGCGCACGCGCAGAGAATGTGAGTTGATGGCGTTGGGGTAGCTGATGAGGGGTCACGAAGGGTCTGGATCATAACTTAAACAGCAAAGTCCAAGTTACTACGTACATCTGCCGAGGTCCGACTGGGGAGATGAACATGGAATTTTGTCTCCCGAAACTGAAACCTGATGTTATCATCAAGACTCGAAGTTGCTCAGACTGCTTGCTAGCAGAGAATCATCTCGGAGCAGCCAACTAAACAGAGCCGACAAACTACTGCGGAACTAAGCAGCAAAAGAAACGGCAGAAACCTTGGGTGGTTTCTCAAAAGAGATCAAAATTTATAGGATTTTTGGCCCTTAGTTTAAGGAGCCAGTCACTCAGAGGGCCTGGGTTGTGGTGGGCATGTACCTGTCCGGACTCGTTGAAATCCTAGGACTCGGATATAGGTACAGTAGGGTGCTGGTGAGCGTACTTTGTCCAGAATGCTGTTTAGATACCGCGACTGATCTGCAATTGGATAAAATAGGGATACTGTTCAAGTTAAAGGTATTCCGGCAGGGTTGGGAGTCTAAGATGGGAATCAGACCGCGGGTATATATGTCCTCTATGGCACTAACCTCAGAGCAGAACATTGACAATCAAGATTGACTGTTGGGAACTTAGGAGCAACCGATTGGACATGCCCACGCAGCCCTGGTACTTGGATTCCTGACTACTTGTCCAACTCATAGGTATATCATCACCTGGGTCGTCAACGCAATCCAGCGGTCAGTTAAAAGAGCCCGCCATCGTGGGAATTCCACAATTTCCAGCTCGTCTTGTGGTTCGAATGAGCCACTAGAGGCAGAAAGGCTTGCCATACATGACTGAGTTTATAAAATATATGCTTCGGGTCTATCGTAACATGGGTATGTGCCTGCTGATTCTCTCAGGTATGTACCGTGGCGCAGCTGAAGAAGGCTGTCACTCGATTAAGCCAACCAGCAGCCAAGCCCTGTTTATCTACATACTTCCTTCCCTCATCTCCCCCTCCCACTCCCTCAAAATCCCTGAAAGAAAAACTGTTCACTTTTAGAAATTAAGATAGTTTTTATGCCAAATCTACTCCTTGATCGTTGTCTTTTTGCCACCGGGGGGCGAGAGGCCGCATCCATTAGCATTACCTCTAAGTCTGGGGGTTCGGTTGAGAGCCAGCATCGTAAGCCCATCCATATAGCCCATTAGATACTACATAGACGATAGAAGCCGAGCTGTCAGAGGTCTGCAGTTCCAAAACGTTATCGGACTGCGCGCTAGGGACACTCCACATATCCAACAAGAAGCACTGGTTCGCCTCCCCGGTGCCCGAGGGACCCCAAAGAGTAGCGGCGCAGGTCGGACTCTGGGCGCAGAGATTGCAGCAGTCGTAGCTGCTCTCGACACCGGAGGTCATGTCCCACTCGGAGGACTCGGGAGGATAGGCATTCACGATCCACCTGTTGTTGGTGGATGCCTGGGGGCCGATGTAGTTCCTCTGGTTGACGCATTGCGCGTAGACGGTGGCCACGGGGGTGGAAACTACCGTGGTTGTGGTGGTCGTGGTGGTCGATTCAACGTCCGTCTGCCAGTCGGTCACGGTCGAGGTGGTGCTGAAGCTGCTGGTGACGGAGACGTCATCGGGCACCACGACGGACGTGCTAGTGATGGTGGAGCTTGTCGTCACCAGGGAGGTGGATGGCGGCAGCGTCGTCGTCACCGGTGCGGTGGTGTAGATTACTGTGGTATAGGTGGAGATGACTGTGCTTAAGACGCCTGAAACGAAAAGACGATCAGCAAAGAACGTGTTGTACGATTGGGGAATAAACATGAGAGCAGGGAAAAAAACTTACAGCCGGCCGCGACATTTTGGCCGAGGTTTCTCTCGACGAGTGCCGCGTGCTCTGTGAGGCCTGTCGATCGACGAGCCAAGGGAAGCGGGTTTCTCTGCTGCTCAGACCCAGCTTCCCTCTTCAGATTGCTGGGGTAAGAACTGGAGCCAAAGGTGTCAAGAACAGGTACGAATTGACCGGTTGGAACAACAGTGAATGTAGACGTAGACGCCGTGGAGCTCTCAACCACCGTAGTGGTCTCAGTAAAGATGGACGTCGTTGTAGGAGTCTCGGTGGTGAAGATGGTCTCGGTGGTGGAAAATACATCTGTCGAAGCTGTCTGGGTACGGAACACAGTCTCTATGCTAATGATGGTCGTTGTTGTTACAATGGGTGGCGGCGTGAAGGTTACAACGGGTACCGAAGTCGAAGTAGTAGCGCTTCCGTTTACATGGACCGTTGTGGTCGCGGTAACCGTGTCTATAAGGGTAGGCGTCGAGTATGTGGCGCAAGAGAGGACAGTAGATGTTACTTGAGCCTTGATGATGGTCGAGCACACGTCGATGGTGGTGAGTCCGTCCGATGCCGCAGCTAGGATCGCTGCGGGGAGGCTCAACAGAGCCAGTTTCTGAAGAGGGAACATTCTCGTTCTTCAACGGCCCTTGGTCGGTTTTCTGGTGGTTTCAGGCGTCGAGGCGTCGAGTCAGACGAGAAGAGAGCCAAGGGGGGTTTTTTTCATCTTCAATTCCATGCTCGCCTTGCTATGTACGAATATATGGGGCGAGAACGGCGGCTCACTTTCCCCCTGCAGCTGCCTGCCAGATCTTACAAACTCTAGCAGATTAGATATTGGCAGATGCTCAGCTGAAAACCGATCAGAACTGGAGTGAATGCTCCGTAGTCGACAAGGAAATTAAAAAATATTCCCTTTTCGGGTTACTTAGCAGGGAGTCAGGGCACAGTGACACACACTATTGGGTTTGGTGATTCTTAAACGGGACAAGTCGCACGTCCGCTCCGGCCTAAACCAGGCACAAATGTGATCTAGGAGGACTGATCAACCACACTAAGTCGAGCCGTTAACCGGCGCTTCGTTTCCCCCCGTTGCAGCAGCGGTCTCCTAAAGAGCACAGGACGGATGTATAAGAAGATTGCACTACCAAGATTCTAAGCCGTTTGGGCCCTCCGGGCTAGCTACATCTTGCCAGACGAAGGAACAACGTAAACACAGCCAAAATGTTACTGGAACACTCGCACAGAGCCAGAATACAGTATCTAGGTACAGTAAGTTGGAACTCGCCGTCGGCGATTAGTCGTGTTGCAATCGCTTCGCTGGTTATAGAGACCAACCCATCCGCGGGGGGGAAGGGGGCCTACCAGGATGCACCAGCCCCTTAGATCTACAAAGGTTGAAGTCTGCCACTCTTTGTAGAGAGTAACTATAGAGAGTTGCCAGAATGTACCCCACGGGCAAATGGTTGGCCTCATACGAACCTGGGGAATATGCTACAATGACCTTGGAGAGATCCTACAACATGCACTCGAAATCACCATCTCACACTTGCCCGAGGTAGTCGGAGTTTTGTGCCAGTTTTTATTTTCTGAACTGTTTGCTACTGGCAGCCTAGCAAATGTCGAGCTTGCCCTTCCGAGATGGAAGTGCAATGAGGCATAAGCCTACAATGAAAGAGTCTTGTCTCAGGATGAGATAGGTCTGGTCTTGCGACTGCACCAAGACGTGAGAGGAACGACATGCGTCTTGGTAGTCTTCCGCAAATGATCTTAGAACGTCGGTGGCAATTTTCCTGGAGATTGGGGCGGGATTAGCACAAAATGGGGAATAGGACGGTGCGGTTATGGCGTTCACTGGCTTACCGGTCAACTGCTCAGTTGCGCTTCAGCGCCACCAGAAGTATCTCACGACCTCCCGTGAACCAAGCGATGCCTAGACCCAACGCGAGAGTGGCAGTGGCAGCAAAGAGGCGATTGATGATCAGTATCTTTCGATGTTCAGATGCCTGGATTGCATCATGTCAGCTTGTCTGAGACTTGTGGCCCTCTTCGTTGAGACTAGTGAGCCCATACCTCTGCTTTGCGATTGCTTGCCTCGAAGAATATGCGACTCGTTGCCTCCGAGAAGCGAGTAACCGCGTCCGACGCGCCGGACGCGTGGAGAGTGTCACTGGGGCAAACCATGGTAGCACGTCGGCCAGTATCGAGATCCACGAGAGCCATGGCAAAATGTCCAGGCATGCTGGGGACGGACCCTGCCTAAGGGGCCTCCGCAGGAATGACGTGATTCGGTCGATCCGACAGCGATGGGGGTGGCGACGGGGCCCGCGACGGGGACGGCGACGAG
>FTLB01053253.1_pt1 | contig 15989 bp, 12 predicted proteins | sample 1658291 | NCBI WGS metagenome assembly FTLB01 (sample SAMEA3914812, study PRJEB12502) | metagenome | biome: forest; material: soil | place: Canada | collected 2011-07-07 | depth 0.1 m
CTCACGCATGTATAGCTGCTATTCGGAGGGACCGAAAGAGCTTTCTTCCTGGATCTAGAGAGTACCGCTGTGTGGCTTGAGAAGCCGCGACTTCTAGTGCCTGGTGATAGTTTGGCCACTATCAGGTGCGTAAGGTAGTTAACTGCGAGCTACCTTATTCCCTTACTTGGCAAGGACCTACGAAAATTGAAGGCAGCCGTGCGTGTGAGCTCTGTCTAATACCTGTTACCTAAATGCATCCCAGGACAAATGCACTGCTTATCCACAAGCGGGACAAAGAACCCCCGTGACGCAGTATCCTGGTCACCAATCATATTCTGCGCCTCAGTCCTTATCTTGACCCAAACTTCACTGTACCATACGGGCCAACAGAAACAGGATGGAAAATTACTATCAGCTTGTTGCATCCACTATGGGAGATATCTTGCAGTCGTGGGAATTGTCGACCTGCCGCGCAGCCTCACCGAAGCGTTATTTGGGCTGGTTCCCTTCTTCAATCCGACGTCAGGGACCATCCCAGGAGCTTGTCTCTTGTTAATTTGGCATGGGAGGTTGAAGCTTCCCCATCGCGTGGCAACGGCTAGTTATCGTTAAAAATATTCTCGACCGAAACCAAGTTCTAATCGTTGACGGCGTATCGCAGCTGTGCGAGACAACCGAAAATGGGGCATGCATATCTCGGTAACTCCCTAGATGGAACCCACAGCAGGATGTTGTGCTGCCTGTCTCCCACGCGGATCTGCATTGGGTTCTTAGTCCCGGAGCCAAGGTAAGTGAATGGAGGATTCGACCTGAGTACCACGCTCCATTTATTGCCTGCAGCTACCCCGAGTCTGAACCGGGCAGCTCTCCTGTTCATCTCTCTCTTTCTTCCTTTTCCACCGAGTCTCTGGTTCGTGCTGTCGCTGGCCAATTGGTCTCCATATCGCCCAGCTCCGGTCTAGAAGAAGAAGCGTCGTGTGATCATTCACCATGTGGTCCCTGTCTTGGGCTACCGGGTTGCTGCTGGCTTCTTGCCAGCTGAACAGCTGGGCAGCTGCTAGTCCGGTCGAGTCTGAAATCCGCAATGCGAAAATCGCACCCAAGGTGTTCATCATTAGCATGGTCAGTACATACTGGACTCCAGCAACTGTGCCTAGACGTCTCTCGCTCGCCGAGCCACCTTGCCAAGGCGATGTTTGTCGCGCTGCTCTTTGACGGGGTACCGCCCAACGCGGCAAAAAGGCGAGAGGCGTGGTTGCACAAGCTCGGAGTTTCTGCTGCGGTCGACGCCGCATCCCACCTACACGAGCTCCCTCTAACAGTCGCATAGTTTGACCCGGAAGGTGCTATCTGGCATACTAACTTGCCGTCGAGCGGACTCGGGGATCTTCTTGCTGTGAACATCACCGCGCCAGGCTTGTCTATGCTCTTCCCGGAGGTACACTGCGTCGCGGACCACTCAATTTGCCAAGTGACGACTGGCGAGTCCGAGATCAATGCTGCATCGTCGGTCATGGCCGTGGTTCTCTCGGGCAAATTTGACCTGACCAAGACGTACTTCATGATTGCTGGAATTGCGGGCGTCAATCCGAAATACTCCACCCTCGGCGGCGTCGCCCTCGCCAAGTACGCAGTTCAGGTCGCTCTGCAATACGAATTCGACGCCCGCGAAATGCCAGAGAACTTCACCACTGGCTACCTCCCATTCGGCACCTTTCTCCCTTCGGAATACCCCACAATCTTGTATGGGACTGAAGTGTTGGAAGTCAACGAGGCCTTGCGTGACCTTGCGTACTCGTACGCAATCAAAGCCAACCTGAGCGATAACGCCGACGCCGTTGAGTACCGCGCTAAATATGTGGCAAGCGGCGAGGTGTATGCCGCTGCCACTGAGCCGCCCTCCGTTGTCAAATGCGATACAGCCACCAGCGACGTGTACTACTCTGGTGCACTCCTCAGTGAGGCTTTCGAGAATACCACCACCTCCTGGACCAACGGCTCAGGTGCCTACTGCATGACGGCTCAGGAGGACAATGCTACGCTTGAGGTCCTGGTGCGCCTGGCTATTGAGGGGCTGGTTGACTTTGCGCGCGTCATTGTGATGAGGACTGGTGAGTAGTACATCGTACGCGTGGGCGTCTAAATAACAGTGTTAGACTGACCAATTCTCGTTAAAAGGTTCTGATTTCGACCGTCCGCCGCCGGGTGTGTCTCCTTACGATCATCTCCTGATCCTCGATCAAAATGGATTCCCCATTGCCATCGACAACATTTACAATGCCGGTGTCGAGATTGTCAAGGGCATTCTGAAGAATTGGGACTGCACTTTTAAGAAGGGCATCAAGCCAACTAACTACATCGGCGACATTTTTGGAAGTCTCGGCGGCGAGCCAGATTTTGGCCCCGGCAGCTTGACGGGCGGTGCAGGAGTCAAGCCAAACGGTGGAAGCGGCGATCTGGCAAAGAGGAGCGCCGCTCCCAGGGGAGCTCTGACGCGCCGAAAGGTCGTCCTTCCTGCCAGCTACAGGGGATGAAGAGCATCAAGTTGGAAATGTAAATATTATACGATCTTGCAACTCAGATGTAAGATTTGGAAAGGTATACACCTGAATAAGTTAACAACACTTGCCAAACTTGGGCTCCAATGAACAAAAAACTCTCCTGCGCAGACGCCTTTCGATCTTTCCCACTTCTAGGACTTGGCGAGGTTCATATAAGGTGCGCTTGACTGAACTTGGATGGCGAGCGCCCAGGTGAAAATAAGGTTATTAGTAGGCCAATTGAGTTGGCTGACCTACCTCGCATTGCCGAGGGCGGGGAAACCACGAGCTCTCGAGTCACCACTCTAACCTGATAAAACGCGAGCTACGGGAAACGTAAGTTTGTATGTGCAGCAATAACTACAACCTTCATTCTCGAACGGGGAAAGGATTTCTCGTACCACAACAAAGGCTTGGGTAGAAGGAATAAAGCAGCTCGCCAGAGAAGGGTACATCAGAAGCTACGTTTACCATTTGGCTTTGTGCCCCTCTTTTCCTCAAAGCAAGGGAGCCGTTTCCTCTCCTCCATATTGATGCATCCGTATCTCGCCACGTCTTTGCGTTACCTCAGTGCATTGCCGCCTATTTGTTTTGCGTGGGACGTTGACTTCGCCACATCACTTGGAGTTGTTTAAATTCGAGTCCGCTTGACTTGACCCCGCACCTGCATTGCGCGCCAGGTGAAGGTCGAGATCACCGCAATGGGCTTAAACGAGTTCACCCGATAAAGTCGCGAGGCTGCCCAAGACGTCATGTCGCTAATACCGTACCATCCTCGCGAAGGCAATGAAATCGTCTTGTGAGATATTGCGAGGCCTGTACCTTGAGCCGAACCGACAGTGTCGTGCTAACACCGCAATTTAGACGCCATCGAAATGCCATTGTTGTCCGCAACCCGTCATCGCGACGGCTCGAGATCCGCGGTTTGCAGCTGACAGAATGTCCCACCTGCCACCAACCATTACGACCCTCCTCTCCCGAGAGACCATTCGAACCTTCAGCCGAGCACGACAGCTATGTTGATCCAGATTATTTCCGCATGCTACGTGCAGGTCGACGTCGCCGCCCTACCGAGACACACCCCCCATCCAGTCCCATCCGACGCCTGGTAGGATCTATGCCCGTGGTAGAGGATGTGCCAGACGACCGCCGATATAATGACGATAACGAGTACGACAGCGATGATAAGGATGATGATGAAATAGCAGTACAGGAGGCCGAGTTCGTGTCGAGCACACCTGCCGTACCGGAAGGTAGCCGCATCCGCAGGGAGGCGTTTAGCCCCAACTACTTTTCCACCTTCTTTATAGAAGAACGAGAGCTGGGGCGGGGAGGCAAAGGTGTCGTGCTCCTCGTTCGTCATGAGATCGATGGCTGTAGCTTGGGCCATTTTGCTTGCAAACGGGTCCCTGTCGGTGATGACCATGCGTGGCTTGAGAAAGTTCTCGTCGAAGTCGAGCTACTTGCCAAGCTGTCACATCCAAATCTCGTGTCCTACCGCCACGTCTGGCTCGAGGATGTCAAGTTGAATCGCTTCGGCCCCAGCGTCGCTTGCGCATTTATCCTCCAGCAGTACTGCAACGGAGGCGATCTGCTACACTATGTTGTCGGGACCTTCCCCAAGGAGGCCACCAAAGAAGAACTCAAGGCTCAGATGCGACGCCGGTCTAAAGGCCAGGCTGACCGCCCTCAAGGACCGCTCCACCCCCAGCGGCGTCTTCCGTTTGAGGAGATATACTCTCTATTCAAAGACATCACGTCGGGGTTGGCATATCTACACGGTGCCAACTACATCCACCGAGATCTAAAGCCTAGTAACTGCCTCTTGCATCGGGAAGGGAACCATATCACATGTCTCATCAGCGATTTCGGCGAAGTGCAACCAGAGAACATGGTTCGTAAGTCGACAGGTTCTACTGGCACTATTTCTTACTGCGCCCCGGAGGTTCTGAGGAACGATCCAGCGACTGGCGGGTATGGCAACTTCACCGCCAAGTCTGACATCTTTTCTCTGGGCATGATCCTCTACTTCATGTGCTTCGGTCGACTTCCGTACCAGAGCGCTAATACGATCAACGAGGAGCTCGAAGACATTGACCAGCTGCGGGCCGAGATCACAGACTGGAAGGGTTTCCAAGACGAGCGTCGGGAGCGCCCAGATTTGCCTTCAAGGCTTTACCAGCTGCTAAAACGACTACTGGCCCTGAACCCGGCGGAGCGACCCAGCGCCAGCGAGGTACTCGCCGCCATGAAGAGCGAATCCAGCCTGGATGGTGTCACTAGGGGGCCAGGACCACGGAGCTCTAGCCCGTCTATCGGCTTGGCCGGGCGCCGCATTCAAAATCTAGACTCCCCTGTCCCACCAGGCACACCGGTGCCAGGTAAGTCTTTTTCGTTATCTTTGAACGCAGTTATCTGGCCCATGAAGCTAATTATCACTTGAAGACCCTTCCAAACAGCCAAGAGTTGCATCTTCTTCCGAGGAGGACTTGTCCACAATAGAGAGCCATCCTCACCAACGCAGCCTGCAAGCCAACCCTCACAACCATGCTGCCGGCAATCCTAGCTCCCCACGCCACCGTGGTCATCGACATGGCCAATCCCTGCGTCTGTCGCATGGCCAGGACGGATACAGCCGTACCGGATCGAGATCACCCGAGCGTTCCCTGGGTGGAGGTACGGCAAGTCGTCGTAACAGCAGTCCGCCCCCCAGCCCCGTGGCCACTACGCCGCTTCTCATGCCACCGCCTACAACTCGTTTGGGTGATCTTAGACAGCATGCGGCACTCGCGCGCTACCGGGCTGAGCAGTGGAGGCGTCAAAATGCCGGGACTCTCGCTTTCCTGGTGAGGCTATTCATATTTTTGGCCAAGCTACTATCTTTATCTTGGGCCTGCTGGCCGTACAGCTTCACCTCCAGCACAGGAGCTTCACTGGTCGCCATTGCGAGCCTGGATCTCGGTGTGCCGGGATTCGCAAGAACCCATGACATATCTCGCAGGGACAGTGACACCAGTAGGCTGGTAAACAGGGGAAGAAGGTTGTCACATACCCCTGATGGCATGGCTTGCGATGCGACCCGTTGGCAGTGGAACTGGCGCACAAGCGGGATGTTGCTTCTGCTTCATTTTCTTGTTCTCTCGGTCGCATCCCGGTATGCGGCCCTGTGTGCGGCGGCACGCCATGAGAAATGGGTAGCGTCGTAAGCACGCCTGGCCATGCTGCACACCTATATTCACGGGTGCGATGTACTTACCCGGGAGACGATGCAGAACAGTTGGTCTGACAGCGGAAGCGCCAAGTAGTGACCGATGTCAAAGCTACCGACAGGAGTCGAGGCGAGTGGATCGTATCGAACCGCCTCGGGCGGGACTATCTGGTGGTATGATCGGAAGGGCCTGACGATCGTGACTTTGAAACTCGATTATATGATGAGCTCACAGGGTCACACTTAGTTGCCCCCTTGGATTGGATGGCCCCTCCTCAACTAAGAATAGGTATGATCGAGGTCGTGAACCTGCGCAGTTTGATTGATTCTATTGGCCTTTGTATCGATTACATATCGTCCCGGCCGGCAGTGGGAGGCCCTCGCAAACGATCTCGACTCGCGAGCCCCTAACAGGCAATATCACATCCATATCAACACGCACACCTGTCTGTCTAGGATTTAACCCCCCAGCTGATTCAACTACCGGCTCCTGGATGTCCCGGGTGGGGTTTATCTGTCGAAGCAATGACGATGAGCCTCTGTCTATGAACAAGGCCAAGGAGTTTGACGAGGGGCTGGGGGCAGCTCGGCTTGAAGTTAGCATGGGACGGTATGACATAGATCCACGAGCGGCACGAGTATCGCATATCAAGCCAGTGCATCAGATTGCACCCAGCGGCCAGGATCAGCATTGATATGATGGAAAGGGGCGGAGGATCTATAAAGACGGGCAAATCAGGGGCTGGGAATAAATCAACCCGCAAGTACGACATATTGTTTCACGCAGTCGGGAATGTCATTTGACCATCTTCTAAGGACCTCGATGTGGGGTTGAAGCATCGGCGGGCGAGCTTCTTATCTGGTTGACTTTTCCATAGAGCAAGAGTTAAGGCAAGAAAGCTCCCGGAGGAAGAGGGGGACCAGTCTGGCGGTTCGTCTCAGTTGAGCAATCCGAGCTTGCGGAGGCCTTCTACAGGCTGCTCCACCTCCATTAAACGATAATGACTGGGAGCAAACATACGAAATGAACTTCTCCTCAGTCCCGGTGAGCTTGTCCGCAATAACTTCTCCGCTCTTGGTAAGCTATAGGAACAATATTAAGACAAAAACCCCACCAGTTCCAGGCCCTCCTACGTGTCCATGAACGATGGGGCGGAATAGCCAGGAAACCTGACGGCGTTGCGGGCCAGACGCTTTCGAGTTTCATGCCTGTGTTACGGCGCACGAAGCTGCTCGGCCCAGAGCGTCTCCATCTAGACAGATGATTCAGACATAGGACAAGCTGGACTCTTTCGAGCTTACCGAACAGACCAGACATATGTATACGAACGGGATGCTAATTTTTCCTCGTCTTTTCATCTTTGAGATCAGCCAAATGCCGTCTACCAAATTTCAAATTTGGTTAGGTGTGGGCTATAGGACGGGCTTCTTCTAGCCACCCCTTCTCCATGACTTGTATCTTGTCACTGTCGCGCCCTTCTCCTTCGAGGATTCGTCTATGCATTCATATTATTCGAAGACTCTCTCTCTGGGAGATATTCGTTATGTATAATATGACAAGTCTTTGGTTCCTAAGCTTCCTCATATTATCCTATTCGTTATCTGGCAGGTCTTTGAGCTGGTTCTGATTGTATGAAAAGGAATCTCGACTTGGCAAAATGCCGGTCAACCCGAGAAACGAGGATTTCCCTCCTCCCTTCGATTTATCGATTTCTGTATATAAACGCGCCGTTCTGCCCATGTATCTTGCTGTTCTTGTCCTGCCACACGCAGCACCAATTTCAGCCTCGACCTTGCATCCCAACCATCTTGAGCAGAGATCATCGCCAAAACAAAAGAGGTTCAGCTTCTCAGAGATCATAAATACGTATAGATAAAATATACTTGCTCCTATCTGCGCCGACTGTCTATACTCTCACGGCGACAAATCAAACGGAGCTGTCAACACACAGCCTTGCAACGCATTTGCAAGGAAATCTCGGGTGACCACCGTCTAGATTTACCAAATGTGTTATCGACGTCTTTATTTGCATCACCGCTGCGTAAGCCATAATCGACTCCCTCCTTTGCTGACCTATCCGCCGGGAGTGATAGACGAACTCAGAAGATCAAGATATGCTAACTCACGTCGCGTTCCCAGGGCCACAAAATCACGGAGCTCATGGAGTCATGCGGCGACGTAGAGTGCAAGGCGACTGCGGACACACCGATTATATCGAACAAATACACGTGCGTAGTGCCGGGTTGCGCGTATTATGGGCGATTTTGAGGTACGTGAGTTTGAAATTTGTTGCCGAGAAACGAGCTCGCAAGTGGAATTCGTACGAACCAGGTTCGGATTATCGCATAATGTACAGCGGACACAAGAACGCAAGGTCCACTGATGAGGATGTTCCAATACAGCTTGCTGATGGCCATATTTTGATCTTAGATTCGCCCTTATCGGACCCTTTTCTCCGCGTGTAATTACGCAGTAGTCTCAGCCTCGGATTCTACTATTTGTAAGCCCAGGCGATGCCATGAGCCTTGTGTTGTCGAGGAGATGGAACCGCGGTGTGGGGTGGAGCATAACTGTGTTTTCTTGATATTGGCACGGGAGTTGCTGCCTTGTGTTTCCCTAGTCCAATGAAACTACTCAAGCCAAAAGGTCGGTATGGCGGCGGTACACTCTCTGTCGCTACCATCTCTCGCTGTTTTGGCGCATCGTATATATGAATTCAACATCATAATCTGAAACGGCATCAGAACCGGCCTCAACGGTCATCTTCATGGATTTCCCAAGGCGCCGCGACAGCCACTGCGGCCGAAACCATTATCCGCGAAGGTCACTCGATCAGGTATGGTCTCTTGCGATTTTATTGACTGTTTATAGAGCAGGCTCACCAAGTGGCCCAGTACCTTAGAAAGTGTAAAATAACCTCTCCTCTCGGAGACTTACAGACCAATCAGCTCAGAACCAGTCCATACTCCGGTCTTGCTTTCTGCTCTACCAAAAGGTCGCAGTCCATCTTCCCGGATGCTGGTCGTGAGGACGATCTTCCCAATCCAGCTGCCGCTTAATCACCTGACCAGTATGAAGTTATAGTTCAGAATGAGCTACGCAGTCCAAAATGATAGGGTCCTTGCCTCCAAAGTGAGGATTTGTTTCGCGACAAGACCCTGTCTACCTCTGCGAGACCTTGATGGTTCCACCAGCTGCAGTGGAAGATTAGGGCTGCCGTGCCCGATGCTGCGCCATGCCACTCAACATGGCATCAATCCCCAAGTCGGGGGAGATGTTTGACGGAGGTATATCATAGAGCAGGAGCATTCTGTTAACTATATGACCTATACAAAGGTGGGTATCGTATATAATCACAAGATGGTACAAGATATGTTAGAATTGTACAGTGGGGGACGGCTTATGGACATTGCAAAACCGCTTCTTTTCCCTGCCAGGGCAGACTGGCTTACTATATCATATCCTCGACCATGATCATATGCATAAAAAACTAGTGCTACGTGGCAGACCCAGGGAGAATATGACTGAGAGAATAGACAGCAACACTACTAGTAGCTACATGGTGGTGTCGAGAGTCGGCGAGGATGCTGCGACGGCTGCATCAGACTGCTTGACCAAGCCCCGGGTCTCACGATAGTGTTCGCTGATATCGACTAGAGGCCGCAGCTCCGTAGATTAGGTCAGGTCAGGATCGTGCAGCATCTGCCATTTCGTATGAACGGCATCAATGTGTATCCTGAGATCGTCCACTGCCGTGTAAGTCTCGGTCCGACCCGTGGAGGTACAGAGCACGCAACCATAACCCGGGTTTCCTTGAACTGTCTCCGAGCCCGGCGAGCTGTTGTCGCCTGAGGTCACGCTGCAATGCGACTTGGCTAGGAAGCGTTTTGTCAGGCGAAAACCCTCTTTTAGCCGAACGGAGTCCTCTGTCTCGGGCAGCTCGGGGATAGACCACTGGAACCCGCATTCACAGCGTTGTTGAGTTTTCGAAGCCACTCGTTTCCTATCGACTTGCCAGGCCACGGCTACGGGACAGAAGATACTAAAAACTCCGTTCCGCGGGGCCCAGGACCCTTCCATCTCTGACTCTACTGCGCCGCCTGTTTGGCTCCAGTCATCACAGTGCCTCTTCGGCGTCGGTGGTGGAGACGGTGGCTCTGACTGATACGCTAATATCGAGTTCGATGACCATATCGTTGTTTGTGCGTCGGCACTGTGGTTTTCGGGTAGCTTCTCGTGAGATACAGGGCCCACGTCTGGTTCACCCGATTGGAGTGCGGCCTTGGGTCTGGGGATGGGCAGTTCTTGCGGCACAAGACGGCCGGCGGCGAGCCTCCTGTACTGTGCCGCCAGAGCGGATACGCAATGCATGCGGACGAGCTCCGACACCCGGAAAATTTCGCCAAAATCAAGTGTGCATAATTTCGTAGAAATAAGAGCCCTGCGTATCAGATCGATAGCCTCCTCGAGGAGGTAAAGGTTTGTAGCCAAACACTCGCGGCAGGTCCCTACCATGTGGGAGACGAAGTCAGCTGCTGCCAGGCGGTAGCCAGAGCTGGGGTTGATCTATCGTATTAAGAAAGGGCACAAACCATCCCCAGAAGAAAATTCCAAACCAATAAGGGCAAATGCGACCTGATACGTAGCCCGAATGCGGTAACTTGAGATCTCGAACGATGTGCTGGCAGCAAGCTTGATGGTGGCCACGACGGCAGGTCGGGGTCGTTGATAGCTATTTTTTGCCAGTTGCCTCTCATTCCACTTGGTACAGAGACCCGAGCCAGCTTCAGCTGCACCCACGAGTCTTTTGACCAAAATGTCGACCCTGGTGCAGTCCATTTCCTGCCAGTTGAGCGATGGAACACAGACAGCCTAGGCGGCGATGGATGCCCTCCACTCGACTTTGCACCGTCTTGTGAGGCAAAGACGCGACGGTGAGTATTTGAGAAGTGAGAGAATTCCATGTCAACAAATGAGTGACCTGTAGAAATACGGCCGTTCTTATCTCTCATGCCGGGTCACTCAGCTGTCTGGCTGGTGCGCCTGTGATCAGACATGGCGCCTGCCAAGTCGGGCCACTCAAGGACGCCATTTACAGGGATGACGGTCGAGCGATAACACACCTCTGGAACCAGCTTTCATGCATGTAGACATTCGCGACCGGGCAAGGAAAGCTAAAGTCTGGGCTCTACCTATCCCCATCCAACTTCCCAATCAACTCCCCACCCAAAAGTTTCCCCCTCTTGTCCCAGCTTAAGACAAGCTGAAATGATCGCCGCCCAAAGCACGGGAGGATCCCGTGTTGCAGGGCACGCACTGGGGCCCCGTTCTGTGCTGTGGGTCAGACAGGGACACTCGAACTTTTTGGGGAACGTCAGCTCATATCGCACAAAGCTGCCTAGAGACTCTTCCCCTGCAGCACCCTAACCTGCCACCTCAAGCTTGCGTTACCCGTACGTCGGAAAGTACCAGATTGTAGAAAATGGCATGACAGCACGCCTGAATCAATCCCGAAGACATTTACGCAAGCGACTGAAGCTCGGCTGACCAAGGTACCTCCCAAAGTACCTCGAGATACCTCTACCTGAACTGGAGTTTTTTTTTATCAAGACCTAGGCTGCATAATCCGGAGACGGACTAAGTATGCCGGGCCCAGGTCGTCGAAATCGTCAAAGTTGCGATAGGTGTCATTCCCAGCATTTAAAGTGCCCCAAGCAAGATGGGACCAAAATATGTTTGAGATGCAAAAAGGCAGACGTAAGATGTGTGTTTAGTGCTCATGGCACCGGGTCGACTACCGCCCCTCAAAGCACCGACACCACCTTTCCTTGGTATAGCAATGAAGATATTGCGCACGATTCGGCGACAGCTTCAGGTTTTGGCGATGGCCCGTCGATTGACTGGCCGTTCCTGCCCGACAGTTTCGGCTTAGATGCAAGTGCCAACACAACGCTTGACCAAACCCTTCTTGACGTCCCTGAGCCTGAGACTGCCGCCGAGGTTGGCCAGGATGGTCACGGCTATGATGAGAAGCCATTTACCGAAACGCACGATGCTCAGATGGCACGTTGCACCAAGCAGCTTGCCGCTGTTCTGCTGGACTTGGACGCTGCCTGGGAGACGCTGCCTCGAACGTCCGAACTACATGTTCCCCACGATGACAACCTATCGCAAGCCACGTCGGAGTTCGCAAATAAATACTCGCAGCATAATTTCCCTGAGGCAATATTCATCTCGGTCCAGCAACTGATCGATCTCTATCCCTTCGCTATTCAATTGTCCTTGGCTCTGCATGTCGGCCCTGTGCCACAGTGTGAGGTTGAGGACTGCGCGCACCGGCTTCATGTCCCTCCGAGCCTGGCCGGGATTGAGCAGTATGCGTTGGCCAGGAGCGAAGGGCCCACGATCAACGTGCCTCTTTTTAACCTGCTTGTCTCTTGCCACCTACGTTTACTCGACGTCCTGGATCGCGTTCTCGTCCTTGTTGTATCGTGCTTCAAAGTGACACTTGCATCTCCGACACAGGAGGAGCCCGACTTCTGGATCCCCCAGCTCCGCGTTGGTTCCTTTACGCCCAAACGAAACGTTGCTGCTTTTACCCAGGCGTTCATGCTGAAACATCTTCTTGACAAACTCTCTGCAAGAGAAGAATCACTCGAACAAGCTATAGCAAAGAAGCAGGCCGAGGGAGATGCAAACGCGGAATGTCGGCTTCTCCTGTTACAATGCGAGATGCTAAAGCAAAGGCATGGCACAAAAATGGACCAACTCGCAGCCATCGGGCGGGAACTCTCTAGTCTCGGTCTGTTAAAATAGCACCAGGCTCCTGCTGGTTCCCGTTCTAAATGGCCAGATGTCAATCTGGTTTATAAGAAATGACCAAAGCCTCGCCCATGAAGTCACAATTTTGTGAGATATTTACTCTAAGACGTGTTTCTTGCCTGTCTCAGGGAGGCTTCCTTTGCCTGTACTCGGCTGGAAACGATACCTGATACTCATACTTGTTGTCCAGGGTCCTGGCGATCTCCAAAGAAGTTGAATTCAACTATCAAGTTAAAAGATTGAAGCTACTGCAAGTAGACCAGAAGTGCCTCGCTTGCTTGGAGGGCAAATCTCGCCTCTCCGTCGGACACAGAAGTTGTTTCATACGACTCTATGCCCCCGATGGTACACGACCGGTTGTTGAAGTACTGCCCGCCAAATGAAAGATGATCGCCCTGGTCTTGTCGTGAGAGCGCGCTTGGCGCCGTCAGTCTCTTCGACTCGACAGCCTGTGCTTTAAGGCCTGTCAGCGTGAATAACTGACTCGGTCGCGGCTCGCCTGCAGTGTGATACTCGGAGTTAAACATCAAGACACGCAATGGCAAGCCATTGGCGTCAAAACTTGCATACGCTGCATACTTGGTTGCCCCGTCATCCAAGGCAGCGATGTACTTAGCACCTGCCAAGAAAGCGACAGCAGTGTATGCGCCATAATATGGCGCACCTATGCTGCTCCGGCCAAAAAAGCAGTACTTGCAGTTACCAACGGTCCCATGGTGGAAATATGTTCGAGATATGTTGCTGTAAGCAGCCCGGACTGCATAATCCATAGTCCACAATGCAGCTCCGAACGTCGGGGAGACGTTAGCAGCGCCACCGCCGGATACTACGATGTTGTTTGTTAGCCAGCACACGGGCGAGGGAGGAACGAGAGACACGAGGGAGATATACCCACCCGAATTTGTCTCTCCAAGAACATATGGCTTCCCGATTGCCAATGCTGTAGCCGCATCTGCCTTGAGTGGCTTGAGGTTGTTGGATATTTTGGAGTGCGTCATGAGACTCTGGACACTTCCGCCTGGGTAATTGTGGTGCGCGTAGACGCCGACATATGCCTTCCCCGTCGAGTTCTGGTTGGATATGAGCTCCGATGCTCCCCAGGTAGGCGGTGCCGAGTTTGAGTTCCCGGCTTGGATGATCTCTTTCCTGTTTATGGCGACTCCCACCTGGATGGCCCAGCTGTCTAAGAGCATGGTTAATGCAAATGCTCCAGTGAGCCACCGGAGGGGAAGTTCAACCAAGATTGGGGTATACAGACTCTGAGACGCGGCGTCAGTGGATGGATTCCAGATACCGGAAGCAATAGGCTGGTGATCCGACGGCCAATCTGCACAGCAGCATTAGTACACATACACAAGTTATGGACCGCGGCATCAGTATGGAGCAATACACTCAGGTTCGTTCCCTAATTCGATAGCCAGTAAGTTTCCCATCTTAGCCACTGCTGTCATCGCCGCCGCAATGGTGTTAGTGATACTGTTCTTTCCACGATTTAGTCCGAGGACGACAGAACCACCATAACTGCTAGCCAAATCCTGCATGTCCACCTACTTGTTAGTCTGGACTAGTTATGGCAGCTCGAAGCTCCGAGCCACTTGCACAAAGTAGAGGACATCATAGCGGCTAAGTCATGCCTGCAGTGAGACATGTGGTTCGCGGAGGGACAGACCATAAAGCTGGGACCGAACGTGAGGCTCGATGGGGCATCCGCTGCATTTGCTACGGTGTAGACGACATGGGCCGGCGTGGTAGGATCATAGCTCGCCCTATCTTGTGTTGTGCCCCCTATTCGAATTGGTGGCCACACACCTGTTAAGGATTTCCAATTGGCAAGACACTGGGTTGTGGCTGTCACATTTGTGAAGTACGAAGGGAATGCAAAGAACTCGAAAGAGATCCCAATCGGTGCGACATCCAAGGATGCATATGCGTAACCTCCACTTCCCACCTCGCCGGGCACGTTGAAAACGATTGCTGTGACTCCCTGGACCCCTGCCAGGAGACGGAAGAACATGATCGTTCTAAGCATCGCAAGCAGCGGCGAGATGCAAGTCGACCGCCACCCGTAGAACAAACCGGAATCGTCCTGTCGACGTTATTCCAATTATACGGCCATAGATACACAACTGGCAACGCAATTGCATCGGCGGTAAAATAGAGCATATATAGTATGGGTCCAATACCGGATGTCTGCATCAACCGTCCGATAGGCCGGGTCGGGCATCGTGAAGCATTCTGGCTATACACTTTGGGCAATTCGCATTGGAGAGTAATCCTACTACTCCACGGAATACACTGGCCATAGGCCGGGCAGCGTCGTTGTGCATTTTACGAACTAAATGGATGTACAAGCCGGGGACTGACGTTCGAGGCAAACGCTCTATATCGCTGATCATGAAGCGGTTCTTCAGGATTACCAAACGGAGGAATTTTGGGGCGATACTCTCGGCACAGGCGAGTAGCCTCAACCTTGAGAGTCTGTCATCTTGCTAAGGGCTCCCCTACATCGTGATGGGCCAAAATCGGCCTGTATTTGACTCAATATATGGCCCGATCGCGAACCCCAGCAGAAATATAGGAATTATTTTTGCTGAAGTACAGAGTAGTGTGGTACGGGTGCAAGTCCCCCTCGCCACAATAGCAAGAAGCCAGGCGTATCTTCCGACCCCCAGGGGAATGGCAAATATAGAGAAATAGGCGCTGCCCTCTCTGTCTCAGGACACAGAGCCTAGGAGCAAGAATAACCGTTGGTTTAATTCAGCATTTACAAAAAAAAAAAAAAGATGGCTTCACGAACCTAGCATCGTAGGTACTCAGGGAGAGAGCCTCGCGTTGGCGCACGGACTCACGAAGGTGGTATATGCTACGGTTTGCTACCCCTCACCCTCTCTAATCGACCCTTCCAAATTTATCGAGGCGCACCACAGTGAAGTAGTCTGTACCAGGTACATTTTGGCGCCACACACGTCCCAATCAGTTTGGTCTAACCATTGACGAAGGAAATGCTAAGTATGCCCGTTTGGACCTTGTCACAAAGTTCTCTTCATCTCCCTCCTTTTCTCCGACAAAACTGTTCCCGTCGCACTTCATTCGCGACTGGATCCCTCGTGGGTCGCTCGTGCCCAACGGCCCCACCAGAACGCATCCTGGTCAACTGTCCCAGTTGAAAGGCTGGTACGAGGTTCAGCCTCCTCTCGACCAACTACTCCAAGCACCATCATTCTCCGAGCAACACATCCATATCCGCGATCGTCTCGTTCCGCTCCTTGGCCTCGTTCCCCGGGCGAGAGCAATAGACGAACTACAGGATGAATCAGCCGCCGCCGTTCCCGCAGCCGCGGCGTACAGGAACGTACGGTACCCATAACGACGAGCTACACATGAATCACCAGGGACAGATGTCACCCCGCGAATATTCCTCATCAACGGCGCAATC
>FTLB01843215.1_pt1 | contig 15980 bp, 15 predicted proteins | sample 1658291 | NCBI WGS metagenome assembly FTLB01 (sample SAMEA3914812, study PRJEB12502) | metagenome | biome: forest; material: soil | place: Canada | collected 2011-07-07 | depth 0.1 m
ACGATCTGAGATCAGAGGCGTGGCATCCGAGACTGCAGATATAATCGACGTACCTTATTCGCATTTACACACTAGGTTGGTCTCCAGATAAACATCAACAGGTGGGGGTATGCGAAGCAACGGACTCAGGCAAGTCAAGGTCTTCGGAACAGTGAACTCTAGGAATCTTTCCGTGATGGACATCCGCTACTTTATTAGGTAGGTACCTTATCTTATCCTATCATACTTCACACTTCAGTCTCGATTCCCGTATCCTTCTTGCCATGCTCAAAGATCCCCGTCAACTTTTCCTTGCTCATGCCTACCTTCCCGACCATCCAATCCAGCGTCCTCGCCGTCTTCCACTGCATGACGCCCCGGTGACTGCGATGGAGCTGTTTGTGGTGGCGTTTGTAATCTTGGACCTGGGCTAGCAGCCCCCGGCTCCCGTCGTCCTCGCTCCCGCTCGGCCCGTCCAGCAGAGCGGATGCTTTGCTCTTCAGCCTGCTCGGCATCTTCTTCATCGCCTTGAGCTTCGGCTCCTTGGCATCGTCTGCGTCTTCGTCCGAGCTGCTGTCCATAGTCGTCTTGCGCAGCATCTTCCGCTTCTCGCATTCCTCTTTCGACCACGACTTGCTCCTGCTGCCGAGGCTTGCTCCGTCGCCGTCACCGGCGGCGCCGGGCTCTGGCTCGGAGTCTGTCGCCGAGCCGGAATCCGAGTCCGATTCGGAGCCACCGTCTTCGTCGCTGGCCATCTTCTCGTCGTTGACGCCGTCCAGCACTTCCATAACGTCCTTCACGTCCCGGTGTCGCGCCTTCTTGGCGTACGGCTTGTGGAACCCACTCAATCCGCGCCAGAGCCGTACCGTCATCTCCATCTCGCCGATGGCGTCGTCGCCGACCCCGAGCTCGCTGAAATCCGCGCACGCTATTGCGCGTTTGTGCTGCTCTTTGCCTGCTCCCCACACCTTCAGCTTGACCACGGTGTCTTCCTCGTCGGGTATGTCGCTCAACCAGAGGACCGCAAGGCCCGCCGTGCTGTGCCCCAGGGCGGATTTCTTGCGAAACTCGACCAGGAGAGAAGAGGCATATCGTTTAACCACGGGGATGAACACGCTCTCCTGGTCCCGCTTCTTGGGATGCCATTCGCCATCCGCGGGGTACACCTTCGCTTTCCCCAGCTTTGTCTTCATCTTCAACTTGCAGGAAGCAAGATCATCGTGCCCCGAGTGGTCCCTGACTCTGAACGGTCCCTTGACTTCCAAGGTCCCGTAATCCCACCCCAAATGCTCGGGGTTGAGCTTCAGCTCCACGCTCCGCCAGACCATGCTGACCCTCGCCCTCCCGTAGCCCATCCCGGCTGCGAGGGGGAATGTCTCGATGATCTGCGAGCGCTTCTCAAAGACCCGTCTCAGCGGAAGGTAGATGATGCCCAGCAGCGGGTCGTTCTCCCCTTCTCGGCTGTCCCGGACGCTGATCATGACCTCGGTGGTGCGCCAGTCGCGCACGAAGCGCTCCGTGCCCGCGTTGAAGAAGGGCATCGCATTCTTGGGCTTCGTCCGCGTGCGGTACACCTTGCGGTGGTTGATCATGATCGTACAGTAGCTGTCCGGCAGGTCGTCGGACTGCTCCACTTGGTCTTCCAGTTGTTCTTCGTGGTCGTCGGAGCGTCGGTTCAGCCGTCGGACTTCCAGCCCGGTAATGTTATGGATCTGGACGCTCAGGATCCCGCTGGGGAGGCCGTCCGGCGGCGGCGCGGTGATGATCATCTCGTCCTCGCGTTCCTTGAAGTCGCGTATCGTCTCCTGGGACTGCTCGTCCTGTTCGTTCTTACTCGTGGACTCGCGCAGCTTACGGGACGACGCGTCGGACGCTTGTTCTTTGAGCTCTTCGACGCTGTGGATGTCCTCGTCGAGGGTCTGCTTCTTGAGCTGGCTCTGCTGGATGTGCGCCTTGCCGAAGTAGCCCACCGACCAGGACAAGGTGCCGGGCATCGTCTCGTCGGGGTCTTCGGCGTGGAAACCGTCCTCGCGGTCTGCCATGCGATTCTTCGTCTGGGAGTGATGCATCAGCTCCTTCAAGCTGACCTCGACGCGGCCCAAGTCATCGTCGGCGGTGTACTTGTCAGAATCCCATAGCTGAAGCCGCAGCGTCTCGTCCGCGTTGATCTCCTCCGGAGAGACGAGAACGGACGCCCATTCGTTCCAGTTTGGTCTCTGTTCGTCGACAATTACGCGCGTGGAAGCCACGGGTTTGCCGAATTTGCCCCACGAGACCGTCACGTAGGAATCGCTCGATCCGTCGATCGGTCCAAAGCCGCCGTCCCCTTCCTTGAAGCCGCGAGCTTTCTTGATGTAAACGAGAATCACCCCGCGGGCAACCGTATCCTTTTTGAAGTCGTCGCCCACGAGCATGTTCTTCAGGTCGAGCGTAAGGGACCTCGGCGCGACGTACTCGGCCAGCGCGGCGTCGATGGAGGACTGAACGAAATTCGATATGAGCGGGACATTCATGATGTTGAGGCTGTGCTTGGAGAGCGGCACGCAGGAGAGGTCTGCTTGCGGCTGGCCCAGGAAAGTGAGGGTGCAGAGGCTGAAGAAAGGCGGGTCGGGGGCGAGCTGCAGGCGCAGGCGCATGATTCCGACGATGCCTCGCAGCTCCACCCATATCGGGATCGCGATGCCGCCGGGCAGGTAGAACTTGAGATAGAGATGGGCATTCTTAGCCTTGTGCTTGATCGAGCTGCCCGACGATCGTGCTCGGTACGCAAAGGCCAGCTCCATGTTGATAAAGTCTCCTTCCTCGGCTTCCATACCTTCTCGCATCGCTTCTTGTTCCTGCTGATCTTGGGAGGTCCCTTTCGAAGAAGACTCATTCTCATTGCCGGCTTTGTTGGTATCACTTTCCTCGCCGTCCTCTATTTGCCCTTCACCCGGCGCTGCCCTATCATTCTCTTTGCCCTTCTTCAGGTGGCCTTCCGAGTCGATAGATTGACCCGCAGCTCCTGTCGGTAGCCACCGGATCCCAAGTATCCGAATGGCCTCGCTGCCTTGGCCAAGGTCATCGATGCTTACCATGCGGATGACTTTCGGCAGGGATGCCTGCATGACATCCTCCAGGGTGTCGACTAACGAGGCGAAGAGATCGGGGTTGATCAGCGGCCAAACCGATGTCAGGAGACTGTTCATCCAGTCGACAGACTCGGGCATCTCTTCGCCAGAGACGTCAGTGTCTCGCTCTTTGTCCTTCACGGCGTCCCAGGTCCTATCGTCAAGCAGGCCATCGACCTTATTTGCAAAGTAGTTCGGGACAAGATATGCTACGGCCACTGCTCCGAATGCTGCCACGAGCAACGCTGCCCAAGAGGAGAGAGGTATGACCCATGTCTCGGATTGTAGAACAGAGATGAGCAGAATAGACAAGAATGAAAGGACGCTAATGACTCCAATACCATACGCGAGCGCACGTCGGACGTCGTTCCGGAGCTGCTGCTTGAGGCCCGTCAAGTTCGGTGGCGGGAACAAACTCTTCATGCCTTCATGTACTCTCTGTACTTCATCTTCCTCTTGGTCGAGCTGGCTCCTGGATTTGGACGCGGCCTTCGGACCTGTCCATGCCCGCTGGTCGTCCGAGGTTGGCTCGGGCTGATTTTCAAAGGCATTCCGAAGCACTTCCTTTGTCATATCGTGTATGGTGATGGGAAGATGCGTGACCGGGTCCGTGACGATTCGGCCTTTGCCGTGTCGCTTCCGGCCTTTCATGAGCTTCCGCTTCTTTTTGGGGTCAACCGTTGACGAGACCTTCTCGGTCGCCGTCTTCTCGGTGTCTTTCCCTCCATCGCCATCCTTGGCGTTCCTGGTGTCATCTCCTTTGCCGTGAGGCGTGGCTCCAGGAGCCTCTGGTTTTCCCTCTTGGCTCACATAGCGATTCGTCGTGGGATACGGTTCGTTCCCAGACTTGAGCTGATTCTCGTCTTGCGGGTTCACCGATTTGTCATGGCCCTTGCCGACTTCTCCTAGGTCTGACTCGCCGGCTTCTTCCTTGGCCACCTGCGCTTCGCCTTCCTTTTCCTCGTCTTCCTTGAGATGGGCACGGCGCTCCTTGTATTTCTGGATGGTAGGAACGGGATGTTTGGAGGTGTATTCCTGGCGATGAGTTCTCCGGGCAGCCTGATCCTCGATGTCGTCCTGTTGCGACATCTTGCACCACCCGACAGTCGGGTTTCCAAGCGATATGCTGCTGTAGACCACCAGACGCAAGACCGGACTAATATGTAACTAAGAGAAAGGAGCAGGTAAAATGTGCCATGAGTGCTCCGGGCAGAACCTGTGGGAGGCGACGAGAGTGAGAGCAGTGAAATATCAGCCAAGCGAGCCAAGGCATGATAAACAGGAATATACACAGATGCAACTGCAATTTCCAAGAAAAGGTGGTTCGATTTGAAACCAAAAACCCGTCAATAGGCTCTCCCAAGTCCACAATTGTATATGTGCAGTACACTTTGTCTCCCGCCGCTACCCATCGCTGGCAGCACACTGGAGCTGGCAGTTGGGCCTATGACGTCCATTGCGTCACCTTTCCAAGGTTGCCATAAATTTGGATCACTGCTGGAAGATCTGCACCACAAACTCGTTGGATTCCTAGGATTTTGACGAGACACTTGTATGAGAGCAAGATATTGATATCGAATCACTTTATTTCCAAATAATAATAATTACCATAATAATAAATCTGTGTCTACTGTATACGGTCGATTTGAAGCTCAGATTGAGCGTCGCGAGCGTGTTAGTGACATGGGACCACACCTAACCCTAACCCTTAAAATACCCTGTTCGTCTTAGGTCAGCGTCTCCACCAAAAACTTCTCGAGCTTTGAAGGAGCTCAGAAGTCGCGATTTCGAGACTCGACGCAAGGCAAAACTCGTGTACAGCCAACATGCAGCCCACAAGGTGTCTGTTAAAACGATCCGTGTGGAAAGGTAAGCCCAGAGAGAACGAGACACTCCCTGCATATTCTTAATTGCTCCTCCGCTGACGGTGAACCAGGGCCACACATCGTCCCGTACGCCCACGAGCCCCCTTCGAACCCTCCCGTCATGCGATGCTAATTCACCTCCCCCCCCAGGCTTCCCATCACACGTCCCGTAGCGGGGAAGAAGATCCCACCGATCCGGACACAGGCGCGCTCTGCGACCATTCTGCCCAACTTCGTCGGCCTGAAGTTTCAAGTGTACAATGGCAAGGTGTACCACGACGTGACTATCACCGAGCAGATGGTCGGCCACAAGCTGGGAGAGTTCTCGCCGTAGGTCATCCTCGACCGGCAAGCGCATGTCTGTGTGAAACAGAACTGACTTCTTTCTCTATTTCTAGAACGAGAAAGCCTTTCATCTGGGGCAAGAAATAAGCCGAGCCGAGGGGTTCGATCAAGCGCAGGAGAGACAGGCTGTAAGGATATGTATATGGGCATTTCGGGCGTTCCGGAAGAGCATTGTCGATTTGGATGGCGGATTGAGACCACTGAGCAACGTGGACGCGCCAGGGAGGGCGGATGGGGACAAAGGCGAATGTGTCGGAGAGGAAGAAAGAATACGCAGAAAGTTCCAAGTATCTTGGCGTGGTAACTACGTTATGATACAATTCTCTAGAGCACCTCCAGATTTATCCGGTAGAACCCCCCCTGAACGCCGAGCTCAACCATACCAACGCCTGAAGCCAAAGACGAGAACCTGGTTTCGTAGTCCACCCCTTGCCATGAAATCCTTGCCCTCGGGAATCCCTCTCTTAGACCCGATGGCTTGCCGCCGGGAGACGGTTGCATTTTCAGGGCATATCTGCTCTGTACAGCCCTAACGATAAAACTCACTCCGCTTCACATTCACACCGTACTCCGCCACCGCCATCCCGAGGTCTTCCATCGTGAGGACAGTCCTGTTCTGGCTACCGCCGGAGCCACCGCCGCCGTAGCCGGGTCTCTGGATTCCTAGCGGTCCTCCGCGGCCCTGGTCCTTGGCGCCCGGGACACCAGCCTGCTGTCCCGGTGCCGGGAAGCCCGCCGCGGCGCCGAGATTGCCCATGGGATTGTTGCTGCTGGTGTTGCTCGCTCGAATCCGGCTGTATTGGTACGCATCCGAGGCAATGTCGGCGACGAATTTCTGCGTCGCCAGCGCAAGAAGTCGCGCCAGCCGCTGGTCTGTCTGCGGGGGTGGCGGGAGGCCCGCTCGGGTCATGTAGTAGTTTGTCACCGCGTCGGGGATCTAAAAGGTGAGCCGCGAGGATTAGCAAATGTGATTTACTCCCAGGGAAGAAGCATCCGATAGAGCGACCGAGGGACTAGGGCATTCGATGGGGGGGGCGGGGTGATGAAGTCTTGCTTACAATCGGTGCGGTGTCGTCCATCTTGGCAAGGAAGTCCTTCAACGATATGTCCTTCTGCGTGGTGAGCCTCGACTCGGGAATGGGCGGCGCTTCTTCCTTTTCCTCAGGCTGGGTCCCATTCGCAACAGGCACAGCCTGCTCGGGATTGTCCCCCGCGGGTGGCGGAGCGTTGGAGTCCATTTTCTACTCCCCGTGGACGCTGGAGTCGCGACAAATCGTCGAAGGGTTGGAGGCGTTTCGCGCGGGTTGATGGATCGTTGACAAAATTTGACGCGCCGAGTGAATGTGCTCTAGTAGTGAGATAGACGTTCTACCGAGGTCGCAATGCGAAAGTGAATGACGAAAGTTGCGATTGATGGCTGTAGTGATTGGAGGTCCTTTGTACGTACATTTCGCAACTGGAACTCCGATGCCGATACCGCATTACATAATCAGAGTCTAAAATCTTCACCTCGGTGAGCCACCGCTCCCGCTTACACGACTGAGAGTGTAACTTCGCAAACATACTAAATGTAATGTATGTGATTTAAATGATAGGAAACTCTTCGAGAATCTTATCATAGTCCTTCCTAATTATTTCAAGCCTCGGCGTCAGATTATCTTTCGGCGAAGGCCTGCTGTTACGTATGCTTTCCTGGCTGGCCCAAATAGCTCCGTTCAAATTACTTGAACTTGGTAGGTTCGACAATATAATTCATTCGCATACGTCCTGCTCACCTTGTTCCTTTCAAGCTCTCCGTGGCATGTCACTTAATTTAAATTTCAAAAATGTAGAAGGTATCAATCGCTATGAGAAAGCAAAGCCCTAGACTCCCTGCCGATACACGCAACCGCGAGCCTTGCTCATCTTGCTCATGGGGAATGCCCCTGACCCGGAGCGCCATGCCTTGACTAAATGCAAAATAGAACGTTCATCGTTTCCTCCGAGTGGTTGCTCGTGTAGTTGGCATCGACTCAAAGGCATCATCTTCCGAGATCTCGTCGTCACTAATCTCGAGCGCGTTCTGCGTCGACTTGCCGGTGGGCTTTTGTGACTGTGCGAAGCTGATGGTGGTCTGCCGTGTTCTAGTCGATGTTCTCGTTGGCTGCGACCGCTTCGGCGAAGTCCCCCGTTTTTTCACGGGTGGATCTTCGGTTTCTGAAGCCATCACCACATCATCCTCCTCATCTGAGTCGATGAAGGGATCAGCTGTCTTTTTGCGGCTCCTTGCCGGGGCCTTCTTTGGTGGTGCTGCCTTTTTTGTTGCGGTAGACTTAGTCGCTCGAGTACTGCTCTCTCTCGCTGCGGCCCCACGCTTGGCCGTTGCCCTGGGTGGAGGGGATTCGGCCTCATCAACATCCATGGCGCCACCCTCATCCCGTTCCTCCGTGGCAGCTACTCTCTTACCCCGACTTGCGGTACGAGCGTTCGGGAGTGGTGAAGGATCAACCTCGAACGCATTGTCTTGATCAGCCCAATGCCCGTCCAGGTCCGAGTCCCAATTGTCAGGCTTGTCTCGGAGCCTCCGACGCTGAGCCTGCTTGCGCATGCCAGTGGCGAATTGGGCTTCAGCCATCGCTTTAATCTTCAACATGGCCTCGTTTAGATCGAGATGGTCGTCATCAAAGGCCAGAAGATCCTTGACCTGGGTTGCCAAAGAGTCTATGACAAACGTTTCCATGGCGTGTTTATCGTCCTTGTTGATGAACTGGGTGACTGCGTCGCCGAATGGTGCTTGGGGCAAAATCTTCAGAGCCTCGGCCTCTAGGAACTGATGGACGAGAGCCTCGACTTTGATGGTGTCCATACCCTCATGGGCATCGGCTACATTGGCCGATGCATCGGTGGCACCTTTCCCGCGTTCTATCCGTAGTTAGCGCGTAAGTTCAGTGGGCGAGCAGACATATTTCTTGCTTACTGGTTACGCCCGTCTTCTTGCGGTAGAAATACACAACATCGTTGGTATTTGCAACCTTGTTCACGAATCGGTTGGAGAACCGCTGGGGGTTCTCGACTTCAAACTCTTCACCTTCCGCACCGGTATACTCAACCTTCAAACGAATAAGAGGCAGGGGTTGTTCTTGTTCTACCTCTGTGAGGTCATCCGCGTCTTGGATGGAGAGCCAGTCGGCGTTCGCCTCCTCGATCATCTCCTCCACAATCTCCATCAGTCGTTTTGTGACCTCCTGTCGATTATCTTTCATCTTGGCGACGCCCTTGAAACGCTTATCAGTGCCAAGGTGTATCTCTCTGGTGACAAACGGTCGGACTGTCTTGAGAGGGATCTTCTCTAGCTGGAAATCCCTGCCGGTAATGCTTAGTATGCCCACTTGTTTGGTGACGGCTTCGCCAGGAACGAGAGATGTCGCAACGGAAGAACCCGGCTGCATGACGCGGAAACCGGTCTCATCATTCTTCACAGGGTCCAGCAAGCATTCATGCTCGTGGCCCCAGATAACAAGATCCATGAAGTCGGGGAGCATATTCTCGGGAAGGTATCCCGTGGCAGTGTGCGCATAGTGATTCTGGTGGACAGCAATCAGATTGAACCAGTCTGATTTCTGTTGGTTGGGCCGGTAGAATTTGACCTTGTTATCCCGGAAGGTGCGGTGCATGCGTTCATCACGGACGTTGCTCAGTCCGTACAGCGCGAGCTTGGTGTTTCCTTTCTGCAGCAGGATCGGCCTGACGTGGATATTATCCGCCTCGGGGATCCGCCCAAAGTAGTTGACCAGCCCAGCTACCTGCAGGAGGTCGAGGGTACAGTAGTGGCCGTCGCCGCTCGGATCGTCGTGATTTCCATGTATTGAGAAGACAGGAATCGAGATGTTGATATCGGGGTCCTGGTAATTGACGTGGGCAAACGCCCCTTCGAAGACCTCACTGGCATCGCTGAGAAATTCGAGCTCGCATGGTTTCATGCCCAAGCAGTTCTTGCGGAGGCTGCGCATGACCTGGTACATGGCTTTTCGGGAGGGTTTGTTCTCGTGGAACAGGTCGCCGCCGAGGAGCACCATATCGACATCGTGCTTGCGTGCGAGTTGCATGATCTCATCGAATGTTCGCCAGCTATCGTCCTTGCGGATCGGATCGCGCTCCTCGAAGCCCACATGATTGTCCGTGGCAACAAGGATGCGGATTGTATCCGAATCTGAAATTCTCGAAGTTAGGAACTTCCTCCACGAGCTGGACTGACAGGACCAACTGCCTTATCACAGCTATACTCTGGGAGCGGGACTTCTTCGGAGTCGCTGCTTAAGTTGGCATTAGAGACTTACCAGAGCTGCTTGACATCTTGGAGAACGTCTCCTTTTATTTCCGATACCACCTTTCCGTATCTCTCCGGGTTGAATGTGCATCAATCGCCAGGTACAAAAACCAAAGCGTTGCGAGAAAAGAAAAGTTGGTGGGGTCCTTCGCGTCTCTGCAGCGCGTCGTAGGCATAAATTAAGTACCGCTTTAGCCCAAGGCAACCACGAGATCAGGTGCTCTGGCAATCTGGCTCTCTAAAGTTCACCTCGATTTTGGAGCTAAACTTCGGGCATTTGCGTTCATGGTCAACCCCACCAGCACGCGGGTGGCTCCTGCTTTGGCGCGTAGGTCCTACATTGGCTCTTCTCCAGCACCCATCGCTCCCAGCCGTCAAAACTTGAATCAACGAAATTAACGAGCATCGCCAAAGACCTCGCTTGTGTTTGTTGTTTCTCATACTTGACACAGTTGCTCTACTAGCTCGAATCGTGTAATACTCGCATTTTGGCCATAAATGTCCGAGTTCCATGATATCCAGCGGGGACCGCGACGCGCCCGAATCCGGGGAGCTGCTGATGCTGTTGGCACAGGTCGGGAGGATGGGTCTCCAGCAGCAGCCATCTCTGCCTTTCCGCCGGCTGGATCAAGCCCTCCTGTCACGTACATGCGCCATCGAAACATGTTTCCGACGCTCGGGGGTAGTTCTCCCACCCATAGATGTAAGTGATCGCACTCTCTTTGTCATATCTACAGCCCTTCGGATGTCTCTGCCAAGCTATCGTCTGGAGCTCCTCTGGAGGTCTAGCAGAGGACCATGGAAATATTCGGGGCAACTCAGCCAGACGGTGAATTATGGGATATATTTTCACTATGGATTGGCTTCCCGAACCTGAACCCACGTCTTTTCGACTACACGGGTCGCTCGCTGCATCCTCGTGTCGATCTACAGCTGTTGAAGATCTTCGCCGGAGCCTTTTGATAATCGAAGTAAGCCGCTCAGGCTTGGTTGCCACCAAGGGTATCACAGAAAGTGAGAAAGAACGAGCTGTTTCTGAACGGATAGACAGCGGCAGCTGAGGCGCTTCACATCGAGCATTGATGTGGTTGTCACTGAAGACCAGACAAATATCAACTGGGGTTTTGGCAACATCCTGCGACTCGTGCCAAGGGTGGCTGACTTGGCCGTTCCACAACAAAAGTCGATCTACTAGGATCGGGAATCTGCTGTTCTCCTTCTCTCTTCTCTCGAATAGCATCGCAGACTCTCTCGTGAATCTCGACGCATAAGTCTTCTATTTGTCTCCTGGCGGCCCGACATACAATCCTGCTATCCGCCCACCGCATATTACAATTGCTACCGGGCTCATGGGGAATAAGATAGCAGGACAACAAATAGCTTGCACCTACATCAACTGTGCCTTATGCCTTGCCTGGAGCAAACCGAACGGACGCGACGGCGACTGGATGATCTGCATCCAAAGCGAAGGCTCAATGTTTGCAAGCAGGCACTCCTCGCGTTGCATACACTGTCGAAAAAGAAATCAGGGGCGTGGCTATTAGAGACACTTGGGTAGCACTATATGGACTTGAAGTGCTACGTTGTACTAACACACCTTCTTTCTCGCCTCTAGTACCTGTCGAAGAAGGCGATGAAATAGCCGGCGGCGCCATGAACCACCGTATAGGATTGGCAGGCAACCTTGACGACTCAGTTGACGATGCACTGGAGTACACTGAGGATGGCGACTATGACGAAATGATAGCGAATGTTATGGAGGATGACCTCGATGAAGATATGGGGGAAGACCATGACCACGACCATGAAGGAGATGAGTGTGATGATCAGATTCACGAAGGCCCTGTATTCGACCCGGCGTCTCTTGGACTCAGAGAGATCAATAATCTTGCTCATTTTGGCGTCAGCAGCCACAAGCCTGGGAACGGCGTGGATGAGTTGTTAAGCGACGACTTGGACAAGTACTGGCAGTAAGTAGTATGAGGCTTTGCTGTACTCCCACCCGTCCATCGTGAGGTACGCTCGGGCTAACTTTCAGGAGGTCGGACGGGCAGCAACCGCACCTTCTTACTATCCACTTCCTCCGCCGCGTCGAGATTCGTGCCATTCGGTTCTACGTTGACTACAACCAAGACGAATCATATACGCCTACTCACGTCATCCTCTACGCCGGTACTGGTCATCACGACTTGATTCAGTTTGCCGAAGTTCCCCTGAGTAACCCCGTGGGCTGGCAAGATATCCCGATTGCTGGCTGCGGAGGAGGTCGTGATGGAAACTCTCTCTGCTGCTGGATTGTACAAGTGCATATCAAGGAGAACCATCAAAACGGTAAAGACACGCACATTCGGGGCATCAAGCTTTATGCTCTAGACGAAAAGGCCGTGGGCGTCGCTGGCGGTCTCGACGAGACCAGCAACTCTGAGGTCCAGGTCCGTCAAACCCGATCGACGAGTCGTGCGCTCGGCGCCCACGAATCTCCTTTTCATTCTCAGCCTGGGTCACCGCATCGACGTCATGAAGTTGTATTTGATGACGAAGATATTGCTTGGTCCAGCTTGTCAGATTTCCCACGCGGTCCAGATATTCGCTGAGCTCACTCTTTGCACTATTTTTGACGAGTATCAGCGGTGTCTGGAGAGGAAACTGAGCAGGATGGCGTTTTGGAGGCTATTACAGGAATAGCTTCGTCTATTGATGGCCGGCAGTTTGACTCGAACTAGCTGGACGGAGCTGAGGACCATAGATATGATACCCAGATTACTTGCTCCCCTACTACGATTTCTTTGTATTGTGCACTTTTTGGCGAAAGAGGGAAAAATTAATGAAGGACGGTTGGGACATACAGGAATACAAAGCACAGCCCGAACTAGAAGAGAGACAGTGCAATAAAGCTTTTTATTACAGAATACAGACACGGAACAACTGTAATGATGGCCTCCGGTTGCTTGGTGGTCTATTTTTCTCTTAGAATCAGCGTAAATCGACCTACCCAAACCACAATTCTCCCGTGAAACTCCGAGCCAGACCCAAATCCACAGATAGATTATATTAAGCAAATTTCTTCATACTCTGCAGAGAACATGTCTCCATTAAAAAGGATGCGGGCTCTCGCGACCGTCCATCCTTCATTACTTCTATGGAAACAGCCTCCCATGCGTTCAACAACTCCGATTGTTCGTTGCACTGCTGGCGCATCACGGCAAGGGAATCAGCCCCGACGGCCACGCGGACCGGCCAGGCTCCTCCTTGAGCTGCCACCTCTCCTTTGAGGACCTTGATCAGTAGTTCTGGAAGTTTGGATGAATCATTGGGTGGGTTTGGCCAAACCTCCCTCATCAACCCGCCCATCACAGAGTTGAAAAGAGGGAGGTACTCGGCCACTTTCGGCGGCACTGTCGACTCCTCGTCTGAAGTAGCTGTGCTTCGATTCTTGCTGACATCAAAGTTGCCCAGCTCAAACACGACGGGGAGGATGCCAAAGGAGCCAACCTCTTTGTAGAGGCCTTCAACAAAAGCTGATAGATGTTAGCCACTTGGGCCAGGGCAGAGTCGAGAAGGAAGGGGAAACCACGGCATAGAACTGCCACGCATTACGAGAGGGACCTGCTTACTTGACAAGGCTGCTTTCGCGGATGCGTAGTGAACGGTGAAAGGCATCGGCGCCCAGCTGAAGCCGGTCCCAGAAAAGCCGATCCTCCCTCCGCCGGCAGCCCGCATATGCGGCAGAACAGCCTGGGTCACTTTCATGGGACCGAGTACGTTCACCTCGAAGAGCCGCGCCACGAACTCGTCGCTCGCCTCTTCGATGGCGCAAGGGCGTGCCACGCCCGCGTTGTTGAAGAGGACGTCGATGCGGCCGGCGCAGCTCACGGCCTCGGATATCTGGGCTCGGATGGTTCCTATCGGCGCGGTCACATCGAGATCGAAGGGGATGACGGACTCGGATTTAAGATGGGCGAGACGTGTCGTGGCGGAGCGACCAGTTGCGAGTACGATATCGCCTCGGGCCGCGACGTGGTGGACGAGGTCTAGGCCAATGCCGGAGGTGCTGCCTGTGACAAGCCAGACGAGACGAGCCATGGGGATATATGTAGCTGGAGAACGGGGGTAAGTCCGGCTGTTTCGAAAGGTCTCTTGATGCGTGAGCGGTTGGTCACAGATGTGTTTATTTACGAGGTAGCAAGGATGACAATCGACTACAAGGCAGTGGTGGGAAAATATGCTGAAGGTGGCAAGCACATTTTATACTCTACATCGCAATGTATATAATTCGAATAAACGACTGCTATACCCTGTCTTTACTTTTATCATATGACGAAAATATATTAGCCCTGGTATTCGAAGTAACTAAGACTCAAGATCACTTCTGTTACACTGTGATATGTGCAAGCTACCTAGATAATGGCCTCGCACCTCGGCCGCATCGGACCTGGCGCGGGGAGCTACTATACGGAATGGGTGATGTCGCTCGGGTTGGCCCGGCGCCGTTGGTAGTCCTCGGGTCCCGCGTGAACTCGGTCTAGCTCTCCCGGAGTCCCGCCGCCGAGCATTCGGAACCCGCGGGTTCCTGTTACCCGCCGCATTTACATAGGCTGATCAAGCTGGCTACTGGTCAGTGCTCCGCGGCAAGCAGCTTCCCCGCCCCCATTTCAATTGCATACGCTCTCTTGCTTGCATCGTCACTCCGGCACAATTGCCTTGTGTACCGTTACATACAGGACAGAAGCATTCCTATCTCCCAAGGGAGCATGAATGCGTCCAGAGAAACAGACTCGCGTCCCTCGACTCTTGGCTCTATCCCTCTCGTCTACGCGTCTCGAAGCTCGCCATGCCGGAGCCTTTCCCGTCCCATCCTCTGCCCCCGATGATTGAACGCAACATGCGAGCGCAGGCTCTCCTCCCGAGCCAGCGTCCGCTTCTCGAATTCTTCTCGCGCCAACTTGAAACATTCAAGAGTTCAGATGCTAAATTCCAGGTTATCTGCACCCTCCCAGGCCAACGTGCCGCTACCGTCGTCCCTGCACCATCCCCTCCTCAAACCCGACCCCGAACCCTCGTCGTTCTCGATTCCTCCTTTAATCCTCCGACGATAGCACACCTACGCATGGCGACGTCCGCAATCCGGGATTCGAGAGAGAATAAAGACAACAATGGGAAACGAAGCGGGGAGAACAGCCGTCTACGTCTTCTGCTTCTGCTGGCGATAAACAATGCTGACAAAGCACCGAAGCCCGCCGCGTTCGAGCAGAGATTAGCGATGATGTGGGCATTTGCGAAGGACATTCAAGAAACGCTCTCTAGGAATCTCAAAGACGCTGAGACAGAGCAGGAGCCCGTACCAGAGGAACAAGAACGAGAAGAGGGCCTCTCAATCGATCTCGGCCTCTCGACGGACCCCTACTTTACCAATAAGAGCGCCGCGATCGCCGCCTCGCCCTTTTACCTCACGACGGGCGAGGCGAGCGAGAAGGAGCCAGAGCAGATCATCCTTGCGGGCTATGACACGCTGATCCGTATCTTCAACCCCAAGTACTACGGGGAGCCGAGCGGCACGTCCGAAGCACCTATCCGAAGCGCGTTGGATCCCTTCTTCGCGCGTGCCAGATTGCGAATAACTATGAGGACAGACGACGAATGGGGCGGGAAGGAAGAGCAGCTGGCATACCTAGAGAGCTTACTCACAGGCGATAGACTGGAGGAGATAGACGGTAACAAGGAATGGGTAGAAAGAATAGATATGGTAGAGGGACGGGTCGACGGGGAGGACATCGTCAGTAGCACACTGGCTCGAGATGCTGCGGGAGAGCAAGACTGGGAAAGCTTGGGTAAGATGGTATCTCCCCATGTGCAGAAATGGGTCGAGGTAGCGAAGCTATACAGTGAAGGTAAGTAGTATTAGAATACCTCTCTCTGTTTTCAGAGAGGGAGCGGTGATTGATGCTCGGAGAGGCTATGCCAACTTTCTCCTTCAAGGTTTTTGCGGAGGAAGTTGGCTGCAGAGCCCATCTTGGGACCGCGACAGGTAGACCGAATGAGGCAATGATGTGGCAATGATACCACGAATTAAACGCGGATTTCACGAGAGTCACATCAGCAATTGTACGTGATATCCTGCCTCTGTGCCTCTGGAAAATCTCTTCCTCGAGCGAGTTGTATTGGTTGTATTGTAGATGGTGTCTCTGCTCAAGAGAAATTTTGGCGGTCAAACATGGCGGAATGATTTCACCCCACTCAGAGCCACTCGAGAGCCACTTGAGAGCAACTCGAGAAGAAAAAAAATTCGTTGGCCCACCGTGCCCACCCCAAAATTTGCTGTTGTGCACGGGCCAGTTTGGCAACCTATATAGCAGCGCGTCGCTGCCCTCCATTTCA
>FTLB01838627.1_pt1 | contig 15913 bp, 17 predicted proteins | sample 1658291 | NCBI WGS metagenome assembly FTLB01 (sample SAMEA3914812, study PRJEB12502) | metagenome | biome: forest; material: soil | place: Canada | collected 2011-07-07 | depth 0.1 m
GCTCCACGGTGTGCAATGCAGGCTTCCCACCATACTCCAAGGGTTTCTTGATCTCCCTGGAGCCAATCAAGGTAAGTATGAAGAAAAAAAAAGAGGAAAAGAAAACAGTGAAAAGATACGAAGGGGCAGGCGATGAATATATACTCGGTCTATGGTGGCCCTTGCACGACAGCAAATTTCGGAGCTCCATCCCAGCAGCCCATGCTATTCCGGATCAACGCGCGCCATGGGAAGAGCGGATCGGCCATTCCCTGAGCAAGCATAGCAATAGCAACAGGGGAGTGATGGCTTCGCGATGCATGCGGAATGTGGCGGTGTTTCGAGGGGAAATAAATATGATTTCCCTTCCTGTTTTCCACCACAACTACAATTATAATTATCATTATTATTTTACTATTTGTATAACATGATGGGTGCCGTGCAGCCATGGGCGGCGAGCGTGAATGAACATCTCTCGCAGACTCCTCCCCAGTGCAGTATTTGCAGCCTAGTTTTCAAAGAAAGCCGTAAAAAGTAGACAAGTCTATCCCAGGAACAGTGACTCACTCTAGCATATCACCCACCCCAGTCGACAGCTTGCGGCATAGACTGCGAGGTTAGGCTATGAGTAAGGGACAGTACGGATGGGAAGGATTTTGTATGCTTTTCCTGGATTTGGGTATATCCATTCCGAGATATACTCCGTAGACTGCCCTCGTAAAACCGAGCTATCCCCTCGCAGATTCGACTCACGGCCGGAACCAAGGGGAGGGGCGGCCGGCTACAGCACTCGCTCGCATACCGTCCAGCTCCCGCTCTGGTGCTTCCCAAGGTGCAGCTAGGGGGTGCGGCGAGCGATAGGTGTGACATGCCGCCTGCCACGGCAAGGAGGAGGCGCTTGGTCGCAGAATCCAGCGCGAAGAGGCAGGCCGGCCGCGCCCCGGACTTTCCGGTTTACGGTTTATCTGAGGCATTTTAGAATCGGGGTCGCTTCAGGACAGGCATGGCATTGCATCTGGCCGCAAATGCACACCCTCTACGACTCAACCTGTGGCCATAGAAGAAAGCTCGATCCTGACTTTACTGCATCGTGGTCTTACATATGGCGTTATGGTGATCGGAACATCTTAGCCGCAAGCAGCGCGCTGAAGTAAGATAGGACTTAATGATTGAAGCCCCCAAATGTCCGGTCTCCTCCGTCCTACACCGCCCCCGTATACTCCGTATGGGCTTTGCAATGGCCTGGGAGCCTGGGTGCCTCACGTGTGGCATACACTCACACACTGTACAGTGTGTGGTAATTTGATAAGGAAATACCACCACCCCCCTCGAAGGGGTGATTAGCGATGGCGGCTCGGGCAAACTTGGAGCTGGGGGCCAATTGCGAGAGCCTATTCCACGGCTCCTTTTTCGTCCCCTCCTCAATGCTCCTCTTGCTCCGCGGCTTTGCGCCTCGCCGCGGGAACAGTCGTCATGAGTATTGAGAAATGTGTAGAGATCACGGTAAGTCAAGTTTCGATCCCAGGTCGCAGACACGACATCATCGAGTCTACTTTTGGCGAGGGTCGTCCGTGGAGATCAAGAGAAAAGAGGCGAGTTTTTAGCACTCTTTTTTGTTCCGGAGCCCGAATCATACATCGGGGTACTTCCAATACCTAACTGGGAATGCGAACGGGAGAGTAGACGGCAGCACGGCATGTAGCATGTCACAACGCTATTACGCAGGAATATTAAAGGTGCAAAGCCTAAGATTTTGGCGCATCTTGAGTGGGTCGACAAAAGACACAGATCGATCGGCGTTTCCCCTTAGATCAGCACTCTATTTTCTTTCTTTTCTTCTTTTTTTGCTTTCTTTTTTTCTCTCTCTTTATTCACTGGGACACGCAACCATAGTATTTTGGTACATGTACATACGTGTCGATTTCACTCGAATCAAGAGTCGTGAGAGTACAGTAGATACACCCTGGGACCATGAGAAAGAAGATTCACCCCTGGAAGCCATATCGAGATACTTGCTAGCCATAGCTACGCATACCTCCCTGGATACATCCTTTGCCACAAAACGCCCGTTATCAAGAGTGCTAAACCCAGTGTAATGATTCATTGCCGAACCATCCACAAACCCAACGAAAAGAGGTAGACTGTGAGAGTACGCAACCGTGGCAACCTACACACCCACCACCGCCCCGGTCGGCACAACTACCTGACCGACCGAATAACGCTTTAGAAGCTCTATCCCTTACAAAATGAGCGGTGGCTACGAGTTCTTTTCACATGGAGGAGGACATGGAGGAGGGCATGGAGGGGGGGGTTCATGGATAACGTTTCCGCGTAGTGAATGCCATGTGGTGCTGAGGATCTGTCCTAGTGGTCTAGCGCCTTCAGGATATGCACCATCAGGACGGGTCCTGATCACGCAAGTTGGCGCAACATGCACGTCGACCCACCCTAGCACAGATTTGTCGTCTTCTACCTAGCAGCCAGGGCATGTACGGAGTACCTGGGACGATAGTTATCGTTTTTGTTGAGATAGGAGATAGCCCAGAGCTGATGCTCGCCCGGTTGCCCTCTGTACTGCGTACATACTCCGTACACACAGGCAGATAGACCTCCTCTCTCACATCAGCTGGCACGCGGGGTCCCCGCCTGCATCACACCTCCAACCTGCCATGCATCTCGAGATGGTGGAGGCGGAACTGGATATCTAATCTATCCGCCGTACGGCGTCCATGAGCTGGATCTACGGAGTACTAGGGGAACCCTTAGCCTATCCTAGTCTGGTACACACATGCCGAGCAAAGATCCTTGCGCCCTTGTAGGACCTTCCGGACGGGTCTAAAAATCCGTCGCAACCCAGGAGGCTCGTTTGCTGAAGGCTGAGCTTGCGCAAGAGGGTGTCGAACGGGGACCGATAGACGGGGGGGTTTGACTAACGCCATCAACGGACCGACCCCCTTGGAGTGTTTCTCTTTGTATATCTTTATATCAAACCTCTTCTCGTTATCAGTGTCCGGGTCCTTTCCCTCATCTCATCGATCGCCAGAGTTGCGTCCTGCTTACTCTTGGCCGAAAGACTACCTGGAGAGTCAGAAAAAAAAAGTTGCGCTGTGCCTGTCACTCCCACATCGTTCCTCAAGCCGCCTTCCCAATCGCTTGCCGTTTCTTGCGACCACCTACCGCATTCTTCCCATCCCTCTTGATCATCTCACAAACCGTTCGAGGAGACCTGGCCAGATAGGAACAGCGAGAGTAGCCATTCAGGTGAGGGTGCTCCGAATCGTCGCGATTTCATCCGCCACCACCTCTCTCCTGGACCCCGAATTCTCGTCCCTCCTTTCTCCCTTTGGTTTTTCCTATCATCCCAAGCGAATCTTCGAATATGACGGGCGCGATCGTCCGCTTTGCCTCGCGGTGTTGCTACTGAAAGGAGATAACTTACAATTTTTTTTTTCGTGGCCAGCAGCCTGCTCGGCTCCCACTATATTCGGACCCGACTTCTGGAGTCACGCAACTACCTTCCTTACCTTAGACTGGCGGGAAGAAAAGTCCCCAAAAAAGGCTTGACTACAGTATACGAAGTAGGTATATAAATTACTGATACACCTTGCCGGCCGTGGAGCACGCGTCAGAGATGTTGGAGAACCGCCCCGTCCAGACAAGCGCGGTCTACGTGCTGGGTCAAACGTCATTTCCTCCCATACCTCCCCCGTCGCCGCCGTCTCCTGTCACCCCTCAAGAGACTGGTCTCTGCACGCCCATTGAGGAGTTATGTCTTGACGAAGCGGCCTCCCCCGCCACCGTCGGGCCTGGTCCCAAGGATGAGAGGCTCGAAGGTGCCATCCACGTCCTCGGCACGGAAGCCACCGCCCTGAGCAGCCTCGCGCAGCTCTATTCCAAGGACGCCATCGCCCGGGAAGGATTCCACCGCGCCGTGGAGGCCATCACCAAGACGTCCACGGCCCATCCAGTGACCGGCCGCGGCAAGCTGGTGATCATCGGCGTGGGCAAGTCCGGCCACATCGCCAAGAAGCTCGTCGCCACCTTCAACAGCCTGGCCATCCAGGCCGTGTTCCTGCACCCGACCGAGGCGCTGCACGGCGACCTGGGCCAGATCGGACCCAACGACACCCTGCTCATGATCACCTTCTCCGGCAAGACGCCCGAGCTGCTCCTGCTGCTGCCCCATCTGCACAAGGACCACCCGCTGATCCTGCTCACGTCGCACGTCCGGCCCGAGACGTGCGAGCTGATCAAGCACCGCCCGGACATCATCCTCCTCCCGGCGCCGATCCACGAGCCCGAGACCGTCTCCTTCGGCGTCAGCGCCCCCACCACCTCCACCACCGCGGCCCTCGCCCTCGGCGACGCCGTTGCCCTCGTCGCGAGCCAGGAGCTCCACCCCAGCGTCAGCGCCGTCTTCGCCAAGAACCACCCCGGCGGCGCCATCGGCGCCGCCTTCAAGCGACCCCCTGCCACCACCGCCCTGTCCCACCACTGCGTCTCCTGGGCCGCCATCCCGCTCCTCTCGCCGACCGCCTCGGACCCGCGGCTCACGGCCGCCGAGGTCCTGCGCGCGGGCTACGCCTCGCCGTCGGGCTGGGTGCGCGTCCCGCGCGGCGTCGTGCCGCCGAGCCGCATCCGCCGCCTGGCCGCGGGCGACCTGGCGCGCGGCCTCGACGAGCTGCCCTGGCTGGTGGCCGACGCGTGCGATCTCGTCGCCGTCTCCGCCGGCGCCACCGCCCAGCAGGCTGCCGACATGATCCGGCGGCTGCGGCGCGAGGCACCCCCCGGCGGCGACGCGGACCCCTGCGGCGACGACGCCGTCATCTCCGTCCTCGCGAGCGGCGAGTGCGTCGGCGTCCTCGAGGTCGCCGCCCTGGAGGAGCTCTCCTGACTATTATTTACCCGCCAGAGTGTCTGTCCGCCTTCTCCTGGGCAGGCATCCTAGGTTATCTATTATTATGTTTTGTGTGGACAAGAAAAGGCCATCTCCAGTACGGAGAGAGTTCCTCTTCTCAACCAATGGAACCTCGGAAGCGTCAGCCATGCAGGTTTTTTTCTTCTCCCAACCACATGACAAGCAGGTCGTAGGGATTTCCCCCCCGGGAAGGAAAATGTTAGGGACGGGGAGAGAGTGGCCAGTAAGGAGAACTTCTCGTCCGTCTTCAGAGCCACCGCATCGCTCGAGCTACGGTGTGCCGGCGTTCTGTGGTATAGAGAATGCAACTGCGTAGAAGGAGGAAGGGCATTTTCATAGGCGTTTGTCGGGGGAGGGACAACAGGGCTCCTTCCCCGAGTCGAGCATGCGATTTTGCGCAAACAGCGACGGCTTTGCCTTGGGTTGTCTGTCTGTCTGACAGCACCGATGATGCCCATACTTGTGGGTCCCGCCATTGAGCAGGGACAACGGGGGGAGGACATTTGGTTCTAGGGCCTGGCGGTTCGCGATGAAGTCATGATTTTCTGTGTTCCTAGCGAAGAAAAAAGAGCTTGACAGTGTCCAAGACATCGCATAGTACGCACGCACTCACACACACATTCACACACACATACGCATTATATATAAAAAGGAGCGAATAGATGAACATCGTAAACACGTTGGAATTTTGGTTGGTATCAGATCGGCGGGATAAGAAGATCCTTGCGAGGTGCTTTGCAGATCTTACGAGTGTGCTCGCGCTCTATTCTATGTCGATATGTGCTGGATACATGCAGGCCTCCAACCGAATAACAATGCCCCCATCTATATCCAAACGCGGCCCGATATGGAGGCAGTTGCCTGGTTGGCAAGCGGTTCCTCCCAAGCAGCGAGCAATGAGATCATTGCTGCCCTCAGTCTTCTTCCTTGTCGCTGTCATCGTCGTCAGACGAGTCCTCGGCGTCTTCAGACTCCGACGACGACGACGAGCTACTTGACGAGGACGACTCTGGGCCGGGGATTTCCGCCATCTCTTCGTCACCTGACTCGTCCTCGGAGCTGCTGCTGCTGCTGCCGCTGCTGCTAGAGTCCGATCCGGATTCCGATTCCGATTCCGACTCGGACGAGCTGTCCTCGACGGCAGCAGTTCGGGCGTTTCGGACTCTCCTCCTCTTGGCTTTGGGCTGCGCTCCGTTGCTGGGCTTCGAATCCAAATCCATGGCGTTGTCTGCGGCGGCCGCTTCTCGTGCGGACGAGGCCGTCGTAGGGGTCTCGCTCGAGCTCGTAGTCTCGTCGCTATCCGAGAGCTCTTCGAGAACCATCTCGGCACGGATGCGTTTCAGCAGTCGCTGCTTGGTATCCGCATCGACGGTGCGCAGGACAAGCTCCACCTCATCGAAGCTTCTCTTGTTGTTGGTCTTCTCGGCGCCGCTGTTCTCGTTTGTTCCCTGCTCCCTTGTCTGCTGGTGCGCCTTGCGCTCCTCGAGAAATCGGGAGATAGCATCTTCATACTGCCTCTGCTTCTCCTCCTTGTCCTTAACCTGTGCGGGAAAGCCGGCTTCGCCGTCCTCCATGTCCTTCTTCCGAAGCCCGGCAGCCGTCTCGCGCAGACGGCTCCGCACCCCGCCTTTCAAATCGCGAATGTAGTCGAGGAAGGTACCAATGTCCGCCGACGGGATCTTGGCGGCTCCGTCGAACACGTACTTGATGAGCAGTGTCTGGTGGTTCTTGTTGAACTTCCACGACTCACGGTCGGTTGCCCACAGACGGAGATAGGTCAGGGTAGGGGTGAGATCGAAGTCTGGGTTGGGAGCAGGGGCCGCGTCGGGGTCCTTCTTGCTCTTCTTCTTTTTCGGTTTCTTGGCGGGCTTCTTCTTGCCGTTGGGAGTTGCTGTCGTCGCCGAGGGCCGTGCGGGCGACTCCTTGGTGCCGTCGACGAAGGAGACAGACTTTTGCCTCCTTAGGGAAGACGAGAAGTCTCTGTCGTGGGAGCCGAAGTCAGGGCCTCCGGTGCGTAGCCTCTTATTAGCGTGTTGGTAAGAGTCGGAATACGGGGTGGACGGTGTCAGGTTCCTTTTGTTGCCTGGTGTCCCGCTGCCGTTTACATGGGCAGCATTGGGCCGCGGGCTCTGATTCTGATTTGCATTGGCGTTGCCCTTGGTGGACGACGCTGGGCTCTCGTCAGATGCAGACCCTTTCAGCTTCAGGCCCAATCTTTTCCAGGCCGGTACACGTTGGGTGGACATGACGACCAGCGAGAGAGGGAGAAAAAAAAGGGAGGAGGGGAACGAAAAAAGGGAGACGAGGGAGAGGACGAAGAATAGGCCAATCCCGTATGGACGGGTGAGGAATTCGAGGCGGACCTCCAAGGCAAAGCAATGTAACAGCTCCACCAAGTCGGGGGGGTTTGGCCAATTCAGCCAAGGTCCGAGACCTCGTAACGAATTGATTTATTCGGTGGGTGAATTGCTGAGCATAACCTGCAGTCTAATTGGATGTTTCTGCGTTCTGCGGTGTGCGAAACCTCTTTTGGCTGTCTCTTTTTTCCTTGGTTCGATTCCCTGGCTGCAGCTCTCGAAATTTTTCTCTTACTTTTTTCGATGCCAGAGGCCTTATCGTGGGCATTGGGCATGGATATCGCCTTATCGATAACGGTGGGGTTGGTCCAAAATATTCCTACCCAACCTGCGTGCCTGCCAACTTTGGCGTGCCTGGCTGCTATCGTAGCTTATCATATCGCCTCACGTGTCTGCTTATGTGATGCTATGAGAGTGGCTTGAAGATCAAAACCAACAAAGTCCCCAAAAGGAAACAGGGTTGAGTTAAAAGTATTCCAGGCCTCAAACATTTGAAGTTTGGCCGAAATACATAAGGTAGTAGGTACCAGCTTTGAGACGTCTTGCCCTGAATATTAGAAGAGAGAAGCCCCCAGACGGATCGGATTGGGAGATTATTTTGTAGCCGGCCAATGCCAACTTTGACATGTTTCTGCCTCAGGCTTGAACCGGTACTGTGCTTGAGACCGAAATAAGGCCTGGCTTTTAAGGCATCAATCGAAGCTTGGAGCTTGGTGCACGTCCCCAATTTCAGCCTTCTCCAGGCAAGCTCCAAACGCGTAGACCACTGCAACGACCGAAGCTCTAGTTGTCGCCTTGCGTTGTCCGAACGATTACGCTCTCTACTCACCACCACAACAACCACTTCAATCTCGTCGCCCTTGAGCTCTCGATCCTTCCTCATCACGCACTCATTAATTTCTTGCCTCCGACGCTATCACAATGTCGGGTACGTTTCTAGGATCGCCAGCCCGAGCCAGTCCAAGCTCTCCCTATCAGCCAATCTAGCATCATTGTTTTTTGGACTCTCAGACTGACTCTATGGCTTAGGCAGCGCATACGATCGACACATCACAATCTTCTCCGAGCAGGGAAGATTGTACCAAGTCGGTATGGAATCCCAATCCCTCCCAATATAATCTGGAGCGCCGAAGAAGGACGATGCCCGCCACGAACTCTATTGCTTTCGAGATGGTTTCATCGAGCACGATCTTGGATCTCGGATCAGTCGGGGGCCTTGGAGATAATGGAAGTTACTGACCGTATCTGTCACCAGAATATGCCTTCAAGGCCATCACAGCAGCGAACATCATGTCGATAGGCGTCCGTGGCAAGGACTGCGCGGTTGTCCTCTCGCAGAAGAAGGTTCCTGTATGTGAATGATCAGCCCAGTGCCCATCCAGCAGCTGGTCGAGATGTCGGAGCTGACCAACAACGAACGAATAGGACAAGCTCATTGACCCCTCGTCCGTCTCCCACATCTTCCAGCTTTCTCCCTCCGTGGGATGCGTCATGACCGGCTCCATCGCCGACGCGCGTGCCTTCTCCCAGCGAGCTCAGTCCGAAGCGGCCGAGTTCCGCCACAAATATGGTTATGAGATGCCCTGTGACGTCTTGGCGAAGAGGCTAGCGAACATCAGCCAGGTCTATACCCAACGAGTAAGATGGTCCAGAGAACCCTAGGCGCAGGTCTCGTGGGCGCGAACGTACCGCTGACCCCCCATACTTCCTGTAGGCTTATATGCGCCCGTACGGAGTCGCTACGACGTTGATATCTCTGGATCCGGAAGTTGGACCCCAGGTGTTCAAGTGCGATCCGGCAGGATACTACATCGGATACAAAGGCACCGCCGCGGGACCGAAGCAGCAGGAGGCGCTGAACCACCTCGAGAAGAAGCTGAAGAACAAGGACCACGCCGAGGGCGACTGGAAGGACGTGGTGGAGCTGGCCATCACCACGCTCAGCACGGTGCTGAGCATGGACTTCAAGAAGACGGAGATTGAGATTGGTATTGTCGGGGGTCCCAAGGTCGGCGGCAAGGAGGACGAGACGGTCCCTGCGTTCCGAAAGCTCACAGAGGAGGAGATTGATGAGCGATTACAGGCTATTGCCGAGAAAGACTGAGGAAGGAAACGAATGCGACCCAGCAGCAAGCTGGAGATGCTGGTCGGTGCACCCGAGCAGTCGGTCGACGGAGTTTCATTCGTCGGCGAGGTTCCCAAGGCCAATCTAAAGGAGCGTGGGTGATCGACCGGGCACGTAGGCAGAAAGGAAATGAAAAGAACAGGCCACCAATATCGATCCATCCCGCGCTGCCTTGTGTGTTACTATTCCGATTCCAATTCTTACTTCCCATAGCTGTCGTCCATAGAGCCTTATCCGAGTCAGGAGTTCAGGGGAGTCTCTTTTTTGGCGATATGCACGCATGGGACAATAATGACGATCCGATGCTAGCCCCAGAACCAATGAGACCCGAGAACGTTGGGTCCGGGAGGGCTCCCAGCCAAGGAACGTTGCGAGCTGATGGGCCAAAACAAGGCGGTACCGACTAGCAGAGAGTACCCGACTCCCGCAGAGCAGAACTGGGTGCTGCCTCCCGCGCGCGCCCCCCAAGGCGGCGAATGAGAATTCTACGCTGCCCTCTGTGTGACGACCTCCTGACCCCGGGGGGGCGTTCAGGGCGTGCATCGGGACGGTGGGATAGCGCGAGTGCGGCGTACGACTAGAGCCGAAAGCAACCAAGTCGTGGCGTTTTTTCTTTTTTTCAGGACGCATAGGGCGACCACTTAGAGGCGGACATTGGTGCACACACACTGGATTGACCAAGTGCACATTCGGGAGAGACTTATCTCCTAGCCAGGTGTATGGAATTGAGCAATGACACGACATGCAGGTCAGAGCAGGTCAATTTGGGCCCAGGAGCCAGTGACGAGCCGCAGAGTGGTGGTTCCTAATTTTGGATCTCTTTTCGTCCTCTCTCTCTCTCACACACACTCTCTCTTTCTTGCTCTCACGAACGTTTTATTTTATTTTCTGCTTGACGCGGGTAAGACGAGGGACCTTGCAGCCTACCATCTCGTGTTGTGAGACTCTCTCTCTCTGGCACCCTCTCTCCCTACTATCGCATGCTCTCTCGACCTGTGCACTGCGCGGGACGGGGTGAAAATGTCAACCAAGTAGGTAGCATCGACCCCCTGGGAATAGGTTGGTACCGCACAAGCAGGGTACCTTTTGCTTCCATTCGCGAATGCCCGCCGTTCCATTCGATAGCCATTGGCGATGGTTACCCAGTAGCTTGGATCGGATCTTTTTTTCGGGTAGGGGTCATCCGCAGTGACCTAGGTATCTACCCTGCCAACCTGCCTCCTCCCCTGGCTGCAGTACTGTACCACCTCTGTACCTAAGGTAGTCTGTATGCATGTATATTATTGCAATAAGTACGGCGGCATGGCGCCGGTTGCGTGCACCAGTCAGATACGCAGCCTGGTGCACTGCGTGCGTCTCATTTACATACGTGGTGGGTAAGATAGATATCGCGGGTCCTTTCGGTCCATGACCAGCTCAAAGATCCACGGGCACAAGCCGGCTAAGACTTGTCCTACTTGGGAGCCAGATTGGGTACCCTAGGTACTTGATGATGTCGAAGCATGACCAGCGTGGTGTGACCAGGATGTAAAATGGACAAAGTTATGACATGAGATGCTTGGGTATGTATGCACGGTACCAGGGGAAGGGAGGGGAGGGGAGGGGGGTTCACGGAACGGCAGCGTGGATCACGAAAGGGCCTTGACTGAACGGCTCGAGACAGAGGAAGAGAGGGTTTTCCAGTTGCGTCATTGGCAGCTCTTTCGGGACAGCCAAACTCTGGGCTCAGCGTTGGCTACGGTGTTCTAGAGCAGGGGCACAAGGCAGACAGCCTTCTCGAGCTGTGCAGAGCCTTGCGGTGTGGACTCTCGCGGGGCCTCATGGGGCTCCTCCCCAAGACGGCGATACCCAAAGGCGGAAGGTTTTCGAGAGCACGGCAGCGAAGCAGGGTTCAGGACGGCTCAAGGAGGATGGGGATATGGCTTCTGCGTCTTCTCACTGGATATCCCTTTAGTCTGGCCGACTTGGACGAAACGGGCCGGGGAGAGAGGCTAGCAACTGTGCCTTGGCCATGTCAGGTTTTCCCGAGACAGTTTTTTTAGTCATGAACCAGGTACTGACCGATTTTGTCGGGACTCGGGAGAGTGTGGGAAGAGGAAAAGAGAGAGGAGAGAGAGGAGGGAGAAGAAAATCCTGCTCGCGCGGGTTTGCTACAGCATCTCCGTAGGTGCGAAATCCGCCCATTCAGCTCGGCTGGGCTTGTTCAGACCGTGGCATAGCGAATCGGCGGCTCTCATTGGCCTCGCTGCGTGTCCAAGCCACACGAGCTGCCTCCACAGAGGAGGGGTGACTGGAGTTTTGGGGCATCTTTGGCTCACGTTGCTGAGTGGATTCTCCTCGATTGGGCAACCTTCTAGCACGCTTATGGCGATAGTGGCGTCTATAGCGCTGCTGAGATGCGTCGCTTTCTCTCTTTCAGTGCCCCCCTGTATCGGCACCTCCTTCCACAGCAGCGCGCGCAGCGCCGGGGGGGCCTGTTTCTGGAGTACTCTCGGGACCCTCTCGGAGACCCTCTTGGAGTCTTGAAGACCCTCCTGATCGTTCTGGATCGCGGACTACGGGGGAGAGGGGCACGGGGCAGGTGCATCAGCCAGACTATTGCTGGGTCTATACACTCCATCGTAGTATCGCTCAAGATATTTGGAGATGACTCGTCATACTGCAGGGACGCAGATCAGGGGATCAATAGGTCCACGGCCCATCTGTCCTCTGGTTTCTTGCTCATTCTCTCCTCTCCTGCCTGTCCTGCCTCTCGTGCCTTCTCTCCAGGTTCCCCGAATCGGACGGGGTGGTGGAGCACAGATGTTGTAGTGTGTAGTGAAAACTTGGGATTGATTCGCATTGGCTCCACGTGGAAATTCCCATTTACGCTGACTTTCTCTCTCTTGGATCAAACCCTGGTACGGCCGCTATTGGGAGAGGAGGAAACAGACAGGAAAAGGAGAGAGAGAGAGAGTCTGCTGCTGTGCGACACTGGAAAAGCAGGGCAAGGTACCTCAGACAGACCTGACATGCGAGCCGCTTCTTTGAAGCCAAGATGCAGCAAGGAGCGCCAGACAAGAGTAGTAGAGAGAGAAAAAAACAAAGGGCTTCTCTCTTGGTCCACTAATCGGTCTTGCCTGCCTTTCCAGCCTTCGAAGCGGCTCTCGTGGCCTACCCTTTTAGCTTCTTACATGCATCTGTTCTAGTGCTTTTCCGGGTCGCCTTGCCCAACAGGGCTTAAAAAGGGGAGAGTCGAAGAGAAAATGGTGTAGGTACTTTGTAGGATATTGTAAGGCATTGGACGGAGCACTTTACCAGATTGATGTTTATTTCCTGGTGCAGAAGCCAGAGTACCCAATCGTACGGGACAATGGCCTTTTCCCTTCCTATTCCCGTCTCTTGACTCTATTCCCAATTCACACGGCACCCCACCCCCCCTACCCGCCCGATACTCGATACTTGGCACTTTGCAGCGCCCTTTTTATGTTCCTACTCGTGCTACTGTAGGTACGAATAGGTTGTGTAGACGCCCCCCTTCCCCTTCCCTGGCCCCCCGGCCACTCGGGAGGGGGGAAGCCTCCAGCTAGGTAGGGATGTTAGCTTCTCACCTACCCACATCGTCATCGACTCCCGACCTACCCAATATCTCCGATTTGGCCCAGGCCGTGGAGACGAATGCCATCAGCGCGCATGGCTTGGGACGAGCTGACGCCAGAGAGTCAGTGCGTCCCTATGGCCGCCGTCGAGATGGGTGGTGCGGGATGTACTGTACTGCTCCTGGGTGGCTTGAGGTACAGTACCTAGTGTCAAGCCGTCTTAGTGCTGGCCTCGTTTGGGTGGGTTCCCCCGTTGGGATGGCTGCCACGAGGGAAGCGGGTGCCAGAAGAGGAGACAAGTACTTCGGCCTGGCTGTTGAACGTTTACTCCTTCAACGTGCAGTCGTTGCCTCTCGCGGGTCCCCGTCCTCCTCGTTGTCATTTGTCCTCGCCGTTGGGTAGTTCACCGTTCTCCGGGATGGAGCATTTCGTACAAAAGGAACCCGGCCGCGCTCTCTACGTCGTCCCATATCGTGATCACTTCTTCCCCCCCAGCAGCCCAGCCCAGCAACCTGTCGGAGTCCCTCAGCAAGAAATTTGAGAAGCGCGAGCGCCAATCTTGCTGTTTTCAGCCTTGCCTTTTGCCATTCGTCCCCTTTGGACCACTTTCCTCGCTCTGCTGGCCGGCGATTTACTTGGCTCTGCCTTAATCATCTTCCTTTTCGGCGTCTCTGCATACCTTCCTTGGCTTTAGCAAAGCACACCAAGCCCTCCGGCTCCCGACCACCCACGACCGTGTCCCAACTCGCCTTTATCAGAAATCCTTTTCCCCTCTGCCGTATAGACACCATCTACCCAGGCATATACACACACGCATACACACATATACACACACTATTGTAATCTCGCCGACCGTTATAATAGCAATAATGTCCGACGGTCGTAAGTAAACTCCCCCTGGACCCTCAAACCCTAGTCAAACTATGCCCAATTTTCTCTTGTATTGGATATCCGAACCAGAATGGTCGTCCTCCGCAGCACCTTATCCACCACCCCCAGCACACTTACAAATTTATCATGGCATCTAGTCAACGAATACCGGAGCATCCGCGCTGGCGAGGTCCTCGGGGACTTTCGAACCCTGCAGTACTACATCGCGGCTGCGCCGACCGATCCGCCCAACATGGACGACTACTACACGGAAGGATGGGCGGCGCTTCGCCAATGCGCCATCGACGGCCAGCACATCCTCGACTGCGCTGCCGACGTCAGCGTTCCCAGGACCACTGGTGGTCCTGAGGAGCAAGCCAAAGCAGAACTCGCGCAGTAGGTTGCCTTCCTTGCCCTGTCCTTCGTCCCTCTCTACTTCTGCCGCGACAGAGTCCGCGACAGAGTCGTGACCACGGCCTTCGAACCAGAGAAGCCATCCTGCTTGCGCGTCTGGGATGCAAATACTGATGCCGTGCCATCCTCACAGGGTCTACCTCGATGCATACTCTCGAAGGCACGAAGCCCAGAAGATCTACCTCCGCCAGGCGGCGGCCCAACGGTGGATTGAGTGGCGAGACAACATCCTGATGGGGGGGCGACCCAATTCGGGGAACCATTCGCAGCTGAGAGGCTGCGATCGTCAGCTCAGACAAGTAAGGTTCCCTCTCTCCCTTCTATTGACATCGCCTGTGCGCCTCCTGCGTCATCACAACCCACGAAACCCGGCGAGTGCCGACCAGAGCGGCGGCCAAGGAGAGAGAGAGACCGAAGCGAGATGCTGACCAGCACCAGGAGCTCGAGACCATCACCGACGAGGCCATCTACTATGAACTTCAAACATCCGATGTCTCCATGGGCCGCTGGACGGACGAAGACCCAAGTCTGCGAAGTGTCTTGCGCTGGATTCGCTCGAGGCGGCGTTGAGAATTTTTCTTTCTTTCTGCGCAGTTCCCCTACCATACGATACCTCTCTATTACTTCGGCGCCTCCCTTTTACTTTCGCTTCTTCGGCTGTATGTCCAGGATGACACTTGACCGCCACAGGGTTCTACTTCCAGTTGCACCCCAAATTTCTTTTTTTTTTTCTTCTTTTATGGCATACATTTCGGCGTCAGAACTATAGAAGATCTGTCCTTACCGTTGATGATACCCTTTTCAGTACACGCGGAGAAAGGGGAGGGCAAGATAGGAAGAAAGAGAGAGGGACGTAACTGCCTATTTGATGGCAAGACGGGTGGGATGGTTTTTCTTCTATGTACATTTTTTATTTTCCTAGGTCCCGGGTGCGCAGCTGGTCCGTGTCTAAGTTGTGCCGCGGTTTCCTCTTTTTTTTTTCATCTTCAAAAGTCTGGGACTGGCGGGCTACCTTTCTTCTCTTGTTTCTTGCAGTCGTCTGCGAATTATAACGACGCACACGACGCATGATATCACATGTTATGTCTTGCGACTCCATCCGAGAGATCGACATGGATGATACCAAAGATAGATGAAGAAAACACGAACACATGGAACAGATACCCAAAGACCTGCGACCGACCATTCTATTCTGCTTTGACGAGAGAGCTGGTATTCTATCTGCTATGCGGAACCTGAGTGCTGATTTCCATGCCCATACCCAAGACCTAGAACGCCATGAAAAAAATTACACCAAGACGACTTAAGTCTACCCCGTCCACTCGCATTTTACACGGTCAGACAGCAGGAATCTTGTCTACGTCGACTTGCTGTGGACACACAAAGCAATCCCTGCGAGCGACAAAACCATGCCGATGGCGGTTTCTACAGAGGGTTAGGATCCCGAGCGGGAGGAGGCATAGAACCTAGAACTGGAAGCGTGGGCATACCTCTGCTGATGACCTTCTTGTCGATCCACCACTCCCCGATAACGGTGAATAAGAACGCTAAGGTGTTTACGATGGGAACGGTTAAGCTCAGCTCTAGAGAAGGGACAGAAACGTTAGCAGTGGTTTAGCTCAGGGGAGCTAGCAGACTGCCGACGTCAAGGCGGCCTCCCAGTGTGTGTTGC
>FTLB01805004.1_pt1 | contig 15910 bp, 8 predicted proteins | sample 1658291 | NCBI WGS metagenome assembly FTLB01 (sample SAMEA3914812, study PRJEB12502) | metagenome | biome: forest; material: soil | place: Canada | collected 2011-07-07 | depth 0.1 m
GGGGAATCCAGAAGGCAGCGTGATCCCTGACGGAAGTGAAATCGGGGGCAGCACTACGGGAGATGGAAGCGTGATGCTCGTCTGTAGAGGAACTATTCCGGGGGGCAAGAGTGGCGGCAACGTCGGCAACGCGATTCCAGTAGGCAACAATCCTGTAGGTAAGCCGGGGAGAGAAACCCCGTTCGGTATGGGGAACCCGGACGGCAACGTGAGCCCAGATGGGAGGGAGAGTCCCGCAGGCAAACTGAGTGGGATAGGCAGCGTGACAGATGTCGGCAGTGTGATGGGTGTTGTCAGCAGCCCTGTTGGCAAGAGATTCGAGAGCGCGGGCGGCAGAAGGCCGGTTGGAAGCGTTATTCCTGCAGGGAGGGGGAACCCAGAGGGCAGCGTAAGCCCGGCAGGCAGCGTGATTGATGGGAGCGTAATTGCACTTGGCAGTGTAAGATCCGATGGCAGAGTCGGCAAAGGTACGCTAGGCGTTGGCAGCGGTGGGAGCGACGGCAGAGATATCCCACTTGGCAGCGGGATTCCAGCTGGTATCGAGATGATGACTGTAGGGTCGAAGTTGATTTCGAAGGGAAGCACGAGGCCAGGAGGAAACGGAATCGCTAGAACTTGGATACTTGGGGGGATCGGGATGCCCGATGGAATAGGAATGGCAGTGGATCCAAAGTTGTTGATGCCGGTGGGCACCAAAATGCCGGCTGGGAGGTGAATCCCAACGGCACCCGCAGGGACCGCCTGTCCCGTTGGGATGAGAAATCCTGCAGGTAGCTGGTACCCTCCAGCTTGCCCAACTTGAGTATCTCCTGGAAGCGGAAAGCCTGGGATCCCAGGCAGTCCATTGATGCCAACAGCCTGAAGCACACCCGGAAGTGAACCAGGATTTAGTTCAAGCGTCACATCTATCTGTTGTTAGTTTAATTCTAGAAATGAGTTCGCCTATTCCCACAAACTTACTTATAGTGTGAGAGTGATCTGCAACTTGCGATCGAAGTCTTTCCAGGCAATTGAACAGATCATTGGGTGTTGAGATGCCGCCAACTGGAACCAAATCTTGAGCGCTTAGCGAGCCATCTCCATTGCTATCGACAGGTACGGCCGCCGTAGAGGGCAGCAAAGCCGACAGGGCAAACAGCAAAGCGCGAGGTTTCATTCTGACATGAATGACTGATGGTTAGTCGTATAAATGAGCGAAATGCACCTGCCGTAAGCGAGTGTTGGCAAAGGCGCAGAGTTCATAAACTCTGTGGTTGGGAATGAAGAGGGATTTTACCATCCAAGCAGCGCTTACCTCGCCTCTTTATCCTTTCTCAAGCTATCTGCCTTTTGTCATCTTTGTTTACATCTTGTCTTGTCTCCCAATCTTCAACAGCAGGGATTGGGTAAAATTGTCATCTGATACAGAGAAGCCTTGCACAACCGTGACACCCGGCCGCGAGATACGAAAAGTTGGATGATCATTGCCTAGTTTTGCCATCTGCGAGCTGTGAAACCGAGAGTCAGAGGAAGGTGTTCAAAGTCTGTCTGGAATTTTGGAAGTTAGCAAAGAGTTCCACACGTGTATTTGCCATGCGCCCTTCGCGTTTACGGACAAAGTTCGCCGCCGCGTGTCTCAAGGCGGTGGGCTACGGCTGAGTCTAGATCAAACTCAAGACAGGTCCTCGTTGTCACCTCCACCCCCTCAATGTCGGCATTTGCGGTCTCCGTGGTTTATAAAGGATGGCTTAATTAGTGATAGAAATCGGAATGTTGTTATCCAGGTGGTCATGTCTCAATCTCGATCTCAATCTAGATTCTAGTTCGTACCAGGGAGTACGCACGGGACTAGCAACCAAGAAAATATCATACGCGGTAAGATGCAAGAATCGCTTGTTAATCCTCTATGCATTTGATATCTCATAAACCTATAATACATAGGCACCTACCTTTGAAGGTGAAGAATTCCATGATCCAGCCCATCTCCAACCATGCTCTCCATATACAATGCAGGTCAAGGGGGGTTTGTGAGCTCGGCAGCCGACGGTCTTTGGGTTGGTATATTACTGTTTTATTCATTTGCTTAATGAGTAGCTCGTACTAAATGCCAGCTGTGGTGAGACTTTCTTTACGCGTGTATTCCCATACCAAGAATCTCAGGATAGATCAAAATACGAGACCTTCCGTGACGCTGGACTGGCTCCGTCCTCGAATATCATGCCGTTTTCGAAGTATATACCTTGAGCAGAATTTTTAAAAAGGCGAAAGTCCATATATCACCGCTGTCTGCATCCTCTTCATCCTGCCATCCAAACCCCCGACATCTGCTGTAGTCTTAAACGTTGATTCTTGGCATGCGCTCCGGTAGATAGATCTATCACCGTAACTTTACTTCTAAGTATAACCTACGTATATCTGAGATATTAATGATAGAAGCCTCAGAGGTTACAAGAAGTATAGATATATCTCAGTTCATGGGGCATGTTAGAATCTCTGCATACATGAACACGAGGAGGTAGCTAGACGACGTAACTCCTAGAGTCCTGTGTATCTATTGAGAGGATCCAAGATATTTTGAGCCCCTGGTTACTTTTCCTATTATTCAGAAATGAGAAAGTAACTGGGTACCATGAAAGATAAACGAAGCGGCACTTGCTCTAGTCAGCTAGGGGCTAGCCATCTTCCCAGTGACTAGACTAGATTTTTAGAATGCTTCTTGTTGAAGAGGCGGTGTCTTTGCCTGTGTATGTGGCATAAAAGTGATTCTAAACTCCCTAATAGTCCCGCTGATTTAATTCATTGGTAAATATAAGCTTACTGCAAGGGCTATCATTACAGCACGGTCCAAAGTTCATCGGTGTACGGTTACCTACCAAGAAGGATGGAGGGTAGTTGCCAAGGCCCACAGCATTAAAATCATTGATTTTTCGTACAAAACCACTCTCTTTCCATGCAACCAGCCCATGCCAACCCACCAGTTAAATTCCACAGTATACAGAGTAAGTAACATCAAGAATATCAGCTATCTACGGTATGGGTGGGTTTAGGGTTCTATGAGGTGGTAAAATGGGGCAGATTGTCTCCTGGATCCATCCAATGCAAAGACATTTGGGCCGATCTAAGGGGCTACTCTGGGCCAACTCAACGTAATGCAGATACAGATGCCAGTTCAGATGCAGATAAAGGTCTCCAGAGCCTACATACGGTATCTATCCTTCATACCAGTTGTCGCTAAGGGGTAATCGCTGGAGTAGGTAGCATGTAGCTATATCTTGAAGAGATGGAATAGATCGTGGTGCTACATCTTCATTTGCTAGCGCTAGGACGGCAGTGGTATTGTGGAAACAGCCAGTTCCTGGAATTCGATCATCATAGGGCATTGAAAGGCTGGCTGCATTGATATGTGGCTTTTTGTGTATGGTAAATGGGGCTATTTTAGTGCTGTAGGCCCATAACTGCCCCATTAGGTCTGGCGGTTGGAGACTATACACCGGCCTTCGCCGGAATTATGGCTTTACTGCAAAGGCACTCTTGTGTCATATAAACTAGACAAAGACATATACTTGAAAATATGCTATGAATTTGTTCTCCAGTGGCTCCACCTGTAACTTGAAAATGACATGTAAAATTGCTACACTAAGACGCTAAACGAGGCATTTGATAAACTCGTAGCAAATACGAGACATCTCGGGTGTTTACAAGGCCCTGATGGAATCGGATATGGTAATTCGAAAGATCAGGTATTCCCCAGACAGCTTTAAATATATCTATCATACTATATATTTTGGAAAGTATTACATCCCATGAAGTAATATCATATGCCACGTTGACTGGGCTACCTGAAGTAGAATCTTGGCTTGAGTTGTGGATGTAACCTCTTGTCTCGACTGTAGGAAGCAATTCTCAGCTAATGATTTTGTGGCTACTGCAAATCGACAGTTATGCACATATGTATCATGCATCTGGTGCAGAGATCGAGGTGATACTGTATATGCGCCCTTCGTCTGTCTATATGCTTCTGTAGGATCTAGTAGATAGAATCTTGTAATCTACGAGAAAGATCATCAAAAGGGCCTTTTGTAACTTGAAGATATGCCAAACTATAAATCAATTTACAGATGTGAGGGCAATGCGCCAGCTCGGGCAGATGCTGTTTCAAGGGCTACAGTCTTGAGATTTGTTCTACTTCGATCGGCCGCCCTCCTTCGTTTGCTGCTCTCCACAGGGATGGTTACGCTGGGGCACAAGTCAGCTGATACCTAGAATGCACTGAAAATATGATGTTCAAGTGTTTGGTGGGGTTCCTCGATATCAGATCCGAGATAGTGTTGATCAGTCAGAGAGCCAAGCAGTGTGTTTAATAACTGATCCTCGTTAGAAATTCTCTTTTGACATGAACAAAAGGTAAGTTGGACCACCTAAACCGAAACTGGCGGCCGGTAGGACCGCAGTATGCCCAAGGCCATGTAATCAGGTACGGAGTAGCAAGACCGTGGAATTATTGCTAGAGCGCAGTAGGTCAGGAAGGGGAGATCAGGTTAGGGAAATTCCAGAAGTTTTACCATACGATTTATCTTCTTGGTGCAGTAATTTAAGCCATGGCATGGCACAGCTGATTCTCTCCTTCTAGAGTGGTCAGCACCATGGAAACTTGTCTATAAAAAACTAAATGTTATACTGCCGCTCAGTCGGTAAAGACTACTCAAATGCCACGGCAAAGAGACTCCGGATGTTTCTCAATACTTCCGCTTCAGCTACGATCACTGTGGTTGGCATGACGTGGCGCTATATCCTGGATGGCGTCAATTAAGACTATGATGCACTTCGGTCAGTGCCACGAGGAACTAGTTAAATTGGGGTGTGGTCCGCTTCCGAGTGGGCTAGAACACTGCCGAGAGATTGGCATTCGAATGCACAGGGGCGAATAAATTGTAATAGAACTTCTGAAATTATGCAAGGCTCAGTACCTTTAAGTACTGAATAACCAAATCGCGCCCGAGATATAGGAGGATGCATGTGCGCTTTAGCTGACCGCAACTAGATCTTCCCCCATAACGTGATGATAATGCGCAGTTGAGACAGCTGGTGGCGAGCTCGTGGAAAAAGAATTGAATCCGCGCGGCAAACTATGCGGGAGGAATGCTGCTATGTAGCAAGGGCAGCAGCTGTAGCACGCGGCATATAGCCTGCGAATGCCACGGCTTTCGCCTTGTCTCAACCCCGTGAGTTCCAGCGCCTTCGCCCCATTCTCAAGATTAATCACACATGTCCAGGATTCATCGCTTAAAACTTTCCCCATCGCCGCTTACACTTTCCCCATCGCCGCTTACACTTTCCCCATCGCGTCATGATGAAGAGCCTTACGCTAGGACTGTCTCCCCTTGCCAACAGATGTACGGGGGATCACATTTTCCTCCACAAACAGAGTCGATGAACTACAGTTACTTCATTCAAGTAACGATCATATTATCAGGAGCTGATCGAGACAGGCGTTATATTAATTTATGATTCTACACTTCACGTTTCCATCAAAGCCTTCAGGTTTATGATGAACCACTACTACTAACTGCGTTGGTTCGCGAGGCCAACGTATTAAAGATGCATTTCTATTCGGATTTTTTTGGTGTTAATATGTATGTTTTGAATGTGGCATTAGTCTAAATATCCCGCGTTTCTCTTCACCCGATACTTAAAAGTAAGGTGAGCGAAAGACCATGGGTTATCAACCCTAGCACTGAGCACTCTTTAGATATATCGGTTACACAGATCCAATTATACAGTTTGAGAGAGCGTTGTATGAGGTAGCAGATGATTTTGACCAAGTCTAGTGAACCCATGGATATGATAAGATTTGTGACGCTCTAGAGTTCGTAGTTTCTTTCCTCTCATTCGTTTGACTTCCCACCTTGTATTGAGGTCCATATTTTCTGCCACACTCGGCCGCGAGTCCCTGATAGACTGCCAGAGGAAGAGTTTGTCTTGGCAAAACCGGGTGTACTTTCTAGGTCTCTTCCAACATTAGTAGTCAAGGACAATTTGGGCTGGTCCGGCATCGTCCGTGTTGCTACCGACTCGAACACCAGCCTGTTGCCTTCCCACTCCTTGGCCACGGCCCCGCGGTCCTCTAGCAATGCCATCAGCGAACTGTGGAATTTCTCGAACAAAGTGCACTCCGCCGCTGCAGGGCTTGTCTGTCCCAACAACGCGTCGAAGGGGGACGGCGGGACTGGCGTTCCAGAGAACAGAAGGTCCAAGACGCGCCGAGCTGAGCGGCGGTACACGATAGCCCGTCCGTCGCCTACGCTCCGTGTCGTGCGCCAGATAACCCTGGCGTTGATGTTGGCCTTGGCGACAATGAAAGAGGTGACAAGCTTGGCTAGGGTTCGCGGGAAGCGATTTTCCTCGAAGGCCACCATAAACCCCCTGTGGTCGTCCTGGCCTTGGAGGCTAACCGCGTGTTGTAGTACGAGAATCCAGGCACTCTCGCCCTGCTCCCCCAGCGGCGTGTTCGGGTCGGCCCCGTGCCGAAGCATGTCCTCGCAGATGGCGAGCATGTCCATCTCGTAGGCTTGGCCCTCCGCGCCGGACAGGTATCGGCGGTATAGCAGGTGGCCAGTGGCGTCGTACAAATGCCGGTTGAGTCCGTTCTGACTCTTCACAGCAGACAAACTCCCACAGGCCAGTTCTTCTCGGATAAAAGCAGAGAGGCCATAACAGACGGAGAGAGATGCAAAATCCATGGGATTGAGCGACGAGACGGCTAAGTTGATCTCGGGATTACAAGGTCGTATAGAGACGTAGGTAGTGGGCCACAGACGCTCCGTCCCTTGCAAGTCCAAACGGGGTTGGTCCATGGTCAGTCGCGGGTGTTTGGTCAAGGCCAACAATCTCGGAATTCCCAGTGCGTGACCCCAATGGACACTCATGGTGTTGTCCAGGTCTCGGAGAAATACACGTGGGACGGGATGCCCCGAGCGCTGAGCGTGGCGTGCATACGCCAGGCTATTTCTCATCATATGCCAGGTCAAACTGGAGTAAGCAGCATCAATAGTTGCTGGCCTAGGAGTGATCTTACACATGGCTGCGCAGGAGTGATACAGGGCAAGCGAAGGCTCAAGAGCTGCAACGTGTCGCTCTTGTTCTTCATCTAGTGCAATAGTAGTTCCCCAGATTGTTTGGTCATGGAGAAACTCTACGACAGTTCGATGGAGAAAGTCCACGCAGGGGTAATCGAAACGGAGACAAGAGAGCACCTGCCGCTCCGACCCAAGCGGTCGACGAGTCTCCAGCAGACCACAGCACCTGCTGCGTATTCTTCCATCAATCTCATCACATCTCTGGAACTCTTCCTCGACCGTCATGGCCTGAATTGGCCGATCGAAGACTTTGAAGTGGTCTTCTTCCGCAAAAGACATTTGCAGAGCGGTGAGGGGATTATCGCCCTGGACTGCTAGAGCTTGCAGCGCAAGCCGAAAGAGCCCGGCTGCCTGCCGGCGGTACATGGGTGTCATGTTTCTGAGCATATGCGCATACAAGTCGGCGAGATCGGAAGGGAGCTCGCTGAGCCGTTGTTTGAGCTCCTCCAAGTTGTCTCGGTTCTCTAATCCTCGCAGGATAGACTTGACGCTGAGTTCGACCCAGATAAAAACACCAGACGCCTTTTCGACGACCTCGTCAACTATGACATCCCACTCTGAACCCTTGTTCTGGAGGCGTTGCTGTAGACAGTCTTCGGCAAAGCGGCGGATATCATAGGCAGTGAGGTCATGTAGGTATAATTTCGGAAACTTGGAAAAGTTCTCGACGCACAGCGGAATTGGACGGCTCGAAACGAGAATCTTTACCTGCTTGTTCTTGGACAGGGACGATAGTAACTCGACAATGTCAGTATAATCGCCGTCGAACTCGTCGATGCCGTCCAGGACAAAGAAAAAGCGATGTTGTAGGTCCAGGCTCAGTAGTCTCTGTAGCCACCTTGTGAGCTCCGCTAGTGAAGGTTCGATTAGAAGCTCGCCCGACCGTAGATTAGTGGCGAGGGGAAGTAGCTCTGCCATGACAAGCGATATGAGATGTGGTTCCTTGGAGAGTATCTGGTGGAGAAGGGACCGTAGAAGGCCCTCTTGAGACTTCTGTATGGACGATCCCAAGCCCCAGAAGAAGCAGTAGCCGGTTACCAGATAGTCATTGCCTGCCCATTTCTTCAAGGCTGCTGTCGTTCGCGTGTCCTGGCAAACGAATTTCATTAGGGTAGACTTTCCCGCTCCGGCTTTACCGCAGACCCAATAGCACCCGTGACTAGCCTCCAGCCACCGCGAGAAATTGTCCCAAGGCTTGCTTGCTTCCTCCGGTTGGCAAAAGATCCACTCGTAAGTGCTGGCGTGAGCACACTTGATAGAATCGAGTCTATCCATCATCTGCCGGAAATACAGGCTCTGGAGTATGCGCCTCTCGGCCAGCCGTAGGTCTCGCATCGATGCCTCGGGCTTGTTCGAGGACGGTGACCATCGAAATTGCATCGCCCGGTGGTCTGCGCTTTTTTCCATGTCCAAAGGCTCCCCATCATGACTCCTAGGCTCCAAGATCTTTGTCTTGCCGTTGTTCAGAGTGAGAATCGCGGCAAAAGTCTCCTCGTGGAATCTCCGCGCAAGTCGATCACTCTCGTCCATGCGGACAGCCAGATTCCGCGCCACGCTATTTGTCGACTCCTTCTGTCGTTCCTGGTATATGGCTAATACATCGACGACCTTTGAGACATTTTTCTGCAGGTCCTCGCTCAGTCCAAGGCTCAGATCAGCCTTGGCACTAAGTGACTGGAGCAGGCGGAGGATGATCTGGTCCCTATAGACCTTGAGCCTCTCCATCGTATCCTCGATGTCGGACGCCTTCCACATGGCCCTTGATAGTTTGTGCTGTGGCGGCAATCGCTCTGCCTGTCGCAGTCTGGTGTTTGCTTAGCTCACCAGACACGCTTTGGATCTTTTCATGGAGATCTGCGGCGAGACCACGGCATTGCGTGACGAGTAAGTTTATCGCCTGCGCGAATTAGCATGGTATGATACACGATACAAGGCTGGTATGCATACCAAATCGTTCTGACTCTCATCCGTTCCCGCAGAGCCTGGTCCCGTTGGCTCGAGTATTGTCTTCCGCCGTTCTAACAATTGGACGAAATCGTCCAGGTCTCTAGCTACGTCTTCGAAATACTCGTGTCTCTCGAACGAATCGTTCTTGTACATCTCTACCATGTGCTTGCCGACCTTGGAACCGAAGTCGATGAACTGCACGACGCTGCACGCAACGCTCAGCGCGGAAAAAGGATCCATGCTGTGCCCATCCCCTTCCAGCGCCACCTCGGATTGACAGTGACAGATGATCGATTGACCGAATCGGGAGCGATGAGCTAGTGCCCGGCGGCTGCTTCGGATTGACGACAATTGCGGGAATAGCGATGAAATCAATGTTCGCAACCTCGGAGTGCGGCTGAGCAATAGGGAAGGAGGGCTCCCGCTCTGTTCCTTCGTGCTACCTTCCCCACATAATGGTGACCTTCCCCAAAAGGCACCCGTCTCGTCTCATTTGTGCCCGGTCTCTGTGGTCTGCAGAAAATCCATGCAGAGAGGCCAGATGATTGGACACGACCAACTTGCTGATAATTGTGGAACTGTTCAACTGTTTCTACTTTGCCAGGTGCAAAACAGTCCAGAACCGATCCATTCCCTTGTTGACTGGGATGCTCCCCATCTTTTGATAAGTCAATTGAGACAGTAAACCTCGAAGTTGGCCTTGCATACGCCGTTCTGTGATCCTTAGCTGGATCAAAGTGAAGTACTTTCGTGCCTTCATGCGGTTATAGCAAGTCAAGAGTTTAAGAATCTTTCACAGGAAACAAAACTGGCCCGGCTTCGGTTTAAGGTACTCTAGTCGCGGTCGCAGGCTAGTTTTCTCTCCCCCTTTTCTCCCTTCATCTATGTACATATCCTCCAGTTTTCGTACGCTGAGCATATGATAGAAACTTGACGTTTCAAATGGCTCTGGAGATGGTGGGTTCAAGCTTTACCTCGGTCATCTTTTTCGAGGACCCGTCTTAGCTTTTCACGTCTACGTCGTCATATCACTCTGGTTTGTTTACTCTATCTTCAATAATATCAAGTCTTGTGATTTATATCCATCTATCTTGCAATCAAAACGAAGGTGATCAGGCCACAATGCAAGAGAGAGCAAAGCGGGCCTTAAAAAAGCACATTGGATCCAGTACGAACGAGCCGTAGCTGCCTTATCCCCATCCTCCTAGAAGTTGTCTCTCAACCCTGCTACTGTCGTCCATGCTCCATGCTCGACGCAGAAAGCCCAGCAGCCGGCCTGGCACTTAGTCGGCGCATCCATCCGGGCGGTTCGATAGGCACTGGGTCAAGCAGGTTGACCCGAGAAGCGTGTCGTGGGAAGTTCCGCTAATGCCACCGTTGCTGTTGCATGAGTTCCTGACAGACCTAGCAGCGGGGACAAGATTCTGCTCTTGGAAAGAAGCAGGATGACTCCAACTGGCGCAGCATCGGGTTTGGTTGTCGGGATCGAGGCATACGGACCGAGTCGAGCCAGGAATGCCGTTTGATCCGGCGGCTTGCATCGCAGAGATGAGAGAGTCGCAAACTCCTGCGGGGGCAAGGTTGCTGCCAAAGTCGCAGTTGATGGCGTTGGCTCCGCATCGGCGGTGCAGAGCCGGGGCATCCACTGACTCGACGGCGGCGCCAGGGCGACCATAGTAGGTCAAGGTGCCGAAGGTGGTGTTCTTTGAGTCCAAAACGACAAAGGCGGTGGCATTGGCGGGAGCAGCCTGGACAGAGGCAAAGCTAGCGGCAAGTGCCGTAAGGATGATGGTAGAGCGGAAGGCCATTTTGGCAGCTGTTGATGTTTATCTGGGCCGAAGCTTCTTGAGTGTGGAGTGAGGAGTGAGGTTGGTGATGATAGTCGAGAACTTTGATGAGGAGCATTTTCAACACGGACAACACGAGTGGAAAACCGCATTTTTATATGTGTCTCTATTGTATACAACCATGTGAGAAATCGAGGAAGCCTGTATTCCAGTGCGCCTGTAAACGTAAGCTTCGCGATAGGCTAGTTCAGTATGCCTTGGAATTTGCGAAGCCAAAAAGCCTACCAAAAGTACCGCTCGCAATATCGCAATTGAGTACTACTGCTCGTATCGACTGAATGGACTTCTACCACTAGGTGAAGGGGCCTGAGCCTCGGCCACAGTTAGCTCAGCCTCTTCATATCAAAAGAAGGCGATAGTCATCTGTCAGACTATTCCTCAGGACTCAGCAATACGCCGCAATACGCTCAGATGGATATAGTCACTCAGACACGGTGATTCTTGAAGGGACTCTGCAATCAACTTATTCTTCGAGTCGCCTTAATTGCATGAGGTGACATGCTCTTACTCAATATGTGGCAGCAGAAGTCACGATCATCTTTTATTGACTAGGCAGCTAGTGATGGGTTCCGCTGGGGATCGTCCACTAAGTGCTGGAAATCAGTTGTAGCTAGGAAAGATAAAGCGCAACTTGACCGGGGAGGACAGTACAAATATCCGGAAGGTGGAAGTTGTCGTTTACTCCCGCCATCAACCAAGCCCGGCTATGCATATGCAGGGTCCATTTGCCCAATTGTAAAGTAATTCCCAGAAACACGAAGACGGGAAATTTAGGCGTTGTCATCATATCATAGACGCATGGAAAGTCGGGTCCAAGCTATACAAGTTATCTGTTTGCCTCAGATGGGGCGACAAGGAGCAAATCAGAACCAGCATAGCCGCCACGGTCGACGAAAGATGGAGGCGACGCGAATATCCGACGTGCCCTTTCCTGGGGCTTTGACGCCAGAATTCATGACGTTGCCTGTGGATAAATTGAAAACTCGCAGGAAGCCCTACCTGTGCATATAGGCCTGCGGCAAAGCGATACGAAAGAGCCATAACAAGCGCGGCACAGAGACGCAATCCACTTTACCATTATCTCTTCAGTAACTATTTAGTGCCAAAAGTTCCAATCAGAGCGCTAGGGTACGGCAGGCCAATCTACAGCAAGCACCAGATACATCTAACATGTTCACCTCAAGAACTGGGAAATAAAGCAGGAGCTGTCATAGTTCGACGACGCGGAAACAAAAAAGCATGAGAAAAAAATAATGACCACGCTGGGGGTCGAACCCAGAGTCTCCTGATTACTATATTCTCATCGTAGTCAGACGCGATGCCATTTCGCCACGCGGCCGTATTCGGATATTGAATTGAAAACTTCAACTCCTCTAGTTAGCTCTTGTTGTGGAGTTTGTTCCCCTCGTTTGCCTACCTTTGTAGGTCTGCCGCAGAGTGAGTGGGTCAGTTTTTGAGCGTGCTGGTCCACCGAGTATGCCGTTCCTTGGAGACATCCCGGGGACCCATTGTTTTCTTTTCTAGACTATCAGAAAGTTTAACCCAAGACTCTGTATAATTCCGCCATAATTACCCCTTCAAGCAGTAATTCAGTAATCAGCTGTTCAAATCAAAAAGATATCAGTCCTCTTGAAGAGTTTCATGGTATTTTTTGTGATGAATTAGGCTTCACCTAACATGGTTATCAGTTGACCTCTATGATTCTTCGAGATTTGGGTTCTTGAGATCAACTGGTCGCCGTTGGATATGCAAACACTCAAATGCTTTCTGGGAAGCTCACCATCCAACATATGTTAGTCCCTCGACGCCACATCCATATCATCAGTGGCCAAAAATTGATGGTCAGTTCTCCAGCTTGTAAGGGCGTCCAAGTCGGTAAACGGGCTTGAAATTACAGTTCGGTAGGGGCCAACTTCCACGATACAGCCCCGAAGACCACTGTTTATACGCTGCCGTTCATCGCCCATGCTCCCAAGAAAGTCGGGCGGGACTGTAACGGTGTTTTAGCCAAACTTTATCATTGTCCTTTGCCGAATCTCGGTTTGACTTACGTTCGTAACAGACTGAGGCCGAATGGTCTCGCCGCAGAACGATCATTCGATATTTCCCTTCCACAGGATCGAAAACCACACGGAGGCGAGCGTCCCGCAGAAACACATTACGGATAACGACGTCACCGACCTCTTTTTCATACACTATCTGCTCTCCCCAGAGAGGAAACTGGAGGAAATGAGAGCGTAGTTCCTGCTTCATGGCGTTAAGCGTGTCGATAAAAGTCTCGGCAGCTGATGTGGACTCAATTAGTTGCCTTGTGGCCGAAGTAGGGAACATTTATGCTAAGACCTACCTTGATCATCCGAGAACTCGAACCCGACTTCATCGCACTCGAGAGTCGTCGATTCACCTGCACCAGTCGCTATAGACTTCTTATGAGTGCAGGTCGTATTTCCAACCACTCCAAAGCGAATGCCTTTGCTTCTATCGATGTTGGCCAACGTTTCTCGCGTAACTACGTGAAGGCGTTAGTAACTGAATTTTAATAGAAGATTTGGCGCCTGGCACATACTTTGGATGGTATAAGTTTCATACCCTGCTTGGCGACCATTGATGGACTCGACTGTTTGCGAATCTCGATACTGAACCAGTATGGCGGCATGCCGCTGATGCAGGAATTGGCCCAATATGGAGGGAGATTGGACACTCGGAGACTGATTCCAGGAATCGGTTGGCACAGTCATATAATGACCTATCCATATTTTCTCGGGTTTTCCAAGAATGAAATTTTGCCCATTCATTCTAAACCGCAGGCCCAAGACCTTGTTCGCGGCTGATCCAATATCGCTGGAGAGGTTGTCTGGGTTAACTTGCTGCAGGTGAGCTAGCTTTGGAGATTGGGTAGCCTACTTACGCTCTCGTATTTAGAACGGAAACTGAATGTCCTGCTATGACATGTGACGCAGGAAGGTGTATGGAGGCAAAGTCGAGGGGATATGACATTGCCAATCTCTCGCCCCATTGTTGGAGCCCATGTATAGCTATGTGACTAGGCTTCAGTAGAGTACCTCATATATTTGAGAGGCGGAAACACACCTGTCGGTGAGTTATCTTTTAAAGACAGCATAATTGCTCGTCTATAAGTCCGGAGCCGTACCGCTATCTCCCACCTTCTCTCACCTGTCGAGTTAACTACCCGATTAAGATGGCTTGTAGGTAGCACTACTCGAATTAGCAAAATATACCACAAGTATTGCACAGAGAAATACATACAAGTGGAATGGAGAACATCGGAATGCTTGATTGGTCCACGACAGATGCATTGTAAAGCACTAGCGATATTAGTTGGGTCCCTATCAACATTGTGCTTTTGATTTGCGAAAGCGGCATTTGGGCATAGCAGAATTTTCTCGTCAACCTGTCCACCAGAAGTCGTATATACGCTCGGGTTTGTAATGTAGACTTGAAAGGTCACGTCATCTTGATTATCTTCATGAGAGTCGACATGGCCAGATGGCTGAGCCGGTCGCGGCTCAGCATCTGTCTCTTTGCTTTTGAGATTTGCTACAAACCAACCATGAATATCATCCAACTTATCTTGAATGCTGGTGATTTTTCCATGAATTGCAGTTTGTTCGCTCCTGAATATATATTAGCTTGAAGGGGCTCAGGAAACAGACCTAGGGCTACAGGTCTCATAATAAGTCATAGTTACCCATTCAGGATCGTGATCGCCAGGTTCAGGGCATTTATGTGCGTGTTCAGTGTTTGCTTCAACTTGCTGATGTCGCCACCCTCCTTAGTCCAGACGAGCCTCTTCCAGTTCCGCTTTACTTCCTCTGACCACTTGCGGCTGCTGGTCCCCGTCTCCAAAACGGAGTACTTTTTGACAAGGACATCGAGGAATGTCAAAACATGCCGGCAATTCGCTACGTTGCTGGCGATCGAAATGTAGGCCTCTTCATCACGCCAGTGATTACCGGTTTGATTGCCCGGTGTTGGAAGAGTTCGTCCCAGTAGCTTGAGGGTATCGCTCACCGAGTAGAGTAAGCTTTGTATCTCGCCAAACTCGGATGGTGCCGATTTGAAAGCTTTGGCGATATCGTATGCTAACGTAGCTAGAAGAAGGGCGTCGCCGACCGACAGAGGGGATGGCAGGGACATTTCCGGGGCATCAATCTCACCAAGAATGTTAAACAATTGCTAGGTGAGAAACACCCTGTGGTTTAGTTTCTCAATATTTGTCCGCGAAGCCTTTGACTAAGAGGTAATGCTCGTTGCGGCTGAGCTCAGCCACGATACATTTGAGCTTATCGGGCCACGGGTTTGACCAGGCTGAGGCCGCCGCATCGATTTGAAACAAATAGGAAAGAAAAGTCTCTGTTGTACAAGAGGGGCTGTGCATCTCTTTTCTGTCTCAGTTTCTCTGCCTTCTTTCCTTCCCATTCCACATTTCTTCATCATTGACCCGGTTCACCACAATCTAGAGCATCGTCAATTATGGCCCTCTCATACAAGAATATCGGATCGCATCTTGAGGGTCGATTGCCCTCGGGCATTTTCTTTCCCGTCAAGAACCTTTTGCGTAGCACCGATCCCGGCCGTCAGGGTTTTGACCGTGCAACCTTTCCAACCTTTCCTCGAGCGCGAATTATTCCATGCCAAAACAATGTACCTGCTGCCGCGTCCCTTTATCCACCGACCTCGCCGACTACAATCTCGCAATTCCCGCCGTCGGGATCTCAGAGTGCTTCAGAGGAGGAAGAAAAGCTCCGATGCCTTCCGTTGCTAGATGTCTCGGCGGAAGTGAGCGTAGAATGCACGATCGCGTCGACCAAACTGGTACAGAGATTCACCAACATATCGGATATCCAGATTGAAGAAGCTCGCTACACTTTTCCTCTATACGATGGATCAGTGGTTACATCTTTTCGGTGTCACATTGGCGAATCGAAGGTTCTTGTAGGAACCGTGAAGCCGAGCGACGAGGCCAAGAGAGTGTACAAG